>ENA-UOOK01000452-UOOK01000452.1-fermentation-metagenome-genome-assembly--contig:-NODE-452-length-54034-cov-9.465107_pt1 | contig 54034 bp, 54 predicted proteins | sample MGYA00245777_ERZ724023 | MGnify/ENA primary metagenome ERZ724023 (study PRJEB28704, sample SAMN03018312) | fermentation metagenome | biome: anthropogenic terrestrial biome; feature: soil; material... | reverse complement strand
GTGCATATGCACTGACCATGATCTCTGCTATCAGAATTCATAGAAAGCATGGCGAATGGTACAAAGATAATAAGAATATTGTTAAGGGTGGAAACTTCACACGTGCCTTAGCTATGGTTATTATGGTTTTGATCGCATTCTTCTGTACTCTTGGTCAGGGTAAAGGTTCGTGGATTTCGTTTGGTGTATACATGGGTTTTGGTGCATTACTTTGGCTGTGGATGGTACTCGTAAAATGGAAAAAGTCAAAAGTAATCATCGAAACACCGGATGGAAATAAAGAATTTTAAATGTAGATTTCTAAAACGAAGTCGCTTTGTTTGAAAGACCAAACTAAATTTTAAAAGTGTGTTGATAGCATATACCACTTTAAATAAATTATAGGCCCATTAAATCAATGGGATCCGGCATTTCCTAAATGCCTAAAAATAACATAAAAAGGAGAAATTAAAATGGCTAAATTAGACAAAAAAGTAGCACTTATTACTGGTGCAGCAGTTGGACTTGGTGAAGGTATTGCAACAACTTATGCAAAGTACGGCGCAAAACTTTGTATGGTAGACCTTTCAAAGGACGTTGAAAAGACAGCAGAAAGACTTCGCAAGGAGTACAATGCAGAGATTATCACTTTCGTTGGCAGCGTATCCGATAAGGAGCAGATGAAGGCGGCAGTAGCCAAGACGGTTGAAAAATTCGGAGAAATCAATGTTGTATGCTGTAACGCAGGCGTTTGCAAACTTGCGCCATTTGAGGAAATGTCAGATGAAATCCGTGATTTTCACATTGATGTTAATATCAAAGGCGTATGGAATACATGTCAGGCAGCTATCCCATACCTGCTGAAAAACGGCGGCGGAAACATTGTAATTGCTTCTTCTGTAACAGGTGATATTGTAGCTGATGCGGGTGAAGCAGCATATGCAATGTCCAAAGCAGCTTTAGTAGGACTTACAAAGTGCCTCGCCGTTGAATATGCAGACAGAAATATTCGTGTTAACTGCACACAGCTTGGTTACGCAAGAACACCGATGGTTGAGAAGATGGCATTGGAGTCCAATCCAGCAGATCCAGAAAGCGCAATCAATGATATCGCTAAGGGTGTTCCTATGAAGAGACTGGCTAAACCGGTTGAAGTTGGTGAGTTGTTCGCATTCCTTGGAAGCGATGAATCCAGCTATATAACTGGTGCTCAGATTGTAATCGATGGTGGCAGCACACTTCCAGAAACCGTAAGTATCGGTACAAACTAAAATCTAAGTTAACAAGGTAATTAAATAGAAGCTGTATCAATTTTTCTAATTGCTAAAGATTAGAAAAATTGATACAGCTCTTTTTTTGCGGGATATTACATATTTATGATGTAGTCTAATTTATTTTGAAGTATAGGTTGCACAATCCGTTGTTTCGCTGTCCTTCGCATTTGGTGGATGTATCTCAATATGCTCTGCCATACAGTAGTTGCCAGCTTCATTAAAATGGCAGCTAGCAACTACGCATTTTACCCTTCCTATTGGACTTGTGTCCTTGTTTACATTTTGAATCATAATTTTATCACTCCCTATTATAATTTACATGATTATTATTCGATTAAACTAAAAAGATATTCATTTTAAGAAGGCCTTAGATTGGTAAATATTTAGATATTAACAATAATCATTAAATTATTATGTATAAGAAAAGCAGCATATGGCAAAAATAAACATGTGAGGGAGTGATTTTTATGAGGATACAATTAAAGAAGTGGATAATATTAGGATGCGTTATGCTATCAATTACAGCTTTCTACTATGGATACTATATAACCTTTAATAAATACAAAATCGAGAAGCCACTAGATACAAAAGGTGGTATCATAGGCGATACTGGAAGTTCTACATTCAACAAAATAGACGATATAGAAGCTTTGCCTCCTAAGACCAAAAAGGTTGCAAAAGATACAATGCTAATAAGAAAAGTAATATCTATTAATACTGATAATTTAAAAGTAGAATATGAAGGATATATTCCTGATTTTTTGGTTAATTGTACGGAAGAACAGATAATCGATTATTATAATGATTTAGGAAAGGTTGAATTTATAGGTAACACTATATATGTAACCCGGGAATGCCCTTACATGCCTAACTGCTATGTTGTAAAGCTTGATGGCGATTATATAAAGGCATATAAAACAGATTTAAATGGCAATGCTGAAGAGTTCACCGAATTTACCCCAGAGCTTTGCAGAAACAAAGATGGTCAGCTTGAAAAAGGCATCGAGGTTGAAAACCCAGATGATATATATAGAGTAATCCAAGATTACGATTAAGGCCACTGCTAATTATAGTGGCCTTAATTTTTTTAATTAATTGGCTATATTTTAATATGATGTTGATGTTAGGATATATTGATTTACTGGAGCAGCGACTTAAATGCCTATTTTTATCAACTTTACTTATTTCGAAAAAAATAGGCATTTCGGAGCAGCGGAAGTCAACCAACATATCCGATTTAAAAACCAACAGTTAATTAAATTTTCGTTGCAGAATAAAATAAATAATGTAGAATAGAATGGAACGGTTTTGTACAAAAGATACGAATATATGTTTGCATGGGGTGGTTTTTGTGATAATATTAGGAATAGACCCTGGAATTGCTATTACGGGCTATGGGGTTATTGATTATGAAGGAAATAAATTTAGTACCATAGATTATGGTGCAATAACTACGGAAGCCAAATTAGCTATGCCTGAGAGGCTTTTAATATTAAATAAGGGAATAAAGGATTTAGCTAGAAAGTATAAACCTGATGCTTTTGCAATTGAAGAACTTTTTTTTAATAAAAATGTTAAGACTGCATTAACGGTGGGACATGCAAGGGGCGCTATAATTGTAGCAGCCTGTGAGGAAGGCCTTAATATATATGAATATACTCCCCTTCAGGTAAAACAGGCAGTTGTAGGATATGGACGAGCTGAGAAACATCAAGTACAGCAAATGGTAAAAATGATTCTTAACCTGAATGAGGTACCAAAACCTGATGATGTGGCAGATGCACTAGCAATTGCTATATGTCATGCTCATTCTTCTCGTGCAGGGGAGTTATTTAGAATAAAATAGGGGTGTTTTTATTTGTTTCATTACATTAGCGGAAAATTTGTGGGACAGGGTAAGGGTTATGTAATAATTGACAATAATGGAATAGGAATAAAAGTGTTTGTACCAACTCCTGTAATTAGCAAAATGCCAAGTAAGGGTGGTATGGTTAAGCTGTTTACATACTTTCACGTTAGGGAGGATATAATGTCTCTATATGGCTTTCTTACAGAGGATGAGCTAAGTATTTTTGAGCTTTTAACACAGGTAAGTGGGGTTGGCCCAAAAGCAGGACTTGCTGCTTTGTCCACATTACCACCTTCAAAGTTAGGATTAGCAATACTTGAAAGTGATACAAAGGCATTAACCACCATTCCTGGAATAGGGAACAAGACTGCCCATAGGATTATATTAGAATTAAAGGATAAAATTAATAAGGATGATATAATAGGAGACGATATGGGTATTCAAATGACAAATGGTGACGTGATACAAGAAGCTATAGGCGGACTGGTTTCACTTGGGTATACTGAAGGCGAGGCAAGGGGAGCCGTTATGAAATTAAAAACAGAAGGTATGAATACTGAAGATTTGATAAAACAAGCTCTTAAAAATCTCATTAAGTAGGTGATAATAATGGAAGATAGGCTTATTACTACAAATATGAGAGATGAAGATTTTGATGTAGAAGGAAGTCTTAGACCTAGAGATATGCGGGAATACATAGGTCAGGAAAAGGTCAAAGAGAATCTCTCTATATTTATAGAGGCTGCAAAGTCAAGAAAAGAGCCCTTAGACCATGTGCTTTTATACGGCCCACCAGGTCTTGGTAAAACAACTCTTGCAACAATAATAGCCAATGAAATGGGGTGCAGCATAAGAATAACATCAGGGCCTGCCATAGAAAGGCCTGGGGATCTTGCTGCCATATTAACAAACCTTGGCGAAAATGATGTTTTATTTATAGATGAAATACATAGACTAAATAAAAGCGTCGAGGAGATACTCTATCCTGCAATGGAGGATTATGCTCTAGATATAATGATAGGAAAAGGACCAAGTGCAAGATCTATAAGGTTGGATCTGCCTAAATTTACTCTTGTTGGTGCTACGACTAGGGCTGGACTTTTGACATCACCATTAAGAGATAGATTTGGTGTTATATGCAGACTTGAAATGTATAAAGTAAGTGAACTAGAAGAAATAATAAAAAGATCATCTAATATATTAAATATAAATATAGATGGCAAAGGCGCCCACGAGATTGCTTTAAGGTCTCGTGGGACTCCTAGAATTGCAAATAGACTATTAAAAAGGGTGAGAGATTATGCCCAGGTTAGAGCGGATGGCTTTATTGATTACAAGGTTGCATCAGAAGGGCTAGACTTACTTGAAATTGATGATATGGGTCTTGACGGAATAGACAGGAGAATGATGCTTACAATAATCAATAAATTTGGTGGCGGCCCTGTAGGGGTTGATACTCTTGCATATTCAATTGGAGAAGAAAATGAAACTATAGAGGATGTATATGAACCATTTCTTCTTCAAATAGGCTATATTAACAGAACACCAAGGGGAAGAGTGGCTACAAAACTTGCATATGACCATTTTAAAATTCCCTTTGAACAAAGCAATTAAACTAAATTAAATTTTTAAATTGAAGGCGGTATTATAATGAAACTTGACGATTTTGACTATTATTTACCTGAGGAACTTATAGCTCAAGAACCAATTGAAAATAGGGATGAATCAAGACTTTTGGTATTAAACAAAAATAGTGGAGATATGGAGCATAAAAGGTTTAAAGATATTGTTGATTATTTAAACACGGGAGATACACTTGTACTAAATAATACGAGGGTAATACCTGCAAGATTATATGGAGCAAAAGAAGGATCTGGGGGTAAGATCGAGGTTTTGCTTTTAAAAAGATTAGATGATGATAAATGGGAAACCCTAGTTAAGCCAGGTAAAAAGGCGAAGATAGGCATAAACATTGTATTTGGAGATGGAGAACTTGTAGGAAAAGTTATTGAACACACTCCTGAAGGCGGAAGAATAATACAGTTTAAATATGATGGCATATTTGAAGAAGTATTAGATAAATTAGGTGAAATGCCTCTTCCTCATTATATTAAAAAAACCCTAAAGGATAAGGAAAGATACCAGACGGTTTATTCAAAGGTTGAGGGATCGGCTGCAGCCCCTACTGCAGGACTTCATTTTACAAATGAACTTTTAGATAAAATAAAAGATAAAGGAGTAAACATTGCCTTTATAACTTTACATGTTGGACTTGGAACATTTAGACCTGTTAAGGTAGAAAATATCGAGGAGCATCATATGCATTCTGAGTTTTATACAATAGATGAAGAAACTGCTTGCATAATAAATGATACTAAGACCAGGGGAAATAGGATAATTGCTGTTGGAACAACCTCTTGCAGAACACTGGAAACTGTAGGAGATGAAAATGGATTTATAAAGCCACAATCTGGATGGACAGATATATTTATATACCCGGGATACAAGTTTAAGGTTATAGATTGTTTAATCACAAATTTCCATTTGCCTAAATCTACACTGCTTATGCTTGTGAGTGCACTTTCAAGCAGAGAGATAATTCTTAATGCATACGAAAAGGCGGTAGAAGAAAAGTATAGGTTCTTCAGCTTTGGGGATGCGATGTTCATTACGGATTAAATTTGGAGGATATTATATGGATGCTGTAAAATACGAACTTATAAAAAAATCTAGTGAATCAAAAGCAAGATTGGGGAAGCTATATACCCCTCATGGAGAAATTGAAACTCCAATATTTATGCCTGTAGGGACTCAAGCAACAGTTAAAACTATGACACCTGAAGAACTATATGATATAGGAGCCCAGATAATTTTGAGCAATACGTATCACCTATATATGAGACCTGGCGAGGAACTAATAAAAAAAGCAGGCGGACTTCATGAATTTATGCACTGGAAAAAGCCTATACTTACAGATAGTGGCGGCTTTCAAGTTTTTAGTCTAAGCAAGCTTAGGGATATAACTGAAGAAGGTGTAACCTTTAGATCTCATATAGACGGATCTAAGCATTTTATAAGTCCTGAAAAGGCTGTTAATATACAAAACGCATTAGGCTCTGATATAATGATGTGCTTTGATGAATGTCTTCCATATCCTTGCGATTATGAATACGCATCTAAATCCCTAGATAGAACAATAAGATGGGCAAAAAGATGCAAAGAGGCTCACAAAGACGTTGAGAGGCAGTCCCTTTTTGGGATTATACAGGGAGGAATGTATAGAGACCTTAGGGAGAAAAGTGTAAAGGAAATGACTGAGATTGACTTTCCAGGTTATAGCATAGGCGGACTTAGTATAGGGGAGCCAAAGGAGATTATGTATGAAGTATTAGACTATACGGTGCCCCTGCTTCCTGATAATAAACCAAGATACCTAATGGGTGTTGGAAGCCCTGATTGTTTAATAGAAGGAGCTATAAGGGGAATTGACATGTTTGACTGCGTACTCCCCACAAGGATTGCAAGAAATGGTACTGCATTTACAAGCCATGGTAAATTAGTTGTAAGAAATGCAGCATATGCAGAGGACTTTAGGCCTATGGATGAGGAATGCAGCTGTTATGCCTGCAGAAATTATACAAGGGCATATATAAGACACCTAATCAAGGCAAATGAAATATTAGGTGCAAGGCTTATTACAATACACAATCTATATTTTCTGCTTAAGTTAATGGAAAATATAAGAGAAGCTATAAAAAATGATAGTTTGTTAGAATTTAAAGATGAATTTTATTTAAAATACGGTTATAATAGTAATAGCAAATAAAAAGGGGGGGGAAATAAATGCCACAACAAGCTGCTTGGATGCAAATAATTTTATGGGTAGTTATACTTGGAGTTTTTTATCTCATGCTTATATTACCAGAGAAAAAGAAGCAAAAGAAATTTAATGCTATGGTAGATGAACTTAAAACAGGAGATGAAATTATAACAAGAGGCGGTATATATGGCAGAATAGTCAATATACAAGATGATTATATGGTTATTGAAAGCGGTGCTGAAAAAACCAGACTAAAATTAATAAGAAGTGCAGTAGGATCAGTTGTATCTTCAAAAGAAGAAGAAAAATAAGCAGTAAGCAGTAAGCAGTAAACAGTAAACAGTAAGCAGCAATAACCAATAAGCGCTGATAAGAACTAATAAGCATAAGCATAAAAAAACGGCAGAAAAAATGCTGTTTTTTTACGCCCAAAGTTTAATTTTATTTAATGTTCACCCATATAAATTTATATAACCTATTATATTTGATTCTTATGATTCATAAAATTATACTATGGTACCTACTTTAAATGGGAGGGAATGAGAATTAAAAATATTAGGGATAGCAAAGATAATATAAATAGGGTTTTAATCATTGGGAAAGGCACTATTATGGCAATTATTATATCTATAATACTTCTTGCCATATATGGTGTAATATTAGCTTATACAGCTTTATCAGAATCTACAATGCCTATATTTGTAACTGCTATTACAATAATAAGCATAACAGCATCTGCTATTTATGTGTCGGCAAAGGTTGATTCTAAAGGATGGTTAAATGGAGCAATAGCAGGGCTTATTTACATGGTTGTTTTGTTTTTAATAAGCCTTTTATTTAAGACAGGAACCGTTATTGAAAAGGGGATTATAGTAAAGATATTTATTGGCTTTTTAGTTGGTGGCCTCGCTGGTATGATTGGCATAAACCTAAAATAAATATTTTACTTTAATGCATCAATATGCTATAATTTAGCAGAGGTTTTAGAAGAGGGGGATATAAATGAAACATATTAAAACGATAAATAATGCATCAATAAAAAACAGTCTTAAGAAGCCTGGATGTAAGGAATGTGCAAACTCATGTCAGTCTGCATGTAAGACATCATGTACAGTTGCAAATTTAAACTGTGAAAACAAATAGAATTTGCTAAAAGGCAGTAATAATATGACTATATTATTACTGCTGTTTGACGTTTTAGGGGGTTAAAAACTTGGCAGTTATTCATAAATTCGAACAAAACGGAGTAAAAATGCTTTTAGATGCTAATAGTGGTGCTCTTCATATTATAGATGATATTATATATGATGTGATTGATTATTATAAAGATTATAATAGACAAGCTATCGTAGATAAGCTTTCTCAAAAATATGATAAAAATGCAATACTAGAGGCTATAGATGAGCTAAAAGAACTAGAGGATAATGGACTTTTGTATACAGAGGATTCATATGAGAGCATTGCTACAAAAAATGGCGAAAACTCTTATATAAAAGCATTGTGTCTTAACATTGCTCATGACTGCAATTTAAGGTGCAAATACTGCTTTGCGTCTAAAGGGGATTACCATGGAAAAAGAAGCCTTATGTCAGAGGAAGTAGGCAAGGCTGCTATAGATTTTGTTATTGAAAAGTCTGGCTCTAGGAAGAATATAGAGGTAGATTTATTTGGCGGAGAGCCACTTATGAACTTTGATGTAGCTAAATCTATAGTTGAATACGGAAATGAACAAGGTAAAATACACAATAAATCAATAAGGTTTACAATTACAACTAATGCATTGCTTTTAAATGACAATATTATTGATTATCTTGATAAAAATATGAGCAACGTAGTGCTTAGTATTGATGGCAGAAAAGAAGTAAATGATGATATAAGGGTAAGGGTTGATGGAAGTGGAACATTTGACAGCATACTGCCTAAAATAAAGAAAATGGTGGATAGGCGAACTAAAGGCAAGCAATATTATGTAAGGGGAACATTTACATCAAAGAACCTTGATTTTTACAATGATGTTATTGCCTTAGCGGATATGGGATTTAAAGAAATATCAATAGAGCCTGTTGTGCTTCCTGATGGCGATGAATTAGCATTGAAAGAAGAACACTTAGATACCATATTTGAGCAATATGATAAGCTTACAGAAGAGATACTAAGAAGAAAAAAAGAAGGAAACGACTTTAAATTTTACCATTTTGCAATAGATATAGACGGAGGCCCTTGCATTTATAAAAGAATATCAGGCTGTGGTGCAGGCTTTGAATATATAGCAGTAACACCAGAAGGTGATATATATCCATGCCATCAATTTGTAGGTAATGAAAAATTCAAATTAGGAACTGTGTTTGACAAAACCATTGATCAAGAAATCAGCCAAAGCTTTAAAGATGCGCATATATATAACAAAGCTAAGTGTAAAGATTGTTGGGCAAAGTTTTATTGCAGCGGCGGATGCCAAGCCAATAATTTTAATTTCAATAATAGTGTATTAATGCCTTACGAGCTTGGATGTAAAATGCAGAAGAAGAGAATTGAATGTGCTTTAAGAATAAAGGCTGAGAAATTTATGGAAGAAGAATAAAATCAACTTTTCCATAATTGTATAAACAGAAAATGGTGGCTACCATATAATAGCAATCACTATATTGACTATGTATATCAAGTATAATATAATATTTATTGTAAAAAAGAGGGATAGGGGGAAAAACTAATGAAACGTAAAAGTTTCGTCACATTAATCCTAACAATTGCAATTATAATTTTTCTTGCTGTTGTTGCAGTAACGGGAATACAAATTGGAGGATATGTTGTGAAGCCTCTAGGGACACACATAAAGCAGGGTCTTGATTTAAAAGGCGGTATTGATATTGTAGAGGAAATACAAGAAAGCAATGTTGACGATGAAACCGTCAATAGGACAGTTGAATTAATAAGAGAGCGTGTGGATAAATTTGGGGTTATAGATCCATCCATACAAAAAGAAGGAAATAATAGAATAAGAATTCAAATTCCAGGCATGTATGACCAGCAAAAGGCAATAGACTTTATAGGTAAAACAGGAGAACTTAAGTTTGTAGGCCCAGATAATAATGTAATTTTAACTGGTAAGGATGTAAAAGATGCTATTGTTACATTTGATCAATACAATAAGCCTCAAATAAACCTTACTTTAAATGATTCAGGTAAAACTAAATTTGCTGATGCTACAGAAAAATATGTTGGAAAGCAAATAGCAATATATCTTGACGATAATATGATTTCAAATCCAGTTGTAAATGAAAAGATACCTGATGGAAATGCAGTGATTGCAGGGGGAAATATGACCCAAGAGGAAGCTAAAAGGACGGCACAGCTTATAAAATCAGGAGCACTGCCTGTAACATTAAAGGTAGCAAGTGTTAAAACAACAGGACCATCCCTTGGAAGCGATGCTCTGCAAAAGAGTATACTTGCAGGAATAATAGGTATATCACTAGTCATGATATTTATGCTAATATTCTATAGGCTCCCAGGATTAATTGCAGATATAGCACTTGTTGTTTATATGCTTATAGTAACCTATGTTTATATAGGATTTAAGGTAACACTTTCACTTTCGGGAATATCAGGATTTTTGCTTTCAATAGGTATGGCAGTTGATGCAAACGTATTGATATTTGAGAGAATAAAAGAAGAATTAAAAACCGGAAAGACATTAAAAGCATCACTTGATTCTGGTTTTCATAGGGCATTAACTTCTATAATAGATAGTAATGTAACAACATTAATAGCGGCCATAGTTTTGTCTATATTAGGCACCGGCCCAATAAAAGGATTTGCAGTAACTTTAACAATAGGAATTTTGGCAAGTATGTTCTCAGCGATTACGGTTACAAGGTTTCTGCTTAAATTGGTAGTTAATACAAAGAAATTTGAAAATACCAAACTTTATGGGGCGTAGGAGGTGACCTTTGATATGTTAAAGATAGTTGAAAATAGGAAGATATGGTTCACTATATCTTTAGTGATTATTGCAATAGGCATGATAACTTGGGGAGTTAGAGGTCTTAACTATGGTATAGACTTTTATGGCGGTACTGTTGTACAGGTTGATTTAAAAAAGCAAGTAGATACAGAAGAAATAAGAAAAATTGCCGCAAAATATACAGATGATGCAGCAGTTCAAACTGTTGATGAGACAGGAATAATATTAAGAAGTAGTTCTATAACACCTGAAGATGTTGAAAAGTTTAAGGCTGAAATAAATGATAAATATAAAGTTGATCCTGCAACATGGCAAAACGAAACAGTAGGTCCTTCTATAAGTGCTGAATCAAGGAAAAATGCAATACTAGCAGTTGCAATAGCTGTAATAGCAATACTTATATATGTAGCTATTAGATTTGAGATACGTTTTGGAGTAGCAGCTATTATTGCTTTATTGCATGATTTACTTGTAACAATTTCGGTATATGCAGTACTACAGATACCTGTAAATGGATCATTTATTGCTGCAATACTTACTATTCTTGGTTATTCTATAAATGATACAATAGTAATATTTGATAGAATAAGAGAGAATATGAGGACCATGAGGAAGGCAAGCTTTGATGAAGTTGCTGATGTAAGTATCACTCAAACACTGTCTCGTTCAATAAATACCAGCTTAACCACTCTGTTTACAATAACTGCTGTATACTTTGTAGGTGTAAATGCAGTTAAGGAATTAGCATTACCGCTTATAATCGGTATAATAGCAGGGTCTTACTCATCAATATTTATTGCAAGCCCAATATGGGTTATGTGGAAAAATGCTGATAAAAAGAAAAAGGCAGCTGTGAATGCATAAGAGGTGATTTATCACCTCTTTAATTTTTTCATTTACTCAGTAAGGAGATGGTTTATTTGGCAAAGTGGATGGTTAAGAATGTTAAAGTAAATACAAAGGAAATGTCTAAAGCTCTTGGAATAAGCCCTATTTTGTGCAGGGTAATGGTAAATAGGGGTATTACAGATTCTAAAGATGCTGAAAGCTTTTTGTATCCTGATAAAAGTAAATTACATAATCCAAGATTAATGAAGGATATAGAAAAGGGAACAAAAATAATAAAAAGCAGTGTTTTAAATAAAAAGAAGATACTTATAATTGGAGATTATGATGTAGATGGGATTATAAGCACCTATATTTTATATAAAGCCTTAAAAAGGGTTGGCGCAGATGTTAGCTTTGAGATCCCTAATAGAATAACTGATGGGTACGGCATAAATATTAGTATGATTGAAGATGCAAAAAAAGATGGAATAGATACCATTATTACTTGTGATAATGGTATCTCTGCAATAAATCAGATAGAATATGCAAAAGAGATGGGACTTGAGGTTGTAATTACGGATCATCACGACATACCTTTTAAAGTTGATGAAAACAATGTAAAAAAATCTATACCTGCTGCAGCTGCTGCAGTTATAGATCCTAAACAATTAGATTGTAATTATCCATTTAAGCAAATATGTGGTGCAGGTGTTGCATTTAAATTTATACAGGTTTTGTACGAAGAGTTTGATATACCTGAAAACGAGGCCTATAGTTTTTTGGAGTATGTAGCTATAGCAACCGTTTGTGATGTTGTTGATCTAGTTGGAGAAAATAGAATAATAGTAAAAGAAGGCTTAAGTCTTCTTGAAAATACAAATAACAAAGGAATTAAGGCATTGATTAAAGAAACAGGTCTTGAGGGTAAGGTACTTACTACTTATTCATTAGGATTTGTTATAGGACCATGCATAAATGCATGTGGAAGACTTGACTCTGCAAAGAAAGGCCTGCATTTGCTTTTATCAGAGGATTATAAAGAAGCTGAAGATACAGCAGCAGAACTTGTAAGATTGAATCAAGAGAGAAAAGATATGACCCTAAAGGGTGTAGAGGATATTACTGAAATAATAGAAAATACAAACATTAAAGATGACAAAGTATATATAGTGTATGATAAGCATATACATGAGAGTGTTGCAGGAATTATTGCAGGAAGAATAAGGGAGAGATATAATAAGCCAACAATAGTTCTAACATCTGGTGATGGATGCGTAAAAGGTTCAGGAAGAAGCATAGATGGTTATAATATGTTTGAAGAACTTATGAAATGCAAAGACATATTGACTAAGTTTGGTGGACATCCAATGGCTGCAGGATTGTCTTTAGATGAAGAAAATGTTGATATATTAAGGGAAAGACTAAATAAAAATACAACCTTAACAGAAGATATGCTTAAACCAAAGATATACATTGATACACCTATTTTAATTGATAGAATATCCATGGAACTAGCAGATGACCTATCAATGTTAGAACCATTTGGAAAGGGAAATCCAAAGCCATTATTTGCTGATAAAAATGTAGGAATCTTAAAGGCAGAAGTATTAGGGGAAAAGCAAAATGTATTAAAGCTTAAATTAATATCTAAAAGAGGAAGAACAATTGATGGCATTTATTTTGGCGAAAAAGAGGAGCTAGAAAATATTATATTGGAAAAATACGGGGAGTATGAGCTGCAAAAGATGTACAATGGGCAAAAAAATGATATTTATATTGATATACTATATAATATAAATATAAATGTATATATGGGCAACAGTACATTGCAGTTAATAATTAAATATTTTAGATAAATTATGTATTTGTTAATATCTTGAGAATGTTGCAAAAATACTGCATAAAGTGCAGCTAAACCCATAGCTTTAGCCTTTAGAGTATTGATAGTTAAGGCTTATTGGTATATGATATTAATGTTGCTATTATAAACAAAAAACCAGTTTAAATATTATTAAAAACTGAGGAGGCACATTTATGGATATAAAAGAAAAAATCAGGGTGATTGAAGGTTTCCCAAAAGAAGGAATTAGTTTTAAGGATATAACCACATTATTAAAGGATGGGGAGGCTTTTAAGTATACCATAGATGAGATGGTGAATAATTTAAAGGATAAGGATATAGATATAATAGTAGGTCCTGAGGCAAGAGGATTTCTTATAGGCGCACCTGTTGCATATTCCCTTGGAATTGGGTTTGTACCTATTAGAAAGGCTGGAAAACTTCCAGGTGAAACACTTAGTATTGAATATGATCTTGAATATGGGACTGATACTATTGAATTACATAAGGATTCAATAAAAAAAGGCCAGAGGGTAGCAATTGTTGACGATTTACTTGCAACTGGCGGAACAATATTATCTGTTGCAAAGTTAATAGAGATGCTTGGGGGAGAAATTGCATCTATTGATTTTATTATAGAACTAACTGATCTTCATGGAAGAGATAAGCTCTCTAAATATCCTGTTAATTCATTAATACAATACAATATATAGTAGTTTTTAATTGCACATTGTCGATAAATATTATATAATTAGAATAATTTACTCAATAGAGAACGAACTGTATAATACATAATATTCTACAGTTCGTTCTCTATTAAGATATTTTAAAAAGACTTTGCTTTTTTTAAAGCATGTCATAAATAAATTAAGAGAAAAGAGGGCTTTTATGCTGCAGGAGCTGCTTGATAAGATACAATTATATAATCCAAAATGCGATATTGAAGTAGTAAAAAAAGCCTATAATTTTGCTGATGAGGCTCATAGGGGACAGCTTAGAGAATCTGGCGAACCATATATAGTCCATCCTGCCAATGTTGCCATGATTCTTGCTGAACTAGGTCTTGATGAAAGCACAATTGCAGCAGGGCTTATTCATGATGTGGTAGAAGATACTAAATATACATCTGAAGATATAAAAGAGCTTTTCAACGATGAAATAGCTTATCTTGTTGATGGAGTAACAAAACTTGAAAAAATAGAATATAAAACAAGAGAAGAGCAACAGGCAGATAATATAAGAAAAATGTTGTTTGCAATGGCTAAGGATATAAGAGTTATACTGATAAAGCTTGCAGATAGGCTCCATAATATGAGGACTTTAAAATATTTGCCAGAGCCAAGACAAAAGCTTATGGCAAAAGAAACATTAGAGATATATGCCCCAATAGCCCATAGGCTTGGAATATCCAAAATAAAATGGGAGCTTGAAGATTTATCATTAAGATATCTCCATCCAGATGAATATTATGAACTTGTTGAAATGGTTGCTCAAAAAAGAAATGAAAGAGAAGAGTATCTGCAGCAGGTTATAATGACACTTAAAGCAAAAATAGAAGAAACAGGCATAAAGTGTGATATAGATGGAAGACCAAAGCATTTCTATAGCATATATAAGAAGATGGCTTATAAAAATAAAACCTTTGATCAAATATTTGATCTTTTGGCAATAAGAGTAATAGTTGATAATGTAAGAGACTGTTATGAAGTGCTTGGAATTGTTCATACACTTTGGAAGCCTATTCCTGGAAGATTTAAAGATTATATTGCAATGCCAAAGCCTAATATGTATCAATCGTTACATTCCACGGTAATAGGCCCTGGTGGCCAGCCTTTTGAGATTCAAATAAGGACATGGGATATGCATAAAACTGCAGAATATGGTATTGCTGCTCATTGGAAATACAAAGAGGGAAAAATTGAAGAAGATGACCTTGACAAAAAGCTCTCATGGCTTAGAGAAATACTTGAGTGGCAAGATGATGCAAAAGATGCAAAAGATTTTATGAATGGACTTAAGATTGACTTATTTACGGATGAGGTGTTTGTATTTACACCAAAGGGAGCAGTAATTGATCTTCCTATGGATTCCACACCAATTGACTTTGCCTATAGGATCCATACCGATATTGGGCACAGATGTATTGGTGCTAAGGTTAATGGCAAAATAGTGCCAATAGATTATAAACTAAAAACTGGAGATATAGTAGAGATACTTACAACTTCAAGCGATAGGGGACCAAGTAGGGATTGGCTTAAAATAGTTAAAAGCTCACAGGCTAAGAATAAAATAATGCAATGGTTTAAAAAGCAGAAAAAAGAAGAAAATATAGTAAAAGGCAAGGAATTGTTTGAAAAGGAAATGAAAAGAGAGGGCTTTTTAAACAATGAGCTTTTAAAGCAGGAATGGATAGATATTGTTTTAAAAAGATACAATTTTGCTCATGCTGAGGATATGTATTCTGCAATAGGTTATGGCGGCGTTTCACCAATACAGGTAGTAACAAGGCTTAAGGATGAATATAAAAAGACGCTTAAACCTGAAATTTCAGACTGGAGAACCCTTGAAAAATCATCAGATACAAAACAGGCAGAAAACAAAAAGGGAGATAACAGCAATGGTATTGTAGTAAAGGGAAACCGAAACATACTTGTGCGCTTTGCTAAATGCTGCAACCCTGTGCCTGGAGATGAAATAATAGGATATATTACTAAAGGCAGGGGCGTTTCTGTTCATAGAAAAGACTGCCTAAATATGGCTCAGAGGATAATGAAAGCTGATGAGAGATTAATTCAAGTAAGCTGGGTTAAAGAACATGCTGCAGATTATCAGGCAGAGGTTCAAATAGTGGCCAATGATAGATATGGATTGTTATCTGAAATTACTAATATTATATCTGTATCAAATACAACTGTTAAGGCCATAAATGCAAGGACCGCTAAAGAGGGAACGGCTTATATAAATCTAACACTTGAAATAAATGATGTAAATCAACTGCAGAAGATAATAAGAGATATAAAAAAGCTATCAGGGGTAATAGATGTGTACAGAACCAAAGCTTAATATGTTGCGGGGTGAAGAAATTGAGGGCTGTTGTTCAGAGAGTTAGCTGCTCAGAGGTTTGTGTAGATAATAATACTATTGGAAAGATAGATAATGGTATAAATGTTTTATTAGGTGTTGAAGAGGGAGATACAATAGATGATGCAAAATATATAGCAGATAAATGTGTTAATCTTAGAATATTTGAAGATGGGGATGGTAAACTTAATTTATCTGTAAAAGATGTAGGTGGAAGCATACTTGCAATTTCACAATTCACCTTATTAGGAGATTGCAGAAAAGGAAGAAGACCAAGCTTTATAACTGCTGCAAAGCCCGATGTGGCCTTTAAATTATATAAAAGCTTTATAGAACTTTGCAGTAGTTATGGCATAAAGGTAGAAGAAGGCAAATTTCAAGCCAATATGTCTGTTAGAATAGATAATGAAGGTCCAGTTACAATTCTATTAGACAGCAAAAAAGTATTTTAAATATTTCCTGCTAAAGGAGAGGTATACATGAAGATAATAGGGCATCCCTTAGGCGCATATCAAGCTAATTGTTATATAGTTTATGATGAAAATACTAAAGATGGATTTATAATAGATCCAGGAGATGAAGGATCAACCATATTAGATGTTATTAATAGAGAGAAATTAAACATAAAGTTTATTATATTGACCCATGGTCATTTCGACCATATTGGAGCAGTAAATAAGATTAAGGAAGCATTAAACATACCTGTTTATATGAATGAAAAGGATGGCTTTATGATAAAAAGCGGTAAGCAAAAAATAGGTATGGCTTATCCTAAATTTGAGAATTTTAATCCAGATAGATTTGTTAAAGAGGGAGATACAATAAGCTGTGGAGGCAATACAATAGAAATAATTGAAACACCAGGGCATACACCAGGAGGAATATCTATTAAGTTAGATGGGTACGTATTTACTGGAGACACATTGTTTGCAGGATCCATTGGAAGATATGATTTTGAGGGAGGATCTTTTGAAGACATTGTAAATTCAATAAAAAATAAACTTTTCACCCTGCCTGATGATACAATAGTCTGCCCAGGCCATGGGCAAGGTACAAAAATAGGAATTGAAAAAGAAACCAGTTCATTTTTTTAATTTATAGAATACCTTCGGCTCTAATGGATAAAATAATCATATACATTAGAAGGAGGGTTAAGTATGGTAAAAAGTAAAATAGTTAATAAAAAAGCAGTAGAGGCACAAAATAAAGAGGATATGGACTTTAATGATTTAGAGGATTTGTTTTATGAAGGATTGTCTGATTCTGAAATAGCAGACGAAATAGGAGTAAATGAAGGTTATATTAAAAAAGTTAGAGAAGATATATTAAATGATTTTTAAAAATCTAGAAGGAGCTTTTTATGTATTATGTACATATGAAAGGTCATGACTATTCATATGAAATATATGAGATATTGACCATATACTATCCAAGAGAAAAAATATGCGTTTTAAATAATATAGATGAAATACCAGATGACTCTATGCTTATAACAAGCAGCGTAAAAGAGGAAGATGGGAAAATAGAGTTTACAAGCTCACTGTTTTATTGCAATAAAGGGAAAAAGGTAAAAAAACAAGAATATATATTTACAGACGAGCCTATAGAAGATTCCTCTTACAAGGAAGAGGCGCAAGCTTTAGACAAAGCTTATTTAAAAAAAGAAATAAAGCATGGTGTTAAGATTTCACTTTTTATGGTGTTTAGAATATATACTGGCATAGAGATCCCTTGGGGTGTACTTGTTGGAATAAGGCCTACAAAGATTGTAAACGATTTAAAGAGGAAAGGCTTAACAAGTTACGAAATTTATAAAGAGCTTAAAGAAAAATATATAATCAGAGATGATAGGATAAAACTTGTAACTGAGGTATCTGACAACAGCTATAATATAATAAATAAAGATAAGAAGAATGTCTCTTTATATATAGGAATACCATTTTGCCCAACTAGGTGTGTATATTGTTCTTTTGCATCTTACCCTATAACAAAATTTGAAGATTATGTACCTAAATATTTAGATGCATTAAATTATGAAATAAAAACCATTGGGGATTTTATAAATTCAAATTTTAATATTGATATCCTATATATAGGCGGTGGAACGCCTACATCTATAAATAATAAAGATTTTAGCCATTTTCTAGACTCTATTACTAATAATATTAATATAAATAATGTAAATGAGTTTACAGTAGAGGCTGGAAGACCTGATACAATAAATGCCGAAAAGCTAAAATATATGATTGATTCAGGTGTAAATAGAATAAGTATAAACCCACAAACAATGAATGATTCCACATTAAAAAGAGTTGGAAGAAATCATACGGTAAATGAAATAATAGAGAAATATCATCTTGCAAGAGATATGGGATTTAAAAATATTAATATGGATATGATTATAGGACTTATGGGGGAGAACATTGAACATGTAAAAAATACTGTTAAAAGTATACTAGACCTAAGCCCTGAGAACATAACTGTTCATACAATGGCACTAAAGAGGGCATCTAAATTAAAAGAAAAGCTTATAGAAGATAGGGATAAAGAAAGCAGCCTTAGTATTTTGAAAAGCATAGATAGAGATAATATTGAAGGCATGATGGACTATGTTTATTCTAATATGAAAAAGGCGGAATATATACCATACTATATGTATAGGCAAAAACACATGGTTGGAAACCTTGAGAATGTTGGATATGCAAAGAAAGGCTTTGAATGTATATATAATATACAAATGATAGAAGAGAAGGAAACCATAATAGGATTAGGAGCAGACTCTGTTACTAAAATGGTTTTTCTAGATGAAAACAGAATTGAAAGGTTTGCTAATAAAAAGGATTTAGATGGATACATTAATACAATAGAGGCTAATACAGACAAGAAAATAAAGGCTATTGCAGAGTTGTTGTAGTTGACACAAGGCTAAACAAATATTATAATATTAAAAAATATATATTATGGGCCGTGATAGGGAATAGTAGGCTATACTTATCTTACAGAGAGGATATCCCATAGATTGAGAGGATATTAGAAAAAGGTGGTTGAAGGACACCCTTGAGCTTAGCAATTGATTTAAGTTGGTTGCTACGTGAATTGTTCGCGTTAAGATTATTAAGTGGAATTATTTAATTCAATCAGGGTGGTACCGCGGAACTTCCGTCCCTTTGGGATGAGAGTTCTTTTTTTATATTTAAAGGAGGAGATTATGTTGGCTATTAATGCACCGAGAGGGACTAAAGATGTATTGCCATCAGAGTCAAGTAAATGGCAGTATGTTGAAAGTATCATTAGAGAACATTGCAGATTATATGGCTTTAGAGAAATAAGGACCCCAATATTTGAACATACAGAATTATTTCAAAGAGGCGTTGGAGAAACAACTGATATTGTACAAAAAGAAATGTATACATTTCTTGATAGGGGAGAAAGAAGTATTACATTAAAACCAGAGGGAACATCACCTGCTGTAAGAGCTTTTATTGAAAACAACCTATATAATGAAGCACTCCCTGAAAAGCTTTATTATATGACTCCAGTATTTAGATACGAAAGACCTCAAGCAGGAAGGTTAAGAGAACATCACCAGTTTGGGGTAGAGGTATTTGGAGCAGCTGATGCATCTGTTGATGCAGAAATAATAAGCCTTGCATTAGAGTTTTTTAATAAATTAGGTGTAAAAGGCCTTAGCTTAGACATAAACAGCATTGGATGTCCTAAATGCAGAAAAGAATACAATAAGGCATTAAAGGAGTATTTAAAATCAAATTTTGATAATTTGTGTGGAACATGCAAAGACAGATATGATAGAAACCCGCTTAGAATACTTGATTGTAAGGTTGAATCATGCCAGGAAATAGTAAAAGGTGCTCCAATTATTATTGATTATTTATGCGATGATTGCAAGGAACATTTCCAAAGCCTGAAACAGTGTCTTGATGAATTAGGCTATGAATATAATGTAAACCCAATGATAGTTAGAGGGCTTGATTATTACACAAAGACGGTATTTGAAATAATATCAAACGATATAGGAACACAGAGCACTGTATGCGGCGGTGGAAGATATGATGGGCTAATTAAAGAATGTGGAGGACCAGATCTTCCTGCAGTAGGGTTTGGTATGGGGCTTGAGAGACTTTTGCTTGTACTTGAAAGCCAAGGTATTAAACTTCCTATAGGAGAAACTGTAGATGTATTTATTGCATCAATTGGAGATAATGCTAAATTAAAAGCTTCAAAGATAATAAATGAGCTTAGAAAGAATAATATATCAGCAGATATGGATTATATGGACAGAAGTTTAAAAGGACAGATGAAATATGCTAACAAATTAAATGCTAAATACACGGTAATATTAGGAGATAATGAGATTGAAAGCGGAAAGATAAATTTAAAAAATATGAAAACCAGTGAGCAGGTTGAGATTAATTTAAGTGATCTTTACCATAGATTAAAAGAAGAACTTTAATTATATATTTGGAGGTAATATTATGGCAGAAAGGCTTGAAGGATTAAAACGTACCCATATGTGTGGAAGCCTTAGAGATGTAAACATTGGAGAGACTGTTACTGTAATGGGATGGGTCCAGAGGAAAAGGAATTTAGGAGGCCTTATATTTATTGATTTAAGAGATAGAGAAGGTATTATACAGGCAGTATTTGGAGAAAAAATAAATAAAGATTCATTTGTAAAGGCTGATACAGTAAAATCTGAGTATGTTTTAGCAATTACAGGAGAGGTTGTAAAAAGATCCTCTATTAATGAGAACATACCTACAGGGCTTATTGAAATACATGGACAGGATATAAAAATATTAAGTGAATCTGAAACACCACCTATCTATATAAAAGAAGGCCTTGATGCAAATGAGACCATAAGGCTTAAGTATAGGTATCTTGATTTAAGAAGACCTGATATGCAAAAGAATATAATGGTAAGGCACAAGACAATGACGGTAATAAGGGACTTTATGGATGATAAAGGATTTTTAGAGATAGAAACCCCTATGCTGACTAAAAGTACTCCAGAAGGAGCAAGGGACTATCTAGTACCAAGCAGGGTATCTCCAGGTGAGTTCTATGCCCTTCCTCAATCTCCACAGTTATTTAAACAACTGCTTATGGTTTCTGGATTTGATAAGTATTTTCAGATTGCAAGGTGCTTTAGAGACGAGGATTTAAGAGCAAATAGGCAGCCTGAATTTACTCAGGTTGATATGGAGATGTCTTTTGTTGAGGAAGACGATGTAATTAAACTAAATGAAGAATTGCTAAAGAAGGTTTTCAAAGAAGTTTTAGATTTAGATATAAAAACTCCATTTACTAGGATAACCTATAAAGAGGCAATGGAAAGGTTTGGCTCTGACAAACCTGATTCAAGATTTGGTATGGAACTTAAGTATTTAAATGATCAAGTTAAAAACTGTGGATTTAAGGTATTTAAGGACGCAGTAGATAGCGGAAATGATGTAAGAGGAATAAATGCAGAGGGCTGTGGAAATTTTGGAAGAAAGGATATAGATAAGCTAGGAGAGCTTGTTAAAACATTTGGTGCAAAAGGTTTAGCATGGATAGCCTTAAAAAATGGAGAAATAAAATCTCCAATAGCTAAATTTTTAAGTCAGGATGAATTAGACAGTATAATTGAAGCATTAGATGGGAAAGACGGAGACCTTCTACTTATTGTAGCTGATAAACCAAAGGTAGTATTTTCATCTCTTGGCCAGCTTAGACTTGAAGTAGCAAAGAAGACAGGCATTTTAGACAATAAAAATATGTTTAACTTTTTATGGGTTACTGAGTTTCCTCTTCTTGAGTATAGTGAGGAAGAGGGAAGACTTGTTGCAATGCACCACCCATTTACAGCACCAATGGATGAGGATATAAATCTGCTCGATACTTGCCCTGAAAAGGTTAGAGCAAAAGCTTATGATGTGGTATTAAATGGAGAAGAGTTAGGCGGAGGAAGTATAAGGATACATGATACTAAGCTTCAAGAAAAGATGTTTGAAGTTCTTGGATTTACAATGGAAGAGGCTTGGGAAAGGTTTGGATTTTTGCTTGAAGCATTTAAATTTGGACCACCCCCTCATGGTGGTTTAGCTTATGGCCTTGACAGGATGATAATGTTCTTAGTAGGGACTGAAAATATAAGAGATGTCATTGCATTTCCAAAGACAAAAGATGCAGCATGTCTTATGACGGAAGCACCATCCATAGTAGATGAAAAGCAGCTTAAAGAGCTTGGAATAGGCATCACTGCAAAAGAGGCTAAATAGTATAATATTGGTTATTAAAAAAGCTAAATTTGATGTATAATATAAATAAAGAATATTAAAATAATATATATAGTGTAAAGTCCTGCTGTGTACGTGTATATGGAAAGTGTTTTGAGCCAACACTTATTAAACGGGAATCCTGTCTCTAATTATGGAATGACAGCCCGATTTAAGGGAAACAAGAAGTATTTAGGGGGATACCCACCTGCAACGCAGGTTCAAATCAACCATATTACGGCATGGCGGGTTTTTTTATAGGAGAGTATTATTATGTTTTCTAGAACAGAATTATTAATTGGAAAGGAAGCAATAGATAAATTAAGCCAAAAGTGTGTTGCCATATTTGGAATTGGTGGGGTAGGCTCCTTTGCTGCAGAAGGCATTGCAAGATGCGGTGTTGGTAAAATTGTACTAATAGATAATGATGATGTTAGCATAACCAATATTAACAGGCAAATAATAGCTACAACCAAAACAATTGGCATGCCAAAGGTTCAGGTTATGAAAAATAGGATATTAGATATAAATCCAAAAGCTCATGTAGAAGTCCATCAAGAGTTTTACAATCAAGAAACAGCTGAAAAGCTTTTAAAATATGACTATGATTATGTTGTAGATGCAATAGATACAGTTAGCGGTAAAATAGATTTAGTTGTAAAATGCAAAGATAAAGATATACCAATTATAAGCAGTATGGGTGCAGGCAACAAACTTGACCCAACAAGATTTAAAGTTGGTGATATATATGAGACAACAATTGATCCATTAGCAAAGGTTATGAGAAAAGAGCTTAGAAAAAGAAATGTTGATTCATTAAAGGTTGTTTATTCTACAGAGGTACCTATAAAGATACAAAATAAGCCTAGCGAGCCAAGAGCAAAGCAGGTTCCTGGAAGTATATCCTTTGTTCCATCAGTTGCAGGATTGATTATAGCGGGAGAGGTTATAAAGGATTTAATATAAATTGACATATAATATAAATCTATGTATAATCATGTAAAGTGTTTTGAAGTAATTTATATGGAGGTATTTTGATGAATGATAATGACGTTAAGGCTGACATAAAAAGGAGGCTTAATAGAATAGAAGGGCAAGTAAGGGGAATACAGAGAATGGTAGATAATGACCAGTGCTGTAGTGATATATTGGTCCAAATATCTGCAGCAAGGGCTGCTATAAATAAAGTGGGCGGAATGATATTAGACAATTATACAAAAACTTGTGTAAAAAGTGCTATAGAAAATGGTAATGTAGAAGATAATTTAGATGAGCTTGTAGAGACAATAATTAGATTTACTAAATAAATATCATTAGGGGGTTTTTTTGTTATGTCACTTGAATACATAAAAGGATCAGATCCAGAAGTATATGAAAGTATAAAAAGGGAAATGGAAAGGCAAAGAACGCATATAGAGCTTATTGCATCAGAGAACTATACTAGCAAGGCAGTTATGGCAGCCCAGGGCTCTGAGCTTACAAATAAATACGCAGAAGGTTATCCAGAAAAAAGGTATTATGGTGGATGCGAATTTGTAGATGAAGTAGAAAATATTGCAAGGGAGAGGGCAAAGAAGCTTTTTGGGGCGGAGCATGCAAACGTACAGCCTCATTCAGGATCCCAAGCAAATATGGCTGTTTATTTTACTGTTTTAGAACCAGGAGATAGTGTTCTTGGTATGAACTTATCCCATGGAGGGCATCTAACCCATGGAAGCCCAGTTAACTTCTCTGGTAAATTATATAAATTTCATTCATATGGTGTAAATAAAGATACAGAGGTTATTGATTATGATGAGCTTTTAAAGGTGGCACAGGAGGTTAAACCTAAACTTATAGTATCTGGTGCTAGTGCATATCCAAGGATTATTGATTTTAAAGCTATAAGAGATATATGCGACAAGGTGGGAGCATATATGATGGTGGATATGGCACATATTGCAGGACTTGTTGCCACAGGACTTCACCCAAGCCCTGTACCTTATGCAGATTTTGTAACAACTACCACCCACAAAACACTTAGAGGCCCAAGGGGAGGAGCAATACTTTGCAAAGAAAAGTATGCAAAGGCTCTAGATAAATCTATATTCCCTGGCATACAGGGAGGACCTTTGATGCATATTATAGCAGCTAAAGCTGTTTGCTTAAAAGAGGCTATGGGGGAAGACTTTTTAATATACCAAAAACAGGTTTTAAAAAATGCAAAGGCATTAGCTAATGAATTAACAAAAAGAGGATTTAGATTAGTATCTGGCGGTACTGATAATCACCTTATACTTATAGATTTAAGGAATAAAGGTATAACTGGCAAGGACGCTGAAAGCCTCCTTGGAAAAGTTAATATAACCGTAAACAAAAACACGGTACCTTTTGAGACGGAAAGCCCATTTGTTACAAGCGGAATAAGAATAGGAACCCCTGCAGTTACAACAAGAGGTTTTAAAGAAGAGGACATGGCAGAGATTGCAGATATTATAAGCGGGGCAATTGACAATAGGAACAATGATCTTTCAAAGTTTGTTGAAAGAGTAAACAAGCTTTGCGATAAGTATCCATTATATTAAAAATAAAATTTAACAAGAGGCATTATAAAATTGACGTAAGTATGATAATTTTATAATGTCTCTTTTAATTTAGGATATGTTGGTTTACTGGAGCAGCGGAAGTCAACCAACATATCCGGTTTAAGAATCAACAGTTACTTAAAAAATACATATAGGGGTGGGATTGTGGATAAGGATGGTAACTTGTATAAGATTATACTTGAAACATTGCTAAAAAATATAGATGAGGGTGTTCATGTTATTGATAAAAACGGTAATACACTTATTTATAATAAAGCAATGGAAAAGCTTGAGGGATTAAAAAAGGAGGATCTTTATGGGAAAGATATGCTAGATGCTTTCCCAGGATTAAATGAAAACTCAAGTACCCTATATACTGCTTTAAATGAAAACAGGGAAGTTTTAGATAAATACCAGACATATATGAATAAAAAGGGACATAAAATAACTACTCTAAACTCAACCTTCCCTCTTACTAAGGACTCAGAGGCTTTAGGTGCACTTGAGATTTCTAAAAATTACACATCACTAAAATCTCTATACGATAAAATAAGTATAATGCAAAAAGAGCTGCTGCAAGATGCTAATAAAAAGAGAGACAAAAGGTATTATGATTTTTCTGACCTAATAGGCTGCAACATAGATTTTTTAAATGAAATAGATACTGCAAAAAATGCATCTAAATATACTTCTACTGTTTTAATATATGGGGAGACTGGAACGGGAAAGGAAGTTTTTGCACAAAGTATACATACATATAGTGAAAGATGCAATAAACCTTTTATAGCCCAAAACTGTTCAGCACTTCCTGAGGGGCTACTTGAAGGAATATTATTTGGAACGCAAAGAGGCAGCTTTACAGGGGCAGTAGATAGACCAGGCTTATTTGAACAGGCAAATGGGGGAACCCTTCTTTTAGATGAGATTAATTCAATGGATATAAGCCTTCAGCCAAAACTTCTTAGAGTACTGCAGGAGGGGTATGTAAGGAGGATTGGAGGGTTAAAGGATATACCAATTGATGTTAGAATAATTGCCACCACCAATATTAACCCTGCTGAGGCAATTGAAAAAGGACTTTTAAGAAGGGATCTATATTATAGGTTAAGTGTTATTAATATAAAGTTACCACTTTTAAAGGATAGGAAAGAAGATATACCACTTCTGATTAAACATTTTATAAATTACTATAATGAAATAATGTCAAAAGATATTTGGTATGTTTCAGAAGAAGTAGAAAAAGCCTTTATATCATATTCATGGCCTGGCAATATAAGAGAGCTTAAAAACTATATAGAAGCCTCCATGAATGTCGTACAAACAGGCCATATTATAAAAAAAGAGCACTTTTCTGCTTTTGTACAGTCAAAAGTATTTAAGGACGATAAAGTTCATATAGATAATATTGACTATGAAGAAAATATGGGCCTAGAGAAAAAGGTATATCTAACAGAAAAGAAGATAATAGAGGATGCCATGGCAAAATGTAATGGAAACATATCAAAATGCGCAGCCATGCTCAATATAAAAAGGCAAACACTCCAGTATAAATTAAAAAAGTATGGGATTATAAAAAAATGATCTATAAGTCTGGCAGATTAACACATAATAGGTAATATAAGGTTAAATGTCAGGGGAAGTGAGGAGAGGTGCAAAATGAAAAAGCTTTTTTCACTAATATGTTTAATAGTTATACTATGTACATTTTCTTTGATAAGCGGCTGCGAAGATGTGTTTAGTCAATCTAAGCAAGATGCTTCCGCTTTAAACAAATCAATTGAAGATGTAACTAAAGAGTATCTTTCTCAAGAAATTTTTTCTTTTACAAAAAACGCTAAGTGCGCTTACAAGGTTATTGATAAGGTACAAAATGAAGATCAAATTACCCAGTACTTAATGGTTCTCGCAAAAAGCGGACCAACAGAGGCACTTGTTCCAGTTTGTATAACAATCAAAAAAGAAAATGATGCATATACAGTAATTGAATTTAAAAATCCATTGACTTTAGATGATGAGAGAGAGGCAGATAAGTTATTCCCGCAAGAAATTTTAGACAAACTTAATTCTGGCGAATATTCTAATGATAAGGTGGTAGAAGAATTAGAAAATGAGCTTGACCATAATTAAAAAAGAAGGAGTATTTTATTAATAAGTACTCCTTCTTTTTCTAAATTATTAATAATAACCTTTAATACTTGGATAGTGACTTGGTGTTGGTTGGGAGTGTAAATAAAATAAAAGTTATAAAAAGAGTTATGTATGACCGGCGTAGTTTTGAAACATTAAGAAGCAAAACTATCCAGCTTGAAAAAATTCGAAAAATCGACTAACCTTGGAAAGAACCACTTTTAGATTAGCATAAACACTTGAAATGTTTTTACATTAAATAGTTTTTTAAACGCATCCGTCATTAAATAAACATTGCATATCCCTTTTAAAAACTTCAACAACTCTTTTATTATTCGACTGTAAAGCCCTCATGATTGTAAAAAGTGATTTACATATATTACATATTAATGTACAATAAGTAATATAAGGTTAAACGTTAGGTGGGGTATAAAAACAATAGCATTAAGTACAAGATATCCATGAACGTTTTACTTTAATATGAATTATTGACTCATGTAATTGTTCCTCTTTATAAACTATAATGAATTATACAACTTTTAATGCTTATAAAAATATGTATGAAAAAGGGGGGGTTATCTATACAATGTTTTTAAAAACCAAGTATGTAAGGTTTAAAAGTTTATAAAAGAGGAAACGAGTAATGAATATTAAAAGATTTATCGGTTTATCGGCAGTATTAGCATTCTTAATAGTAGGAGTGGTTATTCCAGATTATGCAAAAGCACAATCTGATCCACAAGCAGTTTTTAGCCTACAACCGACTAAAGAGGACTTAGAGATATTGAATTCTCAACCCAAACAGCCCGAACCTAAGGCTTGGTTTGTGGATTTGAATGGCAACAAAACTCCTACAGAAGTAATAAGTAAAGATGAGCTAAAAGGATTAGCAGAGCATGTAGACGAAACGCAAAATGCAGATATAAAACTACAATTTGTTGAAGATCATGGTACCTATATATATTCTTATGTATGGCAGTACTATACTGAGAATTATAATTCAAAGGATATGTATAAGTTTTTTCAAGGAAGTTGTTCTGTAGAAAACGGAACAGGATCTAACATGACGTTGAAATACACACAAGGTGAAACAAAACAAAATACTTGGATCGTAACTGGGAAAGTAGAAGTTGAGCCAGAGTTTGGAGTGAAAATATTAGCAAAACTAAATGTAAATGCAGGTGTGACAGTATCTAAATCATCGACAACACAATCAAGCACAAACATTGAAACAACAATGACTGTACGCCCTGGATATAGGGGAGTTCTTTCTAGATATAAGCAGGGGGAATATAGTAGTGGTGCAGGATGTTGGAAGAAATATAAGGTAATAAAGGCGACAGGGGAAATGACAGATTTAGGTTATTATTATGAGACTGGAACCGCATGGGGAATATGCAATAATATAGATAACTATAAAGCTACTGAGACTAAACTCAACTAAGCAAGGATGATTTATAATGAAAAAAAGAATTGAAATAATAGTTATTATCATAAGCATTTTTGTAAGTGCATTTTTATCTGGGTGCTCAAAAAAGACAGAATTAATTTCTTATGATGAGTACAATAAATTATTTAATGATATATCTAAGAATTTTACACCGCCTAATCTTACTAAAACTTTTTCTCAAGACCAATTAATGCTTGTTGCAATAGACAAAGAGAACTCTTTTGGGAAAAGACAATTTTTGACACTTGATGGGGAACAATCACACACACCGACCCAGAAAAAGATTATATATGAAAGTAAAGAACTAAAATGTACGATACTGATAGATATCATATATTTGAATAAAGAATTAGATAAAGATATGGTATATTGGAATTCGTACCCTTCTCAAGGATATGGCGATATTGTATTATCTTATCGCAACTTATTAATTAATATGACCAAATTTTCCGAAGGTGAAGAAAGTGGCGATATACTTAGGCGGACATCTTTAAAAATGGTAGAATACCTTAACAATTATGAATTTGACTAATTTGTATATATATTTGTATATATAATAGTAAAAAGGAAATTATATAGAATAATGATAAAAAACACATGGACAACCATGTGTTTTTTATCATTACACAATCAATTCAACTCTAAATATTATAAAAGGCAGGATTAAGATTACTAATATCCATAAACTAACAACTGATGCTATCCATATCATATTATGACATGGATTAGGGTAAATAATGGCATAGTGTACAAAAAGTTAAGGGTGTGGTGTAATATGTATATAAAGGGTGTGGTTGATAAAAGTAATATAGTTTGTTACTTAAGCTCTTTCTAATAAAGAATAAAGAATGTGTTGTTATGGAAAGGGAAGTGAGAAAATGATAAGTTACGGGCTTATATTTAAGCTTTTTTTAATAGCTCTATACATACCTTTTTTTATAAGAAGGATCAAAAGACATGATACAGCGGTACAGTGTATTGCATCCTTACTTTTTTGTGCTTATTTAATTTCTATTATTGGAATAGTCTTTTTCCCAATAATGTTTGAGGTGGCTATCCCTACGTTTACTTTTAAATCAGCAATTAATATAATACCATTTAAAACGATTTTGGAGATTCAAAGGAATTTATCATTTAGTACATTTTCAAAGCAGGTATTTGGTAATGTTATTTTATTTATACCTTTTGGCTTTTTCATTCCATTGGTTAATGAAAAGGCTCAAAAAATAAGTTATATAATAACTATTTCATTTTTAGCATCTTTAGGTATTGAATTGGTTCAGTTAGTGATAGATATAATTACCCAACACTTAAATAGAATTGTTGATATTGATGATATTATTTTAAATGTATTTGGAGCCATAATTGGCTTTGGACTTTTAAAGTTAACTAAAATGGTTTTGAATAAGCTGGATTGTAATATATTAGACTTTTAGATTGTAATTAATAGAAATAGAACGGTGAACATATCTAAATAGATATAATTTTAATATTTGTAGTACCTATACAAAAAAACACATGATTTTCTCATGTGTTTTTTTGTTTGAAATAATTCGCATATATGCAAAATTACTTGCGCACTGCAAACAATTTTGCATATATCTTAATAAATATAATAAAAAAGGTACAAATAATCTGAATATAGCAGCAACTTTTTCATGGCATGAAAATTGCAGATAAATATTGTAAATAAAATATTTGGAGGGATAGGTCATGGAGGATATAAGGGTTATTGTTTGGGGACTTGGTGCCATGGGGGGAGGGATGGCAAAGCTTATTACAGAGAAGAAGGGTATTAGATTAGTTGGGGCAATTGATAAAAATATGGAGTTTGAAGGAAAAGATATTGGAGAGGTATTAAACCTTGATGAGAATATTGGGGTTTTGGTAAGTTGTGATCCTGAAAAGGTTATTAGAGAAACTGATGCAGATATAGTTTTGCTTGCAACAAATTCATTTATAAAAAATGTATTTCCACAGATAAAGCTTATTGTAGAGAAAGGAATGGACTGCGTAACCATAGCAGAGGAGATGGCAAACCCATATAGAGCAGATAAAGATTTAGCAAAGCAAATAAATGATTTAGCTGTTTTAAATAATGCAACTGTACTTGGGACGGGTGTAAATCCTGGGTTTGTACTTGATACGCTTATAATTACACTGACCGCTTCATGCAGAAGGGTAGATAAAATAAAGGCTGCTAGGATAAATGATCTTTCTCCTTTTGGAAAAACGGTTATGGAAACGCAAGGGGTTGGAACTACAATAGAAGAATTTAAAAAAGGTGTATTAGACGGTACAATTGTAGGTCATATTGGTTTTAGGGAGTCTATATATATGATTGCAGATGCCATTGGTATTGAAATAGATGAGGTGGTTGAAACAAGGGAGCCCATAATATCAAATACCTATAGGGAAACGAACTGTGTAAAGGTTGAGCCTGGCATGGTTGCAGGGTGCAAACATATAGGATATGGAATGAAAGGTAAAGAGGTGATAATTACATTAGAGCATCCTCAACAGATTAGGCCTGAGCTAGAGGATATTAAAACTGGTGATTATATATGGATTGAAGGAGATCCAAACCTTAATCTTTGTATAAAGCCTGAAACACCAGGTGGTATAGGAACCATTGCAATGGCTGTTAATATGATTCCACTATGTTTAAATGCAAAACCAGGCATAGTTACTATGAAAGATCTTCCTATACCTAGGGCATCAATGGGTAATATGAAGGAGATGATTTAGATGGACACCCATGGCATAAAAGGACAGTGGGTAGAAATACATCAGATAGTATTAAAAAGTGAAGAGAGAGAGGCGAACATTCCTGAGGATACAAAAAAGGTTCCCTTAGAGCTTTGGGTTAAAGGGTATCTAAATAGTGATGCTAATATAGGGGATTTGGTATATATAACCACGGTTACAGGACGAATACTAAAAGGAGAGCTTGTTTCAATAAACCCAAGGTATACCCACGATTTTGGAGAATTTGTTCCTGAGCTTAAATCTGTTGGATTAAGCCTTAGAAGGTTACTAGAGGAGGATGCAAAATGAATGATTTTAGCTATGCCTCAGTTATGAATAGAAAAAATGAAATAATGAAAAAATCTATTGGAATTGACTATGATGATTTCAAAAGGGGCCTTATAGCTTTTGACTATGAAGGCATGATGAGAAACACTGGATATACATTAAGTGATGTTCAAAAAATTCAAAGAGAGTCTGGAATATTTGAAACACCATTAATTGAACTTCATAATATGACAAAAGTAGTAAGGAGGCTTTCAAAGCCTGGATACGGAGCAAGAATTTTTGTTAAAGATGAACAGACAAATAGAGCAGGGAGCTTTAAAGATAGAAGGGCGTCTTTGTCAGTATATCATGCAGAAAAATTAGGATACAAAGGGGTGGTTGCTGCAACTTCAGGAAACTATGGTGCAGCAGTTGCATCATATGCAGCAATGAGGGGGCTTAAATGTATAATTGTTCAGGAATGTTTTGACAGCAGAAAGGTTGGACAGCCAGAAATACTTGAAAAGAGGAGAAAATGTGAAAATTATGGTGCAGAGGTTGTATCATTAACAGTTGGGCCAGAATTATTTTATGTTTTTTTAAAGATACTTGAGGAAACAGGGTACTTTAATGCATCCTTGTATTCTCCTTTTGGAATCTTAGGGGTGGAGACTTTAGGATATGAGATATCAATGGAATGTAGGGAAAGGTTTGGCAAGGATCCTGATGCGGTTTTAATAACCCATGCAGGAGGAGGGAATGTAACTGGAACAGCAAGAGGACTTATAAAAGCCGGGGCGCTAAATACTAAAATAATTGGAGTTAGTGTTGATTTAAAAGGACTTCATATGGCATCTGATAGAGATTTTAATAAGAAGTCATTTACAACAGGTCACACAGGGTTTGGTATTCCTTTTGCCACATGGCCTGATAGATCAGACGTTCCAAGGAGCGCCGCAAGACCACTTAGATATTTAGATAGATATGTACTTGTAAAGCAGGGAGAGGTTTTTTATACAACGGAGGCATTATCTTCTATAGAAGGCCTAGAAAGAGGCCCTGCCGGGAATACCTCTTTAGCTGCTGCTTTTAAAATAGCAAGTGAAATGAGAGAAGATCAGATACTTGTAGTGCAAGAAACCGAATATACGGGAGCAGGAAAGAACCCATCATCCCAGATTACATTTGCAAGGCAAAATGGGATTGAGATAATTGTAGGAGATCCAAACAGTGAAGTGCCAGGCAAAAATATAGTAATACCTAAAGATCTATCGCTTATAGATGCAAGGGATGTTGACCTTAATAGATTAAAGTTATCCTATATAAAAAATTGTATTGAAAATATAAATATAGATGAAATTACGGAAGAGGATATAACATTTCTATCTCAGGATATTAAGGAAGATAAATGTTATGTAGAAAATATTTTAAGTGGAGGCGGACTAAATGAAAAGGGAAGATGATTTTGAGGTAAGGAGAATGCATTTAGCAGACCTTTCCGAAGAACAACTTGAAAATAGATTTTGGGAGCTATGCTACAAAATAGTTGATCCACTTGTTGAACTTTCTAAATATAATACATCCCCATCCATTGAAAGATCAGTACTTCTTAGAATGGGATTTTCAAGCATAGAGTCAAAGAAGATAGTAGATAAAGTTGTTGGTATGAATCTCCTAGGAAAAGGTGCTGGAAATGTAGTATATAGACTTTCAAATGAAAGAAATATAGATATTCATGATGCTGGGTGTCTTATTATAAACGAAGATTTAGAAAGTGAGATAAAATCCCTTTTTAATGGAGGTGAAATCCATGAAGCTTAAAGAAAATGAAAAGCTTGACATAGAATATATTTTAAATGATCTTAAAAACTATAAGCCCAAAAGAAAAGGCTGGACATGGAGAAAAGATACAGGGTCTAGAAAGGTTGGAGAATTTGAATATAATGAGGTTTCAGATAACCTAGATAAAAGCATTCCGCTTCCAGCTTCAAAGAGCTTTGAATATATAGATCCTCAGCCTGATTGTGTTATAACTACTGAAATTGCATCAGGAAGGTTTGAAGATGATATAAGAAGGATGAGGATGGCTGCTTGGGGTGGAGCTGACCATATTATGGTTATAAGGACTGCAGGCCAGAGCCACTTTGATGGCCTTATAGAAGGAACCCCAGAGGGTGTGGGAGGGGTTCCGATCTCAAGAAAAGAGGTTAGGGCTACAAGAAAGGCACTCGACATTATAGAAGAAGAGGTTGGAAGGCCTATTAACTTTCATTCCTATGTAAGCGGTATTGCAGGCCCTGAGATTGCTGTTATGTTTGCAGAAGAAGGGGTAAATGGAGCCCATCAGGATCCCCAATACAATGTATTATATAGGAATATAAATATGGTAAGGTCTTTTGTTGACGCGGCAGTTGCTAAAAAGATAATGGCATATGGTGATATGCTTCAGATAGATGGGGCTCACAATGCAAATGCTACCGCCACGAAGGCGTGGAAGGTTATGCCAGAGCTTATGGTACAGCATGGAATAAATGCAGCCTTTTCAAGAAGGGTTGGTATGAAAGCTGAAGATATAGCTTTATCCACTGTTCCACCCACTGCGCCTCCCGCACCTTGTATAAGAATGGATCTTCCATATGCTGTTGCACTTAGAGAACTTTTTAAGGATTATAAAATGAGGGCTCAGATGAACACAAAATATATGGAATCTGATATGAGAGAAGCAACGGTTACTCATACATTAAATATTTTAATTTCAAGATTAACAAGTGTGGATATACAAAGCACAATAACCCCTGATGAGGGGAGAAATATACCATGGCATTACAACAATATAAATGCAATAAACACTGCAAAACAAGCACTTCTCGGATTAGACGGAATAAAGGATATGGTTGAAATAAAAAGAGATGGGGTTTTAGGAGATAAGGTTAGAGAGCTTAAAGAGAGGGCGGTACTTTTCTTAGAAGAGATAATTGAGGTTGGAGGGTATTTTAATGCTGTAGAGCAGGGCTTTTTTGTGGATTCAGGCTTCTATCCTGAAAGAAATGGAGATGGAATAGCAAGAGATATTAATGGAGGGGTTGAAGCAAACAGTGTATATAAAAGAGACGAGGATTACTTTGCACCTGTTTGTGAGCATTTTGGATATAACAATATTCCAAAGGATGTTAAAAGGCCTTGTGATGTGATAGGCGGATGTACACTATGCAATAGAGAAAAAATAGTTTATATAGATGAGCTTGATGGAAACGATAATGTATCAAAAAGACTTGAGCAAAGTAAAAAATATAGAAAGGGAGACTTTTTAAAGCCAGAGGTGGAATGGGCTGGAGATGGCATAATATCTACAACCATATTTTTGCCTATAAGTGAAGATATTGCAGAGAGTGCCGCAATAGAAATAGGTAAAAAGCTTGGACTTTTGGATGTTTCTATAATTCATAAGCAGGTTATGCAAAACGCTGAAGGAACATTGGTTGAAATAAAAGGAAAGGTTCCATTTTCTATAGATGTATCTAAACTTCATATACCAGAGAAAATAAAGACTTTATCTGATGAAGAGATAAAAAAAGAAATACATGATACCCCTATGAGTATAGTTGCCGCAACAGTTGGGGAAGATGAACACTCTGTGGGCTTAAGAGAGATAATAGATATAAAGCATGGAGGAATAGAAAAGTATGGTATAAAGTGCCATAGCCTTGGTACATCATGTCCTCTTGAGGATTTAATAGATGCAGCAATAGAGGCAGATGCAGATGCAATATTAATAAGCACCATAATAACTCATAATGATGTTCATATAAAAAATATGAAATATTTAAATGATCTTTGCATTGAAAGAGGAATAAGGGAAAAAATTATATTGGTTGCAGGAGGGACTCAAGTGTCTAATGAAATTGCAATAGAATCTGGACTAGATGCTGGATTTGGAAGAGGAACAAAAGGGTGTGATGTTGCAAGTTTCCTCGTTATGCGAAGAAGGGAAATGAGGGAGACACTTGAAAAATCCAAGAATAGAGATTGATTTAAATAAGATAAAGCATAATACAGAGTATATTGTAAGTGAATGCAGAAAAGTTGGCATAAGTGTAATGGGGGTTACAAAAGCTTTCTGCGGGGATGTGGACATTGCATCTGCCATGGTGGATGGGGGAGTTAGCTTTTTAGCGGACTCTAGGCTTGAAAACATAATAAAAATAAAAGATATACATCTTCCAAAGGTAATGCTTAGGATTCCCATGCAAAGTGAGGTACATGACGTTGTATTAAATTGTGATTACAGCCTTAATTCTGAAATAGACACAATTAGTTTGTTATCGAAAGAGAGCATAAAAATAGGCAAAAGGCATAATGTAATACTTATGATAGATCTTGGAGATTTAAGGGAAGGCATATGGTATGAGGATAGCTTTGATTGCATAAAGAAAATAAAAGATTTAGATGGAATTAAAATAGCTGGAATTGGAACAAATCTTACATGTTATGGAGGGGTTATACCTTCCTATAAAAATCTATCAAAACTTATAGAGATTGCAAATATTATAGAAAACATAATAGGCTATAAACTAGATATAATATCAGGAGGCAATTCAAGTAGCCTTCATCTTCTCCCAAAAGGTGAAATACCAAGCAGAATTAATAATTTAAGAGTGGGAGAGGCAATACTGCTTGGAAGAGAGACTGCTTATGGGAATATTATTGATAATCTTTATGATGACATTTTTATGCTGTATGGGGAGATAGTTGAGATTAAGAAAAAGCCATCTTATCCAGTGGGGGATATAGGCATAGATGCATTTGGAAAGGTGCCAACCTTTGCTAATAAAGGCCCACGCTTAAGAGCAATATTAGCAATGGGAAGGGGAGATGTAGATTTTAAAAACATAATACCAGAGGATGATTCTATAGATATAATAGGCGGCAGCAGCGATCACTTAATATTAGATATAGAAAATAGTAAAAATAGTTACTCAGTAGGAGATGAAGTAGGATTTAAAACAACCTATGGCTCCCTGCTTCAGTCTATGACGTCTCATTATGTGAAAAAGATAAAGAAAATATATTAATATATGATATAGACAAAGCATAAAACAAAAGTGACCTTAAAAAATTAGATAAAAGCTAATATTTTAAGGTCACTTTTGTTATTTAAGAATAAATTTAAGCCAATCATATTTTAATTTGTACAGGTTTTCTATCTCTAAATATGGTTATATATTTAAAACCACAATCCCTTAATATATCTAAAGTAGGGCCAAAGTTATAGGCTAAATACTCATAGGAGTGGCTGTCAGAGCCTGTTGTTATTATCTCTCCTCCAAGATTTCTATAAGCTTTTAAAAGGTCTACCGTAGGATGAGCAGAACCCACCTTATATCTTATACCAGATGTGTTTATCTCAATGCCTCTGCCACTTTGTATAAGCTCTTTATATATTGGCGTAATATAATCACCAAACTCTTCAAAATACATATTTCTATCTTCAAAATGGCAATATCTTTTTATTATGTCAATATGGCCAAGCACATTAAAGTCTTTAAAGGCTTTGATACAAGTGTAAAGTGCATCTAAATACTCATTGTATACCTCTTTTTTGCTTTTTCCTTCATAAAATGAAGAATCACATATATCATGACCATTTACAACATGAATAGAACCTATTATAAAGTCAAACTTCTTTCCATCTATATAATCATATATTTGGTTTATTATATGAGGCTGCATACCAATTTCAATTCCTTTATTGATTTTGATCCTGCCCTCATACTTTTTTCTAACCTCGTCTATTGAACTAGAATATTTTTCATAATCCAAGTTTTCTTCAGAGAATGCTGGAAAGTCGATATCAAGATGGTCTGTAAAACACATTTCTTCAATATTTTTATCTATTGCATGGCTAATACACTCATCCATACTCATAGAACCGTCTGGTGAAAAATTGCTGTGTACATGATAATCAAAAAACATAATTTATCCTCCAATTTTGTAATATAATCCTCATATATTTTAGAACTTTTAGCTAAGGAATGCAAAACAATTTTAAAGCTTTAAATATTAGAAATAATAATCTTAATTAATGTTGACAGGAATGGTCGGATATGCTACTATTCAATTAGAATATCCGAGTTAAATAGTCGGGATTATATTGGTGGTGATTTAATGAAATTATCTACAAAAGGTCAGTATGGGGTAAAAGCAATGTATGACCTTGCCCTTCATTATGGAGAAGACCCAATTCCACTAAAGAAAATAGCTGAAAGGCAGGGAATATCTGAGTATTACCTTGAACAATTAATTGGGATCCTAAGAAGGGAAGGATTTGTAAAAAGCATGAGGGGCTCGCAAGGTGGATATATTCTAGCAGATGATCCATCAAATATAATGGTTGGTGATATACTTAATATTCTTGAAGGACCTATTGAGATTTCAGACTGCATAGACGATAGAGAGGTAAATGAATGTTCGAAGGTTAATTATTGCGCTACAAGGCTTATATGGGTAAAAATTAAAAATGCCATAGATGATGTAGTTAACTCAATAAGTCTACAGGATATGGTAAATGATTATAAACTATTATGCGAAAAGAATAAAGATTTGATAAAAAAGGAGAGCGAATAAAATGAAAAAAGTAATATATATGGACTATGCAGCAACAACTCCAACAAGACCAGAGGTAGTCCAAGAGATGCTTCCATATTTCACTGAAAACTATGGGAACCCTTCCTCTATATATTCTATTTCAAGAGAAACTAAAAAGGCAGTTGAAAATTCTAGAGAAAAGGTTGCAAAAGCATTAGGTGCAAGACCTGATGAGATTTATTTCACGGCTGGCGGCTCAGAGTCTGATAACTGGACTTTAAAAGGGGTTGCCTTAGCTAATAAAGATAAAGGAAATCATATTATTACGACTCAGATAGAACATCATGCAGTACTTTATACTTGTAAGTATCTAGAAAAGCACGGATTTGATGTAACTTATCTACCCGTTGATGAAGAGGGTATGATTAATTTAGATGATTTAAAAAATGCTATAACTGATAAAACAATACTTGTATCTGTAATGTTTGCAAATAATGAAATAGGAACAATAGAGCCAATTGCAGAAGTGGGAAAGATATGCAAAGAAAAAGGTATTTATTTTCATACAGATGCCGTTCAGGCTGTTGGAAATGTACCAATAAATGTTGACGAAATGAATATTGACCTATTATCTTTATCAGCTCACAAATTCTATGGGCCAAAGGGTATTGGGGCTTTATATATAAGAAGAGGAGTTAAAATACATCCTTTAATTCATGGAGGAGCTCAAGAAAGGTCAAGAAGAGCAGGAACAGAAAATGTTCCAGCAATTGTAGGCCTTGGAAAAGCAATAGAGATAGCAGACCAAAATATGGATGAACATATTTCCAAATCAACTCACCTAAGGGATAAACTAATTAATGGAATATTAAATAGCATACCTTATACCAGGTTAAACGGTCATAGGACTAAAAGGCTCCCTGGAAATGTAAATGTATGTTTTAGATTTATTGAAGGTGAATCATTACTGCTTTTACTTGATGGAATAGGAGTTTGCGGCTCAAGTGGTTCTGCATGTTCATCAGGATCTTTAGATCCATCCCATGTTCTTCTTGCAATAGGCCTTCCTCATGAGATTGCTCATGGATCTTTAAGGCTTACAATTGGAAATGGAACAACAGAAGAAGATGTAGACTATGTACTTAAGAACCTTCCTAATATTGTTAAAAGGCTAAGAGATATGTCACCATTATATGATGATTTTTTAAAAAAGGGGGAAAAATAAATGTATAGTGATAAAGTAATGGATCATTTCACAAATCCAAGGAATGTTGGAGAGATTGAAAATGCAGATGGTGTAGGTACTGTAGGTAATCCAAAATGTGGAGATATAATGAAAATATTTCTAAAGATTGATAATAATATAATTACTGATGCCAAATTTAAAACCTTTGGATGCGGTGCAGCAGTTGCATCAAGCAGTATGGCAACTGAGTTAATAAAAGGAAAAACTGTTGATGAGGCATGGGGAACCTCAAACAAAGCAGTAATAGAAGCCCTAGAAGGTCTTCCACCTGTTAAAATTCACTGTTCAGTACTAGCAGAAGAGGCAATACATGCAGCAATAAATGATTATAGAGAAAAAAATGGTATGCCAAAAATTGAGGAGAAACACAAAAACTTGCATGAGGATGAGTAATATATGGAAAAGAAGGTTGTTGTAGGCATGAGTGGTGGCGTTGATAGCTCCGTAGCAGCAGCACTTCTAAAGGAGGAAGGCTATGATGTAATAGGAGTTACAATGCAGGTCTGGCCTGATAAAAATGAGAATGTAAAAGAAGTTGAAGGAGGATGCTGCTCATACGCTGCTGTACGTGATGCACGAAAGGTTTGCGATGTACTTGGCATAAAATATTATGTAATGAACTTCAAAGATATATTTGAAGATAAGGTTATTAAATATTTTATAGACGAATATTTAGCTGGCAGAACTCCAAATCCGTGCATTGCATGTAACAAGTATATAAAATTTGATGAACTACTAAGAAGAGCAATGAACCTTGATGCTGACTATATTGCTACAGGTCATTATGTATCCCTTGGTTATGATGAATATAAAGATAGATATCTTCTCAAAAAGTCAAAGGATACAAGAAAAGATCAAACCTATGCCCTATATAATCTTACTCAATATCAGCTTAAGCATACCCTATTCCCTTTAGGGAATATAACAAAAGACAGGGTAAGGCAAATAGCAAGGGAGCTTTCTTTGCCAGTTGCAAGCAAGCCTGATAGTGAAGAGATATGTTTTGTTCCTGATAATGATTATGGCAACTTTTTAAAAGAAAGAGTGCCTGACAAAATATCAGAAGGGTATTTTAAAGATACTGAAGGCAATATTTTGGGAAAGCACAAAGGAATTTCATATTACACCATAGGTCAAAGAAAGGGTCTTGGAATATCATTTGGGAAACCAATGTTTGTTGTGGATATAAATCCTGAGGATAATACAGTAATACTCGGAGAGGGTGATACTGTATATAAAGACAGCCTTAGGGCAACAGGCTTAAACTTTATACCCTTTGATAAATTAAATGAAGAGATGGAAGTTACAGCCAAGATAAGATATAATGCAAAAGAGGCTCCCGCAATAATAATACCTGAGGGAGATGACATCGTAACTGTAAAGTTTAAAACCCCTCAAAGAGCAATAACCCCAGGACAATCAGTTGTCTTCTATAAGAATGATTTAGTACTTGGGGGAGGAACAATCGAAAGATATTAAAAAAACATATAGTTTTCATATAAAAGGACAGCTAATTTAAAAATAGCCTGTTCTTTTTCTTATATGGCTATGTTTTAGTACAGTGCTGATTTTAGGATATGTTGATTTACTGTAGCAGCGTGCAGCGGAAGTCAATCAACATATCCGGTTTAGAAATCAACAGTTACTTAAGACATAGCCATTTATATTTGTTTATTTTTCAATTAATATGGAAAAATAAAAATACGTAAAACAAAATATTTATAGCAGGTGATATAATGCTTAAATCAAAAGAATTAAGAGGCATTAATGTAGTAAATATAGAGAATGGCAGATTGATTGGCAAGGTGAAAAATACTATATATAGTTTTAGGCAAGAGTTAATAATGGGTTTTTCTATATACTCTGGCAGGTGGGTGAAAAAAGATATATTTATACCTATAAACGATATTGAAATAATAGGCAGAGATGTGATTTTAGCAAATAAGCCAGAAAAGCTGCAGTGTATAAATAAAAATCAGGAGGTGATTAATGCTATTAAAGAAATAGATAGAGTTTTTAGTATGAATGTAATAACAAACAAAGGGGAAGAAATAGGACATATTGAAGATGTGATAATTAGTGAAGAAAAGTTTAAAATAGGGGGATATATAATTTCTGATGGCTTTGTTGAAGATATTATAAAGGGTAAATTAATTATTCCTTTTTCGGAAAAGATAATATTTGGGGAGAACGATGTTATTATAGACAGCAATTATAAAAATATTGTTTTAAAAAATGATATCTCATTAAAGAAGATATTTAAAGAAGAGGTATAAATTTATGGACTTTAACCGAAAGAGAAAAATTTTGAAGTATACTTTTATTTCCGTGATTATAATAATACTTATTATTATATTTAAAAATATAAACCTAATTTTTAATATTTTAAGTCCATTTATAGTAAGTCTAGTTTTAGCTTATTTATTAAATCCAGTTATTTGCTATATGGAAACAAAGGGCATTAAAAGATGGATTGGGGTGCTTATTACATATGGGGTACTTATATTATTTGTTTTATCCATATGCTTTTATATAATACCACAAATAATGAGGGATATGACGAAGCTTTTAGATGTTCTTCCAAAGATAAATGAGGAATTCATGGCATTTATAACAAATATACAGGATAGGTATACTAAAGCTGGTTTCAATCTACCAGGAAGTATAAAGAATGCATTGTATGTTAATTCAAATAGGCTTGAAGTCACCATGGCTTCATATATTTCATATCTTACTGATGGAATAATATCTCTGTTTGATGGTATTATAAACTATATACTTATTCCATTTATACTATACTACTTTTTAAGAGATTATAATAAAATTATAGATAATTCAAGGAAGCTCATACCTAGAAAGTTTAGAAGCAGAATTGATAGAATATGCTCAAATATAGATGAAGTATTCGGAAACTATGTAAGAAGCCAGATTATATTATCATTTATAATAGCCGTATTTACTACTTTGGCTCTGCTTATACTAAAAGTTAATTTTGCATTGTTTCTTGGCATAATAAATGGTATAACAAATATAATACCATACTTTGGGCCTGTTATAGGAACCATTCCTGCTGTTTTAATTGCGCTTCTTCAATCTCCTTCAAAGGCAATATGGACATTGGTTTTACTATTTATAATACAGCAGGTGGAAAGCGGTATAATATGCCCTATAATTACGGGAGATAGTGTTGATCTTCATCCTGTAACCGTAATACTAGCACTCATAATTGGAGGGGAATTATATGGCGTAATTGGAATGATATTTGGAATACCTATTATTGCGGCTCTTAAAATAATATATACGGATGTAGTAAAAAGCTTGTTTTAATGCTTATTTTTGGCCTTATCTTAATTGACAATACTAATATTATTTTGTATAATTTATTTCAATAAAGACGATGAAGGGAATAGTAAGATAGTTGTAGTTTTAAAGAGAGAAGGCGTAAGGTGAAAGCCTTTAAACATGATTATCTGAAGCAATCCCAAAGTTTCAGGGTTGAATTTTAGTAGAACCTGACGGAATCAGCCGTTATCTGTTACAAGATGTCATATTATAATATGACAATTAGGGTGGTACCGCGGATAACCTTTCGCCCCTAAATGGGGATTGAAGGGTATTTTTTATTTTTTGGGAGGTAATTTTATGGAAAAGATGGGTTTAAATCAGATAAGAAAAGAATATCTTGATTTTTTTGAAAGTAAGGGGCATCTTGTGCTGCCAAGTTTTTCTTTGGTTCCACAAAATGATAAGAGCCTTCTTCTAATAAATGCTGGAATGGCTCCTTTAAAACCATATTTTACTGGGCAGGAAACTCCTCCAAGAAAGAGGGTTGCAACCTGTCAGAAGTGTATAAGAACTGGAGATATAGAAAGGGTTGGAAAGACATCGAGGCATGCAACATTTTTTGAGATGCTTGGGAATTTTTCATTTGGAGACTACTTTAAAAAAGAAATAATACCTTGGGCATGGGAGTTTGTAACTGGGGTTCTTGATATACCAAAAGATAGGCTTTATGCAACAATATATAAAGATGATGATGAGGCATATGAAATATGGACTAAACAGACAGACATCGATCCATCTCGTATATTTAGACTTGGTAAGGAAGATAACTTCTGGGAGCATGGAGCAGGCCCTTGCGGTCCTTGTTCTGAAATACATTTTGATAGAGGACAAGGAGAAATAAACACTGTAGATGAATTTGTAAAAGCATCTGATGAGGATAGAATAATAGAGTTTTGGAATCTTGTATTTACACAATATGATAAAGATGAAGATGGAAACTACAATAAGCTGAAAAACCCTAACATAGATACTGGAATGGGACTTGAAAGAATGGCTACAATAATGCAGGGTGTGGACAGTATATTTGAAGTTGATACAATGAAAAGAATATTAAATGAAGTGTGCAGTCTATTAAATGTAGAGTATGGCAAAAATAAAGATATAGACACATCCATAAGGGTTATTACAGACCATATAAGGAGCATAACATTTATGGCTGGAGATGGCATACTTCCATCTAATGAGGGAAGAGGATATGTATTTAGAAGGCTTTTAAGAAGGGCTGCAAGACATGGCAAACTTTTAAACAGCAAGGAAGCCTTTTTGTATAAGCTTTGTGACGTTGTAATAGATAACTCTAAGTATGCCTACCATGAGATAGACGAAAAAAGGGAATATATAAAGAAGATAATAAAGCTTGAAGAGGAAAGATTTGATGAAACAATAGATCAAGGCATTGGTATACTAAATGAATATGTAGATGAACTTAAATTTAATAATGAGAAAATACTATCTGGTGATAAGGCATTTAAACTTTATGACACATATGGATTTCCAGTAGAGCTTACTTTAGAGATACTAGAAGAGAATGGCATGGAGATTGATATGATAGGATTTGAGCAAGAGATGAAATCCCAAAGAGAAAGGGCTAGAGCAGCTAGGGATGTAACTAATTACATGGGAAGAGATATAGATGTATACTCTACTCTTCCACCTGAGATTACAACTAGCTTTTCTGGGTATAATAATTGCAAATCAAGTGGCAGAATAACAGTAATTGTTAAAGACGGGGAAGTTGTTCAAAGCGCAAATTGTGGGGATTATGTATCATTAATACTTGACAATACATCCTTTTATTCTGAAATGGGAGGCCAAGTTGGGGATAGTGGAATTATAAAAAGTAATTCACCTGAGAGTAAAGTAGAAATACGTGACTGCAAGAAAACACCTAATGGAAAGATAATTCACATAGGCAAGGTTATAAAAGGAACAATAAATGTAAAAGACAAGGTCGAAACTATTGTTTACAAAAACAGGAGAGATGATATTGCAAGAAATCATACGGCAACACATCTGCTTCAGTCAGCATTAAAACAAGTATTAGGAAATCACGTAGAGCAGTCAGGATCTTTAGTTACAGAAGAGAGGCTAAGATTTGACTTTACTCATTTTGAACAAGTAAGCCCTGAAGATTTAAAAAAGGTTGAACATATAGTAAATGAAAGTATACTGGATTCTTTGGAAGTGAAAACAATTGAAACAGGGATTGACGAAGCAAGAAAAATGGGTGCTGTGGCTTTATTTGGAGAAAAGTACGGCTCAGTTGTTAGAGTGGTAAAGGTTGGAGATATAAGCATGGAGTTTTGCGGAGGAACCCATGTACTAAACAGCTCACAAATTGGACTATTTAAGATAATATCTGAAGGAGGTATTGCAGCTGGAGTTAGAAGAATTGAAGCAGTAACAGGCAGGGGTGCATTAGATTATATAAATAATATAGAGAATGAGTTAAACAAAGCTGCAATGCATCTTAAGACCCAACCAAAAGAAGTAGCAAGTAAGGTTGAGGGTTTAATTCATGAATTAAAAATAAAGGATAATGAAATAAGCGAATTAAAATTAAAAGTTAATGCAAATGCTTCAGATGATATTATAAAAAATGCTAGGGATATTAAAGGAATAAAAGTTGTTGCTTCCTTAGTAGAACTTGATGCCGAAGGGTTAAGAGACCTTGGCGATAGATTAAGAGATAGATTAGGCAAATCTGTAGTTGTACTTGGAAGTAAGAAAGATGGCAAGGCTTTATTTATTGTAATGGCAAGTAAAGATGCAGTATCCTCAGGTATTAATGCAGGGAAAATTGTTAAAGAAGTTGCAAAGATTGCTGGAGGCGGCGGAGGAGGCAAACCTGACGTTGCTCAAGCAGGAGGTAAATATGTAGATAAAATAGGTGATGCGTTAGAAGCCTCATATGATATTATTGAAAAGTCAATAATATAGTAAATAAGTTTTTATAACGTATTATTTATAATTCATTTAAAATAATACGTTATAAAAACCATTAAATTGCACAATAATAAGAAGTAAAATTAGAATGTTATCTAAACTTTTCATATAATACTTGTAAATAATGTTGCAATAAAACCATAGGTATATTAATATAAAGGTATAAGCAAGGGAAGGGTGATAAAATGCCTGATAGATTTAATGAAACCATGAAGTTTGATGTTGATAAGGAAAGGGAAGCAAAAGCAAGAGATATACTTATAAATGTATATAATTCCCTAAAAGAAAAAGGATATAATCCGATAAACCAAATGGTGGGATACATACTTTCAGGGGATCCAACATACATTACAAGTTATAATAATGCAAGAAATGAAATACGAAGAGTGGAGAGAGATGAGCTTTTAGAGGAATTGCTTAAGAGCTATCTAAAAGATAAATAATACTTGACTTGAGTTTATGATAAATTTATAAAAAAAGTGTAAATAAATTATTTGAAAGCAGCAAGTATGCTGCTTTCATTTTATGTTGGGGTGATAATTATGGAATATAGGATACTTGGCCAATCAGGACTTAAAGTATCAAGGCTATGCTTTGGAGCCCTTACAATTGGGCCTATGCAATCGAATCAACCAATAGAAGAAGGCGCAGGAGTAATTGCTAAAGCAATTGAACTTGGAGTTAATTTTATAGATACGTCAAAACTTTATAATACATATCCCTACATAAGGAGGGCCATGGAGATAACAAATAATAAAGATATAATTATTTCAACAAAATCTTATGATTATACTTATGAAGGGATGAGAGAAACTGTTGAAGAGGCATTAAAGGCTTTAAATGTCGAAAGCATAGGTATATTTTCTCTTCATGAACAGGAGAGCGTATACACATTAAAAGGTCATGGGGAAGCATTAAGGTATTTATATGATGCAAAAAAGGCTGGAAAGATAAGAGCAGTTGGGGTATCAACTCATAATATATCAGTTGTTGAAGCAGTATCTAAAATGCCTAAAATAGATGTAGTACTTCCCATAGTTAACTATAAGGGAATAGGAATAGGCGACGGTACCATTGAAGATATGCTTAAAGCTGTTCATAATGCAAAACTAAGCGGTAAGGGAATATATAGTATGAAAGCAATTGGAGGAGGAAACCTATTAGGAGATGTAAAAAGAAGCTTCGATTTTGTTTTAAATAACGAAGATATAGATTCAATTGCAGTTGGGATGCAGTCAGAAAATGAAGTAATGGCAAATGTATTGATGTTTGAAGGTAAAGAGGTTCCAGAGGATATAGACAGTAAATTAAGAAAAACAAAAAGAAGGCTTCTTATTGACACTTGGTGTTTAGGCTGCGGTAAATGCGTGGAAAGATGTACTATAAAAGCTCTTAAAATAGTAGATGGCAGATGTGTTGTTGATACTGATAAGTGCAGGCTTTGTGGTTATTGCTCTAGCGTATGTCCTGAATTTTGTATTAAAGTAATCTAGTGAGGTGGTTGTATTGAGGATTATGGGACTTGATGTTGGTGATAAAAGGATAGGAGTAGCTATGAGCGACCCAATGGGCTGGACTGCTCAGGGAATTACAACTATATATAGACAGGGAAATAAAAAAAATGATATAAATGAGATAAAAAAGATAATAGATGAGTATAAAGTGGATAAAATAGTTATAGGGCTTCCTAAAAATATGAATAATACTTTAGGGCCTCAAGGTGAAAAGGTTATAGAATACTCAAAGAAAATAGAATCCTTTAATATTCCTATTATCTTTATTGATGAAAGGCTTTCAACTGTTGCAGCTGAGAGAACACTTATTATGGCAGATGTATCAAGAAGCAAAAGGAAAACAGTAGTGGATAAACTTGCAGCTCAAGTAATACTGCAAACCTATCTCGATAGTGCTAAATTCTGATTGACAGTATTCTATGGTTAATATACAATGACAATATATTAAAGAAAGAGGTGAATATTATGGAAAACGAGATGGAAAATGTTATAACTCTAATTGACGATGAAGGTAATGAGATTGAATGTGAGATAATTGACGCATTTGAATATGACGATAAAGAATACGTTGTTCTTCTGCCAGGGGATGAGGAAGATCCATTCATGCTCAGAGTTGACAAAGACGAAAATGGAGAAGAAGTATTTGCAATGATAGAGGATGATGACGAGTTTGATGAGGTAAGTGAAGCATATAATGGATTATTAGAAGAAGACGATGAAGATTAGCATACCAAGTAGGTATGCTTTTTTTTATTATAGTATTGACCTTTAATCTAATTAAGAATATAATCTATTTGAGAAGGATTTTCACTGTGGTATTTTTTAAAGTTGGCAATGGCTATAAAGCTTTTTTAGTCATTGCTTTTAAAAGCTAACAGAATGATAACAATTATCAATAGGAGGGGTGGCTATGACACTAGAATATATAAAAAAGGGTCAAAGATTTAAAGTGGATAAAATAAAAGATGATTCATTAAAATCACAGGCAATAAGGCTTGGCGTCTATGAGGGTGCTACTTTATCATGTAAAGAAAAGATACCTTTTGGTCCCATAATTCTCAGGAATAGATTCCAAGAGATAGCTATAGGAAGAAATCTTGCAAACAAAATAGATATTGACTTAGAAGAAGGTGCATAATTTGAATTCTAATTATACAGATATAAGTATGGATACTGATACTGATACTAATTCTAATGCAAAAAAGATTGTTTTAGCAGGTAATCCAAATGTAGGAAAATCCGTTTTTTTTAATTATCTTACAGGGGTATATGTTGATATATCAAACTATCCCGGTACAACTGTTGATATTACTCATGGAAAATTTAATGGAGATTATATTTATGATACGCCGGGAGTATATGGGGTATCGTCCTTTAATGATGAGGAGAGAGTGGCAAGGGATATAATACTTCAAGGAGATATAGTAATAAATGTTGTAGATGCTCTCCATATGGACAGAGACCTATTTCTAACCCGCCAGTTAATAGATATGGGGAAAAGAGTAATAGTAGCATTAAACATTATGGATGAAGTAGAAAAAAACGGAGTTAAAATTGACATAGAAAGACTTAGTGAATATTTAGGTGTACCAGTATATCCTACTTCCGCTGTAAAAAGAGAAGGGCTTGAGAATATAAAAGACAATATTGATAAAGCAAGGAAGGGATCAATAAATACCGAAATTGGGGATATGGTATATAAGTATAAGGACATAACTAAGTTTGAATCAGAGGCCCTTATGATTGCAGAGGATGATGAGAATATCTGCAGCAAATACAATGTTAATCCTAAAGGATTTAGGGATAAAATATATACATTAAGAAGGCAGCAGGTTGAGGAGATAATGGGTAAGGTGGTAAAGGATAGTGATTCATATGAAAATATAAGAAGTAAAATTAGTAATCTTACAATGAATCCTATAACTGCTGTCCCAATATTAATAGCATCTCTTGCGTTTATGTATTATTTTATAGGGGTTTTAGTTGCTCAGCATATAGTTGACTTTACTGAAGGAACGGTTATGAGAGGTATTTATGAACCTTTTATAAGAAAAACTGTTTTAGGTATAACAAAAGGGCCAAATATTTTATACAGATTTATTGCAGGAGACTTTGGATTAGTTACATTAACTCCAACCTATGTAATAGGGTTACTGCTCCCTCTTGTAATAGGATTTTATTTTCTTATGTCCATAATGGAGGATTCAGGTTATCTTCCAAGGGTTGCAGCATTAGTTGATAGAGCACTTAACTTTATAGGGCTTAATGGCAGAGCAATTATTCCAATTATTTTAGGGTTTGGATGTGTAACCATGGCAACAATTTCTACAAGACTTTTAGGTACAAGAAGAGAAAAAATAATTGCAACAGCCCTGCTTGGACTTACAATACCCTGCTCTGCTCAAATGGGTGTAATAACTGGCATGATAGCACCACTTGGTGCAAAATATCTTTTTATATACTGTTTTACAATATTTTTGGTATTTGTACTAGCAGGTACAGGATTAAATGCAATTCTACCTGGAGAATCCAGCGGATTATTTATAGATATACCGCAAATTAGGATTCCATCTTTTAAAAATGTTATGAAGAAAACATATACAAAGTCAGCCATGTTTATAAAAGAAGCATTTCCTATTTTTGCTTTAGGTACTTTTATTGTTTCTCTTTTACAAGAAACAGGTGCTTTAACCTTTATACAAAATGGCTTAAAGCCAATTGTTACAGGCTTTTTAAAGCTCCCTAAGGAAGCAGCCACGGCCCTTGTTATGGGAGTAATAAGAAGAGACTTTGGAGCAGCTGGACTTACAGGCCTTTCGCTTACTAAAGAACAAACATTAGTTGCAGTAACAGTGATCACTCTGTTTGTACCATGTATAGCATCTATTATTGTTATGTTTAAGGAGAGGAGCAAAAAAGAAGCATTTAGTATATGGTTTGGAAGTTTAGTTACATCATTTTTAGTAGGAGGGGCCATGGCAGCAATTTTAATAAGATAAAAGCAGGTGAGATGTATGAAATGTCAAGTATGCGGATATGAACCAAAGGAAATATGTTTAATTTGCCCAAGGTGTAAATCTACTTTGATTGGAAGATGCAGTGGAAATTGCATGAAATGCAGTTACAATTGCAATAGCAAAAGTAAAAGCAAAAGCACTCAAAGAAGTCATAGCAAAGATGCTAAAAACAAAAGTTGACAAATATTTCTGCTAAGTATAAACTTTAGTAAAGGGTTTTTTTATTTTGCATAAACTTATAATAATGCTTCGATGGGAAGGTGTATGGTTTTGATTTCGGAAAAGGATCACGAATTAGAACTGCTTAAAAAACGATTGAGAGATAAAGGGTATAAGCTAACTACCCAAAGGAGAGCTGTACTTGATACTATATCGGTCAATGAGGGAAAACACCTGACTACTGAAGAGATATATGACCTTGTTAAAAAGGATTGTCCTGAAATTGGTCTTGCAACAGTATATAGAACACTTCAGCTTCTTGAAGAAATTAATATAATATATAAACTGAATTTTGATGATGGTATAAATAGATATGAGCTTGTTCATGATTACGAGGATCATCATCACCATCATTTAATATGTTTAAAGTGTGGAAAGGTTATTGAAGTTGAGGGGGATTTGCTAGAATCCCTTGAAAAAGAGATTACTAAAAAGTATAATTTTAAAATAACTAACCATATGTTGAAGTTTTTTGGATATTGTAGCGATTGTAAGGATAAAATATAATCTGATACCTATTTCAGATTATATTTTTTGTGCTAATACATACTATAAATTTTAATATTGTAAAGATTTATTGTATAAAGTATAATATGAATATTGAGTGTGGGCGGTTAAATGTTTTAAAACCGGATTAAGACGACATTTTGGTTAAACTCTACTCTAAAAAATTGGGGGTACCCGTAATATAGTGCGGTATTTAGTGTGGAGAAAATCCTTTGAAAAAGTCGCTTTGAAAAACTTTTGCAGTTATAGTTTTATATAAGGAGGGATAAACTTATTGGCAAAGAAAGAGAAAGTTAAGATAATTCCCCTTGGAGGCCTAGGGGAAATCGGAAAGAATATGACAGTTATAGAATACAAAAATGATATTATTGTAATAGACTGTGGCCTCATGTTTCCAGAGGAGGAAATGCTCGGGGTTGATATTGTTATACCTGATATAACTTATCTTCTGAAGAATAAAGATAGAGTTCGTGCCATCGTACTTACCCATGGACATGAAGATCATATAGGAGCACTTCCCTATGTACTAAAGCAGATAAATGTGCCTGTTTATGGTACAAAGCTAACCCTTGGTTTAGTTGAGAACAAGCTAAAGGAACACGGCTTGTTAGGTACGGTTGAATTAAGGTGTGTAAAGCCAAAAGATGTTATTAAATTAGGCGAGATGAGTGTAGAATTCATTAAAGTAAGTCATAGCATAGCTGATTCGACTGCTTTAGCAATTCATACACCTGCTGGAGTTATAGTTCATACAGGAGACTTTAAAATAGATTACACACCAATAGATGGAGATCTTGCAGACCTTGCAAGATTCGCTGAACTTGGAAAGCAGGGAGTTCTGGTAATGATGGCCGATAGTACGAATGTAGAAAGACGAGGCTATACAATGTCAGAGAGCACTGTGGGTAAAACATTCCAAGATATATTCATGCGTGCTGATGGAAGGATTATAGTTGCTACCTTCGCATCAAATATCCATAGGGTACAGCAAATAGTAAATGCAGCTGTTAAGTATGATAGGAAAGTTGCTGTATCTGGCAGAAGTATGGTAAATGTGGTTGATGTAGCTACTAATCTTGGGTATTTGAATATACCTGAGGGTACACTTATAGATATTGATGATATAGATAAGTATCCTAATAACAAGATAGTAATAATAACTACTGGCAGTCAAGGGGAACCAATGTCTGCATTAGTTAGGATGTCAACTTCAGAACACAAAAAAGTTACTATATCTCCAGGAGATATGGTTATTATCTCGGCTACCCCAATACCTGGTAATGAAAAATTAGTTTCACGGGTTATAAATCAGCTTTTCAAAAAAGGAGCCGATGTTATATATGAAGATTTAGCTGACGTGCATGTTTCCGGCCACGCATGTCAAGAAGAACTAAAATTAATGCACACTCTAGTTAAACCTGAATTCTTTATACCAGTCCATGGTGAATATAGGCATTTAAAACAACATGCTTTACTTGCAAAAAAGCTTGGTATGAAGCCAGAAAATGTATTCATATTAGAAAATGGTTCAGTATTTGAAGCAGGACATAAAAGTGCAAGGATTGCTGGCTCTGTAACAGCAGGGCAGGTGCTTGTAGATGGACTTGGAGTAGGTGATGTAGGTAATATTGTACTTAGAGATAGAAAACACTTATCTCAAGATGGTATATTAACAGTTGTAGTCACAATCTCTAAAGAAAATGGAGGAGTTATAGCAGGACCTGACATAATATCAAGGGGCTTTGTATATGTAAGAGAATCTGAAGATTTAATGGATGAAGCTAAAGAAATAGTAAAAGAAGCCTTGCAAAAATGTGAAGAAAAGCAAATAACTGATTGGACAACTATTAAAAATGCCATAAAAGAAGCATTAAGAAGCTTTCTTTATGAAAGAACAAAACGTAAACCTATGATATTACCAATAATCATGGAAATTTAGAATTATTTAGGTTCAGTGTTTAATTAATAGTTTACACTGAACCTTTTATTTTAAATATAATTAGAACTATAGTATAATATAGATATTATAAGGCTGTTTTACTTAGTATAAACATGGAGGTATTGCAATGAATGTATATGATAGTGCTTACAAATTGAAGGACTCCCTAGTTGAGAGTACAGAAGTTAAAGAATATAAAGCATCTTGGGATAAAATTAAACAAAACCCAAATAACAAAAAGATGATTGATGATTTTAGAGCTAAGCAGCTTGAAATCCAGGCAATGCAGCTTTCAGGAAAGGAACCAGATAAAGAAAAAGTAGACCAAATAGAGAAGTTATACAATGTTATTAGCCTAAACCCTGAGGTAAACAATTTTCTTCAGTGTGAATATAGGCTTGGAACACTAATGAATGATATAACTAAAATAATATCAGAAGGTATCGACATAGATATTAAATAAAAGACTGATTTATATATACTTATATATGCTTATTGTTTGTATTATGCCATTCTTATTTATTTTGAAGGGATGGCAATATTTTTGCTTAAAATAAAAAAGTTTATTTATAAAAAAAAGTTGGCTTTAGGGTATGTTGATTTACTGTAGCAGCGACTTAAATGCCTATTTTTATCCACTTTACTTA
>ENA-UOOK01000451-UOOK01000451.1-fermentation-metagenome-genome-assembly--contig:-NODE-451-length-54035-cov-6.037403_pt1 | contig 54035 bp, 46 predicted proteins | sample MGYA00245777_ERZ724023 | MGnify/ENA primary metagenome ERZ724023 (study PRJEB28704, sample SAMN03018312) | fermentation metagenome | biome: anthropogenic terrestrial biome; feature: soil; material... | reverse complement strand
ACAGTTTCATAATAATGTCCTGATCAGTTGCCCAGTGATGGAACTCCTGTGCTGCGAAGAATACTTCTCTTACATCATAATGAATTCCCTGTTTTTCAGCATAATTACTGTTTAAACCGCCGTAGCCTTCTGCCGTATTGGTTGTTCCTCCTGTGAAAGCATTTTTCTCCAGCATTATTACATCCAGGCCTTGCTGTCTTGCCTCTATGGATGCGGATAATCCTGTAGCTCCCGAACCAACTACAACTACCTGGGTACTAATAGTTTCTGTTTCTCCATTTTTATCAGATCCCGGTGCTTGATCCTCAGCAACATTATCACCATTTTCTAAGTCTTCCTCGGGATTAGAACATCCCGGCAATAACAATACTGATAAAACCAATGCAATTACCATTATTACTGACAAAAATTTCTTCAAATGTTTCATGTAAATTTTCCTCCATGTTAGTAATAAAATTACCATATTAGATTATATAAATATTAATATATTGTAACCATAAAAACTTAAGTAGTTCCACTACTTAAGAAATATGTATCACTTTTATACTGTACCGATGAATTTAATGGATCTTCGTTTCAAATACGCTTTGAACTAACTTATATTATGCTATACACTAAATATATTATAAGGTTTTATACTGCTTTAGTCAATACAGTAGTATCTTGAGTTTCCGTAGATTTATCCACACCACTCGGTTTTAGAGGAACCAGTTATCCAAAGTTTTAAAAAAATGCTTAAAAATAAGGAATCTTCCTTTCTTTTGATGTAAAATAAAGTTGGGAAGCAAAATTCTACTAAACAAAATAAAGGAGGATTCCCTATGTCATATTTTACATCAAAAATCTATTCTTTGAAACGGGAAATTTTAAATTTTACAAATAAAGTTTCTCGAAAACTCTCCATGAATATTCCGGACAAAAATTAGCAGTATGACCGGAACAGTTGAGCATTAAGACCGCCAAGATTGAGCAAGGCTTCCGGAACAAATTGATCAACAGTCATTAACAAGGCTTATCAGGAAATGGCACATCATTATGATACTGCTGTAATTCCTGCAAGGATAAGAGCTCCTAAGGACAAGGCAACTGTTGAGAATTCAGTAGGCATAATATCAACATGGATTCTGGCAGTAATACGCAATCAACAGTTTTTATCCCTGAAAGAATTAAATGGAGCAATTAAAGAAAACCTTGAAAAGTTCAATCACAAACCATTTCAGAAGAAAGAAGGCAGCCGTGTGAGCCTGTTCATGGAAGAAAAACACTTTTTAATGCCTCTTCCTAAAAGAGAATTTGAATTAGCAACATGGAAGATTTCTACGGTCCAGTACAACTACCACATAAGCATAGATAAGCAAAATTATTCTGTGCCATATGAATATATTAAGCAAAAGGTTGATGTAAGGATAACTAAAAGTGTCTATACTGTTAAATATATACGTATACCCGATTTGCTTTCAGAATTAGCAATCGCAAGAGGCGAAGGCACCTATCGAAAGGTTATCAAGCAGTACAAGACAGTAAAGCTTTTGATATTAGATGAATGGTTACTGTTTCCGCTAAAGGAAAGTGAAGCTCGTGATCTGCTTGAAATTGTAGAAGCAAGATACAAGAAATCTTCTACAATATTCTGTTCACAGTTTTAAGTTGCCGGCTGGTATCACAAAATTGGTGAATCAACTCTTGCTGATGCTATCTGTGACCGTATAGTCCATGATTCTTACAACATTATCATTCATGGCAAGGACTCAATGAGAAAGAGAAAAGGTATTAATTCTGTAGTCGAAACATTCAATAACACATTCATTAAAATTAAATTTATTTCTATTTAATTGTTCTATATCTTCATTTTTTCGCCTCGGTAAGTTCTTCACATGTTTCACACATGAAAATCATTTTTCTTCTCCACAGCACTTTAATATATTTAATTAATCCTACATTATAAAATTCTCCACATTTTTTACATTCTCGTTGCAGCAATCCTATCCACCCCTTTAAAACTTAACAGTTCATTTGTACTTTGAAACTTAATGGACTTGAAAGAACTATATAATCAACTCATGAATTTCCCCACAAATGCTTTAAAGTGTCATTAAATATAGCACCAATGGAAAATTCCATTTTATTTGGGATATAGTCAAATGCACATTTAGTGTTTATCCTAAAGAGTCTTACTTCTAATAATAAATCAATACTGATTAAATACTATAATCTTGGTATAGGACATTCATTTGGTTAATAAAATCTCCCCACTCAGGGTTTGTCCTCTTTTCATGTTCAGTTAAATAGTACTGATATTTATATAGCATTCTCAGTGATTTTTTATCTTCTTTATTTTTTAAATACAAATAGTATATAAGCTCAAACATATGAATTGCCTTAACATTATCAAGTCCTGTAGACCATTCTTCTGCTTTTTCTATTAATTGAAGTGCGTTATTATCATGAGCAGCAAAATACAGAAGTCCTTTTACTGCAATATAAGAAAGGCTCTTGACTTCTCCTCTATCATCCTTATTATCAATCTGTGGATCGTAATTAGTATAAGGATAAATCTTAGCTTCAACCGTATCTCTAAGGAACCTTTCAATTTCTGTAAGCTCTGAGTCAAAATGAATAATAATCTTTGGTGGATTTTCTTGCCTTAAATTTTCAACATAATTCCTAAGTTCCATACCTACAAGTTCATCATAAACAGACTCATAAATTGCAAGTTTTGGAAATTCATTAAAGATTGGTTCTATCCACACTTTTTTAAAAAGTGCAAAGTTAAAACTTTTCTTTGCATATCTGCTTCGATTAGGAGGGATTAAAAAATTTGCATCAATAGTTATAATCTGATTTGGATTTTCAAAAATACTTACTAATGATAGGTTTGCTTTCTTAAGATTAACCCTCATGAAAATCTTCTCCAGAAAAGAAAGCATCAAATTCATCTAAATCTTCATCAGAAACTGTAATCTTGTATCCAAAGTCATCTGGTGATTTACCAAATAGATTTAATGTTTCAGCAAATTTATCTTCATCAATCAGATTATCCTCAAAATTTCTTATGATAATTTCTATATCCTTAGCAGATGTCCCAATTTTATTAGTCTTTTTATTTAGTTTATTATACACCTCTTTATTAAAAGCAAGACCCATTTTCCCATATTCACTATTTAGATCTCTTTCATTTATATCATAAAGTTTATTGTATTGTTCTTGTGAGATTGCACCTATTTCACTTAATCCCTTGACTATAGGCCTATACGGAAGCCACCAAGTAGATTGAAGCCTTACAATAAATCTCAGAAGGGTTTTCTCTGGAATTTTTTCTAATTTTGATGTTTTAAATTCTTCAATAACGATGCTTTTTAAAGCTACTTCTGGGAATAGAAACTCAGCTGCAAAACGATTAGCTTTTGCCTCAACAAGATTATTTTCAACATCATTTAATCTACTTAAATGAGATCCTGTTTTACTGTAGTAGTGATATAATTCATGCGCTATAGCAAAAACTTGTTTATCAAAATAGTCAGCCGTATTTAAACCAATAAAAATAAATTCCTTGCCATTTTCTTCCGAATACATGATTGCAGCAGAAAAAGCTGGACTATCACCTTCTGAATTTATGGGATATTCCAGCAATATAATATCTAACTGTTCTAATATTGTAAATATATCTTTAGCTATTGGCACTTCACTAGCAATGTTTAAAGATTGGCGTTTATCACTAGCAAGTTTTCTAATTTCCTCTACCTGAACTTCATTAAGCATTATTGATGGATTCATTTTCAAACTTTCTCCTTAACATAACTTGTTGTCTTAGTGAAATCATCATTTTAAAGAGTTTATCTACACCCTTTTTTTCTATATCATTTAATGTTTCACTTCTAAGTGCAATAAATGAATTCGTTGCTTCTTTTTCAACAAACACATCTGTTACATTGAAGCCAAGAACATTCCCTAATTCCTCAAGTTGAATAATTGAAGGTATGAAGTCTTCACGTTCAATCCGCCCAATCATAATTCTATTTATACCAGTTAAGTTACCTAATTCTTCTTTTGTAAGGTTTTTTTCCTCTCTAAGCCTTGTTATAGTTTCAGCTAGTTTCCTAACAGATAAAGTTCTCATAACTAAGCCTCCTTTTTCTTATCAATACATATTATATATCTTCTACTATTATGTTATTCTAAATAACGTAAGTTGTCAATATAATTCTTTTACAATTCCCTATGAAATAAATAATAACACTTCTATACTATACTTTCCAAAATAAAAATAAATATTCATTTTAAAATTAATAGAAATAATAAAATTTTGGTGATACTCTCTTTACCACATATCCATTATCCTGATTATATTAGTGAGCTCATTGAGTAAAACATTTCATTTATTCATAACTATATGGTAAATATACCAATACTAAAACCCCCAGCATTTTCTGAATATCTTAATCTTATCATATCCCTTTCACTATCAGAGCAGTAACTTATCTTCTTTCCATGTTACTGCTCCTATACCCCTAATCATAGTAATCTACCGTCTGTTTCATCACTATCCCTGATTCAAACTGTATCTCCAGTCTTTCACCTTTACTCACTTTTATGGTTTTTATTAACCTCCGTACCAAGTCCTCGTCAAACGCTCGCTATGGTATTTAACAGATATAAAATATCCGCCTTGTTTGTAATCTTTATAAATATCCTTGTTTTTAATGTCAGCGGCTAAAACTCCTTGTTGTGTAGCGTATTGCTCATATTTTTTTTCGGCTAAAATACGTTGCAAAGGAAAATAATATACTAACGCTATAAGAATGAGTGCCGATATTATTAGGATAATCATATGTTTTTTCTTTCCTCTAATCATGGGGATTACTCATATGTTTTAACTAAACTTAAATCATGGATAGTATCAGGGAGATCATATGGTAATCTTACTCCAATTGTAGGACCATCGTCACAATGTTCATCAGGCCCGTAGTATTATGCTTGCCAAACAATTTTAGAGCAGAATATTTCCGCTGTAAAAAGCAGATGTTCCAGTTTGAAAACTTCCGGGTAAGAAAACTTGCCGCCATCAATGCAAAACAAGGTGTCAGGCTATGGTTTAGGACAAAACGTCCCAAATACCGTCAGCTTTGTCTTAATTTGAACGTCTGAGCAGACAAAAACATTCTTCTTTAAAAGTCCGGTTTCGGCGGGGCTTATTAAAGTATTCCAAATTGTAAGTGTGTCAACGTATATTGCTCGAAAAATGTGCTGGTTGTCACTTCGGACACTTCCTTTCATTTCTTAGTTGCAATTTGCCGAAACTCAAGAGTAATATATAATATAAGCGAATAGAAGAACAAACTAATATTAAAAACAAATCAAAATAGTTCACCTGTAAAAACTACTACATTATTCCATAAAAAATTTTTATATATTTTTAATTTTGCATTAAAGTAATTTAATGATAATATTGAAAAGGTTCAAAGCAGTAATAAATAGAAGAAAACAACGCATTCAGCATAAGTGATAATTGGAGGATTTCAACATTTTTGATTCCATATATTGTACAGACTCTTAATCCGATGCTTATGCTGTTTGACAGAAAATATTCTACTGACAACCAACAATTAAAGTAATTAAATTTTATTATAATAAACAAATTAAATAACAGGAGGAATGAAATGTTAGATACTATGACACCTTTACAGCGTGGAACTGCCATTGCGAAAGGAGAAAGTGCGGATCGCCTGCCCTGCAACCCAAATATTGCAAATGGAGTCGCCAGAATATACGGCTGCAAAATATCAGAATTTAATACTGATGCAAAGACTCTGGCTAAGGCACAGATAGCCTCTTACCGTAAATTTGGATATGACAGCATACGTATTTTTACTGATCTTTTCCCATGGGCTGAAGCTATGGGAAGTAAGGTTGTAAAACCTGATGATAACACAGTGGATTTGGCTGAACCTGCAATTAAAAATATTGAGGAAATTTCAAATCTTATGCCGGCTGATCCTTATAAGGACGGCAGGCTGCCTGTTCAGCTTGATGCTATGAAGTACCTTGTGGACGAAGTAGGTGATGAAATAGGATGCTCATTTGGTGTAGTAGGCCCATTTACTAATGCCTTCTTTTTATTTGGAGTAGAAAAAACTCTTACATCCATAAGAAAAAATCCTGAAGTAGTTCACAGACTTTGCAGAGTTTCAATGGAAACAGTTAAAGCCTTTGTAGAAGCAGGTATAAAAATCGGACTCACACCTTCTATTTCTGAGCCCATGTCATCCTGTACCGTTGTGAGCCCTAAGGTTTTCAGAGAATTTTCCCTGCCTTATCTTAAGGAATTAGTTGATTTTATAAACTCCAAGGGCAAGGGTGTAATTATTCATATATGCGGACAAACAAACAAAATATGGCCCGACCTTGAAAAACTGGACATCGCCGGAATGAGTATCGATAATGTGGCAAGTATTGCAGAATGTAAAAAAATAATGGGTCACAAAACAAAAATATTAGGAAATGTCGACCCCGGTGGAATAATGTATTCCGGAAGCCCTCTTGATGTACGACTTAAAACACTGGAGTGTATTCGGGATGGATATGACAGTCCTAAAGGATATACTGTCATGTCGGGGTGCAGCCTTCCTGTAGAAACCTCAACTGAAAATATCAAAGAGATGCTTGATACTGTACGAGATGCCGAATACCCTGTAAATATAAATAAAGTAGAGTCTATGATTGCAGACTGCAAGAAAAAAATGAATCAGGAGGATTATTAATATGACAAGTAAAGATGAACTGCTGTCAGAGTTATCCCGCTGTGTCCTTGAAATGGAAGATGATGACATAGCCGATGTTGCAAGGGAATATGCAAAAAATGGATATAAACCTTTAGACGGCATATTAAATGGCCTGGTGGATGGAATGAACAAGGCGGCACAACTGTATGAAGAAGAAGAATATTTTATCCCTGAACTATTGATCTGCTCGGATGCCATGTACAATGGCTTAGATGTTCTGCGTCCTCTTCTCTCTAAAACAGATTTTGGAAACGGACATAAAATTGTCATTGGAGTAGTTCAGGGAGATACTCATGATATAGGTAAAAACCTGGTTAAAATTATGCTGGAGTCTGCAGGATATGAATTGATCGATTTAGGAAGAGATGTTCCTGTAGAGAATTTTGTGAAAGCTGCCAAAGAAAATAATGCAAGTGTTGTAGGAATGTCCACACTTATGTCCACCTCTATGAACAATATGAAATTAGTTATCGACTCATTAGCAAAAGAAGGAATCAGAGATAAAGTAAAGGTAATTATAGGCGGAGGACCTATTTCCAAAAGCTTTGCCCATAAAATCGGAGCAGACGGGTATTCCCGCAGTGCAGTAGAAGCAGTTAAGCTGGTTAATCAACTAGTAGGAATAAGCGCTTAAGCATCAAATAATCAGGAGATATAAATTGATCAATAAAGTAATAGATTTTAAATGCACTCATAATAACTATGATGATATCACTAAAATTGAGGATATGGATAATATTAAATTTCCTGAGGCTTACATGAAGGGTGAAGAGATGGCCAAACTTTCCTTAAAAATTAAAAATATAAGCAAAAGCCCCATATGCATACTGCCCTTCTGCCACACGGTGGAAGCAGAATGTCTTGGAGCAATTGTAAATTTTGGCGATGCCATGTATGGGCCAAGGATTAATGAATATAAAACAAAGAATACAAAAGAGCTTGAAAAGCTTGAACCTATAGATTTTACACAAGGAAGAATAGCACAAGTTATTTTAGCGTGTAAAAATCTCAAGGATGCCGGTGAATTTGTATGTCTTGAAATAAGCGGTCCAATGACTATTTTAAGTAGCCTTATAGATCTCAAGGAAATATTTAAGACATGGAGAAAAAACAGTGAAAACATAATAAGGGTGCTTGAATTTATAAACGGCCAAATATTAAAATATGCAGATACAGCCAAAGATTATGCAGATATTATATGCTATGCGGATCCTATTGCTTCCTATAATATCCTTGGGCCAAAAATGTCTGAAGAATGGACGAAAATTTCTACAATTCCTTTTTTAAATAAATTGTCATCCACTGTCAGCAAAAGTTCCATCATCCATATATGTCCCAAAATTTCATTTATGCTAACAGGTTTGGACCTTGCAAAATGGCAGAATTTCGGCATAGAAAAACCCATGAGATTTTCAGAAGCCTGCATAAAAAATAAAGGAAACATAGAAATGACCGGTGAAAACTGTATAAAAAATAAAAACTACATTGTTAAAAAGAATATAAAAGAAATTATTCTTAACTGATCAGTTAAATCAGTTGAAAATCAGTATTTAATAAGGAGGTTTATATGTTAACAGAAAAATCGAGGCTTGTTTCGGCTATGAAATTTGAGCATACTGACAGGCCGCCTTGTATTTGCCCAGGGGGAATGATGAACATGGTTACAAGAGAAATAATGGAAAAGTCGGGAATAAGCTGGCCTGACACTCACTTTTACCCCGAGCTTATGGCAGGACTTACAAAAGCTGTACACGACAGCCAATGCTTTGAAAATTACGGCGTGCCCTTTTGTATGACAGTTGAAGCGGAATCCATGGGAGCAAAGGTTGATATGGGTTCTGTTAATTATGAGCCTCATGTGTCCGGATATGCCATAGACTCCGTCAGCCAGTGGGAAACGCTGAAAAAGCCAGATTTCAACAAGGGAAGAATAAAGGTAGTCCTTGATGCAATTAAAATACTTAAAGGATATAACACCAATGTCCCTATTATCGCCAATTTAACCGGACCGGTAAGTATTGCATCTTCTCTCCTGGATCCTTTGGTATATTATAAGGAAATCAGGAAAAATAAGGAGAAGGCTCATGAGCTTATGGATTTTATTTGTAGCCATCTCATAGAATATGGAACCATGCAGGTTGAAGCTGGAGCGGATGTAATAGCCATTTCAGATCCCAGCGGCACAGGTGAAATATTGGGCCCGAAAATGTTTGACGAATATACAGTTAAATATATAAACAAGGTAATAAATGGAATCAAGCTAAACACGAAAAAAGCAGAATTTATAGTCCACATATGCGGACAGATGAAAAATGTATATCCCAATCTTTCAGCTCTTGAATGTAATACTATAAGCTTCGATGCAATTGTCAATCTTAAAGAGGCAAAGAGAAATCTGCCCAATAAAGCAATTATGGGCAATGTCAGTACATTTACCCTGGAATTTGGTACAGTTTCGAAGACTTCGGAAATAACAAAACATTGTATGAATTCAGGAGCATGTATTATAGCACCGGCCTGCGGGTTAGGGAATAATTCTCCACTTGCAAATCTACAGGCTATGCTAAAGACAGTAAAAGAGGAAGGTAATAAATGAGCAAGATAACTGTTCTTCCAAATAATAAAACAATAGAATATGTACCTGGCAAAAGTCTGCTGGATATATTAAGAAAAAAAGATTTTCTTACCGAAAGCCCCTGCGGCGGAAAAGGTATCTGTGGAAAGTGCAAGATACATGTGCTTAAAGGCAAACTGCCTCCGGTTACCGATACTGAAAAAATTTTTTTAAGTTCAATGGAACAGGATGATGGATACCGCCTAGCGTGTATAGTCTATCCGGAAGAAGATATAACAATAAGCCTGGACGAAGTAAAGAAAAACTATAAAATACTGAGCAGCGGATATATGCCTGATTTTGAAATGAACCCGGTAATAAGAAAGATTTTTTTTGTTTTGGAAAGACCTGAAATAGGTAAACACACTTCTTATGAAGACATTTTTTTGAATGACGCAAATGCTTCTTGTATAGAATATAATACTCTTAAGTGTCTGCCTTCCGAACCGGGAGAGTATACCTTAGTTCTTTCGGAAGATAAAATAATAGCTGTTGAAAATGGAGATACACGAGATAAGTTATATGGCATATCCGTTGATATAGGCACAACTACGATTGTCGTTTCAATAACAGATATGAACACCGGACAGGAAATTGCTGCGGAATCTATTATAAATACTCAAAAGCAATATGGCCTCGACGTTATAACAAGGATTACCTATACTATTGAAAACCCCGATGACGGTGTTAAAAATCTTCAAAATAATATTACAAATACCTTAAGCAAAATGATCGATAAACTCTGTCTAAAGGCTGGCATAAGAAAGAAATATATATATGAAATTGCGGTAGCTGCAAACAACACCATGCTTCACCTTCTCCTGGGAGTAGCTCCGTGTTCCATTGGATGCTCTCCATTTATACCTGCTTTCAATGGTTCTAAATACATTAAAGCCTTCATGACAGGTCTAAGGTTACCGGAATACACAATGATGTACTGCCTTCCGTCAGTTTCTTCATACATAGGAGCAGATATAGTTGCAGGTATATATGTAAGTAAAATTTATGAAAAATCGGGGAACATACTTTTCATTGATATTGGAACAAACGGTGAGATTGTATTTTCATCAGGTGGAAAAATGATATCATGTTCCTGCGCTGCAGGGCCTGCTTTAGAAGGCATGAATATAAGCAGCGGTATGAGAGCCGCCGAAGGAGCCATAGAAGAGCTTCATATCGGGCAAGGAAAGATTAATTTAAAAGTAATAGGAGACAAAGAACCTGAAGGAATATGTGGAAGCGGTATAATGGCAGCTTTAAGAGAACTTATTAATATAGGCTTTATAAAGAAAAACGGTTCCATTTGTAAAGAAAAAGATTTAAGTAAAGATCAGCTTCCCATGCTTTGGCAGGAAGGCAAAAGCCGTGGAATCATATTATATAGCAATGGAGAAAACAAAATCGTTATTACTCAGAAGGACATAAGGCAGATTCAGCTTGCTAAAGGTGCAATTCTTTCAGGATTTTTTTCATTACTTAATCAAGCAGGAATTTCCATGGAGGAACTTGATGAAATACTTATAGCCGGACAATTCGGTTCTCATCTGTCAGCAGAAAGCCTTATAGGCAGCGGCATTTTACCGGAAGGTACGGAAAACAAGATTACCTATATAGGAAATACTTCAAAAACAGGAGCTCATGTAGCTTTGCTAAGTGCCAATGCCAGGGCTGAAATGGAAAACCTGGCAAAGAATATTGATTATATGGAATTAAGCGCTATGGAGAATTATGAGAAGCTTTTTGTAAAATGCCTTGAATTTCCTTTACAACACGTTACACGGCATTGACACTTCACCAAAATAAAGGGGTTGTTGCACACACTATTAGTATCCTTTCATCTGCAACAATCCCCTTTATTGTTTTTTATTAAATTAAATTGAGACTTTTTATCCTAATGCCACATCCAATATCATCATTATTACAAATCCAAAGGCTGCTCCGATAGTTCCAACATTGCTATGTTCTCCAGTTTGTGCTTCCGGTATAAGTTCTTCAATTACAACGTAGATCATGGCTCCTGCTGCAAATGAAAGTAAGTATGGAAGTGCCGGTTGAATAATACTTGTCAGAAGTATGGTCAAAACTGCAGCTATAGGTTCCACAATACCTGATAGTGTACCATAAATAAAAGATTTTTTCTTAGATAAACCTTCACTGTTTAGAGGCATTGAAATTATAGCACCTTCGGGAAAATTTTGTATAGCGATACCTATGGAAAGTGAAAACGCACCTGCCATGGATATCAATGAATTTTCTGCCAAAACTCCTGCAAATACAACTCCAACAGCCATCCCTTCCGGAATATTATGTAATGTAACTGCCAAAACCAGCATTGTAGTTTTTCTCAGCTTCGCACTTTTTGACGGGCTGCCTTCCGGTTTATCCTCATTCAGGTGCAAATGAGGAATTATATTATCAAGCAACAGTAAAAAGAATATCCCCAGCATGAACCCAACTGCTGCCGGTACCCACGCAACAGTTCCCTGCTCACTTGCCATGTCAATTGACGGTATCAGTAATGACCAAACAGAAGCTGCAATCATAACTCCAGATGCAAATCCCAACAGAGATTTCTCTGTCTTATCCCCCATTCCGTTTTTCATAAAAAATACCATTGCAGCACCTAGTGTCGTGCCAATAAATGGTATAATCAGCCCCAAAAAAATATTTAGGTACATATGTTATCCTCCTGATGTATTATTAATTATTTTATTCTTATAATATGTACATATTTTACCTGATTTTATTTGATTATCAAATTTTACGTCTAATTTAAAGTTTCAATATTTTACATTGATATTAATATCCACATATTTGTCATTTGACACATTTATTTAAACGTGTCAAATGATATTGTTTATCAAGTTTACACATTACCTATAAAATCTGCCATATATAGTATAAGACAATTTATGTAATTTTATTTTTTATACTCTTTCCGGCTCAAGGTAAGTCTCTCCAAAGGTTTCTACCGTAACTTTTTTGAGTCTTACATCTTTTACAGGCTTATCTCGAAAGTCTGTTTTTGTGTCTGCAATTTTATCTACTACATCCATTCCATCTATAATCTTACCGAATGCTGCATATTCTCCGTCAAGATGAGGCGATTCTTTGTGCATGATGAAAAACTGTGAGCCCGCCGAATCAGGTGACATGGCTCTTGCCATTGAAAGAACCCCTTCGTCGTGCTTTAAATCGTTTTTAACCCCATTGGATGAAAATTCTCCTTTGATTGAGTAGCCCGGGCCACCCATACCTGTTCCTTCAGGGCATCCTCCCTGAATCATGAAGCCTTTGATAACCCTGTGGAATATTAATCCGTTATAAAAATTTTTGTTGATCAATGAAATAAAATTTCTCACTGTATTTGGAGATGTTTCAGGATAAAGCTCCGCTTTTATAATATCTCCATTTTCAAATTCGAATGTTACTACTGGTAGCTTCATATTTCCTCCGATATTTTTTATTTGTATTAATACTTTACACTAAATTAATATAATTTTCAACCTTGTATTAATTCTTATATCTTGACATATTTTATTACTGAAAAAGGACGCTGTGTTTTACAGAACGCAACTCAATTATGGTTTGATTTTTCAAGAGATGTCGAAAAAATACTGAATGAGCAGGAGATATCACATGACAAAAAAACAATACATTAATGAAATTTCTGACAGAACATGTCTGCCCAAAAAATATAAAAAGAAAATTATTCTGGACTTATCACAAGAATTTGATTCCATATTAACTCAAGGTTATTCTGAAAAAGAAGTAATGGAACGTATGGGTGAACCTGATGATAAAGCCGCAGATATGAGAATTATATAAGCACTGAAGTAGTATCACGGCCATTTATAGAATATAAATCAAGTAAGACACTGTTCGGGCTGCCTATAATTAATATTGTGAAAGGCAAGCGTCAGGAAATGATCAGAACCGGAAGAGATGGAAGTCAAAGCCTGATTAGTTTTATAAATTAAACATTATTAAAAATCAATATACGGAGAAACCTGCAACTTGTGAATGCGGCTCCAGTACAACAAACTTGTCATTTTGCCAAGGCCCTGTTAAAAGCTGGCACAAGTAATCCACAGAAGCCGGAATTATTTTTCTCCTAAGGCCTAACTTTTCTGCTATCTTGTCTACAGTATAGGTATACTCATTAATGTTGTAGATTTTCGTGTCAAGCATGCCCAAGTATTTGTAATTTTCAAGCAATAACTTCATTATCATATCGCCCTTTTTCTCCCCATACTTCTCAACAGCGTAGTTATATTCAGCCCAAATATTACGCTCTCCTCGCAGCCAACCAGGAGTGATAAAATACACGCCTCCATCTTTACCAGCTTTTACTCTTTCACTCACTGAACCCAATAATAAGGAAATACAATCATCAACTTTTGGAATCACAAGCTGAAAATCACCTGTATTCAGCCCGATTATAGAATTACCGCAAAGTCCAAATGTCAAAAGTACACGATCATATTCATTACACTGATCCAACTGCTGCTGCAAACAGGACCTAAGCTTTTCAGGTATATTATGAAGACCTGATTTAATCCACCTTATATCTTGTTCATGACCTGTAATATTAATAGCAGCCTGAATTTCGTCCCTAATGGTTTCACATGCAATAACAATTTCTTTCATAGACCAAACTCCTTTAATTTTGAAGTTATTCTAATTACCGACAAAATTTCAACAACCAGTTGAATAATCGTAAATAAATCAAAAAAACAAATTGCATTTTTTACTCACTACATGGCCTAATAAACACCTTAAATTAAAATGTGGTTATTATATTAAATATTGAATTCATAATAAATTATATAATTAATCCCTACAAAAGTAAAGAGGGAGCATCAAGAAAGCAATTGCTGCTTCAATCTTCAAATCTTTGCTAAAATAAAAACATAATTGACAATGCAAGCTTGTTATGGTAATCTCAAGAATAATTATTAATTTATTCATTCTAATACCCAAAGAAAATACACAAGAAAAGGAGATATACTAATGGCAATAATTATCAACGAACCTTCCAGAACATTTGGGGAATACTTGCTTTTGCCTAATCTTACCACAAAGGATTGTATTGTTGAAAATGTTGATTTAAGCACACCTATTTGCAGATTTAAAAAAGGTGAAAAACCTGAATTAAAATTAAACATACCTTTTTCGTCGGCAATCATGCAGTCTGTTTCTGACAGCAAAATGGCCGTTTCACTTGCCAAGAATGGCGGAATATCATTTATATATTGTTCTCAATCCATTGAAAATGAAGCTGAAATGATACGAAGAGTAAAAAAATACAAGGCAGGATTTGTAATCAGCGATTCAAACCTCACGCCTGAAAATACGCTGCAGGATGTTTTAGCTCTTAAAAATACAACCGGACACTCAACAATGGCTATAACTGACGACGGTTCATCTGGCGGCCGTCTTTTGGGCATTGTAACAAGCAGAGACTACAGGGTAACAAGAGACCCGTTGGAAAAAAAGGTCAAGCAGTTTATGACTCCGGCAAAATCTCTCATAGTAGGACATGAAGGGATATCTCTTTCGGAAGCCAATGATATTATTTGGTATAATAAGTTGAACGCTCTGCCCATAGTTGACGATAACTTTAACCTGGTATACATGGTTTTCAGAAAGGATTATTCTGAAGACAAGGAAAATCCACACTCATTGCTGGACAGTCAAAAAAGATATATTGTAGGAGCCGGTATAAATTCAAGAGACTACAAAGAGAGGGTTCCGGCACTGATTGAAGCGGGAGCGGATATATTATGCATTGACTCGTCGGAGGGATTTAGTGAATGGCAATCGGACACAATAAAATGGATTAAAGGAAAATACGGAAATCAAGTAAAGGTAGGTGCCGGCAATGTTGTTGAAAGAGATGGCTTTAATTATCTTGCAAATGCAGGCGCAGATTTTGTGAAAATTGGTATCGGCGGCGGTTCAATCTGTATAACAAGAGAACAAAAGGGAATCGGAAGAGGACAGGCATCGGCTGTCTTAGCGGTTGCTGCAGCTAGAGACGAATATTATGAAAAAACCGGAGTGTATGTTCCAATATGCTCCGACGGTGGCATTGTTTTAGATTACCACATTACTCTCGCTTTAGCCATGGGAGCGGACTTTGTAATGCTTGGAAGGTATTTCGCAGGATTTGATGAAAGTCCTACCTCTAAAGTAAAGTACGGCAGCGGCTATGTAAAAGAATATTGGGGCGAAGGGTCTAACAGAGCTAGAAACTGGGAAAGGTATGACTTAGGAGGAAAAGCACTGCTTCATTTTGAAGAGGGTGTGGATTCCTACGTACCCTATGCAGGTAACCTTGACGACGGTCTTGGAACAACACTGCAGAAGATTAAAGCAACTATGTGTAATGTAGGTACTAAAAACATCAAGGAACTGCAGAAAAACGGCAGGCTGGTTGTTGTTTCCGCAACGAGCTTATCGGAAGGCTCAGCCCATGACGTTATTTTAAAAAATCAATAAATACAATTAAAAAAGGCAGTATTGCTGCCTTTTTTGATATCTATTGATCTTCACTCCGATAATTTCAATATTCATCCTCATCTTCATCAAACAGTTCGTCAAATTCTGCTTCATCAAGAATTTCGTCAAAGGCTTTTGTAACCTCTCCGTACTCATGGTCAGTTTCAATGCTTAAAAGATCAAACGTACCATCTTCATATTCCTCATACCTGTAAAGATACACTTCTCCATCCTCTATGTTTTCTAAAGGCAATAAAGCTATGTAATCTTTATCATCAACAGGGAATATTGCTATAACGGCGCATTCAATTTCCGTACCATCTTCAAGAGTTACAGTTACTATTTCTTCTTCCGGCTCTCCGCAGCCGCATTCACAGTCATCATCAACGCAATCACAACCAAATAATTCTTTATCATCATTCATGTTATTAACATCCTTACAATTTATTTATCTATCATACAAACAGATATTTAAACTGTAACAGAATAACATATGAATTGCAAGATTAATTTGCAAATGTTAAAATTTTAAAAAATTTTAAATCTTTACAAAATAAAAACTTTGGTGTATAATACAGAATGTGTTCGGGATGTAGCGCAGTTTGGTAGCGCACAAGCATGGGGTGTTTGGGGCCGCAAGTTCGAATCTTGTCATCCCGACTAAGGTATAAGCTGCATTTTATTGGTAATAAGCCAATGAAAATGCAGTTTTTTTATAAAATTTTATGAACCTTATTTTATTTAATTACCAGTACTCTACCGGTAATCACGCCATTATCATCTCTTGAAAACTGTATTGCGAAAAGCTGCCGCATTTCGTGACAGCTTATTATAAAAATATAGTGAAGTATTCTATTATTACCTCATGCATATTTTTATGTTCTCAGCAAATTTCTTTGCTTTTTCTTTTATGTTTTCAACTTTTCTTATTTCTCCAAGATCATTTGCTGTTTCCATCAATGCGAATTTTGGCGGAAGTATAAAAGTCTTATTTATATTGAGAGAGCTTATGAGCTGCTGTGCAATAATGTCGCTGCCGCTGAAACCGGAAACAATTACGCCATACAAGTATTTGTCATAAAATTTCACCTTTCTGAATAGTGCTGTAAGCCTGTTGATAGTGGCTGAAAGGTTTGCACTTATAGAATCGTTGTAATTGGGGCAAAGCATTATTAGAATATCGCAATTTATGATTGCCGGGTACACCTCTTCAACCATTACTCCGCCATAAAAGCAGTTGTTACTTTGGGAATAGTGCTTACATGCCTTGTAGTGGCAGCCTTTGCAGTCTATAACCGAACCGTTCTCAATATGTATCTCGTTAATATTACAACCTGTTAAATTACTCTTTATCATTTTCCAAAGTGAAAGTGTATTGGATGTTTTGTAGTTGCTGGCATGCAGTGTTAACATTTTGGGCTCGGAAATTTTACCGACATTAAAATTCATTAATCTTTCCACAACGTTCCTGCTGTCTTCCAGACATATTTCCTCCAAGCTTAAATCGGGTTCTAGTTTTTTACGGGTATTGAAATTTTTTAATGAACCTGTTGCTTCAGACAGTGGCCTTCCCGGAAACATGCAGCCTGCCATATTTGCACACATGATTATCTTTCGTGCCGTATCTCTTGAAAATAATTCGCTGTTTGTATTAATCAGCACGCTTCCAATTGAATTTTCCATACAGCTGCCCAACAATTTTATTTTTTGAAGCATACTGTAAAGCTCCGTATTTATGCCAGAATCACCTAATTCTACAGCAAACAATATTCTCTTATTTCTTAAATTATTAATTTCACCCCAGGTTTTTATAACATCACATTCATATCCTTTTGTAGAGTATTCAGTCATCTTTCGAAGCCTTTCTGACTGCTCCCCAGGCATAAGAATAGTAATTTTATTCAAAACTCCACCCCCTGATAAATAACGCTAAATCTTAAATGATAATTTCATTCCATAATGTTTTATCTGCTTAACTTTAATAATTCTTCGTAGGTTTTTTCAATTCTATCAAAAAGTTCTTCCGGCATATGCAATTTTTCAATTTCCAGCCCTGAGGGCATGTTTCTGTTTTTTACTCCCATAAAAACCCCTCCTATGTAATTTGAACTGTAATGCCATTTACCCTCAATAGTGCATATTATTGATATTGCCCCTGATGATAGAGCCGGTGCCACATATGGTTTGAATCCGGTCCTGCGCACCTCAAGGTTTGCTTTGACGGTAAGCCTGGTAAGCTCTCGGGAAATGCAATCATCGTAATCAACAATGCTGTTTGCAATTACCAGGCCTTTCCCATGAGGCCCATATGCCCTTCCTTCTGTCAAATATGATGAATATCTTTTATATTTCTTAGCATAATAAGCGGCTCTTGCGTTCATTACTCCTAATCCATATCCTTTAATCTGTTCCGGAACAAGGACACTCCTTCCTTCTTTGAGAACTTCCTTGCAAAGCAAATCCACCGGGTCTGAAACTACCGCAAATATACCCTTGAATTTTCTTTCCGCCGCCATATGGGCATATTCTCTGACCAGCTTGGAGTTTTCTTCAAATTGTACCATTCGTACGTCAATATTTTCATTCCCAACAGGGGGTACTTCTTTTGACGCGCAGAATACAAACATATCGCAGTCAAACAAGTGTTCTTTTTCAATACCGTGGACCTGTGGCATTGAGCTGAAATCGAATGGAAATGACACCTGGTTCATTTCGTATTCCCATCTCTTGATTTTATTTGAGTTTCTATCAAATATTCCTATTGATTTGACCGAATTTCTCCCAAGAAGCCTCACGCCAGTCAGGAGTGTGCTGCCCACATCTCCCAGTGCCAATATATTGATGGTCTTCTTCGTATTTTCTTTCATCGAAAAACATTCTTCGTAATTATCGTAATCAGTATTTACGGCCTTTACTCTTCTTCTGCTTATAATATTCAGCATCTCGTTCGGAACATCGCCGCCGTAATCTTTCAACTTTAAAATATCAAGATTTTCCTCTTTATTGTACAAATCCGATCCATTTGACAACGCATACGATCTTTTTGATCTTTTTCTGTCGCTTTTGTATAAAAAATAAAGCTCGTTCAAATTGCTCGGAATACTGTCTATTTTGTTATATCTATATCCATATTCCAGAGAACATAAATATTTATTTTTATATTTATAGTAAAACATTATTTTATAATCCTTTCAAGCTTAATTAATGTTTCAATACTTGCATCCATGTAGCCAGATGCCTTCTTGTTCAAATCATAATATATGTTATCCCCAAAATAAGGCAGGCGCGGTGAAATCAACACTTCTCCAAGCCTTTTTACCGTCAGGTTCTTTTGGTACAGTTCCTGATATTCCGTTTCCAGTGCCTGAAGAATTAACTTGGAGTTTTGCAGGCTCGTCATGGACAGATTGTATATTGCATCTTTTGATGCACCTCTTATAAACATCGGAGAATAGTACGGGAGTATCAAATTAACAGATGGTATTAAATTAAGCATGTTCTCATTAATAGTTCCTATTCCGTCACCGCCTAGAAATGGATACATCAGGTTTTCATTAAACCAAATTCTCAGGTTTGGAATAAAGTATGCACAGTCTGATTCTCTCCCCTGTATTTCCATTAAATCTTTTCCCCTTCCGGACATAATACCTACGATTATTTTCTTAACCTCCACATTGTACCTTTTAAGTATAGGGTCAACTTCTTTTATTCTGTATCCCTTGTGAAGTAAGTCATCAACCAAAATAACCGGTCTTTCAAATGATTTTATTGTTTTAGCCTGTATTTCAATAGGAGAATAAAATGGATATTCAGTTATTTTAAATGTCTTTGCATCGGTGGAATAAACTTTTTCCGTATGAAGTGATTTAGTCACCGTATTTGGAACAACCATTCCTTTTAGAATATTCCCGAATGGTACGCACATATTTTCACCCAATACCCGTGGGGACTGCATTTCGTTACTTACTTTGTTGATGCTGCAGATTTTATTAATCAGTGTTTGGTTTATCATGTCATTGTCAAATGACAAAACAAGGGAGCCCGGATAAAGCATAGTCATTGACTTTTGCAGCTTCTTTCTTGCACTTAAAATTGTGTCATAAACCTTTTTATTTGTATTAAGCGGTTCTTTTATAAAGCTTTCCATGTTCAAAGTAAGGCATATAGGAAATTTCATATCAACAGCATAAACAGATTTTTTCAAATTTTCATCATAGATTTTTACAAAGCCTTGCAGCAGTAATGTTTCAACAACCACATCAGTGTTTATATTTGACATTGTATTGCAATACAGGGCATATGTAAAATCATTTTTCAAACAATAGGCAAGAGTTTCAGTTAAAATTAACTGTTCCATATTATCGTAAATCCTGCTTGGAGTTATAAAAATGCCGTCTATTACTACAATTCTGCCTGCCGTTTTTTCTCTTACGTAATTAGCAATATACTGACTCTGAAATTCCGTATATACTTCAGACAAACTGATTTTATGAAATGCTGAAAATCCCAGGATCTTATTAGAATTTTTGCTGTCCCTTATTACAAGAAACTTTATTCCTTTGGAAACAAGCTTCTCTCCTATATTTTCATATAAATTTGTATTCATGAAAATATAGTGTCCTATTTCATCAACTATATTTTTATTCAGGTCATCAATTATTTCTATTTCAAAGGGCTTTGATTTTAATACTCCCTTGTTCATCGGCTCTCTTGTGTATAAATTCATATCATATATAAAACTCTGTGCAAGGGGATCTATCAAATTTGAAATATCCCTGTTGTTATCAATATTATCTCTTATCTGAGTGGAACTGATGTCCTCCAGGTACAAAGGAAGCTTAAGTTCCACAAGAGAACCTTTGATTCTGTTCTTGGCATCTTCTACCTTTTTTTCCGAAGTTGCGGACATATCATCCTGGGCACGTTTAAACACTATATGACTGAAATTGTGTATTGAATGTTTGGTAGGCCTTGCCTTATATGCCGTGGCATTCTGCAAAACATCGCTGCCTACAACAATATACACATCCTTACCCGGAAACAATGACTTCAATACCTTTAAGTCATCACTGCTTGATAAGTTAACAGGTATATCGTCGGGAAACAGGTATACGCTTAATTCATCAGCTATGGACATATTGATTATCTGCCTTCTTATCATTCTCGGCTGAACTTTTTTAGACCACGAAAATTCGTCAATTGACAAATATACTTCAAATCCCAAATTTCTTATTGCTGTAACAATCCCCTTGTGACTTAATGAAAACGGATCAAAAGTGCCCGGGAAAAACGCAACGTTTTTATTTTCGCCAATTTCAAATTTACCGCAATAAAATTCATAATCGCTTATAAACCTGTATATATGATTAAAAGACGATGAATTGTTAAAGAAGAACAAATCACCAAGTTCCTTTTCATTTATTAATGTCATCAGTTTTTTATAAATTAAAGTAAATACTTTATACTTTTCAGTAAGGGTTAGTATTTTTGAGCCAAATATATGCTGGCCTATAACAAGAAATGCTTCCTGTTTAACCTGAGGATTATAATTAGCAAGTCCGCTCAGCATAATTCCTAATACTCTTTTCAATCTTTTGCCGCAGCTTTCTTCTTCCTCTCCGAACCTTTCACCATACCCCGAATAATACTGTACAACTATTCCAAGTGTGTCTATTACAAGAGCGCTTACCCGTGAATTTGACCCTTTGTAAATATTGTTTAAATCATAAACAAATTCGTCCAATTCTTTAGGCGGCAAAAGCATCATAAACCTTCCTAAATATTCTGGAATGTACTTGGCAAACTGCAGCTCGTCAATTTCAAGGCCCTTGAAAAGCTCTATGGCAATTTCGTTCCTCTGATCTATGGTAAGCATAGGACCTATGTCAACAAGAGAGTTACCTGCCTTGTTTCTAACTGATTCCTTAGCACTTACTTTTACCAAATTGGCCAAATGAGTGGCTGTCTGCAGTAAAGATGCTTCATTCCTACTTTTAATATTTTCCATGATATAATCTATGCTTATGGTCTTAACATTCCACGGAGTTGCAGCCTTCAGGTTATTAAGGAATAAATCGGAAGGCTTGTACATACTGCTGTTCATCAATAAGCTGTATTTATTGAGGATATCCGAATGTATATTTAATTTTTGGGCAATTTTGCTTTTCAGATAATTTATGCACAATCCGTCATTTCCCGAAATGACGGAAGCATATTTATATATTTTATCCAATGGTACTTTTGCCAAATCTTTATTATTTACCAGCATATTAAAAAACTGAACCGCCATGAGCCCTATGCTTTGGTCAGAATTATTAAGTGAATTAAGTGCAAATTCAATTACAAATATTAACTGTTCAGGCTCATATAAATCTATGGGAATACTTAAAAGTGAATTTAATGTACTGAACCTTGCAACATTTTCAAGTTCGAAATTTTTAAAACTATTTACAAATAAATTGAGATAGCTTTTCTTGTTGTTGTTTCTGTCTGAATTTATAACAGAATCCACAAATATTCTTAATGAATATCCAATCCACTCCTTGTGGTTGTCTGTTACTTTATATCCGGGGTCAAGGTACAGTGCCAGATATTTATCCCACAGAGACAGCCCTGTTGTTTCTTCATTCAGGTTGATTTTAACATCTTCCGGCATCTCTTTTGAATATTCCTGATCATAAGTTACTATTATGCTGCCCATAAGCCTGGCAGCCTGACGCCTTATATCCCCTTCTCTGTGAACCAGCATTTCATAAAGGAAACTTAATGCAAACAATTTTTCTTTTTGAGACAGGTAAATCGAATACTCATCCAATATATTCAAGTAAGCTCGAAGATTTTTCCAATCCTGTTCACTTCTTGCAGATTCGATCATGCTTGAAAATACAGCCTCATTATTAAGCCTGCTCATTAGTGATGTATTGTGTTCAATAGCCATATATTTGAAATTTTCCACAACTTCATATCCGTCTAGCAATGCATAATCAACAAAATTAGCCAGAGCTGGTTCTTCAGATTTAAGCTCCGTGTCAATCCCTTCGTGTACAAGATAGTCTTCAAAATCCTTAAGTTTTGAATAAACCCTATGATATCTTTTTTCTTTTGTTTTGTCCACATTGTCAAGCTTATCAAGGATTATATCAAAAGATTCATCAAGGCTGTATATGTGCATTTCATATCCGCTTTTAGATACCATATTTTTGACCCTGAAATCGGCATATATAAGTATCAATGATTCCAACGGCAGATTTTCAAGCTCTAAATCCCAAGTCGAATGATTTGATGCAATTAAACCAATATTCGACATGTTAAATTTAGTGAACCACTGGTCTGTGTAGTAATAATGAAGATATGGTACTCTTTCTTTTTCCGATCCTTTGCAGCCATATTTTCCTATGTCATGGCCAGCGGCAGCTCCTGACACAATACCTAAATCTACGTGTAATCCCACCTTCTTCAGCTGCCTTGCAACATACAATGCAACATAGTGCACTGCCGCAACATGATTTAACGAGTTAAATCCGTTAACTTCATGGTCTAACATCATTAATTCATATATATAATTACTTTGAAATTTATCAAGAAAATTAACATATTCATCTGGATTCGGAAGTCCTTTTATTTCTTCCTCTGTCAAAAAATCAAAATCAGTGAATATATCAAATTTTCTCCTAGTCTCTCCATGTCGGAGTATTGTCCTTAATATTTCGAGGTATATGAGCACGCTGCTTTCATACTTAGGGTAAAGCTTTATTGTTGCTACATCCGGAAATGATTTGTGCAGTACATATTGAAATATATATTTTAGCCAGTCCTTGGGAGGACGCTTGCAAACGCTATCCAGTATTTCGCGAGACACATCTAAAACATCACTGCACAACAAATGTTTTTTATTTATAAGTACCAGAAGATTATTAACGAACTTCTTATTTATAATATAAGACTGTATCTTTTCTTCCGTCATACCGATTTTCTGTAAAAATTCTTTTTCCGTCAGACTCTGCAATATTTCTTTATGTAATTCATTCAACATAAATCTGCTCATAATGTACCTCTTTTAGAAATTTTATTCCTCTTTTATAATGATTTCACGAGTTTATTATAGCACATGAAATCATGTGCTGCAATAATTCATTACTTATCCTACTTATTCATTACTTTCAAACCTGGTACTATAACATTTCAAATTGTGAAACATAAAATAAATCATTCAAAATTATAAAATTAAGGTATATAAGCACTTTTAGGCTTAATAATTGCTACATTATGTTTTCAAACGACAGGCATTCATTTTCTTTAATGATATTAAACAAGATCTTCAGGTGCTCAAGCTCTGCCTGTGCCATTGTTCCATCTCGATTTTCTACAAATACGTCAAGCTTTTTCATAGATGAATCAATGTCATCAACATTGTTTTGATTAATGAAGTAAATCCATAGACCTCTGACATCTTGCCATTTATCACTGTAAATAAGCATATGTTCTTCAGCTTCACTCCACTGTCCATTTTTAATTAGATTAAATAATCCGTCCAATTCTTCATAATAGTATGAGGTTACCGGTTCGACCCATGTAAAGTGAAACCAAACCCACAGCCCGATAAACGCAAGCAAAACAATTAAAGATATAATTACCATTTTCATAAACTACCTCTTGTAAAATACAAATTTATCATTTTCGTCCACAAATCCATAAAGAACCTGCCACGTTCTTAATTTAGCCTTTTTAAGTTCCTTTTCAAAATCCTTGTAAGAAACGTTGAATTTTTGAAAATTACCATGCATCACCTTACCATCCAGTATTGTCGTAATAGGGATCCTCTTGCATTTTATACCGGAAGGAGGGTTTGGAGCAATAATACTCATCTGTCCATTTGTCTCCATTATCAAATAATCAATTTCCTCCACGCTGCAATAGCCCTTCAGGCGCATCTGACCTAACACGTCACTTGCATTGATTCTTAATTTATTCATACCCTTAATGTTGAATTCGCCATGGTCAATTACAACTGTTGGAACACCGCAAATCACTTTTCTTGCCGAATCACTCTTTAGAGTTATATATGATATCAAGCACTGCATAAACATTATTGTAGCTATTGCAATGAAACCATGTATCAATGGCGCTCCCAAATCTTCCATCGGCATTACCGCAAGTTCGGCAAGCGTCAGTGAAACCACCAGGTCAAAGGGCTGCAGCTCTCCCAGTTCTCCTTTTCCCATAATCCTCATGGATACTAATAAAACAAAGTATAAAATTATTGCACGAACAATAACTACAACCATAAATCACCGCCTAAAATAGATATAAATATCTTAACCAATATGGGATAAATTATGCAGCAATTGGGTATTTAAAACGTGATTACGGCATACACAAATGAACAAATGTAATATTCCATGTCAATTATAAAACATAATTAAAGCATACAAAAGGGCGCCGGGTTTTATGCCGGTGCCCTTTAATACGTGTTTTATTATTTTAATTTTAGATTATTATACCGCTTTATTTATTGCATTTTTTAACTTAGCAAAAATCATCCTTCCCGCTGCTGTTTGTAAAACACTTGTAACTGTAACAGCTACGGAATCCCCAATGCGTTTTTTTCCTCCTTCAACAACAATCATTGTTCCGTCATCCAAATAAGCCAATCCCTGACCTGATTCCTTTCCGTCCTTTACAACCATTACAACCATCTCTTCTCCGGGAAGAACAACAGGTTTCACAGCATTTGCCAATTCATTGATGTTTAAAACTTCAACACCCTGGAATTCTGCAACCTTGTTTAAGTTAAAATCATTGGTCAACACCTTGCCTCCAAGTTCCTTTGCAAGCTTTAAAAGTTTAACATCGACCTCAATGTTGTCACCGTAATCTTTTGTTTCAATCAATACATCTACATAATCATCCTTTTGAAGGATATTTAAAATATCCAGTCCTCTCCTTCCTCTGTTTCTCTTTAGGCTGTCAGAGGAATCTGCTATATGCCTCAATTCTTTAAGTACAAATTCAGGTATTACCAATGTGCCTTCTATAAATCCAGTCTTGCATATATCTGCAATCCTTCCGTCTATTATAACGCTGGTATCAAGAATTTTAGGAGAAATTATTCCTTCTTTTGCATTTTTATCTTGGCGTTTATTAGCAAATGATTTCTTGAAATTGATCTGAGGCCATACAAAATCATCCTTTTTCCTTATCGCAATTTTAATTCCTAAATAACCAAATATAAAATACGACAAAATTGCAACAATAGTACCTACATACTTAAAATCCATGAATGGCTGGCTTATTAAAAATGCTATTATAAATCCAACTATAAGTCCAACCGCACCCCAAATAATATCCATCATCGAAAATTTCAGTAATTCACGTTCAAATGAACCAACGATGCCAAGCACGATATTTTTAATCTTAGTTGATAAAAGAAAAAATATAATTCCAAATACTAAACTAATACCTATAACTACCAATACATTTTGAAAAGAGCTAAACTGAAAAAAATTATTCTGACTTAAAAGCACTCCCGTAAATGCACCAAGCAATGCACCTATAACAGCAATAGCTGCTTTTATAATTTTATCTATCATTTACTCACCTCCTTTTAAGTATAACCATATATTGCTATATTATTAAATATACCACAATTTTTGTAATTTGCATATAGCATTTAATTTAGATTATATTTCGTTATTATTAAGTTTATCTTAATCATTAAAAAAAATATGCACTAAAGCACAAATTTAATTATTGCTTCAGCGCATCTTCATTAATGATATTGTCGAGATATTCTTGTATGCCTTCCCCGTCCTTGTTTGTAGAAAGTGCAATCTCACTAACCAGCATTTGCCTTGCACTGACCAGCATTTTCTTTTCGCCGGTTGAAAGACCTTTCTCTCTGTCCCGATACGTCAAATCCCTTACCACCTGTGCAACCTCAAATATATCTCCGGTTTTCATTTTACCCATATTGTCACGATACCTTTTATTCCAGTTTGAATTGTTTAGTACCGCCCCCTGTCTTAATACATCGTATACTTTTTCAACCATGCCCTTGTCAATTATGTTCCTGAGACCCATATTATTTACATTGTCTACCGGTATCATAAGCTTCATTTCACCCATCGGCATTTTAAGCACATAGTAATTTTTAACTTCTCCCAATATTTCCTTTTTCTCAACTGTTTCAATTACACCAGCTCCATGCATAGGATATACTACTTTGTCGCCTAAACCAAACATTATACTACCTCCTGTACATAGTATACACCATCAGACAACAAATGTCAAATCAGTTATTATACCCCCTACTATTAATAATGTCAATATAAAATAAAAAATTTACGTTGTAAAAAAATGGTTTATATTGCTTTTCTACAGGCATCGGCAATATATTTCTCCGTTAAGCAATATTTTTCCAACAGCTCTTTAGGTTTCCCGGATTCTCCGAAAGTATCCTGAACACCAATTCTTTTAACCGGCACAGGGTATACATCTGATAATACTTCCAGAACTGCACTCCCCAAGCCTCCTATAACGCTATGCTCTTCAGCTGTGACGATTGCTTTCGTTTCCTTGGCAGCTTTTATAATTATGTCCTTATCAATTGGTTTAATAGTGTGTATATTTATGACCCTTACACTTATTCCTTCCTCCGAAAGTGTTTCGGAAGCTTTTAGTGATTCCTGCACCATTATGCCTGTGGCTATTATCGTAACATCTGCACCTTTTCTAAGTTCGACTCCTTTTCCCCATTCAAACTTATAAGACTCGTCATACACATTATCCACAGCCATTCTTCCAAGCCTTATATAGACAGGTCCTACATATTCTGCAGCTTTTAAAACAGCCTGCTCTGCCTCTATGCTGTCTGCCGGATTTATTACAGTCATATTTGGAATACTCCTCATCAAGCTTATATCTTCAATAGCCTGGTGTGATGCTCCGTCTTCCCCAACCGTAAGCCCTGCGTGAGTTGCCGCAATTTTTACATTTAATTTCGGATATGCTACCGTGTTCCTTATTATTTCAAATGCTCTTCCGGCAGCAAACATTGCAAAGGAACTGGCAAAGGGAATTTTACCTGCTATCGCCATTCCGGCTGCCGTACCGATTAAGTCCTGTTCTGCAATTCCAACGTTAAAAAATCTTTCCGGGCATACCTTTCTAAACTCAGCTGTCTTTGTGGAACCTGACAGGTCAGCGTCCAATACAACAACATTCGGATTGCAGCCCGCTAATTTTTTTAATGCCTCACCATATGCTTCCCTTGTTGCTTTAGCCATTGATATTACCTCCCAATTCATTCATTGCACATAAATATTCTTCGTCATTAGGAGCCTTTCCATGCCATGACGCCTTACCCTCCATAAATGAACAGCCCTTTCCCTTTGTAGTTTCGGCAATAATAACCGCAGGCTTATCTACGACGGATTTTCTTTTTTCAAAAGCTTTTTCCAATGAATAAAAATCATTTCCATTCGCCTTTAACACGTGCCATCCGAAAGATTCCCACTTCCTGTCAATAGGTTCTACAGTCATAACATCACTGTTTCTTCCATCTATCTGAAGGCCATTGTGGTCTATAACGGCCGTTACGTTACCCAAATGATAATGACTCGCAAGCATTGCCGCCTCCCAAACCATGCCTTCCTGTATCTCACCGTCTCCAAGCAGTACAAACACTCTGTTTTTCTTTTTGTCAAGCTTAAATGCCAATGCCATGCCGTTAGCTATGGCAAGCCCCTGTCCCAATGATCCTGTTGAAGCTTCAACACCAGGCAGCTTTCTCATATCTGGATGCCCCTGAAGTTTTGAATTTATTTTTCTTAATGTCCCAATCAGTTCCTTACTTATAAAACCTTTCTCCATTAAGGCAGAATATAAAACCGGAGCCCCGTGTCCCTTTGAAAGAACAAACCTGTCTCTGTTTTCATCTGTAGGTGAATCTATATTCATTTCCCTGAAATATAAATATGCAACAATTTCCACAGCAGACAAAGAACCTCCGGGATGTCCGGATTTTGCCTCATGAATCATGGTCAGTATATCCCTTCTCATATTTTTTGCTACGTTATATAAATTTTCGCTATCCATATATTCCTCCTTAGTTTTTCGGCACATTCTCCCAATCCTTTAAAAATCGATCTATGCCCTTGTCCGTCAAAGGATGCTCAATAAGCTGCATAAGTACCTTGTATGGAACGGTAGCAATATGGCACCCTAATTTTGCGGCCTGTATTACATGCATTGGATTTCTAATACTTGCTGCAATTATTTCCGTATTTATGTCATAATTATTAAATATACCGACTAATTCCGATATAAGCTCCATACCGTTATTTCCCACGTCATCAAGCCTTCCCACAAAAGGACTCACGTATGACGCACCGGCTCTGGCAGCCAAGAGTCCCTGACCTGCGGAAAAAACCAGCGTCATATTTGTTTTAATACCTTCTTTTTTAAGAATATTAACGGCCTTTAATCCTTCGGCGGTAATGGGAATTTTAACAACTATGTTTTTGTGTATCTTGGAAAGCTGCACTGCTTCTCTAACCATCCCTTCAGCATCAAGGCTTACTACCTCTGCACTTATAGGCCCGTCAATAATCTGTGTAATTTCCTCCACTACTTCTTTGAATACTCTTCCTTCCTTGGAAATTAAGGACGGATTTGTGGTCACTCCGCAAATAATACCCATATCATTTGCTTTTTTTATTTCTTCCACATTAGCCGTATCAATAAATAATTTCAACGAACTTCCTCCTTATTCGATTTATTCAATTTATTCGATTTCTTTCACAATATCTTTGCCGCCAAACAATACTTTAAACATGAAAGCGGGCAGCATGATCTGCCTTTTTATTCTTTTAGGCTCTTTAACCAGTCTATAGAACCATTCAAGCCCTAATTTAATAAAAATTTCAGGTGCTCTTTTTACGTTTCCGGCAAGACCATCTAATGTACCGCCGTTGCCAATTATTATTTTGGCATTGATTTTATCTTTATTATATTCTATCCATTGTTCCTGTTTTTTTGCTCCAAAACCTACAAACAAAATATGAGGCTCAGCCCTGTTGATATTTTCAATAACCTCCAGCTCTTCGCGGTGGCTGCCTTCCCCTAAATGTGCTCCTTTAAAATACCCATGCTGAGTTCCTGCAATAATTATTCCCGGATATTTTAAATGGACATTTTTCATTGCGGCTTCCGCTACACCTGGCTTACCGCCCACGACAAACAGCTTAAGCCTTTGTTCGTCGGCAAGTTTTAACAAATTTATCGACAAATCATAACCGGCGACTTTTTCCTTTAACGGGTGTGTTTTTATTTTGGAGGCATATATTAAGCCTATTCCATCAGGAATATTTATATCGGAGCTGTTCATAGCCGTCAAAAATTCCTTGTCTTTCTGACACATCATTATAATTTCAGTATTGGGTGTATATATTATATACCTTTCATTGCCGGCAATTTTCTTTTTTATTGCGTCCATTACTTCATTCATGTCCTTGTTATCAATTCTTACACCCATTATGCTTAATTTATTCATCTATATTTCCTTTAGTATTTTATAATTAATCTTTGTATACTCTCTCAAATTCGCAACACTTTCAGAAAGCTTTCTCTTTTCCTCAGCCTCATTACAAATTATATCTATGATAACATCATAAAGATGATCAGCATCAATATTATCAATTCTGCATGCCACGTCCATATTTACACTTTCCACAAAGTGGTCAATCTTGTGGTCATATGAAACAGCAGCAAATGGCACATTTGCCGCCGCCGCAAATATGAGGGAATGAAGCCTTACCCCTACAAGCACATCCATTCCCCTTATTATGTTGAAAGCTTCATCGGTAGTAAGCCTTTCCTTGTAATAAACCGCCTTGTCTCCCAGTTTATTTTCAACCTGCTTAATAAGCTCCAAATCCTCATTGTAATAAAAAGGCACAAAATAACATTCAATATTACTGCTTATGAGTTTTTCAGCAACTATACTTATTTTTTTGCTAACGTCGGCATTTTTCCAGTTTCTCAAAGAAAAACAAACTTTTTTTATATCATTGCTCTTTTTCGGATGAATTTCCCCTTCTTTTAAGTTAATCACAGGGTCTGTAGACAGAAATATTCTATTTTTATCCATTCCTATATTCTCAAGAAATTCCATGGAATTCTTATCTCTCACAGTTATATAATCGATGAATTTCAAAGTTCTCTTTACAGCCGTTATGCTGTTTTCACTGACGATAGGCCCTATTCCCTGACTCAGCATTATAACCTTATTGTTCATTATCTTTGCAAGTCTTATTAAGAACAAATAATAATATATACTTCTCTTGCTGGTAATATCCTGCAGGAGGCTTCCACCTCCAAATACAACAGCATCTGATTTAACAAGCCTGTTTACAATTGAAAACACATTATATCTGTCAATTGTATCTACTTTATATTTTTTTCTTGTAGCTTCTTTATTGCCGGATAAAACCGTAATATTTTTTCTGTCCGTAATCTCCAGGATTTGCTTTATTGCCATTTCTAATATTGCTTCGTCACCTAAATTACCAAATCCGTAATATCCCGCCAACAATATTTTTTTCACTTCAGCCTCTCCTGTAATCTCACATATAATTTACAAAGCAGGTCAATCACAATAATGGCAATACAACCTGCAGCAATTCCAAATCCCAGCGCAATTGCCGTCCTTGCCAACGACAAATATACGGGAGTTCTTAAATGTGAAAATGTATTAATTACTGAAGATGCTCCTATAGCAGAAATGAACATGAACATCCCCGTAAAAAATTTTGATTTCTTACAAGCTGCATAAACAGCTCCGAAAATTGCAGGAAATGCTATTAAAAATTCCTTTGTCCTGGGCCTTGCCAGCAGTACATATTCCATAAAGTTCCTTGTAATCATTTCTATGGCTGATGGCTGAATATTCGTCTCATGGCCTGTTCTGGAAATATAAATATAAAAAGCTACACCTGCTGCTCCTGCAATTATTGCCATATAAACCTTAATATCCTTTTTTAATAAATTAATTAATGTTTTAACAACATCTCTGAAGGAGTTTTCACTGCTTTCATCTATGAAATAAACCAAAAACATTATGGCAAAAATACCAAAAGGAAGAATCTGGGCTGCCTTAACACCTCTGAAAATATCCATTTCCAGGAAATATTTCACATCAGCAAGCATGGAATCCACAAATACAGCTCCTATCAAAGATATGGCAACTGAAGCCGACAAAATAACAATTGACCGAACAATGATTTTAAACTTAGAATACTTTTCGGACGATTCATATATTTTTTTAATCTGCATCGTAAAAAAGTAAATTCCCAGCCCTGAAAACACAACAGCGGCTATAAATGAAAAACCTTTTTCAGCAACATTCCTTGCCACAATAGGCGCAAAGGCAGCAGGAATGCTCAGCATATACAAGTAGTCCGCCTTTTTATTTTTAATATTAAACATTTTAATAAATAAAAATACCGATGCTAATGTAATCCCGAATGCTAATACTGCAATTCTCTTTGAACCTATATGAAAGTCTTTAATGGCTTCAGCTTTTCCAAGCTGTATATTGTGTTCATTTAACCTCATTTCAAGGTTTTTAAACGTCCTTTCATATTCAGCAGCATCAGTCAAATATTTAATACTATCTTCACTTTCAAAGAAAGGTTTAAAATAAATAGCCCTCACGTTGCGCTCTGTTATAGCTCTGAACATTGTATTCTCAATTTCTTCAGCGCCTTCATAATTATAGTATTTATTTCTTTGCCTGACATAGTCCCACATAGTAAAAACCCTGATTGCACTATATCCGGAATCCTCGACTAATTCATTCAAGCCATCAGCCTCCAGATGCTCTCTCTGATTCCCACTCTCCACCAGTCCTATTGCCATGTTTTTTTCTTTTATATAATCTAATAATGCATCTTCATTTTCGGGATACCCCAATGTTTCTCTTCCATGAAGCAGGTAAATTCTCGGCTCCAAACCATATCTTTCGTTAGCAGCTTTATAAACATCGGTCAATTTTTCATTATACGAAGGAAAATTAATAGGTCTCAGTATTACATCAAGGCCGGAATCCTTTATCAAATTGATTTTTTTGTCATCATAGCCAACTCCTATATTCAAAAGCCTTGAATCTAAAACTTCCCTGGATTCATAAATACCTTGGCCGCGAACATTTATTACCTTTGTTGTTTCCCCATAATATACATCATCATCTGTACCTTTCAAAACAATGTAATAAACATTATCAAATATGTATGTATCAAAAAATCCCTTTCCATATCTTTCAGTAAGCCCGGAAATTAAATAGTCATACAAGTCCTTATTTTCAGTTGTAACTATAACGTCATTGGAATCGATTCTGTTTTCTTCAACCATATGTACAATTTCAGCATTATAATCATCCTGCCAGCCAAAGTTTTCAATAAGATGTGAAACTATCTCTGCCCTTAGAGGCTTCCCGCTTTCAATCAAAAGCTTTATTGTTTCTTCCTGGACGGCTGCAGACTGAGCACCGTATTCCTTAAACTCCTTAAACCACCAGCCCAAATCCTTTTCAGAGCTGTTGGCAAATTTTTTCATTTCATTATAATCTAATATTATTTCCGCAGTTTTGTACTGCCTTTCGATTCCAACTCTTTGATATAAGGTGTAAATTCCCACAAGCAGACAAAAACATACTAATATAAGCACCAGTTTTTCAACTTTAGATAATTTCATTTTTTCTCCTTTTTCTTTTGCTAATTTATTTCGGTTTATCCGGCTTAACATTAATTATTTTCGTAAAATACAGACAACCATTTTTACCAAAAATTCCTTTAATACCGGCAGCCTGGCGGAATATTTAAGAAAGTTCCTCAATGGCTCCTCAGAATAATATTCAATATGGAATTTACTGTCATTCAATATCTTATCAGCTCTTTTGATTGTCATTTTATTTATGTAGGAAAAATATTCTGTCCCATCAGACCTTTTGCTGATCCTGAATTCGATTCTATCCTTTCCGTCTGGCAGGTCTTTAACCAGTTCCTTATATGTAGCAATTAAAGTTTTCTCGCTGAAAAAAACATGAACCCACGGCATTCCCATAGCATCACTGAGATGTGCACCATATGGGTGATTGTAAGGAGGGAAATTCAAATACAGCCTCCCGTTATTTTTTAATATCCTGTAACATTCCTCAAGGACTTTCTCAGGCTGGCCAACATGCTCCATAGCATCATTCATTATTATTGTATCAAAAGTTCCTTCGTCAAATGGCGTTTCAGATGCATCTGCACATACAAATTCGAACTTGTCTTCCACCCCGTATTTCCTGGCAAGTTCCTCTGCTTCTTCCCGGTATTTTCCAAGGATTTCTACCCCTATTATTTTTTTAACTCCTTTGGAAGCATAATAAACAGTCTTGCCACCTGCACCACAGCCTATATCAAGCACTGTCTTATTTTTGAACATATCATCAATATTCGTATACTTCAAATAAAATTTTATTGTATCAATGCCTTTCTCATATTGCCACTGTGCATATGTTTTTTTGCCTTCGTTATTTAAATTAAAAGGATGTACAGGCAGTTTAAACATTTTGTTCACTGTCATACATAATTTCTGCATATTTTACCTTCTTCATAAGATTTTTATTCTTTTGAAATTATATCATTTAAATTGGTCAAATTCAATCATTTGTTACAGGTTTATACAACGCAGCATCTCCCAAAGCCGGCACCTGAATTATAATTAAAGCATTAGTATATTTTAATAATTTCCATATTTTTCATATTCCTGCCTTTTTATTGTCTTTTTATCTTTTTATATTGAAATCTTTGGTAATCTATAATAAAATGTCATTATACATAAAAATATTAAAGGGAGTTGTTATACTTGAAAAAAATCCTGATTATAACAGTAATATTAATATTTTCATTCACCGCAGCATCCTTCGCCGCTCCAGGCGATACAAACGACCCGATAGTTGTGTTAAGCTACCTTAACGACCGCCTTACAGACTTAATTAATGAATACAATTTGAAAGATATTAAAGAAATTAAGCAAAAGGTAGACAACCTCAGCGGTGATACTTCCGAATCACCTGATTCTACAGGCAGCACTTCTAACTTAGAAGTTGTTGAGCTTAACGCAGGTGAAAAAATAATATGCGGCAGTGGAACAGAGCTCATATTAAGAGGAGGAAAAGCCAATATAATAGGAAGTAAACTTGGAGGCTTGTCAAATGTTACTATGGGTAAAGACTTTGTAACAGGCATGGCCCTTGTGCCCAACAATCTTTTTATTGTCCCCAGGGACGACAGCAGAGGAGCTTACACAGAAAGCTATGCAATATTCACAGTCCGTGGCACATATGAAGTAGTAAAATAGATATTTAAAAAAGAGGAGCAAAAACCGCTCCTCCTTCTATTTCTTTTCAGCCAATTCTTCAATTAATTTTACGAATTCTTCTGTTGCTTCATATCCCTGAAGTTTTTGATTATTATTTTTCTTGCTGAACTGAGAAAAATATTTTTCCTTAATGTATATATTTTTGTTTTCTATATCATAGTACAGGTCAAAATCATATTTTTCCTCATCATCAAAAATTAATTTTTTATCTTCAACAATAAAGTCCGCGTCAATCCAGTAATATCCGTTTTCATTTAAAGGAAGATCATTAACTAATGAAGCCTTTTTCGATTTCTGAAGATTTTCAAATAATCTTTTTACACTGTCCGCTTTGTCGGAATCACCGGCATTTGCACTGTCAAAACTGTTAAGCTTTTTTATGTTTTCATGTTGATTAGTGTATCTGATTCCGTCATTGGAATAAACATTTATATCAATATCGGAAGTGCTGTTAACCGTTCCTGATATTTCCCTGATATCAGATTTTAAAACTTCATCGATCACATCCATGTATTCATGGGTCCTGAATAGCATCGATATGATAAATGCCGCTGCAACCACCAGTAGTACTAGAATCAAAAACCTACCGTAATTAACTTTTCTTCTTTTTTTGTATATTCTACGCCTTTTTGCCATAAATTCACCTGCCTAAGGGGTTTATTTCAAGGAGCTCCTTGATTTTAGCTTCAAGTTCCTCAATTGTTCCATTGTTGTCAATAACCCGATCAGCCATCAATACCTTCTTATCAATAGACATTTGTCTCTGTATAATGTTTAAAACATCATTAGGGCTTTTATTTTCACTTATTGCTCTTTGTACCAGTCTTTCTTTTTGAATTTCAAGGCTTGTGTAAATAAGCCAAACTTCGTCGAACTTCAGCCCACATTCAATTTCTCGTCCCATGCTCTCAAAAAATAAAGGAATATCAAGAAAAACAACCTTATCTCCACATTCCTCAATACCCTTCTTCAACTTATTAATCACATAAACGTGGACAATTTCATTCAACTCATTAAGGTATTTTTCGTCATTGAAGACTATTTCACCAAGCTTTTGTCTGTTGATTGTTCTGTCCTCATTAAGTATTTTTTCTCCGAAATGCTCAGTTACCTTTTGATACAGTTCTGTACCCTTATTATAACCCTCATGCACAATTTTATCTGAATCAAGCACATGAAATCCCAAGTTTTTTATTATATTAACAGCCGCAGACTTGCCGGTACCGATACTTCCGGTAATAACTATCACTTTTTTCTCATTATTTTGCTTCATACCAACTGCTTCCTACATTCACATCAGATTTAAGCAGAACTTGAAAATCGTCCACCACATTTTCCATTTCTTCCTTCAGAATTTTTTTAACATCTTCAAGCTCCGGATCATAAGCCTCTATTATCAATTCGTCATGTATCTGCAAAATAAGCCTCGATTTCATTTTATTTCTTTTTAATCTTCTGTACACTCCCACCATGGCTGCCTTGATAATATCTGCCGCAGTCCCCTGGACAGGAGTGTTTAAAGCAATTCTTTCTCCGAAAGAACGTATATTGTAATTTCTCGAAGAAAGTTCCGGTATATATCTTCTCCTCCCAAAATATGTTGTTACATACCCGTCTTTTTTTCCTTGCTCCACAATGTTTTTCATATAACTGTCAACGCTGCTGAAATACGAAAGATAACTGTCAATGTAGATTTTAGCTTCTTTCCTTGGGATGCTCAAATCCCTGCTTAACCCGTAATCACTTATGCCGTACACAATTCCAAAATTCACAGCTTTTGCCCGGCTTCTCATTTCAGGAGTAACATCTTCCATTTTTACATGAAAAACCTGGGATGCAGTCTTCGTATGTATATCTTCATTGTGTTCAAACGCATCTATTAAATTATGATCACCTGCCAAATGGGCCAACACCCTAAGCTCAATCTGCGAATAATCTGCATCACAAAGAACATACCCGTCATCTGCCACAAATGCTTTCCTCAGCTCCCTGCCCTCCCGGGTCCTTACAGGTATATTCTGCAAATTCGGCTCTGTGCTGGAAATTCTTCCTGTAGCAGTTATGGTTTGGTTAAAAACTGAATGAACTCTGTTGGTTTTTTTACTTATGACACTTTTCAAACCTTCTACATATGTTGAATTAAGTTTTACCATCTGCCTGTACTCTACCAACAGCTCCGCAATTTTATGCTTGGGCATGAGTTTTTCAAGAACTTCCGCATCTGTTGATATGCCGGTCTTTGTCTTCTTAATTACAGGAAGGCCGAGCTTTTCAAACAATATTGCCGATAACTGCTTCGGAGAATTTATATTGAAACTTTCTCCTGCTTCATCATATATTTTTTCTTCAAGATCGGATATTTTTTCCTGAAAATGTGTCCCCAGGTTGTCAATGACATTTACATCAACCTTGAACCCCACAAATTCCATGTAAGCCAGCACTCCTACAAGAGGAAGCTCTATTTTCTGAAACAGCTCCATCATTCCCAGGTTTTCTATTTCATCAGTAATTTGCTTCTCCGCACTTATGACGGTGCTTATATAATTATACAAATATTTCTTCCTTTTTTCCAGGCCCAATTCACTGAATAACATCCTCTTTTTTCCTGTCCCCAAAATTTCATTTTCTGAAGGAATATCTTTCCCCAAATATTCATATGCGATTTTATCTATAGAATAAGACCTCTCGGAGGGATTCAAAAGATATTTTCCTATTTCCGAATCAAAGGAAATATTGTTAAGCTCAATATTGTTTTTCATCAAATATATAGCTTCATTTTTAATACTGTGGCCCATTACGCTAATATCTTCTCTTTCAAAAATGCTTTTTAAATCATCCAGCACAATTTTTTCATCTATCTTATCCAAGTCTATATAATAAATGCTTTCACCGTCAGAAATTCCCACAGCCAAACTGCGGCTGTACAATGCCCGGTCTGAATCAAGCAGGAATTTAACTGTAAATTTTTCTCTTTTTTTTATATTATCAGTTATATTTTTAATATCGCCTTCATTTACAACATATTCAATATCTACAGAGTTTTCAGGTATTGCCTGTCTCTTCCCCTCCGTATTTCCATCAAATAAAGACACTTGGCCTTCAGATTGATTGTTACTCCTTTCAATCCTTTTTTTGAATGTACGAAATTCAAGTTCGTCGTACAGGGATGAAAGCTTTTTGAAATCAGGCTCTTGAACTTTATACTCTTCCAAATTAAATTCAATAGGAATGTCCCTGACAATACGGGCCAAAGCTTGGCTCATATAAGCCTGCATTTTGTCCATTTCAAGTTTTTCTTTTAATTTACCTTTGATTCCTTCAATATTTTCATAAATGTTATCAAGACTTTTGTATTCATGAATAAGTTTAAGGGCTGTTTTCTCCCCTATACCTCCAACTCCGGGAATATTGTCCGACGAATCTCCCATAAGTGCTTTTAAATCAACAAATTGTCCGGGACTGATTTCATAAATATCGTCTATTGACTGCACATCCATTTCTTCAGTGTTTGTAACACCTTTTTTTGTCAATACTACTTTTGTATTTTCATCAATAAGCTGCAAGTAGTCCTTATCGCTAGTAACAAGATACACCTCAGCTCCTTGTTTCTCCGCCGCACTTGCAAAAGTGCCCGCCACATCGTCAGCTTCAAATCCGTCAACTTCGACATATTTTATATTATGAACATCCAAAACATCTCTAATAAGCTGGAACTGCGCAACCAATTCGTCAGGTGCCTTTGCTCTTGTAGCCTTATAGTCTTTATATTGTTCATGCCTGAAGGAAGGCTTCTTCGGGTCAAAGGCAACACACATGTAACTAGGAGAATATTTATCTAAAAGTTTATACAGCATACTTAAAAATCCATATACCGCATTGGTATACTGTCCTTTTTTTGTTTTTAACGGCGGCATTGCATAAAATGCTCTGAAAAGCAAACTGTTACCGTCTAAAATCATTATCTTATTGTTCATTGCATCTCCTTGTATTTCTTGAATTGTATATTATGTTAATTATAACAACTAATATTCTCAGGGTAAAGGGATATTTTTTTATTTCAAAGTCAGTAACTTACTTAAGACATGAACATATAATATAAGTAAACACACTTTAAGGAGGTTTAAAAATGGGATTTTACAAAGGTAACAGAATTGGCGGGGAAAGTGGATCAAGCTTACTGTTTTTCTTCTTATTGTTGGTAATTTTATTCTGCTCATGTGATGAAGAATGCTAGCTATAAGTGATAAAAAAGGTCTGGGAAACCAGGCCTTGTTTTATTTTCTTACATTCATGTCAAAAATTAATTCAACTTATGCTTTTCCAGCATAAATTCCTTAAATTTATCTTCTATTTTGGAAAAATATCTATCCTGCTGATATACATAATAAAGCTTTCGCTTTAAAGACATACCATCTAATTTCAATATGAACATTTTACCTTCTTCTATTTCGCTCTCGACAGATCTTTTAGGCAAAACTGCTATACCCATATTGCTTAAGATAAATTTTTTTATAATTTCATTGTCTTCTGCCTGTATTATTATGTTTAAATCACTAAGTTTGACACTTTTCTTATTCAGATAATTTTCAAATATCTGCAGCGTTGCCGATCCTTTTTCTCTTAAAATAAATTTCTGGGCTAAAAGCTCATTAAAAGTAATTTTACCTGACTTAAATTCATCAGCTTTTTCGGCAGAAGCAATAATTTCAACTTCATCCTTGGCAAAACAGATATTTTTTATTTTTCTGTTCTTATACGGCGTTCCTGTAAAACCAAAGCTTGTGAAACCTTCCCTGATGTTTTTGAATACCTCGTCTGAATCTATCTTTCTGATCGTGTAAGTAACACCCGGATATAATTTGCTGAACTGGACTATAAAATCATGTATATAATAATCTGCAGGCGTGGAACTGGTATATACGGTAAGATTACCGGAAAGTTCACTATCATCCCTTCTTATTAAAGAATAAATTTTATTTTCCTCATTAAGCACTTTTTTTGCATACTTATAAAGAAGCTCTCCTTCTTCCGTAGGAACTATTTCCCTTCCGTTTCTTCTGAACAGTTCCGAACCGAAATCTGTCTCCAAAAGCCGAAGCTGCTTAGAAACCGCAGGCTGTGTTACAAACAGTTTTTCAGCAGCTTTTGATATGTTTTTTAAATTTATTACCTCTATAAAAGTTCTTAAATAAGATGTATTCATATATACCTCACTGTAAAGCTCGTATATATCATACACTAAAACGGAGAAAATTCCAATATCTTTTTCTCATAAGACAAGGTTTTTGATTCTATTTCATCTGATTTTGCCCTGTACTTGCTCACAAACTCTTCATCATTTATGGAATCCAAGTTAATTCTTACGTTCAGTATGGCAGAGAGTACAGCCGTTCGTGCCAGCATTGCCGAAACAAGTCCGTCCGTTACGGCATTTGAATTTCCTTTTGATACAACTGCCTCAGCCAGAGGGAATATCTCGTACGAAGCACAGGCAACTTCAAGTGGAACAGATGCAGCTAATTTGGAACAGTCTTCAATTGCCCTTTTCCTGGCTGCCTTTTCTTCTTCCGTGCTTTTTGGAAGCCTGTACGCATCCATTACATTATTATAAGTAATACTGTCTTTTTCTATATACTCAATAAGTTTATTTCTCAGTCTAAGAGCATTTTCTTTAATTTCATTCATTTCTTTTTCTTGCTCGGCATATTTTTTTTTGCCTATTGTAAGGCCGGCAACCATCTCCGAAAGTGCTCCGCTTAATACTCCGCAGACTGCAGCGACACTTCCGCCTCCAGGAACAGGCGCACTGGATGCCACACTGTCGGCAAACTGGCTCAAAGTTGTTTCTTTCATCCTAATTCTCCTTAACAATTTTCCCATTTTTAATTACCATTTCGACTATATTAACCCCTGCGTTATATGGCAGAAAATGAACAGATGGATATTCAAGTACAATAATATCCGCTTTTTTTCCTTTCTCAATGCTTCCTGTTATGTTACTTCTCTTCAGCGCTGCTGCCGCATTTATTGTCAATGCATTAACTATTTCTTCAATTGACATATTCATATAAAGAGCAGCAAGAGATATTATCAACGGAATAGAGTTTGTGAAGCAGCTGCCCGGATTAAAGTCTGTTGCCAATGCAACAGCACATCCTGAGTCGATCATCTGCCTTCCTTTTGCATAGCTTTCTTTTAAACAAAAAGCTGTAGCCGGCAGAAGGGTTGCAACAGTTTCTGACTCGGACAGCATCCTTATTGCTTCATCTGATGCCTGAAGCAAATGGTCCGCCGAAGTGCAGCCTATCTCTACAGCAAGCTCTGTTCCTCCCAGCCTATACATTTCATCCGCATGTATTTTTAAATTTAATCCTAATTTTTTTGCTTCAGAAAGAAATTTTTTTGACTGTTCTACTGAAAATACATTTTTTTCACAGAATATATCTGCAAATTCTGCAAGATTGTTTTCTGTAACAAATTTCATAACCTCAATCATATAATCAATAAATTCATCTTCCCTGCCCTTGTATTCAGGGAGAACACTGTGAGGCCCTAAAAAAGTCGGCACAACATCCATCGAATGAATTTCATTAAGCTTTTTCATGGCTTCAAGCTGTCTTATTTCCGTATCGCGGTCAAGTCCGTACCCGCTTTTCCCCTCAACGGTTGTAACTCCCATTGCCAAGAATTTATCCAGCCTTTTTTTCCCCGTTTCTATAAACTCGTCAAGGGAGGTATTCCTTGTTGCCCTAACCGTACTGGTAATTCCTCCGCCTCTCTCCATTATAGACATGTAGCTGTCCCCCCTCAGCCTCCATGAAAATTCGTCGGCCCTGTAGCCGCCAAATATAAAATGAGTGTGTGAATCTATAAATCCAGGCAGCACTGCCTTATTAGAAGCATCAAACACTTCATATCTCTTCAAATCGTAGTTTTTCAATATATCATTTGTACCCACATCAGCAATAGTGTCATTTTCTATGACTACACATCCATTTTGTATAATACCTATATCAGACATATCCTTCCCATGCTTTGGTCCTTTTCCCCTGCATGTAACAAGCTCCGAAGCATTCTTAATAATTATTCCTTTCATTTTCTTCTCCTTTCTGGCAGACACGGAGCTTTTCCCATGTCCATCCATGTGTTACAGGCGAGTCTCCAGCACCTGGTCAATATTAAAATTTTCCAGTTTTAGATAGTAATCTGCAGTATCTACCATTGCCTGCAGAGGAACCAATCCTACAATTTTGCTGCCTACAACATTAACACCATATCTTTGAGCTTCCATTTTAACTGTTTCAAAAACCCGGTATAGAGACGTTTTTGTAAAATCGGTCATATTTATTGAAACCTGTACAATTTCTCTATCCGCAAGATCTACGCCAATAGCTTTCACATACCTGAATCCGCCATTGATGTATCTTATCTGTTTAGCTATTTTGTTGGCAATTTCCAAGTTGTCCGTGGCAAGATTTACATTGTAAGCTATCAGCGGCATTCTGGCACCAATAGCTGTAACTCCTGCCGTAGGATGTATTGTACCTGGGCCGAAATCCGGTTTCCACTTTTCATCCTTCATTTTTTCAGCCATTCCTTCAAACTGACCTTTTCTAATAATTGAAAGATTTTCTCTGTAAGAAGACGTTGCTGATTTTTCATATAGGAAAAAAGGAAGGCCATATAATTCAGATGCCTGCTTTGCAACTTCCTTTGCAAGCCTGTCTGCATCTTCAACCGTAGCATTCTTTATTGGAATAAACGGAATAACATCAACTGCTCCCATGCGCGGATGCTGTCCCTGATGCTTATTTAAATCTATTAATTCTACAGCCTTTCCTATGGCTTCTATCATTGTTGTCTTAAGTTCCTCAGGTTCACCCACAAGAGTAACAACCGACCTGTTATGATTTTCGTCACTGGAATAATCCAAAAGCTTGACATTTTTTCTTCCCCTGAATACATCAAGTATTTTTTCCACTTTTGTTAAATCTCTGCCTTCACTGAAATTAGGAACGCATTCTATAATTTTGTCCATTACACTCTCCTATTTGCTGTATTCTTTTATAGTTTTTTCAATAAGACCGTCATCGGCTACATAAGGAATTGTTATATGATCCTCACCTGCGAATTTTTTGTTATATTCAATAGTAGTTTCAATTGAATGCTGGTTTCTTGCCCAGCTTCTTCTTGAAACCCCTACCATTGCATCCCATGGAATTGATTTTTTCAGTATATTATCAACTCTTTCACTTCCGTCAAGAACCATGCCGAAGCCGCCATTTATTGCCTTGCTTACTCCAACACCACCTCCGTTGTGAAGAGCAACCATGCTCATTCCTCTTGCTGCATTTCCTGCAAAGCAGTGAACTGCCATATCAGCCGTTACATTGCTCCCGTCATAAATATTAGATGTTTCTCTAAATGGTGAATCAGTTCCTCCTGTATCATGGTGGTCTCTTCCTATCATTACAGGTCCTATTTCTCCATTTCTCACCATTTCATTGAACTTCAGACCTATGTCCCTTCTGCCCAATGCGTCCTGGTATAGAATTCTGGCTTGTGTTCCCACAACCAATTTATTTTTCTCCGCATCGCGTATCCATATATAGTTATCTCTGTCCTGACCTCTTCGGTTGGGATCTATAACCGACATTGCAGCATAGTCGGTCTTTCTTAAATCTTCCGGCTTCCCGCTCAGGCAAATCCATCTGAAAGGTCCATATCCGTAGTCAAACAACATTGGTCCCATTATATCCTCTACATATGACGGGAATATGAAACCCTCGCTGGTGTCTTTACCGTTTTTAGCGATTTCCGTCACGCCGGCATCAAAAACAGCTTTCATAAATGCATTTCCGTAGTCAAAGAAATAAGAACCTCTGTCCACAAGTGCCTTGATTGCCCTGAAATGTTCATCTAAAGATTTATCGACCAACTGTGCAAATTTTTCCCTGTCAGTTTTTAGGAGTTCCGTCCTCTGCTGAAATGTAAGGCCTTTTGGGCAATAACCACCGTCGTAAGGAACGTGACATGAAGTCTGGTCTGACAACAAATCAATATGAATATTTTTGTCAACAGCGTATTCCAGCAAATCAACAATATTACCGTAATATGCAATAGAAATAGTTTGTTTCTTGTCCATATAATCTTTTGCGGTTTTGAATGCTTCCTCAAGGCTTTCGGTAACTTTTGACACCCAGCCCTGCTTCATTCTGGTTTCAATTCTTGAATAATCAACTTCAGCAATTATCCCTACACCGCCGGAAATTTCCACCGCCTTTGCCTGAGCCCCGCTCATTCCTCCAAGGCCTGAGGTAACAAACAGATGACCTGCAAGATCTTTGTCCGCCGGAATGCCCAGTTCTTTTCTTCCTGCATTGATCAAGGTATTAAATGTTCCATGAACAATTCCCTGGGGCCCGATGTACATCCACCCGCCTGCAGTCATCTGCCCGTAGCTTGAACAACCCATTGCAGTAGCCTTAGCCCAGTCATGAGGATTGTCAAACATGCCTACCATAAGCCCATTAGACAATATTACTCTTGGACTTGTTTTATGAGATTTAAACAATCCCAGAGGATGCCCTGACATAACAGCCAGCGTCTGCTCGTCTGTAAGCTGTTCCAAGTATTTTTTGATCAGCCTGTACTGCATCCAGTTCTGGCATACCTGGCCTGTTTCTCCATAAGTAACCAGTTCATAAGGATACAGTGCAACATCATGGTCCAAATTGTTGTCAATCATAACCTGAAATGCTTTTCCTTCTATGCACTTACCCTTATATTCATCGATAGGCTTACCATAAATTCTTTCCTTGGGCATAAACCTGTAGCCATAAATTCTGCCCCTTGTCATCAATTCGTCCAAAAATTCCGGTGCTAATTTTTCGTGAAGACTCTCAGGAACATACCTCAATGCATTTTTAAGAGCCAGTTTAATTTCTCTTCCATTTAATGAAAGTTCCCTTTTTGGTGCCCTTCTGACGCCTTCCTTAAAAACAGGATAATCCGGCAATTTCTCATCCAATTTAATTGTCATTGCCTCTGATATGTCTAAATTGTTTACCATAACACACCTCCGATTTTATTATTAACATTAATTATATAATTCATCCGTCGATAAAACGTCTAAACTTAAGGTTAGTTAAAGAATTTATTTTTATAATATAAACAAGTAAATAAGTGACAGACTTATTACTTACCCTCTCCCCCTTGTTTTTTTATAAATATTAATTAAGCCTTACTTTCATTGTAAGGCTTAATTTTTTTCACTGGACTTTTAATATGTAATAATTAATTGAAAAAATATTAAATTTGATATATTATTAAATTATAATATAAATGGTGAAAAATATGGATGATGTCATTTCAGTAAAATTATTAGGAAACCCTCTGGTGAAATTTAATAACAAAAAAATAACATTTCCTTACAAAAAATCTGAGGCTTTATTTTATTATGTCTGCGTAAATAAGCATGTAAGCAGAGAAGAAGCAATAAATATGTTTTGGTCGAATACAAGCGAAGAAAACGGGCGGAAAAATTTAAGAGATGCATTGTATAAAATTAAGACAACCGTTCATGAAAACATTTTTTCTTCATCTAAAACAACAATAGAATTTTCTGAGAAATTTACTATTAAAACAGATATAGATATAATTACAGGATCTAATGCGATTAATTTGTACAAGGGAGATTTCCTTTTAAACTTTTTTGTTAAAAACTGCTTTGAATTTGAAAACTGGATAAAAGAAAAAAGGGATTACTTTAAAAGCATATATATTAAATCCGTTTGCGCCAAGGTTGATAAACTGGTCAATGCAAGAGATTTTAACAGTGTTGAAAAATACGGAAATATTTTGATAAAAGATGACCCATACAATGAAAAGATATATAGACGCCTGATGAAAATCTATGCTCTTTCCGAAGATTACAATAAAGCAATACAACTTTACTATGAACTTTCTGAAGTTTTAAAAAATGATTTAGGCGTTAATCCAGAGATTAAAACCAAAAAATTATTTAATGAAATATTGAAACTGAAAAATACAATTACACAGGGACGTGACCCAAACTATGTCAATTTAAAAAACAAGGTCGAAAATTTAACCGACTTATATACAATATATCATGAAACTTATCCTGTTCTGTCTCCTAATACAACTGAAGCATTAAACTCTGCAAATATTGCGGATATTGAGTCAGAACTTAAAAATATTGAAAATGACCTGGTTAATATTGACAATTTGGATACAGAATACATTAAAATAAAAATGGAAGCTTCATACCTTGCGGGAAGATACTATATATCCGTGGGAGAATATAACAAGGGTATCAAAAATATTCAAATAAGCATCAAGCTCGCCTATAGACTTGATAATTTAATTTATCTTTTGGACAACTTCAAACAAATGATATTTTATGCAATACAAACCGATAGCAGCACAATAATGCGGGAATACATCGAAAAATGCCTTAACATATTAGACAAGAAGGACATGATCGAGGAAAGAGGTGTAATACTAAGGTTAAAGGGCCTCTATCTAATTAAAATGGAAAATTACCAAGAGGCATCCCAAGTACTTAACGACTCCATATATATTTTTTCAAGCCTGAACAAATTCAGCAGCAAGTACAGTGTCAATATTTCCGCAAGCTATAATTACTTGGGCCAAATGAACAAGGACCTGGGAAACAATGAAGAAGCATACGAATATTTCATAAAAGCAATAAATATATGCAGCGAAAATTCTGTTATTAAAGGCCTGGAAATTTTTTATTCTAATGCCGGCCAGGCACTCTACGATCTTAAAAGATATAAGGAATCGGAATTTTACATAAACAAAGCATTAAAATTTTTTGACAAGTTCAATGTTATTTGGGGCAGAGATTTGGCGGAATGCTACAAAGCACTTTTAGAAGTTAAAAAGGGAAATTATAATGAAGCAAAAACCCATTCACATAAAGCATATGAACTCGCCAGAAAATTAAACAACCCAAAATCATTGAACCTGGCCAGCCATATAATCACAATAATGGAAAAATAAAAATGATTTTATTTATTTAAAATTTCCATGAATTCTTCACCTGTTATTGCTTCTTTTTCCAACAAATAAGCTGCCAGTTCGTGAAGTTTATCTTCATTTTCCTTTAAAATATTTACGGCCTTTTCATGAGCCATCTTTATTATTCTCAGTACTTCGTCATCTATTTTGTTTGAAGTCCCGGATGAACACGCCAGGGAGGTATCCCCTCCTAGGTAAGGATTATTTACACTTTCCAATGCCATCATATCAAATTCTTCGCTCATACCGTAACGTGTAACCATTGCTCTTGCTAACTTTGTTGCCTGCTCAATATCATTTGCTGCACCTGTGGTAAAAGTATTGAATATAATTTCCTCAGCAGCACGCCCTCCGGTAAATGTTACTATTTTATTGAAAGCTTCTTCTTTAGACAACAAAAATTGTTCTTCTTCCGCAACCTGCATAGTATATCCTAATGCTCCAGAAGTACGCGGAATTATTGTAATTTTATGAATCGGTGCCGAATCGGTTTGTTTAGCGGCAACCAGCGCATGCCCTATTTCATGATAAGATACTATTTTCTTTTCCTTAGGTGAAATTACTGCGTTTTTCCTTTGATATCCTGCAATAACAACTTCAACCGCCTCTTCCAGGTCATCCTGTGAAGTTTTGTTCCTTCCGTTTTTAACCGCCCTTAAAGCACCTTCGTTTATAATGTTGGCAAGCTCAGCACCGCTTGCGCCGGCAGTGGCTCTTGCAATTGCATTAAAATCAATATTATCTTCAACACGCACATTTTTTGCATGAACCTTGAGAATTGCCTCTCGTCCTGCAAGATCAGGAAGTTCAACCGGTATGCGCCTGTCAAAACGCCCCGGCCTAAGTAATGCCCGATCCAAGGATTCAGGTCTGTTTGTGGCCGCCAATATCACAACACCTTTTCTTGCATCAAAACCGTCCATTTCAGACAAAAGCTGATTCAATGTCTGCTCTCTTTCGTCATTTCCTCCCATACCACCTGCCCCGTCTCTCTTTTTACCTATAGTGTCTATCTCATCAATAAATACAATACATGGGGCTTTTTCCTGAGCCTGCTTAAATAAATCCCTAACCTTAGCTGCCCCCATGCCAACAAACATCTCAACAAATTCCGAACCTGATATGGAAAAGAAAGGCACTTTTGCCTCTCCTGCCACTGCTTTGGCAAGCAATGTTTTACCGGTTCCTGGAGGACCTACAAGTAGTGCACCTTTAGGCATTAACGCTCCTATCTCTTCATATTTCTTAGGATTATGGAGAAAATCCACAATCTCGGTCAAAGCTTCCTTAGCCTCATCCTGCCCTGCAACATCTTCAAATCTTTTTCCTGTTTGAGCTTCAACATATACTTTTGCATTGCTTTTTCCAAACTGCATTGCTCCGGAGGAACCAATCTTCTTCTGAAGCTGCTTTGACAGCAGCCGGCCAATTCCTATAAAGAACAAAAGAGGCAACACCCATGACAGTACAGCATTTAGAAAAGTGGAACTTTCCTTAGGATTAACCTTTGAAAATTTTATTTCATTTTCAGATGAACGTAATCTGTCTACAAGATTAGGATCATCCATCTTACCTGTTATATAAACTGTCCCTTCATTTGACTTAGACAGAAAAGCAATCTGTTTGTCATCAATTTCGACCTTTGTTACATCCCCTGATTCAACCATCGATAGAAATGTTCCATAATCCACTTCTGCTATTTTCGATGACAACCTGTTTATATAAGGAACTACCAGGGCATTCAGCACCACTACTATAAGCAGCACCAACGCATAATAATAAAAAAACGGCTTTTTGGTATTCTTCTGTTCCTTCATTTTTCCTCCTTAGGAAATTTATATATTTCTGGAAATAGTGAATCTATGTACATTTTTATTATACCCAAATATTATTAACCAAAACTTAATAAAAACGGTACACTGTAATTCCCCATCCTAATATCATCAAAAACCATATCGTCGACACTGCCATAATTTGAAAATTGACAGTATTATTGGTCCATAAAAATAAGCAGGCCGCTAATAAATTTTTTAATGTTTATCTTTCCGTCAACAGAGCGCTTGCCCCGAAGAAAGTCCATCTTTGCCTTAATCTCCTCAAAAGAAAATAAAGTGCTGGAATAGCGGGTAAATGTTTCATTCATAAAATCTTCAATCCCCAAGTTTGCCAAGTTGCTCATTCCTTTTGCAACAGCCCTGCGAATACGCTGCTCCATGCTTTTAGGATTATCACTCAAAATTTCACACAGTTTGCCGATATTTATTTCTGTCATGTTAGTTTTGTCATTATCATACAGATACTGACAAATCATGATAATATCCTTAGATCCTTTCTCACCGGACATCCCAAGCTGGTTTAAAATATACTGCAGCTTTCTGCCCGGAGACTCCTTATCTTCCCTTACCGAATCAGAAACTGAAGATGTATCTATCTGAAACATTTTGCGTATGTTGGACAGAGTTTGCTCCATCTGAATCTGCCGCATAATATTTTCAATGACCCGTTTAATCTCTATAACATTGATGGGTTTACTGATAAAAAAATCCACTCCTGCATTATATGCTTTCATAATCAACTTTTTATTGGAAACTTGCGATATCATAATAAATTTGGCAGTGCTTCCCATATCACGCAATGTAGAAACCACCTGAACGCCGTCAATATTCGGCATCAGAAAATCTACAAGAACCACATCCGGGGACAGATCCATTATTTCCGCCAAATCGGGAGTTTTATCTCCTGAATTTCCGCACACAACGCCCAGATTATTACTTTCAATAATATCTTCCAGATTATTAATAACAGATAAGTCGTCTTCAACAATATAAAAATTCATATTAATCTTTCTCCAGCATTTTTGCAGGGATTATTACACAAAATTCCGTACCTGCGCCAAGCTCTGATTTTACATGTATTGTACCATGAAATTGTTCTTCCACCGTCATCTGCACACCTGAAAGGCCTACTCCTCGGTAAATATTCCCAGTAGCTTCATCAAATTTTGTTGAAAATCCCATTTGAAAAATATGATCTATGTTTTTTTCTGGAATTCCAGAGCCATTATCTGTCACTGTAAATACGAACTGTCCGTCTTCCTTTTTTACCCGCACCAAAATTTGGCCTTTACAGCCTTTTTTTTCTATAGCTTCAATTCCGTTGTTCACCAAATTCATCAGAATAAGCATCAAAGAATAATGATTGCGGGTAACAAATTTATCCAGGATTTGAAAAATAAGCTGAATATTCAAATGCTTTGCTTTAATCGTCCGATAAGCGGATTCCTTCAAGATCTGCAGCAAATCATGTGTTTCCATCTTCTCATCATTAAACTGCTCATCAACTTCTTTCTGGATACCCTGCATTATACGTATATAATCTTTCTTGATTTCGTGAACATCTCGAGCAATAGACAAAGCCGTTTTTTTCAGTTCCGGATGCACATCCAAATCAGACAGGCGCTCGTACAGGCGATAAGCATTGCTCATTGCAGATTCGATTTCCTCTGTGTTCTTTTCCATAAAATAGCTTTCATTTTTTAAACGGGTCGTCATCAAATACAGGCGCTGGTAACGGTTTTCATGCTCCATCTTTTTCACAAGTGCACGATAATTCTGTTCTCCCAGCAATATAGAACCGGCAATAATGGCTCGAACCGAAGCAATAACCAGCAAATAAAAATAGACATGTGCATTAAGGTTGTCATAATTCATGCCTGATCGAAGAACAATTTCAAAAATATTAGAACAGAAATCGCTGAGAACCATTCCTAAAATCAGTCGCTGAAACGAAACAGTGTGCTTATTTCCTACGATCAAAGAAAACAATCCCACGTACGCTACATAAAAAAGACCGCCAATCAACGCAATGCTAAGACTGTCTTGCAGCTGAGAAACATCTGAACCGATCAGAAACAAACGAATTATAAACACCATTATACCAGTCACACAGCCTACAAAAATAGAGCTTTGATCTTGAGCGATAGTCATCAGCAAAATGGGGAATAATATCACCGCTGCAGAAATTCGGAAATTGTCCGTTAAAAAGTAAAAATACAGCTGAGAGGAAAAACTTACGATCAGTGCAATCAAAATTGCCTTATTCAAGTGTCTGATATCTTTCATCTCAGATCTCCTTTATACAAACTATGAAACTCCCTTTTCATAAAGAGGCCTTGCCGGCTTGCTTCACACCGATACAATAAATACTTATCCGATATCCGACAAAAGCGGCAGCCCCGATTTCATTAGCTTATTTATTATATCATATCATCTCGTAAAATCAATTATTCAAATATTCTTATATGTATTTTATATCCTGATTAACAACGCCAACATATGACTTATTCTAGAGAAAAGGAAATCTCTCATAGCTACGAGAGACTTTATAGTTTATCACATAATTTTTTACTACGTTTAACTTATGCCCACCAATTGAGAAAACCAGTGATAACAAACGCATTGATAAAGTCGATAAACAGACAACCTACCAGGGGAATTACAAAATAAGCTTCTCTTGCAGGGCCGTACTGATTGGTGATTGCCTGCATATTCGCCATTGCATTCGATGTAGCTCCCATTGCAAAACCGCAAAATCCTGCGGACTGAACTGCAGCATTGTAGTTCCTGCCCATAACATTGAACACAACAAAATAAGAGAACAGAAACATCAGTGCAGTTTGAGCTATGAGAATAATAATAAGCGGGACAGCAAGGTTAACTAATTCCCACAGCTTCATGCTCATCATAGCCATTGCCAGGAATAAATTCAGCGAAATATTTCCAATCACCTCAATTTCCTCATCCTGGAACCTATCGCCCTTTGCATCAATCACATTGCGCATAACAGCAGCAACTAGCATTGCACCAAGGTATATGGGGAAGGTATTGTTTGTCAAATCATGCAGCCAATTGGAAACCAGGGTACCAACACCCATTGCAACTGCCAATAGCATGGATGACTGCACAAATTCGTTGCTGGTGCTCTTGAAAACATTGGTATTGTCATCTTCTACATCACCGGTAACAGCAATTTCACTGGATTTCAAATTAAACTGTCTGATTCTTCTGTAGGCAGTGGGTCCACCCATAATGGAGCCCATTACAAGTCCGAACACTGCTGCAGTAATGCCTACGCTGGACCCCCCAATAATACCCATTTCATCCATGGTCTTACCAAATGCAGCTGCCGTGCCGGGACCACCTACCAACGCTATAGAACCTGCTGCAACCCCCAGTCTGGGATCCAAACCGAACTTAGCTGCAATACCTCCCCCCAAAAAATTTTGCATAAAAACCATAATTGTTGAGAGAAACAACATAACCAATAAAGGCTTTGCACCCTTTTTCAGCATGGGAAGATTGACCGTAAAACCAACCGTAGTAAAAAACACTAACATAAAAAAGGACTGCAAAGTGTCATCAAATGTAATCTGCATTACAGAATTCAATGACAAAATAGTGTTAAGTACTGAGAAAATAATACCGCCAGCCAGCGGAGCGGGAATACACTTTTCTTTCAAAAAGTTAACCTTTTCCACCAGATAAGTACCTATCCAGAATAAAATCGCTGCAATTGCAGCAGCTTGATACATATTTAGTTTGACTTCTAACATAAAACGTTCCTCCTGCTATTTAAATATTCAAAGATGTAAATTGCTCTTTAATTTCTAATTTAAATGAATTAAACATAATCCTATATATAGAAATTTAGTCAAATGTATCGTAGCACTACAATGTCAAAATTCTACAAAAAAATACAATTGCATTAATAATTAATTATGATATTTTTATTTAGAGTTCAAGGCTTAAAAAAAATAACAGCCGGATTTTCCGGCTGTAACTTTACTTCTGAAGTATTCTTGCGAGAAATGTACGTGTACGCTCCTCTTTAGGAGCCGTAAATATATCATTGGGTGATCCTTCCTCCACTATACTGCCTTCCGCCATAAATATTACTCTATCAGCAACATCTCTTGCAAAGCCCATTTCGTGGGTTACAACAATCATGGTTATCCCTTCTTCCGCAAGAGATTTCATAACCTCAAGCACACCTCCAACAAGCTCTGGGTCCAGAGCAGAAGTAGGCTCGTCAAACATAAGAACTTTTGGTTCCATGGCCAGTGCCCTGGCTATGGCAACCCTTTGTTTCTGGCCTCCCGACAATTCTCTAGGATACGAGTGTGCCTTATCCTCCAATCCAACCTTTGTAAGCAAATCCATAGCTTTTATGGATGCCTTTTCTTTGCTTTCCTTCTTTGCCAACACAGGAGCAAGAGTTATATTTTCCAGTACATCCTTTAATGGAAATAAATTAAAATTTTGAAATACCATTCCTACTTCTTCCCTGAACATTCTTATGTCCATAGAACCGCCAAGTATATTTACACCATTATATAAAATGTCTCCTCCTGAAGGTTTCTCCAACTGATTTATGCAGCGCAAAAAAGTGCTTTTACCCGAGCCGGACGGTCCTATTATGCAAACAACCTCACCTTCTTCAACATCCATGTTTATGTCCTTCAGCACTGTTGAATCTCCAAATTTTTTTGATAAATGCCTTACTTGAATCATGATTATAAATCCACCTTTCTGCGAAAGGCACCAATGGGGTTATGAAACATTTCCACAACTTTACGTCCTATCGCTTTT
>ENA-UOOK01000450-UOOK01000450.1-fermentation-metagenome-genome-assembly--contig:-NODE-450-length-54061-cov-9.085046_pt1 | contig 54061 bp, 52 predicted proteins | sample MGYA00245777_ERZ724023 | MGnify/ENA primary metagenome ERZ724023 (study PRJEB28704, sample SAMN03018312) | fermentation metagenome | biome: anthropogenic terrestrial biome; feature: soil; material... | reverse complement strand
GCCCGGCAAACCAGGGAATGTGCACGGCACGCCCTTTACCATAACGGTTCACCGCCACGGCAGGGCGGTTTACCGAGGGAATTTTTGGATAGCAACGCTCCGGCGGCCCAAAGGGCTGCGGCGGCAACAGATGCAATTGTTTCTCCACAGCTTCCTCATAATCGCAATAAACATATTCGCCATCGATGCTGATCAGATCGCAATCCCGGAAATGCCTGAAAACGGTCTTGTCATCCAGAACAAAATACGCTCCCCTTACGTTGCGGCTTATGCCTTCCGATACAATGCCCAGGCAGTTCATAGCCGGTTTCTCCCTGCCGTCCAGCCATTCGTTGCCAAAGGAGGTCCTGCCGGTTGCCAGCAGGTTGTTGCCTTGCGCCACAAATTCATCCAGGATACCCGTCGTTTCGTCGTCTATAAATTCGAGATCCGGCAGGATCACGTTTCTGTATTTTTTCAGTCCGACTTCCTTTACCCTTGACAGAAGCATCACGTCAAACAATTGGTGTGTTTCCGTAAGAACACGGTACAAGCCAAAAAACTCGGACATATCCCCCGCTCCGTGGCCGCCCCAATGGTCTCCGGTCAGAATCACGGTATCGCATTCCGCATGCAGATCCCTGTAATACTCTTCATTCTTTTCGTGGAAGGCAAATACACGCCGGATCCCCTCATACCCCGACCTGTCCGGATGGTTATCCAGCCGGCCGATCAGATAATAATCAACGGAGCCCCCATTTGCCAGATTCTGATACAGGCGCAGTTCCTGCTGATAGGGAGAAACCGCCGAATGCCGGGCGGGATAATCGATGAAATCCACCGTTGTATTGCTGGAAATATAAGTCGGATAAGAACCGCGGACCCACTTGGTGTTTTCCGATCCGCTGTACTGCCAATGGGGCAAAGGCCGGTCCAGAGCGGTATTGGATTCCTGCCGGATAAATCCGCTGCTTTCCGTAAAAACGTCATGATTGATCAGGATATCCGGCTTCAGGGATTTGATAAATCTGCAGACTTTCTCATTATATTCACGGGTCGTCTTCTTTTGGAACATCAGATATTTCTTATAGACCGGATCGTTCCTGTCCGCTTCTTTCGGTAGCGGCAACTGATACATCTCCCGGAATTTTCTCCGGCAGTTTTTGCATTGGCAGATTCCGTGGTATACGGAGCTATAGTCGCGGGTGACATATCCCCCCATATTGAAGAAAATGCCATCCACATCCAGTTCCTCCAATGTCTCCCGGATGATTTCCAACGCATAAACTTGCTGGTAATCGCCATTGATACAGACATGGACATCTCCCTGATAATCGACAATGTTCCCATTGACATCTACAAACGCCCAATCCGGATGTTCTTCATAAATGGGACGCCGGACCTTCGAAAAATCGGTACGCGCCATGACCTTGATTCCTTCTTTATGGCATTTCGTAATGATCTCCTGTAAACTGTCCCCGGTTAAATAAGGGCTTTGGTAATGATATGGAAGCTTCGTCGGATAGCTCGCAACGATCCCGGAAGTATTGATCATCGCCACAGTGGCATGAAAGGATTTCAGATCCGCCACATACCGCTTTGCGCTGATATCTTTCATATCAATCTCCCGCAGATTGGTTTGTATAAAGCGCCAATCGTAGTTTTCCCACCATTTTGACATAGCACACGCCCCCTTTTTTCTCCGTCATTATATCATAGTAAGGGTGCTTGTAAAAGATAATAGAATTAAGGTAATGGAAATCAGGATATATATATGATTAGGCCTAAATTTAGTTTTATTTATGTTAAGTTTGAGTTTAGTTTTATTTTGGTTGTATTTTTATTTAAGTTATAGTAGAATAGGAGATGAGGGAGGAATGTTTATGATTACAGAGTATGAAAAGGAACTGGCAATGGATTATTCGGAAAACCTGGCAACTCTTTTTGTAGACAATGAAGCCGGACGACTTTACTATAAAATATTTTCAAATTTCATGAAAAAAGTAACACCCATGAAAAATATACAGTTTAATGAACAAGTATTACAAAATAAGGAATACATGAAAGATAATGTAGCTAAAATGCTGAAGTTTATGGTAGTTATTGCATCGGATGCATCTGATCAGACAATATATACCACAGGTGAATTATCCAGATATTTTGGAGTGTCCGTAACATCAGTCAATAAATGGATTGCAGAGGGCCGTTTTATTGGCATAGCAAAGGGAGAAAGAAACCAACATACCAGAATACCTGAGAACACATTGTGGGTATCCAGCACAGGAAAGACAATACCAGTCAGAGACGTTGTCTCCATGTGGGAAGAAGAAAACAGAAAACGTATGAAATCATCCGCTAATGATGAAACAACCGAAATTGAAAAAGATATTACGTGGTTTGAAAATAAATTCGGTGGCTCTCTGGAAGAAACATTAAAAAGAAAGAAAGGTAAAACTCCTGAAGAAGAAACTTATCAGGAACAATGGGAATACCTATTGAAACGGAGCGGAAGGAGTTAAAAATGAGAAAAAAGCCTCCTTCCAACCAAACAACCACTGAGCCTTATCACATACATGGAAAAGGTATGTTGGAAAGCAAAAGGCTCTCCAATCATACCTTTCAGGATCTATTCAGCGTACTGGAATTTATTAGGATTTATATGATGATAAATCAAGATAATGGAAAGGGAACGGAACACTTCCCGGACTGACGGAGCAAAGGCATAAAAAGCCCTCCCTGCACCGTACGGTTCCGAAATTGTATGTGATCTCCCGACTGCGTGTCATACCAGTCTGAGAACGGAACGCGGCTTTTGCTCTCCTGCAGGAACAAAAAGATCGGGTGGATCAATGCCGACAGATCCTCTGCCGTGTCTGCCATTGCTGCACACCACAGGATCCAATCCGTCTTGCTGTAGCTTTTCCGTGAGTCGAGAGGCAGACCATATCGATTCAGTTTGCACCGATACCATTTGATTTCCCTGTCTATTATAGCTCTGTCAAACAGTTCCGTACCGAACAGCACATCCCACACCAGATTATATTTCATACTCCAGCTGTTTTCCGTGTCAAAGGCAAGTCGGGTATGGTCCTCTTCCACGGCGGAAGTCGCCCAGGATTCAGCCATTTCGCCGGCGCGCTGCATAAATTCCCCGGCTTCTTTGTCTTTCCCCATCATACGGCACAGAACAGACCAGGACGCCACTCCCATGACAGCCTTTGCGGAAAGGTTGACGTTGTGGGCAAGATGCCCCGCAAAATCATCGGTGCAAAGTTGATTTCCGGGATCAAGGCCATATTTTACAAGATACTGCGCCCACTTATGAAGCAAACCGGAATTTTCTTCCGCAAAAGCCGCGCTGCCATCAACAATGGCTACCGCCGCCGTCATGATAAGCATGTTGGCGCACTCCTCCACCGGCATCTGGTGCTCCAGGGAGTATATCCCGGAACCGCCCGGAAAGAGCCAATAAGGAGGATAGACCTCTCCGTTTCCGGCTCTCCACTGTTTGCCTTTCTTTCCCGTTGCAGTGGAGAGGCCATACACCTGGCCGTTGGCATAGGGATACCGGCCGACATCGTGGGGAGCGAATTCATATTCCCACACAGGCATTCCTGCAAAGCGGAAGATGGGACGGAGCATGCCCTTTATCAGTTCCGTGTTATAAAGCAAAAACAGGGGGACGGAAGGATAGCTTACATCAACGGTACCGATGCAGCCGTTGGAGAAGCATTCCTTGGACAGGAACAACACTTCCCCTTCCGGTCCGGCCACAAGCTTGTGGGCCGCAATGCTCTGCCGATAGGCAAGGGATACAATGAAAGCATATTCTTCCCCGGCAAGCTTCCCGGCGGCTGATGTCAGCTCCTTATCAAATGTTTCGCAGCTTTTTGAAATGCCCTGCCAGGAACGGATGCTTTCCGCCAGTACATCAAGTATGTTCTTCCCGTTTTTGGTCCAATAACCCCGGAGGGGCTGACCAAAATACATAACGGAAGCCACATCGTCATAAGCCAGGGCAATCAGACGGCTTACCCTTTCCACTCCCACTTCTCCAAAGGACAGACAGGCTGCAAGGACAGGGCGGCCTGTCTCCGAAGCTTCAAAACTTCCTCTTTCCCGAAAGGAATCCGCTGTCCCACTGTTGGTGTACATCACCCGGCTTCCCTCCTGATCCGGAACCGCCAGATATGCATAACCCCAGTCTATGGTTATATCATCGCCGCTATGGGAAAGAATGCTCTGCCGGGTACGTCCCATCCAGGCAGCCTCGATCCCTTCCACATGGTGTACACCACCATAGATTGCCGGGAATTCCTCCTTGTTTCCTCCTTTGCCTCCCCCTTTATTCCCCGTATTCTCAACCGCACTCTCCTCTGCTTTGTCACTCTTGTTTTCTTCCCCATGAAAACAAAATTCCGCGTCAACCTCCCACAACAGGGATGCCTCATGGGCTCTCCCATCCATGGAGCGTACGGATAACGAAACATAGGAACATGGCCTGGAAGTGAGTTCCAGGTCGGTAAGCAGCAGGGGAGTGGTAAATCTTACTTCCAGCTCTATTCCTCCGGCTTCAAAGGTATAAATGGAAGAGGTAGGGGTTATCTCAAGCGATATTTGATTTACGGTTTCCCCATTACCGGAACCCATAAATCGGTAGGCCCTGCCGTCAACGCGCAGAATGCCCTTCATGGACTTCCTGTGCCCCGTCCAATGGCGGGGATCGTCCTCATATAGGCGGTCCGAGAAGGACCATACCGAAAAATAGGGATCACAAGCGATAAGCGGTACCGCGGGAATATGAAATGCCTTCTTCAAAAAAATTCACCCTCCTAGTTCATATGATAGATTTGAAAACATGATGGTTCTTTTTATTAACCTATACATTCTTCAATTAACTTATATATAAATATATCATATCTGCATATGAAGTCAAGTGGATTTCGTTCCGTAATTTGTCACTTTCTTAATAGTTTTGGCATGATTTTAATAAGATTATAGTTATCTTCACGTTGTTCCCGTCATGATTTATAACTTCTTTTAATGGCCTTTTAATCGATATTTACTTGATAAGTCATTGACTAATTAACCTTACAGTTATATAATAGAAAATAAAGCCAGAAAGGAGCGCAACCGATTGAAAATCACTGTGAATACAGAAAACAAGCGTATATTCGAATGCCTGTCATCCAGTACACGCATCCGGATTTTGGAGCTTTTGGGGAAAGGGCCTCAGAATATCAGCCAGTTGGCAGATACCTTGGGAGTTTCTACCGCCATAGTAACAAGGCATATCGCATTTCTGGAGGAATGCAAATTGATCCATGCCGAAAGTGTGCCCGGGAAAAGGGGAATTCAGAAGCTATGCCACCTTTGTGTAAATGAGATCACCCTGTCCTTTCAAAAAGAGGAGAACGTTACCGAGTTTCACAGTGTTTCCATTCCTGTAGGCCAGTATACCTCCTATCAGATACGGCCAACCTGCGGCCTGGCTTCCAGGGACAGTCTGATCGGGATCACGGACGACCCCCGTTACTTCAGCAGCCCCGACCGATTCCGCGCCGCCCTGCTGTGGTTTCAATCCGGCTGGATAGAGTACAGTATCCCCGGCTATCTCCTGTCTTCCAAGCCCGTTAAATCCATTGAAATTTCCCTTGAGATATGCTCCGAGTATCCGAAGTACAAGGAAAACTGGCCTTCCGATATCCATTTCTATCTCAACGGTAAATTGCTGGGAGTATGGCTCAGCCCCGGAGACTTCGGTGACAAGAAAGGGATCCATACGCCGGATTGGTGGAATGGCGGCTCCCAATACGGACTTTTAAAAAGCATCCGCATTGACAAAAACGGGACCATGCTGGACGGTATCAGGCTTTCGGACATTACATTGGATCAACTGCACATAGAGAAAAACACCGATTTCCCTTTTCGGATCGCGGCTCCTCCCGATGCCGGAAATCCCGGAGGGGTCAACATCTTTGGGAAAGGTTTTGGAAATTATGATCAGAATATAGAGGTAAGGGCGGAGTATGTGTGAAACCATCCTCCGGTATTTCCTCCGTTAATATCTATTCCTTTGCTGCCCCCATAATAGCCATAAGCTCTACGCTGCAACTGTATAGACTGGAATTATAGAAGCACTTTGAGTATTCCACTACATCACCATTGGTATCATAGGAAACGCGCGTCCTACGAAGCACGGGCGATCCGACCGGGATTTCCAGCATACGGGCAATTTCAATATCTGCAAGAACAGTTGGAACCCTTGTTATTTCTTCTTTAATGGTAATTCCCGTTGCATCTGCAATGCAGGTTGCAAAAAGCTATAAACAAACAGTAATGTATTCAATTTTGTTTGCAGAAGTTTCAATGATAAGCGGACTATTTGTTTCATATTTTACTGATTTTAAGCCTGGAGGAACCATAGTATTAATTAGTGTTTTTATGCTTATGATTATTCTAATTTACAAAAATATATATAAAAAGGTTTTAATAAAGAAAATGCTAAAATAAAAAAGGCCCTCACCTTATTATTAATTATTTGGTGAGGGTTTTATAATATATGCAGTATTCGTTTATTGTACACATGTGGCATTTGGGATTTCTTGCAGTACATATTTTCCTTCCATGCCATATAAGAAGATGATGCGCCTTGCTCCATCTTTCTCTTGGTATGTTCTCCATAAGCTGCCTTTCAGTATCTTCTACATTATTAGAAGATGCAAGGCCTACCCTATTAGATACTCTGAACACGTGAGTATCAACTGCAATTGCAGGAACACCAAACGCATTACTTAAAATTACATTTGCAGTCTTTCTTCCAACACCAGGAAGCTCCATTAAATTCTCCATTGTATCTGGAACCATTCCCTGATATTTTTCTAAAAGCATCCTTGACATTCCAATTATATTTTTTGCCTTATTTCTATATAATCCTATTTCTTTTATTCCCATTTCAAGCTCTTCCTGATTTAATACTGCAAAGTCTTCTGGTTTTTTGTATTTAGCAAATAGCCTTTCAGTTACCTCATTTACTTTTTTATCTGTTGCCTGAGCGCTTAAAATAGTTGATACCAAAAGTTCAAAAGGGGTTTCATGATTTAACCCACATTTTGCATTTGGATATGTTTCTTCTAATATATCTAGTATAGTATTGATATTGGTGTTGCTATTTATATTATTATACATATGCTTTCACCTTTCTATTTTTCATCTCCAGGGAACAACTTAATCAAAAGCTTAACTATTAAATAAAATAAAAATAATGCTCCTATTACAGTAGTTACTCCATATGCCATAACCTTTAGTCCTTCTTTTGCTGTACTAATTGCTTCAGCGCTAAATGGACGGTTCATAGTCAATAATAAATTTATCATTTTCTATTCCTCCTAATGAATTAAAGCTAGTATTAATCCGCCTGCTATTACAGAACCTATCTGGCCTGCAACATTAGCCCCTATTGCATGCATTAATATAAAATTTGATGGGTCTTCTTTTTGAGCCATTTTTTGCATAACCCTTGCAGACATTGGGAATGCAGAGATACCAGCTGCTCCAACCATTGGATTTACCTTTTGTTTTGAGAATAAATTTAGTATTTTAACAAATATTACTCCGCCTGCAGTATCAAATATAAATGCAACAAGCCCTAATGCAATTATCACTAAAGTTTGAGGTTTTAAAAACTCACTTCCAACCATTGTTCCACCAATTGTAAGTCCAAGTAATATTGTAGTAATATTTACAAGCTCGTTTTGAGCTGAATTTGATAGCCTATCAAGCACACCACATTCCCTAATAAAATTACCAAACATTAAAAAGCCAATCAGAGCCACAGATTCTGGTGCAATTATACCAGATATAATAGTTACTATTATAGGGAACAGCAGCTTGACTGTTTTTGATATTCCCTCTGGTTTATATGGCATTTTAATTTTTCTCTCCTCTTTAGTTGTAAGTGCCTTTACAACAGGCGGCTGTATAATTGGAACTAAAGACATATAAGAGTAAGCAGCAACTGATATTGGTGCTATTAAGTTTTTAGCAAGTTTGTTAGCAACAAATATGGCTGTTGGTCCATCTGCAGCTCCTATAATTCCTATTGATGCTGCTTCTTTTAATGGATATCCAAGAAGGCTTGCAAAAACCAAAGTTGCAAATATACCAAATTGCGCTGCCGCCCCAAATAAAAGCATCTTTGGATTTGATAAAAGAGGTCCAAAATCTATCATTGCACCTACCCCAATAAATATAAGCAAAGGTGCAATTTCTGTGTTTATCAAGGCATCTTTAAATATTGTGAGAACCCCACCATCTCCTAATGCCCCTGTAAGAGGTATGTTTGCCATTATACACCCAAAGCCCATTGGAATTAAAAGTGTAGGTTCAAAGCCCTTTTTAACGGCAAGATAAATAAGTACAAGTCCTATTGCAATCATAGACCAGTCATAATATGTAGATTGCATAATTCCAGCGAATAAATCTTCCATAGTACATCTCCTATCATTGTGTAATAAAATAAATGCTCAACATTATTATAATAGCAGATATAATTCATTTTGCAACGATGGCATTAAGGCCAAAAAGAAAAAGAGTACTATGTACTCTTTTTATATCAATCCCATATTTTTTCCTACTTTTCTATAAGCCTCTGCAGCCCCATCTAACATTGCTTTTGTATGTCCTGCAGTTACTATATTTCTAACTCTTGCTGTTCCTCTTGGTACTGTTGGGAATGCAATGCCTTGGGCAAATACGCCTTCTTTAAATAGTTCGTCGCTAAACTTCATTGCCTTTTCCTCATCACCAATTATTACTGGAGTTATAGGTGTTTCACTGTGGCCTATATCATATCCCATACCCAATAAAAGCTTTTTGAAATAATTGCTGTTATCCCACATCTTCTCTACAAGTTCAGTGCTTTCACTTAATATATCAATTGCCTTTATTACAGCTCCAGTATCACCTGGTGTCATCGCTGTAGAGAATAAAAATGGCCTTCCTCTAAGCTTTAACCAATCTATAAGTTCCTTTGATCCTGCAACATATCCTCCAACTACTCCTATGGCTTTTGAAAGTGTTCCAATCTGCACATCTACCTTTCCATGTAACCCAAAGTGAGATACGGATCCGCTTCCATTTAGCTTTCCCTCGGAATTTTTACCAAGAACTCCTGAGCCATGAGCATCATCAATGTAAACTGGTATATCATACTTTTCTGCTATTTTAACCATTTCAGGTAATTTTGCGATATCCCCATCCATTGAAAATACTCCGTCGGTTATAATCAAGAACTTTTTATATAGGCCTGACGCTATAGCATCTTTAGCTACTCTTTCCATATCTGCCATATCAGAGTGTTTAAATCTAAGTATCTTAGCACCGCTTAGTCTGCATCCATCTATTATACTTGCATGGTTTAATTCATCAGATATTATTGCATCCTGCTTTGTCATAATAGCAGGTATTGCACCCATGTTTGCAGTAAAGCCAGACTGGAAAACTATAACTGCCTCAGCCTTTTTAAACTTAGCAAGCTTTTCCTCTAACTCCTCATGGATATCCAAAGTTCCAATAATTGTCCTAACTGCACCTGCTCCAGCTCCATATTTCTCTGTAGCTTTAATTGAAGCCTCTTTTAATCTCTCATCTCCAGCAAGACCTAGATAGTTGTTAGATGAAAGGTTGATTACATTTTTGCCATTTATAATAGCTTTTGCTCCTGTAGGTCCTGTAATTACTGGCAGCTTTCTATATAGTCCCTTTTCTCTAAGCTCATCTAGATTTCCTGTTAAATAATTTTGAAGTGATCTACTCATGAAAATCCCTCCTATTAATATTTGTGTTCGTGTTTGTATTTATATTAATATTTATATTAATCTATCAATTCAATTATATAGTACTTTTTAGTTAAAGTCATACGTCTAAATGGTTTTGTAGAATCTGTTTTATAACTATGTGCGCCCCATGCGTACAAAAAAATAGCCCAAATAAGGCTATTTTAAATAAACTATTTATTGTCAGCATAAAAGCCTCTATAATCATAGGATAAAAGCTTTGCGATATTCCCCATTGTGTAGTTTAATGCTCTATCCTCATACTCATGTTTACCTTCTCCACCTAATCTTTCAGGTAAATAAAATTGCTCACCGATAGTTACTGTAACATCGACATGGTTGAATTTTTCGTTTCCCATGTCCTTATCATCTATAGGAAGAAGCTTTTCTGTGCCCTCAATCCCTATTGGTACTATTGGGGCTTTGGTCATCTTGGCAATTAATAATATTCCTTTTTTAGCTTCTATCATGGAACCTGTCCTACTCCTTGTACCTTCAGGAAAAATAAAAATTGATTTTCCTGATTTTATATGGTTAATTGTTTGAGTAATTGCAGCCTTGTCAGCTGTATTTGGGTTTATAGGTATTGTTTTTATTACTCCAACTCCCAAGTTGGTTAAAGAATTTTTAGACAGCTTAATACCTGCAACAAAGGTTACATCAAAATCCTTTAAAACTTTATTTAGAACAGGGCCATCCGAATTACTAAGGTGATTTGCTATAAATATAGCAGGTTCTTTCACATCTTTTAGTCTATGTTCGTTTACTACGGTAATATTTGCGTACTTTGATATGTATCTTTTAACCATAAACCCTGCACAAAGGTTTCCAATAGGTTTAGGCAAAGCACTTATTAATCTTGCAGTCCTTTTTGAAATCATATTAGTCTTCCCTTCAGAAAATATAGGGTTAGTTTTAATATACTAACTTATTTATAATACTTATAATTCCGTCATCTCTCTCATATTCTAGGCGTCTTTTAAGCATTGGTATACTTTCTTTGCCTAAAAGATTGTATAAAGCATATATACTTGTTTTTCTAATATCTATTCTATCATCATAAAGCATGGCTTCTATATATTTTGCAATATTTTTATTCTTACTATTGCCCATAGCAATAATTGAATTTCTTTGTAGATTCTTTTTGCCTCTCCATCCTCCTGAAGTTTTATTAAATGTATCTTTAAATCTTCTATTGTCCATGTTAAGTACATCCACTAAATCAGGATATGCGTTCCATTCCATAGGATAGAATTCAGTATGATTGCTTTTTAATGCTGTTTTATTTTTAGGACATACTCTTTGGCATGCATCGCATCCATATATGCTGTTTCCCATCTTTTTATAATACTCATTAGGTAAATCTTTGCATTGAGTTAAATATGAAATGCACTTTTTTGCATTCAATGTATATGGTTTTTCTAATGCATTAGCAGGGCATGATTTTATGCATAATTCGCAGTCTCCGCATAAGCTATCAACTGTTTTATCAGGACTTATATGTAGATCAGTAAGTATTTCCCCTAAAAATATATATGACCCATATTCCTTATTAATAATAGAGCAGTTTTTACCCACATATCCAATGCCTGCTCTTCTTGCAATTTCCCTATCAATAAGAGAACCAGTGTCAACAAAAAATTTGGTTTTTCCATTTAATGATTGCTCAATAAATAAAGATAATTTTTTAAGCTTTCTACTTAATACTGCATGATAATCTTCTCCCCATGAAGATCTTGAAACAACACCCTTATGAATATAATCTTTCTTAATTGGAACTTTATCTGAAGGTGTATTATACGAAACTCCAATAGATATTATGGTTTTGCAGTCCTCCATAGTTTTCTTTGGGTCTATCCTCTTTTTTATGTCCTTATCTTCAAAGCCTGATAAAAAGTTCATTTTTTCCCTTTGTATCAAAACTTGTTCAGCTTCATAAAAAGGCTTACAATCAGTAAAACCTATTATATCTATTCCAATTCTTTTCGATTCCGTTATTATAGCATCTTTTATGTTCATAAAATCATTCCCCAAATAAACGTAGCCGCGAATATAACTTTACTTTATATTACTTGTGCATTCATTATTTACTCGTAAGCGTAAACCCATGACGCTTCCCTATAATTATACATTAATATTATTTTATTCTCAAATCAATATTATTCCTTTATTTGTATGCTTCCATTATATATTCATCATGCAGAATGCCATACCTTTCAACCATTTCCCCTATTTTGCCTGTTATTTTAAATCCGCATGATTTATAACACCTAATTGCTCTTACATTAAATGAGAATACTTTAAGATATATTTTATTAAGCTCTAATTCTTCGAAGCAGTACTTTTTAGCTGTATTAATGGCATCTTTGCCATATCCTTTGTTTTGCATATCCTTTCTTCCTATTACTATCTCAAATTCTGCATATTTTCTTAAATAATCTATAGGGTAAATCCAAAGCTCCCCTATAATATTTTGTAGCTTATCCTCTATAATAAATACTTTTATTTTTCCACTTACCGCATCTCTATATAATATATTAATTAGCTGCTTGTTATAATAAACCGGATACTCCTCTTGTGAATAATACTGTATCTCAGAATCATTTATCCATCCTTCTATATATTTTAGGTCAGACTTTCTTATATCTCTTAAATTAGTAATATTGCCTTCTATCATATTACATCCTTCAAATAGAAAACTTTATTTACTATATGAATTATAGGCTAGATAGGTTCCTTATTTTATATAAACAAAAGCTATGGGAATCCCCATAGCTTTTGTTTATATTTAAAAGTTAAATAATTCTGTAGTAAGATACCTTTCCCCGGTATCTGGTGCTATTGCTAAAATGGACTTGCCTTTTCCTTCTCTTTTAGCAAGTTTTAATGCGGCAAATGCAGCGGCCCCTGATGATATTCCAACAAGTATTCCCTCTTTTTTAGCAAGTTGCCTTGCTGTGTCTAAGGCTTCATCATTTTCTACAGTGATTACCTCATCAATAAGAGAAACATCAAGCACCTTTGGCACAAACCCAGCACCTATGCCTTGTATCTTGTGAGGCCCTGGAGTTCCTCCTGAAAGAACAGCAGAATCTTTTGGCTCTACTGCTATAGCTTTTACATTTGGTATTTCTTTTTTTAGGGTTCTTGATACTCCTGTTAAAGTTCCTCCCGTACCTACAGCAGATACAAAGTAGTCAAGCTTTCCATCCATCTGCTTTAATATTTCTATGGCTGTTGTCTTTTCATGGTAAGCAGGATTAGCTTCATTTTCAAATTGCTGAGGCATAAAATAATTTGGGTTTTGCTCAGTAAGTTCCGTTGCTTTTGCAATAGCTCCTTTCATTCCTTCAGCACCTTTAGTTAATATAAACTCAGCGCCATAAGCCTGCATAAGCCTTCTTCTCTCTATACTCATTGTCTCTGGCATAACGAGTATAAGCTTATATCCTTTTGCTGCAGCTATCATTGCAAGGCCAATGCCCGTATTCCCAGATGTAGGCTCAATTATGGTTGAGCCTTTTTTGATTAGGCCTTCTTTCTCTGCAGCTTCAATCATTCCAAGGGCTATTCTATCCTTTATACTCCCCCCGGGATTAAAACTTTCAAGCTTTAAATAAACATCCGCCATATCATCAGTTACCATTTTATTTAGTTTTATAATTGGTGTACAGCCTATAAGTTCAGTTATGTTATTAACTATTTCCATTCTAACACCCCACATTAGCTTATAATATATTTTTTACTTAGTAATTCCTAGTACTTTAGTAGGAATTCTTTTAATATATATTATACACCATTTGCTAATATGTCAATGTTAGTTTTAGGCCATGCTTTAGGTAACTGTTGATACTTAGTTGCAAAAGTAATGATCGCCTATAACTTTTATAACAGGTCTTGACCATATCCAGCTGCTTGTAGCCTTTGCAGGGTTAAAGTAATATATTGCACCTCCTGATGGATCCCACCCATTTAATGCATCCCTTGCAGCCCTTAACGCACTGTCTGTTGGATCAAGGTATATTTGGCCATCAGATACTGCTGTAAATGCTCCTGGCTGGTATATAACTCCTGATATAGTGCCTGGAAACTCAGGATGCCTTGTTCTATTAATTATTACAGCCCCTACTGCTACTTGGCCAACATAAGGTTCACCTCTTGCCTCTCCTGTTATGGCTTTTGCTAAAAGATCTAAATCTGAATTCCTATTGCCTCCGGATCCAGATTCCATACCAAGAGCTGCAAGTGTTTCAGAACCCACAATTCCATCTGCGCTCAAGCCATTTTTTTGTTGGAAATATATAACTGCATCATGGGTTTGGCTTCCAAATACGCCATCCACATCTCCATCATAATACCCCCAATCTTTAAGCCTCCTTTGTATCTCAGATACCGTAGAACCGCTGGATCCCCAACTATAACTATCAGTCTTAATAGATGCACTATGAATGTTTATGTATATTCCTCCAACAAAAAACAGCATAACCAAAATCATAAAAAAAGCAGTAACCTTTTTCACCCTTATTCACTCATCCTTCCATATATACTAAACTAAAAATCACTGGATTTGGTCTATATTTTGTAGTCAAATCTATATTTTATAAATTGCCATAGTCATATTTTCTTTAATTTACAGCTTTTTATTCCTAAATGAGTAAATTATATATTTATTTTTAATCTATTTGATATAATGTTATTATCAGCAGTGATATTAATGAAAAACAGCATACATTCTCGGAGGAGATATTTTTGGAAAATACAAAAGATAATACTGAATATAAATATTCAATTGGCACAAAAAACGAAAAATCACTTCATGCCGACTTAAAAAACTGGTACAAGATGCCTGGGGATAAAATAGAATCCCAAGTTGATGGCTACATTATAGATATAGTAAGGCAAGACCTTCTAATTGAAATTCAAACGCAAAACTTTTCTGCAATAAGCAAAAAACTAAATAAACTTGTAAAAAGTCATAATGTACGATTAATTCATCCCATTGCTTATGAAAAATGGATAACAGTTTTAAACCCTGATGGAGAAATAATCAGAAGAAGGAAATCTCCTAAAAAAGGAAGCCCATCAAATATATTTAATGAGCTAATTAGAATTCCTAACCTGATTAACGAAGATAACTTTTCCATGGAGATTTTGATGGTAACTATTGATGAAATAAGATGCAATGATGGTAATGGAGCCTGGAGAAGGAAAGGGATTAGCTTAATTGATAAAAAACTAATTGAAGTAATTGACTCCACTCATCTTTCAAGCAAAGAAGATTTTCTAAAATTCCTTCCTGATGATTTACCTAGCCCTTTTACAAATAAAGATATTGCAAAATCAAAAAATACTACAACTAAAAAAGCTCAGAAAATGTCCTATTGCTTAAAAAAGATGGGTGCCATAGAAGAGGTAGGAAAGCGCGGAAATGAACTTTTGTTCAATATTATATAAAGTGAGGGGACAGGTTATGGTTATAGTTACAGGTGCAACTGGTCATATTGGTAATGTACTAGTAAGGCAGCTTATAGCTAAAGGCGAAAAAGTAAGGGTTCTAATACTATGCGGTGAGGATGAATCTCCAATAGAAGGTCTTGACGTTGAAAAGGTTTATGGCAATATCTGTGACCTAAAATCCCTAATTAAAGCTTTTTCTGGGGTGGATATTGTATACCATTTGGCAGGTTTAATATCAATCTCCTCTGGAAATAGTAAAGCCTTAGAAAAAGTTAACATTGAGGGTACTCAAAATGTTGTGGATGCATGTTTAAACTTAGGTATAAAACGCCTTGTATACACCAGTTCTGTCCATGCCTTTGCAGAGCCTCCTTTTGGTAAAACAATGGATGAAGATACTCCACTTAATCCTACCAAAACAGCAGGAGAATACGGATGTTCAAAGGCTAAGGCTACACTAAAGGTTATAGATGGCATAGACAAGGGGTTAGATGCTATAATTGTATTCCCATCAGGAGTTATTGGTCCTTATGATTTTAAGGTTTCAGAAATAGGAAGCCTAATAATTGACTATACAAACAAAAAACTAAAAGCCTATATTGGTGGAATGTATAACTATGTAGACGTTAGAGATGTAGCTGAAGGAATTATATTAGCAGGTGAAAAGGGCAGAAAGGGAGAAAAATATATATTATCTGGAGAAAATATAAGCGTTGAAGATATGCTCCTTGAAATTAAAACCTCAACAGGCATTGAAATGCCTTCTTTTAAAGCACCCTACTGGATGGCATATACCGGAGCTTTCTTTTCACCTCTATATTGCAAAATAACTAAAACTAGGCCAAGGTTTACCACATACACCCTCCATGTGCTCAAATCTAATTCCATGATGAGCCATGAAAAAGCCTCTAAAGAACTTGGATATTCTCCTCGCCCTATTAGGCAATCCATATCCGACAGCGTAAAGTGGTTTTGGAAAAACGGCAAAATTGTTCTTCAAAGCTAATTTAATATTTATATAAGCTGCTATGGTAATCCATAGTAGCTTTTTTCGACAAAGTATATGTAATTTCATGGAATAGTACTAAACTTTTTTACAATAATACCACTTTTCTGATATAATAGAATTATATTTCTCAAAAGGGGGCTTAATAATGAAAGGTACTGTTGTAGCTACCTGGATAAAAACATGCAGAAATGTTTGGGGTAGTGATGTAGTGGATAATGCCATGACAAGCGTTGGCTGGGATAGGAATAAGATATTTAATCCTCTAGAGGATGTACCTGACAAAGAAGTAAATAGCTTTGTAGATTACATATCATCAAAAAAAGGGGTAAATAAAAGAGAGCTTTGGAAAACAATAGGTAAGGATAATCTTAATGCTTTTCATGAAGGTTTTCCTGCTTTTTTTAAGCATGATAATCTGTATCATTTCTTAAGCTCAATGTATGATGTTCATGCAAATGTAGCCAAAAGAATACCTGGGGCTCATCCTCCTCTTATTCAAGTAACACCTATATCAGAGGATGAAGCAATATTTTTATATAAGTCAAATAGAAAAATGTTTGATTATCTTGATGGTCTTTTGGAAGGTTCAGCAGAATACTTCAAAGAAAATATACAGATAGATGAATTAGAGAAAAATGATGACAGCGTTGAGTTAAAGATCAAGTTTGGGTATACAATATATGAGCATAAAAAATATCCACTAAATAATATACTCTCACTTGGATTTATAAAATCTATTGAGGTTAAGATAGCATTGCTTTCAGCTATAATAGCACTGCCATTTATCTTAATTCCTTCACGATTTACTGATAGTAAATCCATTATATATATTATTTCTATATTAGGAGTCTTATTTAGTGGTGGTTTATCATCTTTTCTTTTACTTATGCCTAAAAAGATTATAGACCAAGAAATAGAATCTATTATGAGCAATGAATATACTGATATATATAAGCTAAAAACCAATGACTTCTTTGAAGAGCAGCTAAATAAAATAGCTAAGTATAAAAAAACTGTAAGAGCTGATTTTGTTGGGTTTAAGGGTTTAACTGACGAAATGACAAGCTTTGAAGGTGGTATACAAAGCAGAATAAACAACATGGAAACAACGTCTAATGAGATATCTGGTGTTGTTGAACAAGTTGCAAATGGTGCAATGCAGCAGGCAGAGGAAACTGAAAAATCAGTAACAATGCTTGATGACAATATATCTCAGCTTAAAAAAGTAGTCGATAATGAGAACACAAATAAGAATGAACTTGAAGAGGCAGTTAAAAAAATAAATAACAGTTTTAGTGATGTTAACAGTACTTCATCAAACCTATTTAATATACTTAAAAAATCTAAAGAGATTAAAGATAATGGCACAACGATACAAAACAAGATAAATGATATTACAAATATAATTTCAATTGTTTCATCTATTTCAAACCAAACAAATCTTTTAGCTCTTAATGCATCCATTGAAGCTGCAAGGGCTGGAGAAGCTGGTAAAGGATTCTCTGTTGTTGCAGAGGAGATAAGAAAACTTGCTGAGCAATCTCAATCAGCTGTTGATGAAATAAAGAATAATCTTGAGGACTTTATAGTACAAATAGGCAGCCTTATAGAAAATATTGATGAGCAGTTTAGCGTCTTAGATGTTGAAAGTTCTAAACTAAATGGTGTAGTTAAAAATAGCAACAACTCTGTTGAAGCTATTCAAGTAGTGTCAAACACTATGCTTGGTACTATGGAACTTTTAGGTAAAGAGACTGAGAAGATAAGCAATGTTTGTACGAAGATTGAATCCCTTGCAGCAATAGCAGAAGAAAACTCTGCATCCACTGAAGAGGTTAGTGCAAATGTTTCAAGCTATACTCAAGAAATAAAAGGTATACTGGAAAACATACAACACTTTAAAGAAATTACAGAAGAATTTAATAATGATATATCAAAATATGTAATCTAAAGTAATCTGCAGCATATAGCTGCAGATTTTTTATTGTTAAATAAAAAATCACATTTAATGAATAAGACTTGATTTCATATGCAAACTATACATGGAGGTGTTTATTATGACTTTACAATTATCACAAAAAGAGAGAATGCTTTTAGAAGACCAGAAAAGCCATGAGGAGGTATGTATTCAAAAGTATAACAATTACTCAAATCAGGCTACTGATCCTGAACTTAAGCAGCTTTTCAAGACTTATGCAGGTGAAGAGCAAGAACATTTAAATAGCGTAAATCAAATGCTAAGCGGACAAATTCCAAACATGTCTGCAAAACAAAATTCATCACCAAACACAAATACAAATACAAACGCTCAGTTTCAATCATCTGCTCCAGGTTCAGCAAACCCCCAGCATGATGCAGCCCTATGTACAGATATGCTAATGACCGAAAAGTTCGTTTCAGGCGGGTATGATACTGCAGTGTTTGAATTTAGAGACACAAATGCTAGAAATACACTAAATCACATACAAAAAGAAGAACAAGGTCATGGTGAAGGAATTTACAAGTACATGGAAAAGAATAATATGTATACTTCCCAATAATACCTTTTAACTTTAAAAGGGAGACTGTAATCCAACCCACATTAGATAAACCAAAAATCTAATGTGGGTTGGTTCAGCTCTTTTAAATATTTTTTGTTATGGGTATTACATGGGGATTTCCTGTCATAGGATTTTTAGTCATATATACATTTGCATTGTAAGCATTTTTTATATTTTCTTCTGTTATAATATCCTTTGGAGGACCATATTCAATAATTTTTCCCTCTTTTAATAATACAACCAGATCACTGTATTCAGCAGATAGATTTAAATCATGAAGCACGGTTATAACTGTCACTTTATTGATTTTACTAAGCTTTTTTAAAACAGATAATATCTCAACCTGGTGCTGTATATCAAGATTAGCTACAGGCTCATCTAACAAAATAATCTGTGGCGTCTGGGCTAGTGCACAAGCAATCATAACCCTCTGCCTTTCTCCTCCGCTTATTTCTGTTATCCTCTTATCTTTAATCTCAAATACATTTGTCATCCTCATTGCATCTTCAGCAATTTTTATATCCTCTGCTTTTTCTGATTCAAAAGGCTTAAGAAAAGGAGATCTGCCCATAAGCACTATATCCCCTGCAGTAAACTCAAAATTTATATAACTGCTTTGGGGGACATAGGCCATGTATCTTGAAAGTTGTTTTCTACTATACTCCCTTATGTCCTTACCTTGGAAAAATACTTTTCCCCTATCAGGTATGAGCACGGATGACATATTTTTTAGCAAAGTAGTCTTTCCTGATCCATTAGGTCCTATTATGGATATAAACTTTCCTTTTTCTATATCAATATTTATATTGCTCAAAATACTTTTGTCTTCATAGCTGAAATATAAATTCTTTATACTTAAAACAATATCCACAATACCACCCCTATGCCATTTTCTTTTTATTTTTAAGAAGAATATATATAAAGAATGGTCCGCCTATGGCAGAGGTTAAAATGCCAACTGGTATCTCAACAGGAGGAATCAAAATCCTTGCTACAGTATCTGCAGCTATTAAAAACATTGCTCCTCCCAACGAGGCAAAAGGTATTATTATGCGGTTGTCAGGTCCTGCAATAATCCTTATTATGTGAGGAATTACTATGCCAACAAACCCTATTATGCCTGATACAGATACGCAAATGCCTGTTATAAATGACCCTGTAAATAATATTATTATCTTAAGCTTTTCTGTATTTATGCCAAGTACCTTTGCAGACTCTTCACCTAAAAGCATTATATTTAAGTCTCTTGAATATATATAAAGTATCGATATTCCAACTATTACACCAAATAGCAGTATAGCAACTTGGCTATAGTTTGAAGCTGAAAGGCTTCCCATTGTCCAGTATACTATCTGGCTCATCTCATCTTTATTAAACAGCAATATAATAGACATTAAAGATGATAATAATGCATTTAAAGCAACACCTGAAAGTATTACTGCTGTAGTAGACACCTTTCCTCCTACCCTGCCTAGCATATAAACAGCCAACGTAGCAAGCAGGGATCCTACAAAAGCAAAAATAGATACAATGCTGAATCCTCCAAAGCCTATCTTTGATTTTAGTATAATCGCAATTGCAGCGCCTAATGCTCCCCCTGAGGATGCACCTATAGTATAAGGATCTGCTAATGGATTTTTAAATATACCTTGAAATGCAGTCCCAGTAACTGAAAGCCCTGCACCTACAAGCCCTCCCACAATAACCCTTGGAAGTCTGAGCCTTGTAATTATTGTTATATGTGACTTATCTATTCCATCTATGCTTACCAAATTTTTAAGTATAGGTATTTTTGAAATAATAATCCTATGGCTTTCCCCAAAGGATATCTCCGCTGCACCCAATGTAACACAAACCACAACTTCAATGGCTAATAAAACTAACATAAACAAAAATGCAGCCCTGTATTTAGCCTTTTTTTCTGTATACCCCATATATATCCCTACTTTTCTGTATGCTCTTATATTAGTCTTACTTAAAAACCTCAGGGTGTAGTGCTTTTGCAATAGCTTCAAGGCCATCTACTATCCTAGGCCCTGGTCTTTGTGTTAGATAATCATCAATTATTACAGTGTTTTTATTTTTAACTGCAGCTGTTTCTTTATAACCTTCTTGACTATTTAGTATGTCCTTATTATCATTTGCAACCATGGCAGAGATTAGCATCACATCTGGATCTTTCTCTATAATCTTCTCAAGGCTATATTCCTTCCATCCATCAACATCATCTGCAATATTCTCTCCGCCTGCCATATTTATCATATCAGATATAAATGTATTTTTCCCAGCTGTCCAATTGCCTGCTTCTCCAAAGCTTATAACATAATATGCCTTAACCTTTTCAGTATCCTTTACCTTGTCTTTTATTTGATTTACTTTATTTGTTAAGTCGTCAGCCAATTTTTCTGCCTCATCTAAAGTGTCAGTTGCCATGCCTACCATTTTGAATGTATCAGGAATCTTATCAAAAGTTCTTGCCTCTGCAACGATTACTTTAATACCAAGCCCTGTTAATTTATCAAAGTCTTCTTTAGACATTCCTGGATTTCCAAATACAATATCAGGATTTAACTCAACTATCTTTTCTATATTTGTTCCATTAAAATCTCCAACCTTAGTTTTACTCCCTGCCTCTTTTGGATAATCACAATACTCTGTAACACCCACTATATTATCTTGAAGGTTTAATTTATATAATACCTCAACCGTTGAAGGTGAAAGAGACACAATTCTTTCAGGTTTTTTATCTATTGTAACCTCTGTTCCATAAGCATCTGTTATTGTTATTGGAAAGCTTTCTTTACCTTTTTTATTTTTATCTGCCTCCTCTTGTTTCCCTCCACATCCTGTTAATATTACTATGGACATAAATACTAGCAAAATAAAACTTGTAATTCTCTTTTTCATAAAAATTCTCCTCTCTTTTCATAAAAATTAAAAATCTCCATAGAAAAATGGAGATTAATTGAAAAATATCACCCATATCCCGTGAGCATACAATAAAAAATAAGGCAGGTCTCCTGGCTTATTATCATAGCAACCTCAGCCTTCCCAGTTTCCTAGTGGCATAATTGAAGTGGCTCCAATATTACAGTGGCGGGACCGCATGGGATTTGCACCCATTTCCCTTTTAACCCTTTTAAGGCACCTTAAATTTATATTTAGTTTTCATATTCTATTATGACAAAATAATATGGAAAAAGCAACTACATGATATTATGTGTATTCCAATCATTTCATCAACCTGTGCATAGGGTCTAGCTATCGCCTAGACCTAATAAGGCACTTCTTATTAAATCCTATAAGGTCTTCACGACCTGCTTTTATTAATGCTTCATGAACAAGCCTATAATTTTTAGGGTCTTTAAACTGAAGTAAGGCTCTTTGCATAGCTTTTTCATGAGGATTTTTGGGAACATAAACTTTTTTCATATCCCTAGGATCTATTTCAGTATAATACATACATGTTGAAAGGCTCCCAGGAGTTGGATAAAAGTCTTGAACTTGTTCAGGGTTATAACCCATATCTCTTATGTATTCAGCAAGTTCAATGGCTGCATATAAATCGCTTCCAGGATGGCTTGACATAAGATATGGTACTAGATATTGCTTTTTGCCTAGCTTTTTATTTATATCATTGTATTTTTTAACAAATCTTTCATATACATCTCTACTTGGCTTTCCCATGCTTGATAAAACCCTGTCTGAAATATGCTCTGGAGCAACTTTTAATTGGCCGCTTACATGATATTTGCATAGTTCATTTATAAATTCATTGCTTTTATCATAAATTAGGTAGTCATATCTTATTCCAGAGCGGATAAAAACCTTCTTAACTCCCGGCACTTCTCTTATTTTTCTTAATAGGCTTAGATAATCACTGTGGTCAATAATTAAATTTTTACAAGGGCTAGGAAATAGACACTGCCTGTTTTTGCATACTCCTTGAGTCTTTTGCTTGTTGCAGGCTGTATTCCTAAAATTTGCGGTAGGGCCTCCAACATCGTGTATATACCCTTTAAAGTCAGGGTCTGCAACTAACTTGTTTACTTCTTTTAATATACTTTCATGGCTTCTTTGTTGTATGGTTCTTCCTTGATGGAATGTAAGAGCACAAAAAGAACATCCCCCAAAACATCCTCTATGGCTTGTTATACTGAACTTTATCTCTTCTATTGCAGGTATCCCTCCATACTTTTCATACATTGGGTGATAATCTCTTGCATAAGGTAAATCATATACCATATCTAGTTCTTCAGTTGTCATGGGAATAGAAGGAGGATTTTGTATAACAAATCTATTATCATGAGGTTGAACAATAGTTCCCCCATATATGGCATCTTGTTGCTCATACTGTATTTTAAATGCTTTTGCATATTCTTCCTTATTGGTTGATACATCTTCAAAGGAAGGTGTTTTAATGTATTTATCTAAATCATCAATATTATTTGAGACATAAGAGGTTCCTCTTACATCATGAATCTCTTTGACGTTTTTTCCATACCTTAATAGATTTGCAATTTCAAGTATTGCTCTTTCTCCCATGCCATATACTAAAAGATCTGCCTTAGAGTCTAAAAGTATGGAGCGCCTTACCTTATCGTCCCAATAATCATAATGAGCAAATCTTCTTAAACTAGCTTCAATTCCTCCAAGTATTATGGGTGTATCTTTAAAAGCCTCTCTAGCTTTGTTTGCATAAACTATAGTTGCCCTGTCAGGTCTTTTACCAATTTTACCTCCTGGTGAATATGAATCAGAATGTCTCTTTTTCTTAGCTACAGTATATTTGTTAACCATTGAATCTATATTTCCTGAGGAGATTAATACTCCAAACCTTGGAGTCCCCATTATAGTAAAAGACTTTATATCGTTCCAGTCTGGCTGAGCAATAATGCCAACTTTAAATCCATCAGCTTCTAATATCCTAGTTATTATTGCAGGACCAAAAGAAGGGTGGTCAACATATGCGTCACCACTTATAAATAAAAAATCGAGGCAATCATAGCCTCTTTCATTCATATCACTTCTGCAAACTGGTAAAAAACTCATTGCCATATATAACACCTCTACTCTAATCAATAGAATTATAATACCATATTTAAAGTATTTCTAAAAGAACAATGAAATACACATAGGTGGTATGAGGGACTTGCACTTACAGAAAAGGAAGCTCGTTAGAGTCGATTAAATCACCCACAAGTCGTGGGTGATTCTTTTTTTATTCCTATACTGATTTGGGTACAAATATTTTAAGGCACTTTGGAATAACTTCTATATCCACTGGAAAATGGGGGCCTGCTTCTCCATCTATGTCTGTTTCAACATCAATTTCACAATCTATACTTAATTTATCGGTTTTTATATAGATGACATTGTCATCAGTCAAATGTTCTCCCTTTAATATTCTAAAAAATAGTGGTATAAGCTCCATTACGGGGCAAGCTTTTATTGCTATTAAGTCTATTTTACCATCATCTATTTTTGCACCTTTTGCGAGCATATCAAATCCGCCTGCAGAGCGGCCATTAAATACCATAAAAAGATATATATCTTCACTAATTACCTCTTGCTTTGTTGTAAATGTTGAAGGTATTGGCCTAAAATTAGGCAGTTGTTCCACACCTTTTAAATAATATGCTAATTTCCCTAGAGTGTTTTTCATATTAATGTCTATCTTTTGAGATACATCTGTGAGCAATCCTCCAGCAGCTACATTTACAAAATACCTATTATTTATTTTTCCTAGGTCTATTTCTCGTATATTCCCATCAGTGAAGTTTTTGCAGCATGTCTTTATATCCCTCTGTATATTAAAATATGCAGCAAGGTCATTTGCAGTACCCCATGGAAATATTCCAATAGGAAGATTCAAATTATATTTGGCCATTGCATTAACCACTCTGTTTATAGTTCCGTCACCCCCTGCAATAGCGATAGCATAGTATTCCTCATTAGGTGTAAGTGCTACTGCATGATCTATATCTTCTACATTTAAGGTTTTATAAGGGACTACCTGAAAGCCATCTCTCTGAAACTCTTCAAATAGGTGGTCCAATCTTTTTTTAAAACTCCTGTCACCAGAGCCTGGATTGTAAATTAATCTTATCTTTTTCATATTAGTATCATCCCTTCAAACTTGATAAGCTTTTTCTATAATACATAAATAATATAAGTGCTTTTTTATTTTTAGCCGTCTCATGTTATATAAAGTACTTTATACATTATACTATATATATTTAGTATAAGAAATATTTACCCTAGACGCCAGTAAAACTTCTGTATATATATTATTAAATTAATAGTCCTTGTATGAAGGCTAAGTTTAATTTATAATATATATGTTTATATCTCCTTTATGAACAATAATAATATGAAAGGGAGAAGTAAGTATGAAACTTCCATTTAGTAAAGAAGGTATACCATACATTTCAATTTGCCTCGTGCTTACAATTATTGTAGGCTATTTCAGCAAAATAGGTGCAATTATACCTGGACTCATGTTTTTATTTGTACTTTATTTTTTTAGAAACCCAGAAAGAAAGATTAGCAAGGATAGTAGTTTGATTTTATCTCCTGCAGATGGCAAGGTACTTTCTATACAGGAAATTTATGATGATAATTTTATAAATGGACAGGCAATAAAAGTTTCCATATTTTTATCATTATTTAATGTTCATGTAAATAGAAGCCCTATAAAAGGAGTAGTAAAATACAAACACTATAAGGATGGAAAGTTCTTTCCTGCATTCAAAAGTCATGCTTCTGAGCTCAATGAAAGAAATACAATAGGCATAGAAAATGACAAAATGAAGATATTGGTAAACCAAATAACTGGATTTGTAGCAAGGAGGATAGTATGCTGGTCAAATGTAGGAGACAATCTTGAACAAGGAGAAAGATTTGGGCTTATTAAATTTGGTTCATGCACAGAAGTTATAGTACCAAATAATGTAGAAATAGCTGTTGAGGTTGGCCAAAAAGTAAAGGGTGGAACAACAATTATAGGGAGGCTAATTAATGAATAAATCCTCAATCCCAAACTTATTTACTTATTTAAATTTAAGTTTGGGTATAATCGCCATTATATTGTGTTTTGAAGATAGGTATTTAGCTGCAAATATATGCATACTATCTGCTGCACTTGCAGATAGATATGATGGTCGTATTGCCCGGAGTTTTAATGCAGTAAGCCCACTAGGTAAAGAGCTTGATTCTCTTTCGGATCTAGTTTCTTTTGGTGTTGCTCCAATGATATTAGCTTGGAGAGTTTCTTTATACACTTTAATACCATTGGGTTATGTAGCGCTTTTATTATATCCTATTTGCAGTGCATTTAGACTTGCAAGATATAATGTAACTGAATTCAGCAATGTATATATGGGCGTTCCAATTACTGTAGCAGGTTCTATTGTAGCATTAGATAATATCGCCGCATTTAAGCTAGCAAACCATGCTGCAGTTACATTGATACTAGTTTTACTCCTATCATATCTTATGATAAGTAAAATACAGATAAAGAAAATATAATCCCGAATAATCGGGATTTTTTTTATCTTATTCACCGCTATCATCTTTGCGCTTTATGAATTGGTCTACCTCACATCTAATGATATCATTAAATGAAAAATTAGTATTTAAAAAGTCTCCTTTAGAATTAGTGTAATCTGTATATAAATCTGTCTGATATTTAAGAACCACCAAAATCTTATCGATTATCTTTCCTACCTCTTCTGCCCTTTCAATTGCATCCTTTACATTTCCCTTCTTTGCAAGGGTAATCCTGTTAGATTCCTCTGCAGTGCTTATAAGTAGTTTATATGAGCTTACAAGTTTTGTAAGTATATCAGCAAGGAAATTCAAATCATAGCTATATGATTTCATAAGCCCTGAATAATCAGGTGGTAAATAATCATTATCAAGAAAATCCATATTCTATCACCTACAAATAATATCACTTAATTATATTATATAAAGAAGGTGTCTTAAAAGAATATGTTTTTTTATTTTTTAAATACTTTATTAAAAAGGCGTTTACCTGTAGGGGTAGCTGCAAGCCCACCTTGGGCAGTTTCTCTAAGCTCACAAGGTATTGCCCTTCCAACCCTATACATTGCATCAACCACCTCATCAAATGGTATTATACTTTTTATACCTGCCAATGCCATATCTGCAGCAGCCATGGCTGATACAGCACCCATTGAATTCCTTTTAGCGCAAGGTGCTTCAACTAGTCCTGCCACAGGGTCACATACAAGACCTAAAACACATTTTATTGCAATTGCAGAAGCATTTAAGCACTCATCAGGATTTCCTCCAGCAAGCTCAATAGCTGCAGCTGCAGCCATTGCTGATGCTGACCCACATTCAGCCTGACATCCGCCTTCTGCTCCTGATAGTGTGGCATTATGGGCAATTATTCCCCCTATTGCTGAAGCAGTAAATAAAGAATTTATTACATCCTCTTCGCTTGAATTATAATTTTCAGACACTGTAATTATAACTGCAGGTAATATGCCACAGGATCCTGCAGTTGGTGCAGCAACAATCTTTCCCATGGCTCCATTTACCTCTGAACAAGATAAGGCCCTAGCCATTGCAGTGTTTATAGTCTTGCCACAGATTGTTTTATTCTGTAAACTTCTTTTCCAAGCCTTCTTTGCATCTCCACCAGTTAAACCACTTACAGACCTCATTTCATTTTCTAAAGCACAAGATGCAGAGCTTTTCATAACCTCAAAGTTTAATCTCATCTTTTCTATTATTTCATTGCGGCTTAATGAAGATGTTTTTGTCTCTTCTTCTATGGCTATACTGCTAATTTTGCATTGATTTGCCCTACAAGCTTTAAGCAATTCTTCTCCACTGTATATCAAAAAATCTCCACCCCTCAAATTGGATTGATTACCTTTACATCTTCTATACCCTCTATTTTAGAAATGTAATTTATAGCATCTTTAGGAATTATACCATCCGTCTCAACAACCATTGAGGCTGTTTGCCCCCTTCTTTTCCTAAAAACCTTCATAAACGCTATATTAACCCCTAAATTTGAAAGCACAGATGAAACAGCTGTTATTATGCCTGGTTTATCCTTGTGTTTTGTAATAATTGCAGGATACTCACCAGTAAGCTCCACGCTTTCCCCATCAACCTCTGTAATAAGAATGCTTCCTCCTCCAATAGATGAACCAGTTACAGTCATGACTTTTCCATTATATAAATCAAATTTAAACTTAACCGTGTTAGGATGGACATCTCCAAGATCTGTCTCAATAAATTCGTATTCTAATCCTTCCCTTGCTGCAATATCAAAAGAGTTCTTTAAATGCTCATCCTGCGGCTCCATTTTAAGTACGCCAGCTAAAAGGGCCTTATCAGTTCCATGGCCCTTATATGTTTTTGCAAAGGAACCATGGAGATAAAATGTTACTTTTTTTATATTATCTCCGGCAATTTTCTGAGCTATCCTCCCAAGCTTAGCAGCCCCGGCCGTATGAGAGCTTGAAGGTCCAATCATGACAGGACCTAATATATCAAATACCCCGTATTCCTTGCTCAAACCAATAACCCCCTTAAGTAATACTATATCTAGATGCTGCTACTTTTAAACCCTTTCCCCATTACCTCTGATGTATCGTTTATGGTAAAGAAAGCTTTAGGATCTATTATATTTACTATATGCTTAACTTTTGCAATCTGCTTTGTGGTAACTATACAATACAAAATTCTTCTTTGGTTTAGAGTATATGCTCCCTCACCATAAAGGTATGTAACACCTCTATGCAAAGTAGTAATTATAGCCTGAGCCACCTCTTCTTCTTTTTCAGTAATAATCATTACAGATTTCTTTCTATCAAAGCCTTCTTGAACTTTATCAAGTACACGAGAGCTTATATACATTGAAATAAGAGTATACATTGCAGGCTTCATTCCAAACAAGAAAGATGATATATATACAATAACAAGGTTTATCAAAAAGCTTATAGTTCCTATATTTATAGATCTTTTCCTTTTTACAACTACTGCAATTATATCGCTTCCACCCATGGATCCTCTGTTTTTGAATACTATGCCAGCTCCAAGGCCGTGGGCAACACCGCCGAATATACTTGCGAGCATTATATCATCAACAACAAGTCTATTAAAAATAGTAACATCTTTGAGAAGTATTAGAAATACTGACATGCTAAAAGTACCAATTACGCTATATATAATAAAATCCTTATCTATGGTTTTTATACCAAATAAAAATATTGGTATGTTCATAATCAAAATTAAAGCTCCAGCGGAAAATCCAGTTATGTATTGCAAAATTAATGCTACTCCTCCAACTCCTCCGCTTAAAAGATGGTGAGGAATCATAAATTCATTTATAGATACTGCAGATATTAAACTTCCAGCAAGAACATAAGTTATCCTCTTTATATCAATTTTCATAGGACTCTCCCTTAATAAATTAATATCAATCTATAGTGTTTAAATAATACTGTAATTATTTAAACAAAACATACATATTTTTTTATATATACCTTTTTATAAATATATTTGTTTAGTGTTTAATAACTGATTTTTATTCGAATACTATATTTATATTATAAGTGCTTTTAAATAATTATAAATCATTTATCTATTATAGTTCACTATTAGGGGGAGATTTATTTGAAAAAAACAGTTTATATTATTTTTTCACTTATATTTATTTTATTCCTAGTATCGTTATCATCATGCTCATTACCAAATAAAGATTCCAGCATTGATGAGGTAAAAATAGCCAAGTCCATTGATGAAAATACATCAAAGCCCATGGAAGTACAAAATGTATTCACCCAAAGTGATCCTATTATTTATTTTTCATTTAGAATAAACAATCTCCCTAAGAATACCAAGCTTACAGCCCATTGGAAATACCTTAAAGATGGTACAGAAATTCCATCTGAACTGATTGTAAGCGGCTCAGGGTATAAATCATTTAACCTAAAAAGAAGTGGAAGCAGGTTTCCTGCAGGGCAGTATGAAGTTAAGGTTACAACTGAAGTAAACGGAAAAACAATAGAAATAAAAGATAATTTTGAAGTTACTTCAGAAATTTCAGCAACCCATCTTCTAAACCCTGTTATTTGTAAATCCGTAAGCAATAACAGTGAATTAAAGCCCATTGATATATCTTCAGAATTTAGCCAGTCAGACCCTGTTATATATTTTGTTATACAATCTAAGGATCTGCCAAAAGATAGCAAGGTATCATGCCTATGGCTCTATAAAGACACTGGAGATAGCATTCCTGGTGAAATAATAACTGATGGCAGCAGGAATATAGCCTTTAACCTAAAGCCAAACACCGGGAAGTTACTTCCTGCAGGCTCCTACATTGTAACAGCCTCAGTTACCATAGGGAGTGAAACCGAATCCATATCCAAAGGCTTTGAAATTAAAAAGGCTTCTGAATAAAATATACCTTTATCATTTAATTACCATCAATAAAGTATCCACCCAGAAGCCTCTTAACTCTTATTACCTATTCTCCAACTTATCTATTCCCACTTTAATCCTTCTTAATGATTCTGCTTTTCCAAGTATATCTGCAATTTCAATTGCTCCGCCAGGAGTAAACTTTTTTCCTGATAAGGCTGTTCTAACTGGCCAGAGCATCTGCCCATTTTTTATCCCTAACCTTTTTATACTATCCATTAAACAATTATTTATTTCGTCATGATTCCATGTATCCAAACTTTCCAATACATCATAGGCAACCTTTAAATTTTCCAGTGAATTTTCATAATTTGTCTTCATCTTCTTATGAACATAAAGGTCTGTATCGTATTCTGGCAATTCCTCTAGAAAGTCAATCTGTTCAGGAATGTCACATAAAACCTCTGTTCTAACATGAAGTAATTCGCTTACCTTATGCAAATCTATGTTTGGGTTTTTAATAGCCTTTTTATAATAAGGAAGAGCTTTCTCATGGAACTCATCTACAGTCATCTTTCTTATATACTCTCCATTTAGCCAGTTTAGTTTTTTTATATCAAACATTGCTGAAGACTTGCTAAGGCCTTCTATGCTAAATGCCTCTTCAAGCTCTTTTAGATTAAATATTTCTCTTTCTCCTCCAGGATTCCAGCCTAATAGAGCTATATAATTTATTATTGCATCTACAAGATAGCCCTTATTATAGAAATCATCAAAGGATGCATCTCCTTCTCTTTTACTTAGCTTTTTGCCACCCTCTTTTGTTATATGAGGAAGATGTATATACTCTGGAATCTCCCATCCAAAAGCATTGTATAATATATTGTATTTAGGTGTTGAAGATAGATACTCAACCCCTCTGCAAACATGGCTTATTTTCATAAGATGATCATCTATTACATTGGCAAAATTATATGTTGGAAGTCCATCTGATTTTAATAATACACTCTCATCTAAGGTACTATTTTCAATGGTGATTTCTCCAAATACTTCATCTTTAAATGTTGTTGTACCAATTTGAGGTATCCTTTGCCTATAAACATAGGACTCGCCATTCTCTATCCTTTCTCTCGCCTCTTCTTTTGAAAGCTTTTTGCATGGATCATTATACCTAAATGGTCCATCCTTTAGCATATTATGTTTTTCCCTTGCACTGGCAATCTCTTCTTTAGAGCAGAAGCAGTAATAAGCCCCGCCCAATTCTATAAGCTCTTCTGCATACTTTTTATAAATATCTCTTCTCTCGCTTTGTACATAGGGGCCATAATCTCCGCCTATATCTGGTCCTTCATCATGCTTAAGCCCTGTCAGTTTAAGCACATTGTATATTACATCAACAGCTCCTTCTACATACCTTTCCTGGTCTGTATCTTCTATCCTTAATATAAACTTTCCGCCATACTTTTTAGCTAATAGATATGCATAAAGCCCTGTCCTTAGGTTTCCAATGTGCATATATCCTGTAGGACTTGGTGCAAATCTTGTTCTAACTTCCTTCATTTAAAATCCTCCTCTTATACTTAGTATAAAAAATAAAAAACCTCCATCCTATATAGGACGAAAGTTTTAACTTCCGCGGTACCACCTAAATTGGCTAAGCCCACTTAAAAATAAATTCTCTAGGGCTTCCTTCAATATAACCTGCATACCAGCTTCCACTAAATGCTAGCTCCCTAGAATGAGGATTATATCTACTCTTCCCTTTCAATGAATTTATATTTTATTTTAATAAATACTTCATGTATATATATTATTCTACATAATTAAAAAATCATGTCAACATATTTTATTTCATTAGGTAAACTTCTTTCCACTTGTCATCTTCTAATACATATTGTCTAAGTTCAATATCCTCTCCATTTGTAACTCTAACAAACTGTATTCTATACTGTCTTTTGTCTTTTCCCTTTGCGTATACATATCTAAAATAACCATTCTCCTCAACGCCAAGTATATCCTCTATAATTTGTTTATCTGCTTCATATTTGCCCTTTACTATTGCACCCGCCTCATTATTCCACTCATGATATGCATGATGCAAAAAATTTTCTGGTTTAATCTCTATATTGCAAATACTCCAACCCCTATCTTCATCTTGCTTAACTGATGCAAATCCATAATAATAGCAAAAATTTGTTTTTAGAAAACCAGTCTTTTCTAAGGTGTTATCTTTCTCAATGGTTTCAACCTCAACAAAATAATTATAAATCTCTTCATCATCTTTTCTATTTATTGTACCTTCTATTAGTTTTATAAGGTTTATGTGCCCTATTCCGCTAAATGAGTTTATAAACTCATTTAAGCTGAGATTACTTTTTACATCCTGTGATAAAAGCTCATATGCAAGAGGATATGGCTGCTTATCAAGTCCTATATTTGCATATTCTTCTTTTTTACTGTCTATATTTGATGCATCACTTAAAATATCGTAATATGCCCTTACCACATCCATCGGCAGTTGAAATGTTTTAGGTATGCCCTGTTCACTATTAAAAAAGTACTTTTTAGCAATAGGGTTATTATCAGATGGCCTTAATAGGCTATCTATGTATACATCATCTGGTTTTATACTTTCTTTGTCATTATTGTAACTATACTCTTCCGTATCATCATAAAGCTTTCCACCCATTACATAATAGCTCTTCGTATTAAACTCATTAAAGCTAAATACAACTTTAAATAATAATGTATTTAGAACTAATATAGCAAGTGCCATAAATGTCGTAATCAATACCCTTGAGCCTTTTTTTATGAACATTACCAAACCCCCAATAATATACCTATAGAATAATATATAATATTTGGGTTAAATATTCATAATATAGCTATTTATTCTTTGTAAAAAAATGCCGCAAACCATTAGTCATGTAAACCTTCGAGTATATAATATTATATCTACTTTTTTGATATAAAGCTTTTTATATCTTTAACATCAGATTTTATATCGCCTACAATATTAAGATTTTTTGTTAATTTAGTAATTATATCTTGATACCCTTTTTCTCTAATCTCCTGGTTTAAGTCTCTCTTTTCCTGGGCTTTTAAGATATAAAATATTAGTGCAATACTAAGGACAGCCCATATACCTTGCGATGCTGCTAACTTAAACAATTTGCTTTCCATTATGATTACCCCCTCTCTAATTTAGGAGATCTATCTTAAGATAATCCCTAATTATATTTAACCCACGATTTCTTGATTTACATACAGCCTGTCTACTTATATTTAGTTTTTGAGCTATTTCTATGTCCGAATATCCATATAAATAATACCGTTTTAAAACTTCCCTTTGCCGTTGTGATAATTCATTCAATTCAAGTAACTCATGAATAGCTAATTTAGTGCTGATATCAACACCTGTATTTGTATCAGCATAAAACATATCAAAATCTAAATGTACTTCTTCTATCTTATATAAATAATGCCTTTTTGAGCAGCCTATTGCCTTATTGTTTAATGAAACCTGTATATACCTTACTAACGACGCTTCGGAGAACTTGCTGAATTTACCTAAATCTAGCGATTGTAATATTTGTATGAAGAAAATTATTAGATCTGTTTCTGATTTCTCATATATCATTTTTTTAGAGAGCTTTTTAATTAACGGTTCAAATCTATTAATCATTTCTAATAGTGCATCTTCATCGCCTTTCTGTATGCAATTAATCAAATTATAAATAGACTCATCCATACTTACACCCCCATAAATTCTACTCCTAACTATAAAGAACTACTTTTGTGCACATTTTGTAAACCATTGACATATAGAACAATGGGGGAAACATGAGATTAACTCAAAGCAATAGAAGAAAGGTAGGATTAGAATTCAGTAAATAGTCTGTGGATGAAAGCAAGCTCTGGGAAACTTTCAGAGATTTAGGGAATGGTAAGCAGGCAGTTACTAACTATTATATCTCAGGTAGTTTAGTTAAAAGCTTAGAAATGATAGCATATCTTACAAATGCGAAGTTAGTAAATTACCGATTCTTTCTTCTTATTTTTTGAGGTTGCTTTTTTTACATAAATCACTTTCTATAGTATGAGGGGTAAAACAAATGGCCATTTGGATCCCTGATATTATTTTCATAAGGAGTGATGTGTTATGGCAACAATTAATACAACCAACACAAAAGAATTTAACAAAGCAGAGCTAAATGATATGCTGGCTCAATTAAAAAATGCAAGATCAAGATATGATACAGAAGCAGACCAATGTTCTTCAGCTGCTGGTATTTTGGCATGGCTTGGCTTATTAGCTCAACCTACGGGAATAGTAGGAAAGGTACTAGCTGTTACTTCGGATGTCTTATTTACGGCATGGGGGTATAAAATTAGCACAATACAGAGTACTATTACTAAATCTATTGACCAGCTTGAAAACATTAAAGACATACTTCAGGACAACCCAAACTATAATCTTGTAAGAATGCAGGTTAAACAGAGAACAGAGTCATATGAAGGCACTTACTATATGTATCCAGTAGACTTTGACGTTATAGCTCTGCACAGTATCAATTCACCTGGCTGGCTATATCTTTAATATTTGTACCCTAACGGTGTAAATATTAAATTAATCGGGTAATGAGTACGCAGTGAAATAATTTGTGCATGAAACGCCTCCAAGTTAAGGTAGCATAAAATTAACTTGGAGGCGTTTTTTCGGATGTGGTTTCCTTACTAAAGCCCTATATATGGCCTACTCATAAAAGTTAGGTGTTTACTCCTTTTCCACTTTCTGATACAATGGATTTAGCTCATTTATTTGTAGGGCTTAAATAGACTGTAAAAAAGATCTAATTTAATTTTATAATTAAGCAATAATTAATTGACACTGTCCATTCACTTGTTCCTTTAGCATATAATCAGGTTAAACAACCTGATATTGTGTATAACTCTTTAGGAGGTAAAAGCAATGTTAAATTTTTTTAAAAAGTATTTCCGGTTTATAGGCTTTATCATAATATTTATAGTATTCCTTTTACAATTCTACGATGTAATTCCACTTAATGCCTCTAGCTTCAGCTTTTTTTGCTTATGTGTGGTACTTACAGATATGCTCATACGTAAAGAATAGGGTGTCACAAACCACTTTAAAGTAATTTACGACACCTCATTCTTTAATTACTGCCTATATTATTTACTTTTTAATATCATGAAGCAATTTAGGTTCATTTAGTCTATATGTCAAGGTTAAAAGACTTTCGCTTAAATGAACATTTTCGATTACTACATTATCTGGAACCTGAAGATCTATAGGAGCAAAATTCCATATTGCTGTAACGCCATTTTTTACTAATGTATCTGTTATTTCCTGTGCCTGTTCTCTTGGGGTACAAAGTATCCCTATGTCGATATTATTTTTCTTTAGGTAGTCTTCAAGAAACTCCACATCAAGAATTGCAATATCCCTAATTTTAAGCCCTATAAGTTTTGGATTTTTATCAAATATAGCCTGATTAGTAAATCCAAGCTTAGAAAAATTGCTATAATTTGCAATTGCTTGACCAATATTACCTGCACCGATTATTATTGTATTATAGGTTTCATTTAATCCAAGTATATTGCCTATTTGGTTATATAATTCTTTTACATTATATCCATAGCCCTGCTGCCCGAAATCGCCAAAGTTATTTAAGTCCTGTCTTATCTGTGAAGCAGTAAAACCGATCTTCTCACTTAATTCCTTTGATGATATCCTGTCAACATCATTGCTTATAAGCTCCAGCAAATACCTGTGGTATTTTGGAAGCCTTCTTACAACAGCCATTGATATTTGCCGTCTATCGCTCATTAAGTACCACTCCTTAATTCATATTGTATCTTTAGTCTACATTATAGTTAATATATTAACAACTGCTTTATATTTTTATAGTATTACTTAACTCAATGAGTGTCAAGTTTGTTATGTCATAATCGTTTTTTATAGTATAATATTTATTATTATACTCTTTATGTATTAAAATTCAAATAACCGATTTTGGGGTGATATAATTGATTTTACTTTCATGTATAAATTTATGCAAATCATATGGAATAAATACAATACTTGAAAATATAACGTTCAATATACAAGATGGTGACAAAATAGGCCTTGTAGGGGTAAATGGAGCAGGCAAATCCACCTTGTTTAAAACTATAGTAGGTGAGATTCCAAAAGATTCTGGTGATATATATATTGATAAATATAAAGCCATAGGCTATATGCCTCAAAATATGTCCTTAAACTCTGAAGATACAATAATGGACGAGATGCTCAAAGTATTTTCTGATATTATAAATATGGAGAAGCGGCTTAGGGAGCTTGAAATATTAATATCAAAAAAAGAACATATTGCAGATGAAAAATACCATAATAAACTACTTTCAGAGTATGCTGATCTTTTAGATAAGTTTAACCAATCCGATGGTTATGGATATAAAAGTTTTATAAGAGGCGTTTTAGTAGGTCTTGGTTTTGATGATGGGGACTTTGATAAAAAAATAAATATATTAAGCGGTGGACAAAAAACAAGGATTGCACTTGGTAAGCTTTTGCTTTCAAAGCCGGATATACTGCTTCTTGATGAACCTACAAACCATTTAGATCTAGATGCAGTAGAATGGCTTGAGGACTTTTTGAAACAGTATAAAGGCTCAGTCTTTATAATATCTCATGATAGATTTTTCCTTGATGTAATAACAAACAAAACCTTTGAAATGGATGGTAAGAGCCTTGAACAGTACAATGGCAATTATTCATATTTTGTAAAGGAGAAGGAAGTAAGAAGGCAAAATTATTTAAAGCAGTATGCTCTTCAACAAAAGGAAATTGCAAGGCAGGAAGCAGTTATAGAAAGATTTAGATCCTATAACAGAGAGAAAAGCATAAAGCAGGCTGAAAGCAGAGAAAAAGCCCTAGATAGAATTGAAAGAATTGAAAAGCCTGACAATGAGCCCATTGCTGCAAAAATAAAATTTGAAACAAGGTCTAGAAGCGGAAATGATGTTTTAAAGGTTGAAAACCTATCAAAATCTTTTGATAATAAGCTTTTATTTGATAACATTGATTTTGAAATTAAAAGAGGAGAAAAGGTGGCAATAATTGGGCCAAATGGCACGGGCAAGACAACTCTTTTTAGAATAATAATGGGGCTATTAAGCCAAGATGGTGGTGAAGTACTTCTTGGCAGAAATGTAAACATAGGATATTACGATCAAGAGCAGTCTTATTTAGACCCTAATAAAACAGTAATTGATGAAGTATGGGATAGTTATCCTGATCTTACTCAAACAAAGCTTAGAACTATTTTAGGAGCATTTCTGTTTTCAGGTGAGGATGTCTTTAAAAAAATAAACCTTTTAAGCGGTGGAGAAAAAAGCAGGGTTGCTCTTGTTAAACTAATACTCTCAAAGTCAAACTTCTTGCTTCTTGACGAGCCAACAAATAATCTTGACATACTCTCAAAGGAAGCCCTTGAAAATGCACTAATGAATTATGATGGTACCATACTTACAATATCTCATGACAGGTACTTTTTAAACAGGGTTGCAACAAAAATAATATATTTTAGTGGCATAGATGGCATGGCTGAGTACTCTGGTAACTATTCTTATTACTTAGAGAAAAAAGGAAGGCCTACTAGATTTATTGAGGAACCTAAAGCTTATACTACAATCACTAAAACCGCTGCAAAAGAAGAAAAAAGGAAGCTTAAAGAACAGCAAAAAATAGAACTTCAGAAAAAAGAAGCTATAAAATCTTTAGAGGAAGATATTGAAGATATAGAAAAAGAGATTATGGATTTAAATGAACTTTTATGCCTTGAAGATGTGTATTCAAATCCTGAAAAATCCCAGAAGGTACATGATCAATTAAAAGAGTTAGACACTAAATTAAACCAATTATATGATGAATGGGAACAGAAATTGTAATTTTTGTTCCCTATTTTTATTTTCCACTTATGTATTTCCATTATTTTTTACTAGTTAATATAATGTTTATTTATACTAAATGCTTAGTATACATAAAATAGCGTTTTGGTTAATTAAAAATATTATGTAAACGTTAATAATCCACATTATCCACATAGTTATCCACACCCGTTAATGGCGGTATATATCAAATATAGTCGTATTTTCACATTATCCACAACTTATTTACTAACATACTGTTGAAATTTAAGTAAACCTTCGTTATTTACATAAGTTTATGATTATTAATGCATAATAAATGGATTGCTCAGTTTAACTAAACCAAACAATCCATACATTGCTACCTTTGCCCTAGCTTCAATGAGGGGTTGGCATTAAGGTACATATCAGACAGATTTCCTTTAAGGTACTCATAATATGCTGCTGATGCAATCATGGCAGCATTATCTGTGCAGAGAATAATTGGCGGGAAGAAAATATCAAGCCCATTTTTCTCTCCTTCTTCCATAAATCTTTCTCTTAGCCTAGAATTTGCTGCAACTCCGCCTGCAATCCCAACGTTTTTAGATTTCTGCTTAATTGCAGCAGATATGGTGTTACTAACTAAAACGTCAACTACCGCCTCCTGAAATGAGGCTGCAACATCAGCAGTGTTTACCTCTTTCTTTTCCATATGCATTTTATTAAGATAATTTAACACTGAAGATTTTACCCCACTAAAGCTAAAATCGTATTCTCCATCCTCTATACGAGCTCTAGGAAAAGATATGGCATCCTTTTGCCCACTTTTAGCTAGTTTATCTATAAGCGGTCCTCCAGGATAACCAAGCCCTATTGCCCTTGCTATTTTGTCATAGGCCTCTCCTGCTGCATCATCCCTTGTCCTTCCTAATATTTCGTATTCACCATAATCTTTAATATTTACTATGTTTGTATGTCCACCTGACACTACAAGAGATACAAAGGGTGGTTTAAGATCTTTATGTGCAAGGAAGTTAGCACATATATGGCCTTCTATATGGTTTACCCCAACAAAGTCCTTACCCGTGGCATATGCCAATGCTTTCGCCGCAGATAATCCAACTAATAATGCTCCTACAAGCCCAGGCCCATATGTTACACCTATTATATCAATATCATCCATAGTAACATTAGCCTCATCTAAAGCCCCTTTAATTACTACATTGACCATTTCAACATGTTTCCTTGATGCAACCTCAGGTACAACTCCGCCAAACTTTTTATGCACATCTATCTGTGACGAAATAACATTAGAAAGTATTTCTCTTCCATCTACTACAACAGCTGCAGATGTTTCATCACAGCTAGACTCTATTCCAAGTGTTACTAATTGTTTCATTTCAAATTCTCCTTCTGTTTAAACCTGTTATTATTAAAGTTTTGCCTAATGTTAATATTATTATTTTAAGAAGAAATATGCAACAGTTAAAAAGTATAGTCGCTGCCACACTTGGCAGCACTAAAAAAAGCCCCATAATTTTGAGGCTTTAGGCTTTTTAGGTTTTATCTTTCTTCTCTATAATAGGCTTCTCCAAGTCCTTTAGGTGGTGAATTCTTCCTTGAGTTTTTAATGGATGAAATAACAAGTACTAATATTGTTACTATATATGGAAGCATATCAATAAAGTACTGAGATACAGCAAACTTTGTACCTTGTATTCTAAAGCCTATAATATCAAGTCCTCCAAAAAGGTAGGATCCAATGATTGCTTTATATGGGTTCCATGATGCAAATATAACTAGTGCAACTGCAATCCACCCTCTCCCAGCAGTTATTCCCTCTTGCCATGCTGGTACATATACAAGTGATAAAAAAGCTCCTCCTAGGCCGCATAATGCACCGCCTAAAGTTACGTGTATATATTTATATAAAGATACATTGATTCCTGCAGCATCTGCAGCTCCAGGGCTTTCACCAATTGCTCTTAAATTAAGGCCTGGTCTTGTTTTATATAAATAAATTCCAAGTACTATAGCTAAAATATATCCAAAGTACACAAATGGGCTCTGGTTAAATAAAGCTCTTCCAAGTATAGGTATATCCGACAAAAGAGGAATTGGTACAGGACCAAAATATGCCTTTAAATCTGCTGGCACTACTTTTCCACCTAAGCCTTTACCCATAAAACTAGAAAAACCTGCTCCAAATATACTTAAAGTAAGTCCGCTTACAACCTGATTTGCTCTAAGTTCAATTGTTAAAAAAGCATATATTAAAGCTCCTATAAATCCACCCATGGCCCCTGCCAAAACAGATAAAATAGGATTGGAAGTTGCAGATGCAGTTAAAAACCCAAGTACAGCCCCCATGAGCATCATACCTTCAACTCCAAGGTTTAAATGTCCAGCTCTTTCACTTAAAATCTCCCCAAGGGTTGCAAACAAAAGAGGGGTTCCCGCTACAACTGCTGCTGCAAGAAATGATGTAATTCCGTCCATTTATAAAACCTCCTCTTTATGTGAAGTTGCTGAACATTCCAATTGAATCTCTTTTTGTATCATTTTCTCTAACTTACTTTGTCTAATTGCTTCATACTGTATAAAAAATTCACTTCCAAGTACAAAAAATAATATGGTTCCTTGAAGCATCTCAGCTACTGAAGATGGTATACTAAATGCAGTCTGTATATAGGCTGCTCCTTGTACTAAGCCAGCAAATAGTACAGATACTAAAGCAATTATTGGTGCACTTAAATTTGAAAGCCATGCAATTATAATGGCTGTATACCCAACCCCTCCAGATACATCAACTGATAGGGTGCCACTTACAGCTGAGGCTTGAATCATACCGGTTAGCCCACAAAGTCCTCCGCTTATAAGCATAGCAGTTATTATCGTCCTTTTTATATTCATTCCTGCATACTGAGCAGTATTTTCACTTTCGCCGATTACTGCAATCTCAAATCCTAATTTGCTGTGATTCATAAAAATATACATTACAACACATAATATAGCCGCAATTATCCATCCTATGTGTACTCCAAATACCTTTGGAAGTACTGCTTCATCAGGGAAGTTTGCAATCTTTGGGAATCCTACAGCCTTAGGATCCTTCCAAGGACCATATTGAAGATATTGTATAAATTTTATTGCCACATAATTTAACATTAAGGTTACTATTGTTTCATTTGTTTTCCACTTTGCCTTGAAAAACGCAGGTATAAGTGCCCATATACTTCCTCCTATTATCCCTGCAATAACCATTAATATTAAAGTAACAGGCCTTGATCCTGTAGGAAACTTAAGAGCTACAAGGCTTGCAGCAAAAGCTCCCATACAAACTTGTCCTTCTCCTCCTATATTCCAAAACTTCATTTTAAATGCAGTCGAAACACCAAGAGCAGTTATAATAAGAGGCACTGCAGCAATTATAACCTCGTTTATCCTATATCTTGAGCTAAATGCTCCTTTTATCATTGCCATATATACCTTAATAGGATTTTGGTGAGTTGAAATAAATATAAATACAGCTGCCACCAAAAGTGCAAGTATAACTGATGTTATGTGTATCAGTGTACTTTTAGTCTTAGAAATTTCTGCCCTTTTAACAAATCTCATCATACCGCACTCTCCTCACCTTCACCTGTCATTAAAAGTCCTAACTTTTCCTTTGTTGCATCTTTAGCATCTATTATTCCTGTAATGCGGCCACCGCATAGTATCATTATCCTGTCACAAAGTTCAATTAATGCATCTAAATCTTCACCAATATATAAAACGGCAACTCCTTTTTTCTTTTCTTCATTTATTAGATTATAAATAGTATAGGTTGCTCCCACATCAAGTCCCCTAACAGGATATGCAGTAATCAAAAGCTTAGGGTCTGACTCTAATTCCCTTCCTAATAAAACCTTCTGTATATTACCGCCTGATAGTTTCTTAACCGGAAAGTCAATCCCCGGTGTCTGTATATCAAGCTTTTTAACTATTTTAGCTGCCTTTTCTTTTGAAGGCTCCCTATCTATAATAAATCCTTTATTTTTGTGGTATTCTTTTAATATAAGGTTATCCACAATATCCATTGGAGCTACAAGCCCCATACCAAGCCTATCTTCAGGAACAAAGCTCATGCTTATCCCTTTATTTATAATCTCTCTTGGAGTTTTGCCTACAATATTTTCATCTTTATAATATATTTCTCCACTCTCCACGTCATGAAGTCCTGCTATTGACTCACATAGCTCTTTTTGTCCGCTTCCAGATACTCCTGCAACTCCTAGTATTTCTCCCTCTTTAATCTCAAAAGATATATTATCTAATACTTTAACATTATCCTCATTTAGTGCCGTTAAATTCTTTATATCTAATACCTTTTTACCTTTTTGTGTTTCAACCCTTTTTATTGATAAATTCATGGGACGTCCCACCATAAGTTCTGTAAGCATCTTGGGATTTGTATTTGGGTCATCTTTTTTAACTGTACCTACAGTCTCTCCGCCTCTTATTACTGTTATTCTATCAGCTATTGTCATAACCTCATTCATTTTATGAGTAATAATAATTATGGTACATCCATGCTTTTTCATATTTTTCATTATACTAAACAGCCTACTTATCTCTTGGGGTGTTAAAACTGCAGTAGGCTCGTCCATAATCAATATATCAGCACCCCTGTAAAGCACCTTAACAATCTCCACGTTCTGTTTCTCCCCAACTGACATATCATATATTTTTTTATCTAAATCTATTTCTAATCCAAATTTATTGCACAAATCCTGTATCTTTTTATTGTCCTTTTTATTTGAAAGGAAAAAACCTTCTTTCTCTCCAAGTATTATATTCTCTTTAGCACTTAAAACATCTATAAGCTTAAAATGCTGGTGTATCATCCCTATGCCTGCTTCTATGGAGTCTTTAGGAGAATGAAAATTAACTTCCTTCCCATTTATGAAAATAGAACCGCTATCAGGGGTATAAATCCCTGATAGCATATTCATAAGCGTTGACTTTCCTGCTCCATTTTCTCCAAGCAGTGCATGTATTTCTCCTGACTTTGCCTCAAAGCTTATATTTTTATTTGCAATTACTTTTCCAAAATGTTTGGTTATATTCTCCATTTTAATGGATACAAGGTTTTTATCTACGCTATTCATAATAATTCTCCTGTCACTACTTAGTTTTTCCTATAACTCCCTTAACAAACCAATCCATGCTCCATACATCTTCATCACTCATTACATCGCCATCTTTAACCTTAACTTCTCCTGATTGATCTAGTAGAGGTCCTTTAAATACCTTAAGTGAACCATCTAATATAGCTTTCTTAGCCTCTTCAACCTTCTCTTTTGATTCCTCCGGTGCATACTCTGTAAGTGGTGCAAGGTCTACAATACCATCTGCCATAGGTCCCCAATAGCTTTCGCTCTTCCATGTACCATCCATAACCTCTTTTACAGCCTTTATATAATAAGTTCCCCAGTTCCATATTGGAGCTGTCATATATCCACTTACATTTTCTTTATGCTCTAAATCATACCCAATAGATGCTGCTCCTCTTTCTGATGCAGCTATTTGTGTTGCAGTTGAGTCTTGGTGCTGGCCTAAAACATCGCATCCCTTATCAAGCAATGCATTTGCAGCTTCCTTCTCTTTTGCTGGGTCATACCATGTGTTTGTCCACATAACTTCAACTGTCGCATCTTTATTTACAGACTGAACTCCCAATGTAAATGCATTTATTCCCCTTATAACCTCTGGGAATGGGAAAGCTCCTACATAACCAATTTTATTTGTCTTTGTCTTCATACCAGCTACTATTCCAGATAAATATCTTGGCTCTTCTATCTTTCCAAAATATGTTCCCATATTATCTAATGTTGTATTTCCTGAGCAGTGCATAAACTTAACCTCTGGGTGATCTTTAGCAACCTTTGCTGTATAATCCATAAATCCAAAACTTGTTGAGAATATAACCTTTGCTCCCTGATCCACAAGATCTCTCATAGCTTTTTCAGATTCAGGACCTTCTGGTACATTTTCTCTTATAAGTACCTTAACTTTATCACCAAACTCATTTTCAAGGGCAATTTTGCCATTGTTATGAGCTTCAGTATATCCACCATCATTTACAGGCCCTATATAAACAAAACCAACAACTAATGGTTCATCCTTTTTTGACGAATCCTTTGGATCAACTTGCTTTTCATTACTTCCACACCCTGTAAGTATAATTGACATAATAACTAGTAAACTTGCAAAAATCTTAGTTAATTTTTTCATATTGTCCTCCTCTAGACTAATAATCTGATGTTTTTTCATTTTAAAACAAACATTATCTTATAGGCGCCAATAAGATAATGTAATTTAATTAATATATATTTATGGTCTTATGACCAATTTATTGTCTTTCATCGAATCTATAACAACTAAAGACTCAAGCCTTACACCCTTCTCTAGTATCTTTTGCCTTCCCCCTTGGAACCCCTTTTCTATAACAATACCTACACCTTTAGCATTAGCACCAGCCTGATTTATAATATCAATAAGTCCTAAAGCAGCCTGACCATTTGCTAGAAAATCATCAATTATAAGTACATTCTCACCTTTTTTAATATAGTTTTTTGAAACACATATCTTGTACATTGTATTTTTAGTAAAAGAAAAGACCTTAGATATATATATTTCTTTATCAAGATTTGATGATATTGTCTTCTTAGCAAAAACAACTGGAACATCAAAATATTGAGCAGTAATACAGGCAAGTCCAATACCTGAAGATTCAATGGTTAATATTCTATCTATATCATCGTTTTTAAACCTTTCCTTAAATTCTTTTCCTATTTCATTAAACAGCTTTACATCAATCTGATGATTTAGGAAGCTGTCAACCTTTAGTATCTTATTGTCAATTACTCTTCCTTCTTTTATAATTCTTTCTTTAAGTAATTCCATAGTCTATCCTTCCCCATGCAGTATTTTAAAATATATATTTATAAAAAAAATAAACTCTCCTATTAACTAAGAGAGTTTATAAGCATACAAAATAAGCACCTATAAACACCCATAGTCAGACCATTTGCGGTAGTCCGGTAGAAACGCTTGAACCATATTTTCAAGCATATACGGGCGAACTTTTTTATAAATTTTACGTTTAATGTTCAGCTTTTTTATTTTTTATGTATTTAGTTTAACCCAATAGAATATAAAAAGCAACCCAAAAAACAAAAACCTCCACCTTTTTTGTGAAGGTTTTATTCAATTATGCCTTTAGACCATCTACAAGCACATTTATTGATTTCAAATGGTCTTCAATAGGTATATTCCTATCAAGAGGGGCTTTTATTGCAAAAGATTCTACAAGAGAAGATAGCGTAAATGCCATACTTTGAGCATTAACAGGCCTTATTTCCTCATTTTCCATACCTTCCTCTATCATGTGGTTAAATATATCTTTTAGAAATGATATCTTATCTGTTAGCTTATTAGGCAGCTCATTATTCTCTTTTCTGTGCCTTACTAATAAATCTGATATCACAATCATCATAGCTTTTTCTTTATCATATTCCATGATAGCTTTTGCAGCAACAAGTTTAATCTTCTCAATAACTGTTAAATCAGGCTGCTTTAATATAGACTTATAATCATTCTCAATAGCGCCCGTTATATAATCAATGGTATAACAATATATCTCATCTTTATTTTTAAAATATTGATATAATGTTGTACGTCCCATCCCGCATCTTTCTGCTATATCTGATAGTGTAGTGTTGTAATACCCTTTCTCAGCAAATACATCTATTGCTTCCTTCATAATCTCTTCTCTCTTTTTCTCCACATCAATTATTTTTGGCATGAAGCAACTTTCCCTCCTTTACTGACATAAGCGTCTATAATAATTATAGCATAAGAATTTGTATTATCAATGCTATTTGCAAAACTGAATCAATAACAAAAACAGTCAAACCATATGCCCATAAATGGTTTAACTGTTAAGGTTTTATTATTAATGTATATTTACCGCTTTTCTATTCCTCGTCTTTGGTTGTTTCATCTTCAGCTGTATTAACATTAACCTCTTCGTATACATCAGCAGCTTCCTCGTCTACTGAACTACTAGTATCACTTGGCATGGAAGCGCCACACTTTGGGCAAAACTTTGAGGATATTTCCACTTCACTTTTACAATTTGGGCAAACCCTAACTTTTTTTAAAGCAGACATTTTGGTCTTTAGATTATCAATATTTTTTTGTATCTCAACTATTTGTTCACATAGACCATCTATTGACTCGTTAAACCTTTGATCATTTTCATATTCTTCGTAAAGTATTTTACCAATCTCAGTATAAATCTTCTTTATCTTATCTTCTTCAGAAGATATAGTCATGCTAAGTTTCGTCGACTCAACCATATCCCCTGATACCTTAGCAGCTGTTTTTGCTGCATCTCCGACCTTCTTTGTAATACCATCTAAAAAAGACATATAAAACCCTGGTTACAAAAATCATAACAAAATGTAACCATACTCCTTTCTCTATTTTATTAGTTTTTATGATTTTACCACCAATAAATTTTATTAAATCTCCACATTAGTTGACATCTGTTTATTCCATATCTTTTTAATATCTGTCCATCTAATGTAGTGATATTGCATTGTTTCTTTGCTGGGTATAATGCTGTGATACATCCTATGTACCTTTCGCCATTTATCTTGGTATATTTAATTAAATCCCTGTGTTTGTACCCTTGTAATTTATCATTCTTTTTATCTTTACCATACTTCTTTCTCATTGGTTTAATACTCCAGTCTTTTATATTATATTGTTCAGGCTGAATAAATAAATCAGTTATCACAATAGCATCATTACTATGAGATTTTTCAATATTCCAATCAATACGTTTATTTGCTGTATCTCCACCATTAGTTAATGTTAAATTACCCCGTTTCATTAATTCTTTTCTTAGATAATTCTTGCCTTGCATTACATGCTGTGCATAATCGAACCTTATATTTTTCCCTTTTATAATTGAATAATACTTCTTAGCAAATGTTATTTCTCTACTTTCCGTTTTATCATGGCAACTACTACATAAGGTGATTAAATTATTTAAAGTATCAGCACCGCAATAAGGGTATCTCTTGGGAGTAATATGGTGTACTTCTAACATACAATTTTGCCTGCCACATTCTTGACAAGTAAAACTATCTCTTATTAATGCTGCTTTCCTTAAATTTTCATCAAGTCTATTTGTTTTTTGATACTGCCATTTATATAGTTTATGTCCTTCAGCCAATGCTCTTATATCAATAGCAACATCTTCAAGGTGATATTCTGATATATTAATCCATTTATTTAATTGATTAATTACTCGTAAAATAGCATCTTTCTTTTGTTTAATACTTGGAGCAATCCTATTATTTCTTTTGCTATTACTACGATTATCAAATCTTACAGGTCTATATCTTTTCTCGTTTCTCTTATAACGTCTATACCCACGCCTTACATCAATTAAATGTTTAACATCTTGTCTTTGCTCAATTACACCTTTAAATATGGGTTTATTTTTTGTTTTACATTGTTGTACTATAGCAATGCCAACGTGTATTGAGCCATCATCAATTCCACAAACAAAATGGGAATCATCTTGTTCATCATCTATTACTTCCTTTTTAAGTCTGATAACCATTGGGTATTTTGACACTAATTCGGCTCTTTGTTTCCTTATTAAATACCAACCTTTATTGACTTTTGTAGGACTTAATTTTCTACTGTCTCTATCCAATACAAAACAATATTCAGTCATCTCTGACTAACCTTCCTTTTGGAGAATTTTCCTTCTTGCCAATGATAGTATAATGCACATATATTTTTGGTGTTTGACTACAACACATAGTAGTCGGTCATCCTCAATATTCATAGAGCTTCAGACTGATGGATACATCCAAAGGTATGTCTTTAGCATTTATACAATCGTAGTTCATCATGCTGAATTATTTTCATAATTCTACACTCACTTAGGCTTGAAAACACCAAACAGTTATCATAACAACCTATGTGTGCCGGCTTGTTATGATTTTTTGCAACTATTTAAAGTTCCCTATCTTTCCATTAATGATTAATATTATTACCTATAAATCTATTATTATAATACCATATTATACCTTACGATTAAATTAGTTAATATTAATTTAATTTAAAATTTTCTTCCGCAATGGGGGCAATATTTGTAGTTAGAATCTACGTACTCACCACAATGAGGACATTTTCTATATGGCGTATTAACCTCAATTAATCTATTTAAATCCACGGTATCGCTTTCTAAAATCTCTTTAATATAATTCCTTGGAACCTTAAACACCCTGCCGCAGCATCTTGCTTCAATATAATACTCTCTTCCCCATTTAAATAGTGGAATAAAGAAAAAATGAAAATAGTAATACCTTTCAACTAACTGCATTCTAGAGTACATTCCACAAGAACATATTATATTGCTAAATTCCTTTAAATTTTTTTCTTTGTTCTGTATCCCAAATATACCAAAGAAGAACATTCAAATCTCCACCCTTATATTATACCAACTTTTAATATTGTTGCCCCCTATCAGACGCCTTGAGCTTTACTTCATTTCAAGCATACTAATATATTTATTTGCATCATTTTTCTTTCTAAATATTAGTATCTTTTTACCTTTACTTTCTTGAAGCTTTTTTATGTTTCTTTGTCCTGATGTTTTAGAAAAGTTCCAAATGTATTTCAAGAATTCAAAATCAAAATGCTCAGGGCATCCTTCTGGCATATCAGGTCTTACCTTGCCCATATTAGTTATAATTCGTTTAAAATATCTCATTATACATACTACTCTGCTTAATTGAAAACAAATAATTATATCGGCCTTTTCAATACGTATATCCAATGTACCACCATAATTACCGTCAATTATCCAATCACTGCCTGATATTATATTTTCCTGCTTTTTTATCCACTCCCCTTTTGGAGTTTCAATCCAACCGTTATTCCAAAATTCTTTATCAAGATGAATAAGTGGAATTTCTGTTATTTCTGCAAGCTTTCTTGAAAAAGTACTTTTACCGCTACCTGGTGAGCCTATAACTATTATTCTTTTCCCTATATCGTCCATTGTTTTACTCCTAGTAATATAATATAAATGTTAAATTGTCATTTTATGCTATATATATTCTACCATAAATTTAAATAATGGTTATATATTATTTATTGATAAAAGGCGATTGACCAAATTCGGTTACTGTGTTATTCTTTTCTTAGTAAATTAATAGTTTACTAAACTACTAATTTACTAAATATTATTTATTATTAATTGGAGGAATTTTAATCATGGAAATACCAACTACGCTAAAACATAAACCAGTTATTGTTTCAGAAAACTACGAAAACATAGATGGCAGAAAAGCATATAATAGTGATGCAAAGGGACTTTCTCTTGGGCTTGCTCAGTGGAATGACAGAGGAAAATTAGATATTTCAGCAAAAGTATGGAGGTATACTGGTGAAAAATGGTCACGCCAATCTGAAGAACTTCCTATGCACCGTGTACTTGATCTTGCCATCTTAATTTGCAGGAGTTATCTATATTTTCAAGAGGCATATCGCTTCCCGAAATTATATGATGCTGAAAATCCTAGGATTGACCGTATTGGCCTACAAGGTGATGCCATGACAGTAGAGGTTTGTACTGATAATCCTATGATCGATGAGGATATTCAATTATTTTCACAAGTTCTTAGTAACGATGGCGAACTAATTGGTGAAAGACTTAGGGTATTGTCCCGGTTGCTTAAAGAAGCTGGATATTAGGCATTTATTAATTTTGAAAGGAAAGAAAAAATGGATAAAAGCAGACGTAAAGAATTACTTGAGGCATATAAGCAGATCAAAATTTATATGGGAGTATATCAAATAAAAAATAATGTTAATAGCAAGATTCTCATTGGCACTTGTTCCAATTTAAAAAGCTGCTGGTTTACGATAAAAATGCAATTGGATATGGGCAAATATGCAATTGCTCAGCTACAAAATGATTGGAACGAGTTAGGTGAAGATGTTTTCACTTATGAGGTCCTTGAGGAAAAGGAAGCAGATGCAGATGTAAAATGGGAACTAAAAAAGATGGAGAAAGTTTGGTTAGAAAAACTACAGCCCTATGGTGATAGAGGATATAATAAGCCTGCTAAAGAATAATGCACTATATATTAAAGGTAGTTGTTTGACAAGACAAGCTTTACCGGTATTCCACATCATCGTATGTAACGTTCGATATACCACCGGTGGAAACACGAAAGCAAAGGCATCAAGATTTTTTCATCTTAATGCCTTTGGATTTTCTTATTATTAAGGAATATGTCTATAATTTACTGTCATTTTCTCTTTATGGATTCAACAAAAATCTGTTGGATATACTAACTTGAAGCCTTATTGTTTTTCCAATAATCAAAAGTTTTTATCAAAATACTCCCTTTGGAAGTAATTGACTTTATAAAGTTTTCTTGTTCAGTAATGGGAATTTTATCAATAATATTATGGAATAAGCTTTTCATTTTTCTATAATCACACAAGAAAGAATCTGCACTAGCCTCGATCATTTCATTTGAAGAAACTTTCGAAAAATCAACGTAATATCCTGCAGCATATGCTAAATACTCAATAAATACCCTTTGTGTTCTGCCATTTCCTTCTCTAAAGGGATGAATTGCATTTAGTTCACCTAAATAATATGATAACTTCGCTATCATTTCCTCCTCTGTCAACCCTATTAGATAATTATCATTATGTAACTCAGAAAAGGTTTCATTAGCTATGTTATTAATAAAGGCGTAATTACAAAAACGACTTCCCTTTGAAATATTTACAGATCGAGTTTTCCCTGCCCATTCATAAATATCATCAAAAATATATTTATGAATATTTAACAAGTGTTCAAAGTTTAAGTCGCCTTTCATTGGATTCATTTTTAGATCTAATATTTTAACAGCTGTAATTTGACGTTCAGCTTCTTCTAGCAAAGTTTCACTTTTTATATTTAATTTATTTTTCAATATAAAGCTGTTGGGATAACAATAATAGTTATCCCCTTTATATTCGTAATAACTATTAGCCATACTGCATCCCTTATTTCTGCGTGTACTTTGATACTAGATTTTTAACAGCATCTTTGGATGATATTTTTCCTGACGCGCAATTGTATAAAATTCCGACTTCATGCCTTTTTAACTTTAAACCTTCAATAGCCATGGTTCCTTGAACTTCTTTAACAAGCTGTATAGCTTTTCTCATATAATATCCTCCCATCTCCTATATATAATTATATCATATTCACCATTTAATATACCAAGTTTTACAGTAAATAATTGGATAGAAAAGACTATAGCCTTGTAACTGTAATATTTACAAGAAATACCTTATTGTACTTATTGCAGTTATAACTATCTTTTTCATAAATGTTATCCCCTTTCAACCTGCCCGAATCGTACACAGGACACCGTTAAGCATATAATACTAATTGCAATTGCAATGGGAATCCAAGGAAATAATTCATATGAGTAAGTCCCCATATTTGCTGCCAGCTTGTGCATTTCAGCGGTAATGATTACAAAAGGATAGCACATGGGATATACAAACCACACATTTGTGTTAATAGCCAAAATAGATGGGACAATAGTTGCCAAGCCAATGCCAACCGAAAAAATTGGTGTTTGAATACAGGAAAATCCAAAGTATTTTAGAGCGGCGTATTTTTTTCAATTCAACCCCAATTAAAGATAAAAAGTTCATTCAAAATTCCTGATTTCCAAAATCGTAACAATTTGTACTATTACAATTTTTCACCTTATGGATTAAATAAGGTGGTGGTGTCACAGGATTCAACCACTCGGATTAACACTTTCGTATTAAAATCTTGCAAAGCCTTAATCAAATATATTAATTAAGTACAACAAGATTATGGCTGTTAGCCATTCCTAATATATTTATATCACCAAAGCCTTTCAACTTAGTGTACTTTGGCAATTTTAATTTATATTAAAATTGCTAGTTTACCAATCCAAGTATTTGTTTTCTCTGTTTTAACCACAAATCAGGACTTCCACCTACCTTCCCTTTAATTATTCTATTTATAATAGACCACTTAGCCCATTCATTCTTTTTATTAAAACTCTCCTTATACTCAATTAATTTATCTTTTAATAACTTTGGTACTCTCTCTTTAAATCCATAGCTTCTTCTTGCGATTACCATTGAAGCACCATTATGAACTGCCATTCCATATTGGTGGCAATATTTATATAACCCTATTTTGCTTGTGAATTGAGGTTTAACTTTTACAACCTCTATTCCTTCTCTATAACAAGCATCTTCAAGCATTTGTAATAGTTGAGAATATATAAATTGGTGTTTAATTCTAGCAAATTTGCTACGGACATCTCTATCATCCTTGAACTTTAAATCTTCTATGGCTATTCCGCATCCTTGGTTTTTTGCTATTAATACTAATTGTTTCACTAATTCGCCACATAAATTACTACGCCTATTGCTACGAGCATACAATAACTCAGGTTGTTTTAAATATCCATGCCATTTATAATTACCCTTGTTGTCTATACAAGTTAAAGCAAAGCCATTAGGGTTTGTATCTATACCTATTATACTGTTATGTCCCATATAAACTTTTTCTGTCTTAGGCAACTCAAAGGTTATATGAACATAATATTTGCCATTTCTCTTTATTATTTCAACTTGGTATGCTTCGCCTGTCTGTAAATGGTTTAAAAATAGCTCTCTATAATTAATACCATTTACCTTACCTGTTTTCTTTGATAATTTTTGAGAAAGATATATTGGCACTTGTATTTTTATAGCCCTATTGGTTTCAGTTTTCTCTAATGTAGATATTTCAAGAAATGTCATGTTGTTTTTGATAACCACCCTTAAATTGGGATTACCATTCTTAGTCTTATCTCCACGGCTATATATTCTATTGTTACGGCAATCTTTCCATTCCTGATTAGTTATCAAGCCTTTACATCTTCTTAGAAACATTTGTTTAGTACCAAAAACTACAGGTGGAATAGTATGGGCATCAATAAAATATTGCCAATAGTGCAATTTACGTTTTCTTTTATCTAATTTACTAAGCAAGGCATTTCGCTTTTTATCAGACAATTTGTCGCTTTTCAACTGTTTTTCAATCGCTTTAACTTTTCTACCATAATTCTGATAATTCATCTTAACTAATTCTTTCTGTGATTGAATTGTCTGCCTTGCATTTTCTACCGCATCCTTGGCTTGACGGATATTTAGGTTATATTTATTTGCCACATCTTTTTCTAAATCCCCTATTTTTACCCCTTCAAGAAGCCGTTTAAAGGAGTATCGAATAGCAGTACAAAATACAAGCATCATATTATCTAAAATCTGTTTTTGCTCATCTGATACATTAATCAGTATGGCCCTCATGGTTGTTTTCAGTATTCTTGCTCCTCCTTTTCCGACTCTTGAATAGATTCTTTTGTATCCTCCTTTACTTTTCTGCTATCACGTCACATATTTTTAATGCTTTTATTGTAACACCAGTTAATTCGCTTACTTTTGATATACTTATCATTTTACCCGTTGATTGATACCTCTAACTTAAAGTATATCGTAATAGTGAATTAATATTAAACGCTATTTATTATTAAATGTTATGACTTGTTACAATATTCAGTAACTGCTGCTACCTCCAAAATAACAAGATTTTAAATATAATTTCATAAACATAATGATACTATTAACATAAAATTAAATCAAATAAAAAGGTAGGGTAATAAACGGTCGTATTGCCATCTATCCCCTACCTATAATATTCTATTTAAGGGTTATTATTC
>ENA-UOOK01000449-UOOK01000449.1-fermentation-metagenome-genome-assembly--contig:-NODE-449-length-54175-cov-7.203899_pt1 | contig 54175 bp, 46 predicted proteins | sample MGYA00245777_ERZ724023 | MGnify/ENA primary metagenome ERZ724023 (study PRJEB28704, sample SAMN03018312) | fermentation metagenome | biome: anthropogenic terrestrial biome; feature: soil; material... | reverse complement strand
TTAGTTGTGCCCCTCCCCAGTTTACATTTCTAAGGTATAGATATTCTATGTCCTTAGTGAGAGGGTTGCCCTCCTTATCTGTAAATAGCCTCTCGGAATACTCCGAGTTAGTCGGTGCAAGGTTTTACCTTATCACCATTTTCTTCTTCCTCCTATTTTTCAATAGGATTTTTTATTTAAATGCAGGTTTATTTTTCTATTCCTGCAATTAAGCAATTGTAAACTTTAAACTTTTGTAACAATCACAAAAAACACTTGACTTTTGAAAATCGCCCCAACAATCGACTAGAAGGGATTTTTTCCCTTACTAACTGTGATAGGAGTGTTATTTGTGAAACCTATTTTTGTTGTCCATGAATCTTATCAAGATTTCGTTTTAACTCAGCTAAATAAGTATTATTCCAATGGTATCCTTACTCTTGTAAGCAAAGATTGGTCTATTATCACCAAGTTATGGATTTCTGATCTTTCTTATACCACTACTTTTATTAGTGATACTTATTCTGTCAAAGGTCCTGCGCCTCGTGACCCTGCTTCAATGCTAAGGTCATATCTCCTTTTTTTATTCACCAACCCTACAATTGGTATTACCAAATGGGTTGATGAGTTGCATCGTGTTCCTTTATATGCCATTTTAAGTGGTTTTGAACCTGGTAATATTCCCGGCGTTGGAACTTTTTATGATTTCTTTAATCGTTTATGGGGGTTTGGTCCTGACAATATTAAACCCAAAGCTAAACGAAAACGTAAAAAATCAAAAAAGAAAAGGTTGAAAAAAGGTGAAAAACTATCACCTAAAAATCCTGGTATTGTTGGAAGACTTATTAAGCGCTTCCTCAGTCGCGGAGCTAAGAAAAAGCATTTACCTGCTGACCGTTTATTTGAATTCTTTCAGTCTCAAATTCTTGATGTGTCTGCCAATTTAGGACTTCTTGGTAATCTTGACTCCCTTAGTGCTGCTGGTGACGGTACTCCTGTAGCTACTGCTAGTTTCCCAAGAAGCAAACCTTCCTGCGATTGTTATGCCCAAGGTATAGCGAAGTGCGAACATCCCCGTTTGTTTTCTCAACCGGACTGCAATTCCGGGTGGGATAGTTCCAGAGAAAAATATTACAATGGATACAGTCTATATATGGTATCTGCTTGCGACAGCAAATATGATCTACCTTTGTATCCACGACTTCAGCCCGCTTCAAGGCATGATTCCGTTAGTTTTGTAACTGGTTCTATTGAATTCGCGCAACGCTTTACCTTAGGCACGATTAACAGGTTTCTTCTTGATGCTGCTCATGATGCTGAAGTTATTTATGAACTATTAGAGCACCAAGGAATAGAGCCATTTATTGATTTAAACCCAAGAACCAAGAAAAATTATAGTTCTGAGGGCGATATTAAGATTTCTGCTGAAGGTATTCCTACCTGTTCTATTGGTAAAGAAATGAAACCTAATGGCTATGATAAATCTCAAAATCGTCAAAAATGGAGATGTTATTATGGACCTAATGCTAAAACTTTTTGTAAAAAACCTTGTTCCAATGCTAAATATGGTCGCACATTCCATACTTTTTCTAAAGATAATCTTAGACTTTTCCCTAAAACTCTTCGTTCGTCAGAGAAGTGGAAACTTGTTTATAAACGAAGGACTTCTATTGAACGATCTAATAAAAGAGAAAAGGTTGATTATCATTTAGAATCTGGTCGTCATCGCTCTACAAAGATGTGGTACATCCGTGTTTACTGCATTATGATGTGCCAACATATTGATGCTTGGTACAGTGTAAAAAAAGATTCTTTAAACCTCTCAAAGATAATATTTAATCAAGTAGCCTAATACAGATTTTAAAAATTCATATTAATGGGCTTGTTTGCTATACCCTTTTTTAATTATTGTATGAAACTTAAAACATTTACCTCAAAATGTAGGTGTGTTTTGCAATATTTAATTTTCAAACATCATATTGTTCCGAGAGGCTATTACTTTGTAATTTTCACCTATTCCGCCTTTTTTAGTAAATTTGCTTATTAATGTAAATATTATTGAGCCTACAATTGCCGGTATAATCCATCCGAAACCTGACTGAGACAGGGGAAACATCTGTACCGCTCCAGTAAGGCTTGCCAATGCATTAATTCCAGTCATTTCTCCAAACAAGCTCAAACCTTCCATTAATGAAACGATAAATGCACCTACAACTGCTCCTGTATAAGTCCAATTATATTTAATCTTTTTATCAAATACAGATAATATAATTAATACGATGACAACAGGATAAATTGCTGTTAAAACAGGTACGGCTATAGCAATAATTTTTTCAACTCCCAGCAATGAAATAACGAAAGAAACCACTGTTGCTACTGTAACAACATACTTATATTTCAATTTTCCGTCTGTAATTGTTTCAAAATAGTTTCCGCATGTTGACATAAGTCCCGTTGAAGTAGTTAAGCAAGCAAGAGCAACCGCAATACCCAAGGCAACTTTTCCAATATCCCCCAACAACAATTCCGTCATTCCTATCAAAAGCTCGGTTCTTGGAGTGTCTGCTGTATAATGTCCTCCAACTGTTGCTCCAGCATAAGTCAAACCTCCATATACTAATGCAAGAAGAACAAAAGCAACTATGCCTACTCCTATTCCCGCTTTCAATTTTGTTTTTTCGTCTTTGTATCCTCTTCTTACAAGATCCGTACTGACTATACCTGCCATTAATGTAGCGCCTAAAGCATCCATTGTTTGATATCCTTCCTTAAATCCATATGCAAACAATCCCGATGCACCAGTAGTAACCATTGGATCAGGTGGTGATATTATACTCTTAACTACAATTACAGCCAAAATGATTAATAAAACAGGTGTAAGGATATTTCCCACATAATCAATTACCTTATTTGGATTGATTGCAATCCAAAGTGTTATTGCAAAAAATACTACCGACGTTATTATAATAGGAGTATCAGCACCAAACACCGGTTGAATAAATATTTCGTGAGTAGTTGCACCTGTCCTGGGAACTGCAAATAAAGGTCCAATCAATAATATAGCAAGTGCACCGATTATCTTTGCGAACTTTGGACTTACCCTCTTTCCTAAATCATCAGCCCTACCGCCTAATTTCAGCGTTACTAAAGTACCAAGTACAGGAAGCACAGGATCGGTAATTAGGAAGCCAATCATTGATTCAAACCATTTATCTCCTGATAAAGTCCCCAGATAAGGAGGAAATATTAAATTCCCAGCTCCGAAAAATATTGCAAACAACGCAAAACCACAGGTAATAATATCTTTCTTTTTTATATCATTCATATTTTATTTTCCTTTCGAGGTTTTTTTAACTCTGTATTAAACAATTACCGTACTATTCTGTATATTCCCTTGAAACTTCTTCTCCTCTTAAAACTCTTAAAGCTCCTAATGCTAAGGACTCCATTTCGTTTTCACCGGCCAATATTTCAACCGGCGCAATAAATTCCACCCTTTCTTTAATCCACCCGGTAATCATTTTAGAATAGGCAATTCCTCCAGTCAATATAATTGCATCAACTTTTCCTTTTAAAACCGTTGAAAGTTCGCCTATGCCTTTTGATATCTGATAGGCCATTGCTTCGTAAACCAACCTTGCTTTTTTATTTCCGGCTTCAATCATTTTTTCAACTTCTCTTGCATCCACGACTCCCAAATATCCTTTTAATCCGCCATTTCCGCTTAACATCTTCGTTACTTGCTTTTTATCATACTTTCCTGAAAAACAAAGATTAATTAACTCTCTACAATGGACTCTTCCGGATCTTTCAGGTGAAAACGGTCCCTCATCGTCCGATAAAATATCCACCAACCTGCCTTTCTCATAAACACCCAAAGACACTCCTCCGCCCATATGAGCTACTATGAAATTCATTTCCTCAAGTTTCTTATGTCGTTTTTCCGCAGCCTTTATTGCCATTGCTCTTGAATTCAATACATGCGACGTACTTATCCTTGGAATAGCCGGCATGCCTGAAATTCTTGCTATATCACTTAATTCATCAACCTTGACTGAATCATAAATAAAAGCAGGTTTACCAATTAAGTTTGCAATTTCATATGCTATTATCGCTCCAAGATTTGATGCATGTTCCATTAGGGGGCGGTTTTTTAATCTTTCAACCATTAAATCGTTTACCCTATATGCCCCAGCTTTAACAGGAGGAAGCATACCTCCTCTTCCAACAACTGCATCAAGCATACTCACATCATAACTGTTTTCCTTCAAAAAGGAAAGTACCATTTCTTTCCTCATTTGTAGCTGATCAACTATTTTATCATATTTTCCTATTTCTTCAGTTGAATGTTCCAGCGTTTTTTCTAAAATTTCCTTTTCATCTTCATACAAAGCAATTTTGGTAGAAGTTGAACCGGGATTTATTGCTAATATTTTCAAACTCATTATTCTCTCCTGATTAAGTCATGCTGATTGATGGTGAATATAATAATTTTCTTTTTTTGTATATGTTTCTTTATTTTAATGTTCAGGAGATAAGATATCTCCTGAACATTATTTTTAGCTCAAACCTTTTAGTCCTGATTTTTAAACTAAATCTATTCCAGTTTTTAAAGCTTTTAAATTTATATCAACAAGTTTTTCTTTAATATTGTCTTTTAATATTTTATCCCAATTAATTTCTTCAAGACCCATCAACTTTATGATTGTCCCTAAAAGAATAACGTTCATTACTTTGAGATTCCCAAGTTTTTCAGCTTCACTCGAAGCATCTATAACTGTTGTATCCGCATATTTTTTAAGAATCTCCACAGCATTTTTAGGATAATCTGCTTTGCCCGAAAGAATCGGCATTGATCCCATTTCGATATTGTTAACAACAATTTTTCCGTTAGGTTTCAGATAATTTAACCACCTTAAGGCTTCCATTTTTTCAAATGATATCAACATATCTGCTCCGCCAAGCTCAATTACAGGTGATTCAACCTTATCGCCGTATCTCACATGAGATGATACAGAACCTCCTCTTTGACTCATACCGTGAATTTCGCTCATCTTAACATCATATCCGGCCTCCATAAGGCCCGTTGTTAAAAGTTTGCTGGCCAATATTGTCCCTTGTCCGCCTACTCCAACTAATAAAATACTCTTTACCATTATTCTCCCACCTTTCCTATTGCTTTTACAGGACAAACCTGTGAACATACTGAACATCCCTTGCATGTATTGTAATCAATTGTTGATTTTTTAGTTTCTTTGTTGAAAGAAATTGCAGGGCAGCCTGTTCTTATACATGACTTACATCCTATACACTTATCATGATCTACAGCATATTTATCTGTATATGCACCACTAAATTCTTCTTTGTCCTCAGGTGAGAATTTCTTTAATGCGCATGGCCACCTTGTAATGATCACTGATGGTTCATCAAGGCTTAAAGCCCAGTCAAGCGCATTATTTACAGCATTCAAATCATTCGGGTTTATTACTGCAATATTTTTAAACCCTAATGCCTCCGCTATGGTTTTAATACTTAATTCATTAGTTTTCTCTCCCTGCAAAGTATATCCTGAACCGGGGTTTTCCTGATGTCCTGTCATACCTGTTATACGGTTGTCCAATATAATATTTATGGTGTTGCTCTTGTTATACGCTACGTCAATAAGTGAATTAATTCCTGTATGGAAGAATGTCGAATCTCCAAGTACTGACACAACCCTCATTTTATTATCTTTTTGTGAATCAAATATCTTCTGTGCACCATGTCCAAGACTTATGCTTGCACCCATGCATATAGTTGTGTCCATTGAATTATACGGTTCAGAAGACGCTAATGTATAGCACCCTATATCGCCTGATACCATAACATTTTTTCTCTTTCCCAACTGACTAAAGAGTCCTCTGTGAGGGCATCCTGCACAAAGCAGCGGGGGTCTTGCAACAACTTCTCTTTCATCATAATTAAAAGTGGGCATCGTTTTTCCATATACTGATTTTCTAATTATCTCTGGAAGCATTTCTCCATATGGAGGAAATACGTCTTTCCCCAAGCAGTTAAATCCTAACATCTTTACCTGATCCTCAATATATGAATCGTTTTCTTCTATTACATAAACTTTATCCACTTTGGAACAAAATTCTTTTATTTTTTCCGTAGGAAGCGGATGCGAAAATCCTATCTTTAAATATGAAACCTTATCGCCAAATACTTCTTTTGAATAATTGTAGCACATCCCTGATGCGATAACCCCAAGCTTAGTATCATTCCATTCAATAAAGTTTAAGTCCGTTGTATTTGAAAAGTCCAATAATTTCTTTTGTCTCTCTTCAACGTTAACTCTTAGTTTTTTTGCAATTGCAGGAACAGTAACATATTTATTAACATTTTTTTTGTAAGGTATAATATCCCTTTCTTCTCTATCCTGACATTCAACAATACCCTTTGAATGACAGACCCTCGTAGTCATGCGAAGTAATACCGGAACATCATACTTCTCACTTAAATCTAAAGCCACTTTAGTAAAATCCTTTGCTTCATTACTGTCAGACGGTTCTAACATTGGAACTTTTGCAGCTTTTGCATAATTACGGTTATCCTGCTCGTTTTGTGATGAATGCTGTCCAGGTTCATCTGCCACCACAATAACCAGCCCTCCATATATGCCTGTATAGGAAACTGTAAACAAAGGATCAGCCGCAACATTTAACCCAACATGTTTCATTGCTGCCAAAGCCCTGGCTCCTGCTAAAGAAGCTCCTATTGTTGATTCCAAGGCAACCTTTTCATTCGGTGCCCATTCTGCTATTATATCTTTTTTATACAATGCAGCATTTTCCAAAATTTCAGTACTTGGTGTACCCGGGTATGCTGCTGCAAATCTTACGCCTGCCTCATATGCTCCCCGAGCAATTGCTTCGTTACCTGTCATTAATTTTTTCATATCTTCCTCCTATTAAACATTTAAACAGCCGACGCTGATAAAACCAGCGATAAATATTTTTCTTCAGATGATGATCCTCTTGAGGTTACTACAATAGGAACCTTTGCACCCACTATCATTCCTGCCATCTTACCTTGTGCCAACTCAATTATTGCTTTGCATAAGATATTCCCGGATGTTATGTTTGGAGCAACTAATATGTCCGCTTTTCCTGTAACCGGACTTGTATATCCCTTTACTTTTGCTGATTCCTTGTTCATTGTCAAGTCAAAGGATATTGGTCCTTCAACTATGCAGTCTTTAATTTCACCTGATAAATTCATCTTTTTCAGTATATCTGCATCAACAGTTTCAGGCATTTTAGGATTAACATTTTCCACCGCTGCCAACACTGCTACCTTCGGTTTTTCATATCCCATAGCTAAAAACACATCCACTGCATTTTCAATTATCTGTTTTTTCTCTTCCGCGTTGGGATACATCATCATACCGCCGTCAGTTATTGCTATAAGTTTATGATAGCTTGGAATCTGAAGAATAGCAACATGGGACATTCCCTTGCCTGTTCTCAATCCCTTTTCTTTATTTACTGCCGCCTTTAATAAATCTGCTGTCTGAAGTTTACCTTTCATTATGAAATCTGCCCTACCCTGATTAACCAGTTCAACTGATTTTTCTGCAGCTTCGGCATCATTTTCAACATGAATTATTTTGTTTTCATTGAACTTAACATTTAGATGTGCAAGTATCTCCATTATTTTGGTTTTGTTGCCTATGAGCACAGGTTCAACTATGCCATCCTTTGACGCTTTAAATACAGCTTCCAAAGTATGTTCATCATGAGCCGCCGCAACAGCAACTCTTGCTAAGGAGCTTTTACTTTTAAGTTTTTCAATTAATCCGTCAAAATTTTTAAACTCCATAATCCCTCCTTTAGGTTTTATATCACTCTTTATAAATGCAATAACCATGCCAATAACCAAGTCAAAATAAAAAAATTGTCGAATTCATTGTTAAATTAACAAAAGAAAAGCCCAAGACAAATTTTTGCTTCTATTATTAGCCTTAAATATACCTCCTTTTGTTCATTTCTTTGGACATAAGTTTTATTTTTTTGACATGCCTTTGCTGCTGTTTATTTTATTCCACAAGGATGAACGACTTATACCTAAAACCTTTGCGATATCGTTTTTTGTCATCCCTTGACTTTCCAACATTTCAATAACCTTTAATTCTACATACCTGTTAATTTCTTTTAAATCCAATCTCATATCCTCCGGTTTATTGGACGTAACATTGCCTTTGCTGATTATATCCTCATAATCTTTGCCATTGCCGTTTAAATCCAGTTCCCCAAATAAAACGTATCTTTCAGAAACGTTTCTAAGCTCCCTAACATTGCCCGGCCACGTATAGCTTAACAGCACTTTCTGTAATTTATTACTGATATCAGGTTCTTTATGATCTTCGGAGTACATACATACAAAATTCTTAAAAATAGGCAGTATATCCATCTTCCGTTCTCGCAGAGGTGGTATGTGAAGCTCTAAAATATTCAACCTATAAAACAAATCACTTCTGAAACTTCCATTGTTAACCTTTTCCTTCAAGCTTTCGTTAGCAGCGGCTATTACTCTTACATTCAAAGGTATTATATAATCCGAACCTATTCGCATTACTTCCTTTTCTTCCAGAACACGCAGGAGCTTTGTCTGGAGATTTAATGATACGTTATTTATTTCATCCAGAAATATAGTCCCTCCGTGAGCAAGTTCGAACAATCCAGGTTTTCCTCCCTTTCGAGCACCTGTAAAAGCCCCTTCTTCATATCCGAAAAGTTCGCTCTCCAGAAGGCTTTCTGTTAATGCAGCACAATTAACTGCAACAAACGGTTCATCGGATCTTTCGCTCATATTGTGTATGCTTTGAGCTAGCATTTCCTTGCCGGTGCCGCTTTCTCCGTAAAGCATAACCGTACTGTCTGAACTTCCTATGCGTACGGCTTTTGATAATGTGGACTTCATGGCAGGATCATATGCTATTATATCATTAATTTTATATTTTGTAGTTAAACCCTTTTTATTAAGCTCATACCTGATTTTCTTTTCGAGACTTTGAAGTTTTGTGATGTCCTGAAAAGAACAAAGCACGCCTATGAATTTACCTTCTGATTCCATTGTAGAAATGTTTGCTGCAACAACTATATTTCTTATATTTATTATTTCGTTATATTTATTATTGTCAGGCTTTTTATTTTTAAGTCCTTCCGTCATCAGCGAAAGTTCAGGAAATACATCCAATAATTTTTTCTCCAGCACTTCATTGCTGCTTTTATTTAAAAGTTCTTCAGCTCTTTCATTGAACAACATAATTTGTCCTTCTGCATTAATAGCTATTACAGCATCATGTACATGATCAAGTATACTTTTTAATACGTTGTTACTATACTTTTGTTCGTGTACATTATTAACAATTTCCCACGTTTGAGAAACTACATCCCTTATGGTCTCGTCGCTGGAAGTTATATTCACATAATCCATATTAAAGCTTTTGGCATAACTGCAGGGAATCCCTCCCCCAATTATGACTATCTTATCATGTATGCTTTTATATTTTGAGACTACACCTTCAATTTCCTCAACCTTATTATACTTTTCCATTATCAATTCAGAACAAATCAAATTTTTCCATTCCTCATAATTAAATTCGTCAAATCCTGACAACACAAGGACTAATTTTTTTTTATATTTTCTTGCAGTCATTATTGCATGCAAAACATCCTGAGTATATATTCTCAAATTTATAACAGGTACTTTAACTTTCCCAAATGTATGATGATAACCGCCGCTTCTGGCAATTATAGCTTCGGCTCCATTTTTTTCCAGGTCTTTTCCTTGTTCATTAATTCGCTCTGAATCAAGAATATCCATAATAATTTTTCCGTTCTTTATATCTTCAGGATAGATACTTTCAATGGTTTCTTTAAGTTCTTCGCTGTTAGCCAAAATTCCAATCCTTCTGTCCACTAAATCACTCCCTTAGAAATAAAATATCATTATTTCATATAAACATACATTCCTTTGGTTAACAATAAATATCTGCAGCAAATACATTTATAAAACTTACTTCTGTATATTTCCGAATTTTGTGTACTGATCGATCCAAGCAAGTTCCAAGGTTCCCACAGGACCATTCCTTTGCTTTGCAATAATTACATCAGTAATTCCCTTTTTTTCAGACTCTTCCTTATAGTAATAGTCATCTCTGTAAAGCATTAATACAACATCTGCATCCTGCTCTATGGCTCCCGACTCTCTCAGGTCGGACAAAATAGGTCTATGATCCTGTCGCAGTTCAGGAGCACGTGAAAGCTGAGACAAAGCCATTACCGGACAGTCCATTTCTCTGGCCAATGCTTTTAACCCTCGAGATATATTGGAAATTTCCTGTTGCCTGTTTGTAGTATTTATTCCGTCGGACATGAGCTGAAGATAATCTACTATGATTAAATCAAGCCCCTTTTCTATTTTTAAGCGCCTGCATTTGGATACCAGTTCAAAAAGTGAAATCGCAGGTGTATCATCTACAAAAACTTTATAATTTGAAATCGTACTCATTGTTGAAATAAGCCTTGTCCAATCCTCATCGTCAAGATTACCTGTCCTGAGTTTTGAACTGTCAACCATGGACTCGGTACTTATTATTCTTTGAGCATACTGTTCCTTAGACATTTCAAGGCTGAAAAGAGCTACGGAAGCTCCTGTCTTTACTGCATTCATTGCAATGTTAAGCGCTAAAGCTGTTTTACCCATAGAAGGCCTTGCGGCCAAAAGTATCAGATCTGATCTTTGAAGCCCGGAGGTCATTCTGTCTAAATCATCGTATCCCGTCGTAAGACCTGTAAGGCTTCCCCTGTTCATAGATCTTTCTTCAAGATGGTTTAACACATCTATTAGTACATCTTTAATTTCAGCGAAAGAACTTATGCCTCTGTTTTGTGAAATCGAAAATATTCTTGATTCCGCAAGTTCGATTATTTTTTGAACATCTTCACTTTCATTATAACCCTTTTCAATTACTTCACTTGATGCACTTATAAGCTTTCTCAAGGTGGATTTTTCCTTGATAATGTTACAATATGCCTCAACATTCTTAGATGTAATAATATTTTCGGTTAATTGCGCCAGATATTCAAATCCACCTATATAGTCAATTTTTCCTCTTTTTTTGAGTTCATCTGTTACAGTTACTACATCCACAGGTATGTTTTGAATATGGATCTGCTTAATGCTGTCAAAGATCTCCTTGTTAGCTTCAAAATAAAAGTCATCCTCATTTAAAATATTTACTACCTTTTCAACAGCAATATGGTCAATCAAGGCAGAAGCAAGAACCGTCTGCTCTGCTTCGGCACTGTGAGGAGGGACTTTACCAAAATTCATCAAATCAGACATATCAGTATATCAGCCCTTATTACTTTTCTGTTACAACAACTTTAACCTTAGTACTCACCATTGGATGAAGTTTTACTTTTACAAAATATTCTCCTACTGATTTAATGGGATCATCTAATTCAAATTTCCTTTTATCTATGCCTAAGCTGTATTTTTTCTCAATATATTCTGTAATTTCCTTTGTCGTTACTGCTCCAAAAAGCTTTCCGTTTTCTCCTGCCTTTGTCTTAATAACGACAGTTACTTTAGACAACTCTTCTTCCAATTTTTTAGCTTCTTCATATAATTCTTTTTCTTTAGCTTCCCTGTGCTTCCTAGCATTTTCTAAATTCTTCAAATTAATGGAAGTCGCTTCTAAAGCAAATTTTTTTGGAAGCAGAAAGTTTCTCGCATATCCATCTTTCGCATTTATAATTTCACCTTTATTTCCCACATTTTTAATATCTTCTAATAATATTACCTTCATTGTTCCTTAACATCCTCCTTATAATCAGATATTGCTTCAAAAAGTTTCTTTTTCGCTTCATCTATATCATGTGTTAAAACCTGAGCTCCTGCCATATTCATGTGGCCGCCACCTCCCAGATATTCCATAATAACCTGGACATTCACAGAACCTGATGAGCGAGCACTTATATTAATATAATCCTTATTTTTCACCAAAACAAAACTCATTTTCACGTCCTTAATTGTAAGAAGCTCATCTGCGCTTTGCGCAGCTATGACATTAGAATCTTCAGATTCATCTTCAATGTATGACACCACTGCATCTTTGAAAACTATCTCTGACCTTTCTATAATTTCAGTTTTCTTTTTCATAGAATCCAGACTTTCGTTGAAAAGTTCTTTGACATCTATGGTATCAGCGTTGTTCCTTCGCAAAAATGAAGCTGCTTCAAATGTTCTCACTCCGGTTTTAAAGGTAAAAGAGTTTGTATCGAGAACTATACCTGAAAGCAATGCATCTGCCTCAAATTTTGTAAGCTTTATATGACCCTCCATATATTGAACAAGCTCAGATACCAGTTCACATGTTGAAGACGCATAGGGTTCTATATAATCTAAAAGTGTATTCTCAATATATTCTTCGCTCCTTCTGTGATGATCAATAAGCACTATTTTATCTGCCTTATCTAAAATCTCAGGCGCTTCAGTATAACTAGGCCTGTGAGTATCCAACACAACTACCAATGTATTCTGATCAATCAGGCTCATCGCCCTATCAGTATTTATTAGCGCCTCCATATAATGACTTTCTTCGTGCTTCATTCTCTCATGCATGTTTTTCAAAGCATAATTTACGGTATTCAAAACAATGTATGCTTTTTTACCTCTGCTTCTTGCAATGGCATAAAGCCCTATAGAAGAACCTAAACTGTCCATATCTCCTATCCTGTGCCCCATAATAATCACATTAGAACTTTGATCAATTATCTGCCTCAATGCATAGGAAATAATCCTTGCCTTAACTTTTGTTCTTTTTTCAACCGCCCTGCTTTTACCGCCGTAAAATTTAACTGAATTAATTCTTTTGACAACTGCCTGATCTCCGCCTCTTCCAAGAGCAACATCCAAAGCACCGTTAGCGTATTCCACCAACTGTGTAAGATTTTTAGCTAAAGCTCCCGTTCCGATACTCAACGTAAAACCGAAATCCCCGTTTCCTTTTAAGGATCTGACATCTTCAAGCATAGAAAATTTTTTTGATTCCAACTCTTCAAGAAATTTATTCTCGATCATCATCAAAAACTTATACGTATCATACCGTAAGACAAAACCGTTCATCCGAGAAGCATATTTATTGAGAATTTTCTCTACTTCTGCAGTCATGACGGATTTTTCCCCTTTATCTAATTTTTCCGATATTTCATCATAGTTGTCTATCTGGATAAGTATCGCTACAGGCCGTTCATCGTTGTATTTCGCTTTTAAGTTTGTAAATGACGTGTTTTCATTCCAGTAGCATACATAGGAAACACCTTCTCCAAATCTTCCTTCTTCCAATCTATAATACATAATCTTAAATGTCCTGCCAGACGGAGATATCTCGATACTATTTAATTCACCTTCTCTATTATCATTCATGATTTTAACCGGAAAACCAGAAACAAAATCATCAATATTTTCAATATCTTCAATACTTTCAATTTTATCACTCATAAGTTCCCTGAACTTGTCGTTAAGCCAGAATATTTTACCATTGAAGCCTATTATGCTTATAGGTATAGGGGAATAATAAAATGAATTAACGGATAAATCCTCTATATTTTTAGTATAATTTAATAAGTAATTTTTTAGCTCCTTTTCACTTAATACTTGCTTTCTAAAGGCAAATGCCGCGGCTCCAATTAATACCAGTCCTGCAATTCCGGCATAAATAAACATGCCTTCTATAAAAAAAACTACTATTAATAGGACAATTATTATAAAGTAAATCAAACTGCTTTCATTGGGAAATTTAGGAGTCGTATTATTATCCAAATCATTACCTCCACTAATAAGTTATACAGCCTTGTTTATTTTTCTTAAATCTATAGCCAAATCTATCAGACCTACTGCCGCAACTATTTGAGTTATTCCCGCAAGAAAAAGCGACATGTAAAATATTATAAAAAATGCTAATATCTGAATAGGTTTACTAACCTTCCGCTTTTCCAAAACAAATTTCATCACTGCCACCCCCTGCAGTACCATTGCTATAAATATAATATAAAACAAATTAAGCTGTATTACTTCAGAATTAAACTTTAAAGCTTTCAGCAGATAAGATATTAAAAGCAGCACTGCCATAGCAACTATAAATGTCCTTGGAAACGAAAAATGACTTAAGCTTTCATGTTTCTTTATATCTATTGAAAATCTCTTTGAAAATTTTACTGCAATCATATAGTTAACATATGATGCAAGAGCTGATGCAAAAATAATCATTGCCGGAAATAAATTAGAAATTAGAAACTCGGTCATTTGTCTATAATCACCAAGGGCCTTTAAAGCCTCATCCGTTTTATCGGGGTCCATGGCACCAGGAACATTGGAAAGCATCTCCTCAGTCATATCATAGCTTTCTGAATAAATGTCCTTCATTTGATCAACAAAATTTACACCCATTAATACATTCATAAGCAGTATAAGAACAACAAACGAAACCATATACGCAGCGGCACCGTACAAAATAGTTTTATCTGCATTTTCATCACGATAAACTCCATAAGCAAGGGCCAAAGCAAAGGGCGTATACAATATCAAAAACATTAGCCCATCAGTTATCCCCATAAATATTGAAATTATAATATCTGCAGCTAACAGTGACAATGATGCATACTTAATTCCCTTTCTTTTGGCAAGTATTATTACGGGAGTAGGGTAAAAAAACATAACTATTGAAAAAAAAGATGATAAAAATGCTATAACAACAAGAATCCCGGTTATCATAGCTGATTCTGTAATATTGGAAGTCTTATTATTTCTATTCATTATTCCCTCGATTTTGAGCTTATCTAATTACAACACATTTTACCTTAAAAACTGTATAAAGTCAAAAACTAATTTACATCAAACCTTCTTTCAATGAAAAATAGCAGAGTAATACTTGAAATTATGCAAAAAGATGCTGCAGCATACTTTATGCTGCAGTATCTTTTTACCATATTTAATTAAACACTGCTAATTGAAGCCTGTTTACATAAATCTTCATGAAAATTCATATCTATTCCAGCAACAACACCTTCACAAATTATTTCCGCTATTTCATAAATCAATGAAAGCCGTGTATCCTGAATCAGGTCATGGAATTCTTTACCACTTGAATCTACAACTCCTATTATTGAAACATCCCCTATTTCTGGAAGAACCTTCCCTATGCCTCTTCCCGGTGTAATAGGGCCTTCTCTTACTTCTATTATCCCTTGATTCTTTTTATTGCTGAGACATGCATCAATAGCAATTACTTTATTATATTTTTTCTTTTTAATTATTTTTGTATATTCATTAATATTCATTGCATGAACTGGCTTGTTAAGAGTTCCATAAATATCAACAGCCAAATTTTTTTTTGACAAAAGCGTGCCAGTCAAAGGTCCCAAGCTGTCAATAATGCATTTATCGGTTCCAATACAAATAATTGAAAAATTGTTATCCATATGTAATTTAAGATAATTGCCAATTTTTATCGCCGCAAAACTATTTTTGTAATGTACTTCAATAGGATTCAAAGGCAACACCCCCTATGTATTAGTATATACAGTATGGTGATGCATTATGTATCACTAATATAAAACTATTTATTTTACAAAAGGTCACTCAAAGATAAATCCTTACAAATCTATAAAGCCCCGGAACTAAAAAAGTGATAATTGACATATATTAAAAAAATATATAAAATATAAATTAAATATATTGCAAAAATAACCGTAGGGGAGATAAAGTATGAAATTAGTAATAATCGAACCATTGGGAGTTGAAAAAAACAAGCTCCTTCAAATGGCAAAAGACACACTTGGTAATGCTTTGAAAATAATTTATTATGACACCAAGGTAACAGACACTAAAACTTTAATAGAAAGAGGCTCAAATGCTGACATAATAGCAGTTTCCAATCTGCCTTTAAATAAAGAGGTAATATTCGGCTGTAAAAATCTAAAAATGCTTTCTGTGGCATTTACAGGAGTTGACCACATAGCAATGGATGCCTGCAGGGAAAAGAACATAACCGTATGCAACTGTGCCGGATATTCAAATGCGGCAGTCAGTGATTTGGTATTTGGACTTTTGATTTCGATTTACAGAAATATAATTTCATGTAATAATACCGTCAGAAGATCGGAGACAAAAGACGGACTTGTGGGATTTGAATTGGAAGGTAAAAAATTTGGCGTTATAGGAACGGGAGCAATAGGAAGCAGAGTATGCTCAATAGCAAGAGCATTCGGATGTGAAGTTTATGCTTATTCAAGAACAATTAAGAATCTGAACGGTGTTAAATATGTTGACCTGGACACTTTGTTATCTACATGCGACATAGTATCGCTACATGTTCCTTTAACTGAGGAAACAAAGGGCTTAATCAGTAGTGGAAAAATATCGTTAATGAAAAAAAACGCCGTATTGATTAATACAGCAAGAGGACCTATAATAGATAGCAAAGCATTGGCGGATGCATTAAATAAAGGTAAAATTGCAGGTGCGGGAGTTGATGTTTTTGAAACTGAGCCTCCTATTGATACAAAGCACCCTCTTTTAAATGCCAAAAATTTAATAGCAACACCCCATGTGGCATTTGCCACAAAAGAAGCATTAATAAAAAGAGCTATAATAGTATTTGACAATATAAAGGCATTTTTGAATGGAAGCCCAAAAAATATAATTAGCTGATAACCAGATTTCTATATATTACTTATAGAAATTTGAAATAATATTGTTGTTACTTATCGTTCTTATCACATCACTGAAAAGCCTGATAAATCAAGGCTCCAGAAATATACATTCCGGAACCTCGGTTGTCTGTTTTATTTGATTTTATTTCATCCTTTTTAGTACCTGACAAAGGAATTCAAATATCCTTTTAGTTGAAGAGATGCTAAGATGCTCATCAGGAGTATGAACATCATACATATTAGGCCCTAATGAAATCATATCAATATCTCCTACCTTTTCAATAAGGTATCCACATTCCAGTCCTGCATGAATTGCAGCCACTTTTGCATCTTTTCCAAACATGTCTTTATATGTTTTGACCATTAAATCTCTTATTGGAGAATTCTTTTTAAATTGCCAGTCAGGATAATCAGAATTCAATTCAACAGTTGAACCTGTTATTTCACCAACTGCCTGAATTCTTTTGCATATTTCTTCCTTTCTGCTCTTTACGGAACTCCTAACAGAGCTACTGATAAGTATTGAATCCGCTTTCGTTTCCAACATACCGATATTGCTGGATGTTTCAACCAAATCATCAATATCAGCACTCATTGCCTGCACTCCAAATGGAAGAACACGTAAAATGCCAATCAATTTTTTCTTTGATTCTCTGCTTAATATTTTTTGATTTTCTTTATCACATTTTATATCTATCACAATATTTGAGTCAGAAGAACTATATTCATTTCTGAAAATATCCTGTGTATTTTTTATTGCTTCTTTAAGCTTGTCAATATTGCCTTTTTGTACAGATATTACTGCTTTTGCACTCTTGGGTACAGCATTCATCTTAATTCCGCCATTAACATATGAAATTTCTATACCCGCTTGTTCATCAAGTATTTGAAGCAGTCTACCAAGCAACACTATGGCACTTGCTCTGTTTTTATTGATTTCAGAACCCGAATGCCCGCCAATCAAACCTTTTACAATAATTTCATAAAACTCGTTATCCTCAAAAGGATCTATAAAACTTACTGGAAGTGTCATGTCTACATTTATTCCGCCGGCACAGGATGCCAAAAAAATACCTTCTTCTTCCGAATCAATATTTATTAATACATCTCCAGATACGGTACCCGGTTTTAAATTTATTACACCGTCCATTCCTGTTTCTTCAGAAATTGTAAACAGTGCGGTAAGCGGTGGATGCTCAATAGTTTTAGATTCTAATATTGCCATCGTCATAGCTAATGCTATTCCGTCATCAGCTCCTAAAGTAGTACCTTTTGTTCTTATCATATCACCGTCTATTAATATGGGTATAGGATCCTTTTCAAAGTCAAAGTCGATATCGTCTTCCTTTACGGCAACCATATCCATGTGCCCCTGCAGTATAACCCTTTTGCTTTTTTCATATCCAGGTGTCGCATTTTTGCGAATTATAACGTTTAACGACGGATCCTGCACTACTTCAAGCCTGTGTTGTTTTGCAAAAGAAAACAAAAAATCACTTACTCCTTTTTCATTTCCTGACCCTCTTGGGATTCTAGTCAAGGATTCAAAATTTCTAAATACTGCTTCCGGTTCCAAGCCTCTTAAAATATCATTCATTATTGACCTCCCTAATTTATTATATATTTTTTCATATTATCATTTCTAATTTCTTCAATCATTCCTTCTGATATCATGTTTGCAACCAAATTATCAGCAAAAACATTTGAATCAGTAATACTTAATTTACTTTTGCTCCAAAACAGAGATGATGTTGTCCCTTCAATCATTTTAACTATGTCATCTATTGTCAACATTTTACCGCTTTTTATTTCCCGTAAAATTTTCTCCTGACATTTTTTTATGAGATTATTCATAAGTTCCTGATTTTTTCTCTGTTCCTTTACATACCCCAAGGCATATAAAAAAGCAGAAACTATGGCAAATAAAATAATTGCAATAATAATTTGAGGCATTTTAATCTCCTGCTTTCTCCAAGATGATAATCCTATTGTTCCTCAATGTATTAATATAGGTTGCCAATCTTTCATACAGCGGTTCTGCCTCTTCTCCAAATTCTTCTCTAAGGAGTTCCCCTATTCGCATAATATTATTTGTCCCATCTATATTTTTACAAATAAAACTTCCCATATAATCCATATCAATTATAAATTGTTTAGGTGTTTTAAACAATTTTCTTACTATTTTATCAAGCACTCCATCTCTTGGTACAATTATTTGCACCAATCCGTTTTCTTTCTGGCCCCATTGATATCCGTTATTCTTTTTTGGTATAAAATCTAAAAAATTATCTCTTTTTTTTATTTTTTTACCCATAGGCCCTCCCTACAGCTATAACTACGAACAGAGGACGGCAAACAGGAGCCATCCTCTTATAATAAAAGATTAACTGAAATTAATTAGCTTTCTTTAATATAGAATGTCTGATTAGTGTATATGTCAGAAGACCAAATAAAATAATTGACCCGATTGACCCTAAGTCTATTCCAAAATCCAAATTTAACCCAACTACTGTGAACACTGCCAAAACTATACCTATTATGCCTTCTCCAGCTATCAGCCCTGAGCCAAACAGAACTCCCGAGTCAATTTTAGACTGTATAATACCTATTTTGTTTTTATCTTTTGCCTTATTCAATTTACTATCTAAGACACCTCTTACAGCACCGCCTACCATTATTCCGACACTTAAATGAATTGGCAAATACAAACCTATTGCAATAGGCAGTACAGGAAGTCCAAATACCTGTAAAGCAACACCTAAAAATATTCCAACCAATATGAATGTCCATGGCAGGCTTCCTCCCATGACACCTTCCACAATAACTTTCATCAATGTTGCCTGAGGTGCCGGCAGTTCAGGAGAACCAAATCCCCAAGCAGCATTCAATAAGTTTAAAATACCGCCTATTGCAAAGGCCGCAGCTATTGCACCAATAAATTCGCCATATTGCTGATACCTTGGGGTAGATCCCACAAGAAAACCAGTTTTTAAATCCTGTGAAGCATCTCCTGCAATTGCGGCAATAATTGATACTAAAGAACCAACGGTCAATGCGGCAATCATCCCCGAATGACCTGTATTTCCGGAAGATTTAAATATAAATGCAGATATAATCAATGTAGCAATTGTCATGCCGGATACTGGGTTGTTCGAGCTTCCGATTAACCCAACAATCCTGGATGATACTGTGGCAAAGAAAAAGCCAAATATCGCAACAAGCAGTGCTCCTCCAATTCCAACAGGTATAACCGGGACAGCGGCCATAGCTATAACCATAGCAACAACAAGCACAAAAATTGTTTTAATAGACATATCCTGATCAGTCCTGATTGCATTATTACCACCTACGCCGCCTTTATAATCCTTGATTGCATCTTTGAATGTTTTAACAATAAGCGGAAGAGAAGTTATCAGGCTGTAAATACCACCAAAAGCTACAGCACCGGCACCAACATATTTAATGTAATTTTCCCATATACCCCAATGATCCAACTGACTGATAGGTTCAATAGCAGGAGCCATTACAATAGGAGCAAGGCTTCCAATATGTGTAATAAGCGGTATCAAAACAAACCATCCTAAAACTGCTCCTCCCAGCATATATGCGGAAATCTTCGGCCCCACAATAAATCCGACTCCCAACAGAGACGGCAGCACATCTACACCTATGGCAGCACCAGTATACCCAGGTATTGTGGTTTCAATCTCATTAGGAAACAAGTGAAATCCTTCACTTAAAAATTTATAACCCGAACCTATTCCCAATCCTAAAAATGTGGTTTTTGCTTTTTCTCCACCTTCTTCTCCTGCAAGCAAAACTTCCGAGCAGGCAGTACCTTCAGGGTACGGTAAAATCCCATGCTCCTGAACTATCAACGCCTTCCTAAGAGGAACCATAAAGATTATTCCCAACACTCCACCTATTATTGCGATAATCGTAATTGTTATTATGTTTGGAGGAATAGTACCCCATTCCTGTGACCAGATATAAAGTGCCGGTATTGTAAATATTACACCTGCCGCCAGTGATTCTCCTGACGAACCGATAGTTTGAACCATATTATTTTCAAGTATAGAATCTCTTTTAAGAATACCTCTTATAAAACCCATTGAAATTACAGCTGCCGGTATAGATGCGCTGATAGTCATTCCAACTCTTAATCCTAAGTAGGCATTAGCCGCACCAAAAACAACTGCCAACAAAACACCTAATAAAATAGATGTTTTAGTAAACTCAGGAAGTATTTTTTCTGCAGAGACAAACGGCTTGAATTCCTTCGCACTATCATTTCCTTTCATTTTTCCCTCCATTATTTAATTACTAATTCTTTGATCCTATTTTTTCTAAAACAAATAAATCTGCGTAGAAAACAATCGTTTTCTTTTTGATTATTTACAAATAACTTTTACCTTTTACAAACAAATGTTTCTTGTCTCCCCCCTTTCCTGCATAAATAATACAATACCACTGTACTTATATCAAAAACATATTGTGATATTTGTTTTTGATAAACAACTGCAGTTTAGCATAAAATAAATTATATGTCAATATAATTAATCTTAATTAGTGGGAAAACGCAAAACATTTTATAATTCATATATATATTATGTATTTTTAAAGATTTTTTTAAAAAAACAATTTTATTAGACCTTTTGTTAAAAATCTTTTTTATTTAAAACATCTCTTAATATCTTTGCTTCATCCTTACTGAAAGTAACACCCTTCCCCATTCTTTCATGCTCCGGAGACCATTCTCTTATATCAAATTTTGTTTCCCTCCCATTCCAGCTTACCATATTTAATTCTTTTGTCCATCCTTTTGCCGACTGAGAAAGAACAGCCAGTTTTTCCGTTATTTCAAATTTTATATCAGTCATAATTTAACCCCACTATCTTTTAATATTATTTTTATATTCATTCAATGCTTTTTCGTAATATTCTTTTGTTTTATCGTCAAAACATACCATTGCAACCTTATTGATGTTTTTTTTGCTAAATTCCATAATGCTTTTCACAGCTATTTCAGATGCCTTTTTCAATGGGAAATGATAAACTCCGGTACTTATGGACGGAAATGCCACATAGCGGCAGCCATATTCCTCAGCTAACTTAAGGCTGTTATGGTAACAATCAGCTAACAAAGCTTCCTCACTGTTTTCGCCGCCACGCCATATAGGTCCAACAATGTGTATCACATATTTTGCAGGAAGGTCATATCCCTTTGTTATTTTTGCTTTCCCTGTTTCACACCATCCAAGTTTTTTACATTCCTCTAACAATTTTGGACCTGCCGCACGGTGTATTGCACCATCAACTCCTCCGCCTCCAAGCAATGAGTTGTTAGCTGCATTGACAATTGCATCTGCCCTTACTTTTGTTATGTCACCTAATAAAATTTTAAATTCCATCGTTCTCTCTCTTTTTAATAGATTTTATATATTTTAAATTTGATATTGATTTCAATTATTATAATATATCGAACATAAAACTTTAAAACAAAAATCAAAATTACTTATCTAATCACAAATTGTCTTTATCCTAATCCACCCCTTTAATTTTATAATGGCACCATTAATTATGGTTTATTTTCAGTTAGTATAAAATAAAGCAGCATAATACAACAATTACATAAAATTTGTACATTATATACTATATACTGCTTATTTTATTTTTAATCTCTTCTGCTGAATCTTGATACTATCCTGAGAACATACAAAAATATGTTGATAAAATCAAGAAACAAGTTCAAAGCCAATGTAGGTACATCATCTTCTGTGAATGCGCCGGTTTTTATAATTGATACATCATGCAGCACATATCCGCTAAATATCATTATTCCCAAAAATGCCAACGCCAGATGATAAACCTGGGATTTTAAAAACAAACCTACTATGCTTATTAAAATCAAAGCTATCAGACCAGCAAACAATGTACTCCCCAGGAATGAAAAATCACTTTTTGATTTGGCGGAGTATAATGCTATACCACCAAATGTTATAGTAGTTATTCCTAAGGAAATCAGCACCATCTCCGAACCCATCCCAGATATATAGTAAAATATTGCCGGGTAAGTGCTTATGCCCATTAAAAATGCCACCGAAAAACAATTTAATCTTGAGTAAGATCTGTTTTCACCTCTTTTTGCAATTGCCGCGACGATTAGGACAATTATTGAACCAATACCTGCAAGAAATGCAAACTGAGGTGGAACAAACGTCCTTCCTAAAATCATTCCTATTGTACATACCAGCAGCAATACAAAGAATTCTAATAAAACTTTGCTTATTAACCCTTTTTTATAAGTTTCATCGAAATAATATCTTTCCAATATAATCACCTCTATTACAGATATATTAAAATTTCAGTTTTTATAGAGGATTCCCACAATTTGGGCAATATTTATAATTTCCTCTAACTTCACAGCCGCAGTACGGACATTTTCCAGTACCAGAAATTGTACCTTTTTGTATAAGCATCAGATCCTCGTCATTTAAAACAATATTCTGTCTGCGACGTTTCTCTATCATATACCCTTTTTCTTTATTTATTATTAAATATATGCTGTTGCAGCAAGTTGTCTTTGCATAATATTTCTTGCCAAATTTAAACAACGGAATAAAAAATAAGCTAAATACATTATATTCAACAAACACTTCATAACGTCCACACCTGCCACAGCATTTGCAAATAATAGGTACATAATAATTTAATTCTTTTCTTTTCGGATATATGCCGGCAATAAAAACCACACACTCACCTCTTTATTTTAAAGCAACATCTTTTTACCAGGAATTAATTATTCTCAAAATATTTAAGTATGGAATTTAAATATATTTTTATGCCCAAGGCAATTGAACCTTCATCTGCTGCGAACTTCCCACTGTGAATAGGATATATATACCCTTTATCCTTATTTCTTATTCCTAAATTAAAGTAACATGCTTTTCTTGCAGCTGCAAAATAAGAAAAATCATCTGTTCCCATACAGGGCTCCTGTACAATGGAAATATTCTCTTCACCTATGGTTTCCAAAGCCGCTGCTTTTACCGTGTCAACCATGGAATTATCATTTATAAGAGGTCCATAACTTTCTTCTATATTGATCTGAGCGGTTCCACCATATGATTTTGCAATATTTGTAGCCAAATCTGCAGTCCTTTTTTTCAAGAACTCTCTTGTTTGTGGATCAAGCGTCCTCAATATACAGTCCATCCGTGCAGACTTAGGTATAATATTGGAATTTGTTCCAGCATGTATACTTCCTACTGTAAATACAGCAGAATTATACGGTGCTATATTCCTGCTTACAAGAGTTTGCAATGCCATTATTATGTTAGCACTTATTATAATAGGGTCAATTCCGTTATGTGGATATGCTCCGTGAGTCTGCTCACCCATAACAGTAATTGTTATCATGTCAGAAGCTGCATACATCTTTCCGTATTTTAAACCGATTTTACCAACATCTATATCAGAATTTACATGAAGCCCTAAAACAGCATCTACATGAGGATTTTCCAAGCACCCTTCATTTATCATCCTTTTAGCACCTCCTATTGTTTCCTCAGCTGGCTGAAAAAACAGCTTAACAGAGCCATCAATCTCATTGCCAATTGTTATTAAAATTTTCGCAAGTCCTAACAAGACAGACATGTGTATATCATGGCCGCAGGCATGCATGACATTTTCATTTACAGATGAAAACATAACATTACTTTCTTCTTTTACAGGAAGTGCATCCATATCTGCTCTTACCCCAATTACCTTTTGATCTGTTCTACCCTTTATTATTGCTACAACTCCTGTATCAGCCACATTTTTTTTATATTCAACACCCCATTTGCTTAAGCAGGAACAGATTTTTCCCATAGTATTATACTCTTTCTGGCTAAGTTCAGGATTTTGGTGAAGATACCTTCTTATTTCGATTATTTCTTCAATACTGTCATTTATCAATTTTTCTGTATTCAATTATATGTACCTCCAATAATTAAAATATTCAAAATATCAAACATCTATTGCAAATATTATATCAAATAAATCACATACTGCAATTTATATTTGACGATATTATTAAATATATATGTAAAGTAGGTGAAACATAGAAAAATACGTCACTAACAAAATAAACTAAAAACGGCTATTTATACAATAACAAATAACCGTAATTTTTAAAAAATAATCTTATTTATTGAATTTTATCAATTTCAGCATTGTATTAATTGTACACTTTGTACCTAAAGGAATTGTTGACATTGGAAAACAATGGCCGGATTTAATATTGTACATAACAGGTTTATCATAATCGACCAGTACGTCTTTAAACATATTTATTACAGAATAATTTATATCTGATTCATTTATGCAATTAGTGAAATCACCCAAAATAATTCCTGCTGCATCTTGTAATTTATTTGAATATTTCAGTTGATACATCATCCTGTCCAGTCTTCTTACATCTTCATCGACATCTTCAATAAAAAGTATTTTGCCACATGTATCTACTTCGTAAGGTGTTCCAATCATAGAAACAAGCAATGATAAATTGCCGCCGACAATTGTTCCCTCGGCAGTCCCCTCTTTCATCACCTGAAAACTTTCACCTTTGGGATTTTCTAAAATCAATTCATCTTTCATATTTAATGCTTTATAAAAACTAGCTCTTGTAAAATCATCATACGAATGAAGCATATTTGATTTTACCATAGGCCCGTGAAAAGTAACTAAATCACATTTCTGATTGAAATATACATGTAAATTTGTAATGTCACTGTACCCGACAAATATTTTAGGGCAATTCCTTATAACGCTGGAGTCTATCTTATCCATTACATGAGAGCTTGTGTCCCCTCCTCTTATGCACCAAATAGCTTTTACCTCATTGTCCCTAAACATTTGATTCAATTCTTCTGCCCTTTCTTTTCCAAGCCCTGCTGAATACCCATGAACAGATTTATATGCACATTTGCCCATTTTAACTTTGTATCCCATATTTTCCACAAGGTTCTTACATGAATTCGCTTCTTCTTTAGTGATCGGTGACGAAGGAGAAACTAATGCTACCATATCGCCTTTTTTAAATTTTTCTGGAAAAATCATTATTTTACCCTTTCTACAGCCTCATAATTATTATATTCATTATAAATATATTCAGTTTCCCATAATATGTTAAAAAGGCAGTAACGAAATTAAAAAATTTCGTTACTGCCTTTATTATGATTGTTCTATCTAAATGTAGAAGTTAATTCTAAAACTCTACCGCTTAATGTTTTTTTACTTTCCGTCCTGCATAGAGCTGAATCAATAATGTCTGCCAGCTCAGACATTTCAGCCTCTTTCATTCCTTTTGTGGTAACTGCTGCAGTACCTATTCTTATACCGCTTGTTACATTCGGGTTTTGTGGATCAAAAGGTATTGTATTTTTATTTGTGGTAATATGGATTTCGTCAAGTATTTCCTCTGCTTCTTTGCCAGTCAACCCTTTGCTTCTTAAATCAACAAGCATTAAATGGTTGTCGGTTCCTCCTGATACAATTCTGAAACCTTTGTCCATCAGTGCTTGAGACAATGCTTTTGCATTGTTAACTACTTGCTGCTGGTACGTTTTAAAGCTGTCCTCCATTGCTTCCTTGAAACAAACGGCTTTTGCAGCTATTACATGCATTAAAGGCCCCCCTTGTGTTCCTGGGAAGATTGCTTTGTCTATCTTTTTTGCAAATTCTTTCTTACACAGGATCATTCCGCCTCTTGGGCCTCTTAATGTTTTATGGGTTGTCGTAGTTACGAAATCCGCATATTGAACAGGGTTCGGATGTAATCCTGATGCCACAAGACCGGCTATGTGGGCCATATCCACCATGAAGTATGCTCCGACTTCATCTGCAATTTCTCTGAATGCTTTAAAATCTATAAATCTTGAATATGCACTTGCTCCTCCTACAATAATGTTTGGGTGCTCACGTTTTGCAATTTCTCTTACTTGGTCATAATCAATTCTTTCTGTTTCCTTATTAACACCGTAGGACGCAACATTAAAATATGTTCCGGACATATTAACCGGACTACCATGTGTCAAATGCCCTCCCTGGGATAAGTTCATCCCAAGTATTTTATCTCCCGGCTTTAAAACTGAAAAATAAACTCCAAAGTTTGCATTTGAACCGGAATGAGGCTGTACATTGGCATGATCAGCCCCAAATATTTTTTTTGCTCTCTCTCTTGCAAGGTTTTCAACTTTATCTACAAATTCGCATCCGCCATAATATCTTTTGCCCGGATATCCTTCAGCATATTTGTTTGTTAAATGACTTCCCATTGCTTCAAGTACCGCTTCGGAAACAAAGTTTTCAGAGGCTATCAGCTCAATATTGTTATTCTGCCTTTCCTTTTCCTCCATCATTGCATCATATAATTTATCGTCATTTTGTTTAATTAAATCAAAGTTCATCATTATTCTCCTACATATATTTTCTTGGAAGCTGTTTTTTTATTTTTTACAGTATTATTATATTATGTTACATTCTTTTAAGCAACGTAAAATATATTATTGAGCAATGCCGTCATAAATTTATTTCATACTAATTATACTTTATTTCATACCTAAAAATCAAGTAATAATCTTAAAGGTCATCGTCTTTGACTCTTTTTATTTTTGCACCAAGATTCATAAATTTATTTTCAATATGTTCATAACCTCTGTCAATATGATATATGTCTGTTATTTCTGTAAGCCCTTCAGCTACGAGCCCTGCAATAATAAGAGCGGCTCCTGCCCTTAAATCAGTAGCTTGTACCACCGTTCCTCTCAACAAGGGAGTGCCTATAATCTTTGCCTGCTTCTTTGTGAATTCAATGTTTGCCCCCATCTTCTTAATTTCGTTCACATATTTAAATCTGTCTTCGGATACCCCTTCAACCACTATACTTTCTCCTTTTAATGATGATAAAAGAACAGTCATAGGCTGCTGCAGATCTGTAGGAAATCCGGGATAAGGCAGCGTTTGAATATTAACAGGGGTCAATTCATGCTCATAAAACACTCTCATAGAATCTCCATATTCTTCAATCCTTACACCCATTTCTTTAAGCTTTGCAGTAACGGGTTCAAGATGCTTAGGAATAATATCATCAATTATAATGTCTCCCTTTGTTGCCGCAGCAGCAATCATGTATGTTCCTGCTTCAATCTGATCAGGAATCACTCTGTATGTACATCCCGTCAATTTATTTACACCGTTTATTTTTATTACATCGGTACCGGCTCCCTTTATATCTGCTCCCATTGAATTTAAAAAATTTGCCGTATCTACAATATGAGGCTCTTTTGCTGCGTTTTCTATTATTGTCCTTCCTTCAGCATATACAGCCGCCAGCATTATATTAATGGTGGCCCCAACACTTACAACATCAAGGTATATTTTTGTGCCCACAAGCCTATCAGCTTGTACATTAACTCTGCCTTCAGGTGTAATTTCAACGGTTGCTCCCAGAGCTTCAAAGCCTTTAATATGCTGATCTATTGGCCTCCTGCCAATATCACAGCCGCCGGGAAGTAGCGTGGATGCTTTTTTAAACCTTCCAAGGCCTGCTCCAAGCAAATAATAAGATGCCCGCATTTTTTTTGACAATCCATTTTTCAAATAACATTCCTTCATATCTGATGCATCAACAAGAATGGAGGAATCATCAAGGTATTTTGCATCTGCTCCAAGCTCTGAGAATATTTTTATGAAAACATTAATATCGTCAATTCTCGGCACATTTTCAATAATGCATCTCCCGGGGCACAACAAGGTTGCCGGTACTATTGCAACAGCAGCATTTTTGAACCCACCAATATTTACCTTGCCTTTTAATTTAATTCCACCTTCTATAACAAATTTAGACATAACAAATTCCTCAATTCTTATTTTTATATATTAAATATTTTTCAGCTGTTTTATTACATTGAAAACATTAATCAAATTCATAGTCATAGGTATTTATACCTGACAAATGCTTTTGGGTTCCATCACTAAAAATAACTTTCCACACAGGATAAGAATTTATTCTTGAAATGTACTGCCAATTCTCATCTTCTTCCCTATAATATGTCATTTCCATATGAATGATTTTTTTGTTTTCTATATTATAAGGTAAAAGTTTAGGAAGTGCTTCAGCTGCAGAAAAAGTACGTATTTTTTCTGCAGTCTCTTTCGCTGAAATAATATTTTGCATTTCAAATTTATAAATTCCTTTTTCATCAAAATAAAAATGCATATATGAATTATCCATGCTAAAATTATTGTATTTTTTTGTATAAACAACCAAAAGTCCATTATGTTCAATATTTCTGTAATTTTCCAAGTATCCATCAGCATCAATTTTCTTATCTGCTATAAATTTATTTATATCTTTTGTAATTATATTTTTATCATTTAAACTACTGCCGACCCTTTCCCTTAAAGTATAATGAAGCTTTTTGCCTTCTATTACTTCAAGCTTTTCACCATTTTCATTAGTGTACTCAGTAATGCCCTCAACAGGCTCCACCCCTGGTCCAAGGTAACGGCCAAGAAGGTCTTTGTTTATATCTATTATCTCGTATTCCGCATCCAATGGAGAAAGTATGTACATTTCTTCAGGCAATTGACAGTTTAGCTCAATGTTTTTTTCACCTAAAATATTTTTAACGTCTTCTATGAATTCTTCATCATTGGATACCTCATATCTATTGTTAAAGATATCTTCATAGTAAGATATAAATAAAAAAATGTTTAAAATGATAAATGCTGTAATTAGTATTGTATTTGCCTTGTTCCAATTCATATATACACTCTCATCCTCACTACCACTCTTCTATTAACAGTCCAGATTTGGCATTAAATATATATGTTTTGTCTCCTGCTTCTATAACCCAGACAACTCTCAAAGCCTGTTCTTTTAAAATTCTGGATAAATCATAATACCCCAAATAAATACTGCTGATTTCTTTTATTATATCTTTGCTAAGTGGTTTAAGTTCAGGAAGAACATTATCACCGCTATTAACTATTTCAGAATCATCACCTAAATTTTTGGCTATTACGTCAATAGCAGGAAGTATTTGAATAGTACTCATTTTTTTTATTTGTGATTTATCAATTTTTCTTATAAACCTCTTATAAGAAATTACGCTGTCACCTATAACATCAATCTTCAATGCCGAATTTTCTCTTACCTTGCTAAACATAATCGGCCTTTCTAAAACTTTGTATGAAAATGTATATCTGTACCCATAATTGCCGTCATGCTCAATACTTTCAACATTACTTAAATATCCATCCTCCGGAAATCCCAAAAACTCATTGGTAAAGTTAACTGCAGTCACAAGGCTTTTGTACACGTCAGATGAATTCTCCAGTTCGCCTGTTGTATCATATAAGTCTAAAAGCCCATCAGAATTTATTTTAAAGATTTTTTTCGTTCTGTACATATATACAAGATTTCCGTTCACTTCCACTGATTTTCTCACATAATCATAATTGTTTTTAAAATAATTCTTTGCTATTTTGTCTATAGATTCAGTATCAAAAACATCTAGCTCTGATTGTACAAATATAGGGCTTAAAGCTGTCTTTTCCTGAGGCACAGGAACCTGAATTGTTTCTTCACCGATTTTTTGATCAAATGCAAACTCTGTTTCAGTACTAAAATCAATTTGCTTTACCATTTCGGCTATTTCATGGGCATCAATGTTGTCATCCTTAATTTTAATAGTATTTACTCCGTTATAAATGTATATGGAACTTGCATCTTCCAAATCGATTATTACATTTTTAATACAATTTATTTTATCATTTATATGTCTGTTGTCTATTTTCATATGACCTGTAAATATTTCAACAGGAATATTTGTGCTGAAATCAAATTTTAAATACTGAGATGGAAATGCTGCCGACTCATTAACACTGCTGCTGTCAAAACTGTTAAAGGCATCATTAATTACCTGCACAGTTTTTCCCCACAAGTGCAATTCATCAGAATATGTAATAGTATAGTCCTCATTATATTTAATTATATTTTTAGTCGGCCTCACTACATTCCATAAATCGCCGGCAATTACTTCATTATGACTGTCATTTTCTTCTCCGTCAATATTACGTTCTAAAAAATTAGGCAATTTAAGCCATACCTTGCTGCTCAAATAAATGCAGACAAGAACCATTGCAACTAATATTACATTTTTTATTTTACCCTGTCTCATGGATACCTCTTAATTGAATTCAGGAGCTGTAATGATAATTTCAGTTCCATCGTTTACCCGACTGTTTATTGTTAACATACCATCGTTGGCTTCGGCTATCTGCTTGGCTATTGAAAGCCCCAGGCCTGTTCCTCCCTGTTCTCTCGATCTTGCCTTATCAACTCTGTAAAATCTCTCAAATACTCTTGCCTGATCTTCCTTTGGTATACCGATGCCGTCATCCTTAACGATTATGTTGATTTTACCGTTTTCTCTATTTGTACTAATCCATATGTTTCCATCTTCAGGTGTATACTTAATTGCATTTCCCACAATATTTAAAAGTATCTGCTCAAAACCGTATCTGTCAAAAAAAACATCAACGTTCGGTAAGTCAGACACATGTATTGCAATATTTTTATTCTTAGCTTGAATTGAAAGTTTCTTTACAGTTCGATTAATCATTTCGTCTAGATTTAATTCCTCTTTTTCCCACTTTGTCTGATCATAATCCATTCTTGACAATTTTAACAAGTCGCTGACAAGCCGTGACATGCGGTCACTTTCAGAATTTATGACATCTAAAAAATCTTCAGCTCTCTGTCTGTCTTCCAAAGCCCCATCGAGTAACGTTTCAGCATAACTTTTTATTGTTGTAATAGGAGTTTTTAACTCATGAGAAACATTGGCAACAAATTCTTTCTGCAGTTTATCAATTTTATATTGCTCCGTAATGTTTTTAAATACAATGATTACACCACCGATCTCATTTTGATCGTTCATAAACGGTGCATAATCTACATTATAAGTTTCTCCATTCTGTTCCAAAATTTCAGTACCGTGATAATTTTTTGACTTCAAATTTTCTAAAAGCATACTGCTATTAATTTTTCTTACCAGATCATCATATTTCACTTCTTCATTTGTCAAAGACAGCAAATTTTTAGCAACAGGATTGGCATGAATTATGCTGCCATCTACAGTAACAGTCAATACACCGTCGGCCATATACTTAAATGTAGTCTCCATTTTGCTTTTTTCCTGCTGAAGGCTTGACATAGATCTTTTTAGCTCATCAATAAGGAAATTAAACATTGTACCCAGCTGCCCAATTTCGTCGTCTGATTTAACATTTACCTTTTGATCAAAATCTCCCAGGGACATTTGCTTAGCTTTAACAGTAAGTTCCTTTATAGGACCGGTAATGCTTGACGACAAAATAAGCCCCACGAAAATTGTTAAAGTTAGTGCTATTATTGTTGCCTGACTCATAATTTCCATTGATTTATTTACCGTATCGTAAATATATTCAATATTATTGGAAAGATATATATACCCCTTAATACTTCCGTCTGTTTTAACAGGATATGACATATGGTAAAGGCTTGGATTTTCCGTTCCTTCTATTTTGTTAGAGTCGAGAATCCGATCCGGAGGAGCTATGGACTCCACATTACCATCAAAAGACTTCATAAAAATATAACTGTTAATTGGTGATGCGTCAAATGCGCTTTGACCAATTATATCTTCCGAACTGCCTGCAATTATAGTCTTTTGTTCATTATTTAAAATAACATATATGTTCTCATTATATCCTATTTGAATGCTTTTGATATTTTCACGTATTTCTTCGGTATTTTCATCCCAATTTTTTGTACTTAAAATATCGGAAGAACTGAGAATAGACTGTATTCGTTCCTTCATATTTTTCCTACTCATTTCAAGCTGAATATCCTCAAGCTGGTTTACTATATAAATTCCTACTATGGACATAGCAAGGAAAACAAGCAAAAAGTAAATTAAAATAAATCTCCATCTAATACTTTTAAACATAATTTCTCCCTAAAAAAGATGGCAGTTGATAGTTCGTTTCTGCAAATACAAGTTTATTTATTTTTGAAATAATAGCCTGTTCCTCTTTTTGTGATTATATATTTATCATCTTCTGTTTCGATTTTTTCTCTCAGCCTTCTTACAGTTACATCAACTGTTCTTAAATCTCCAAACTCATACCCCCATACATCTTTGAGCAGTTGCTCCCTGTTAAATACCCTGCCGGCATTTAAAAACAAATACTTGAGAAGGTCGAATTCACGATTGGTAAGGTTGATTATTTTATTATCCTTGCTGACCTCATAGGTATTCATGTCAATTGTCAGGTTGCCTATACTGATTATTTTAGACTTCATTTCTTCATTAACGTTAGACAATCTAACTCTTCGAAGGTTAGCCTTAACTCTAGCTATCAATTCCTTATTACTGAATGGTTTTGTAATATAGTCATCTGCTCCCATTTCCAGGCCTGCAATTTTATCGTTCTCTTCCTCTTTAGCTGTGAGCATTAATATAGGCATAACATTTTCCATTCTAATCTCTTTTAATACTTCAAATCCGTTTTTCTTCGGAAGCATAATGTCTAGAATTATTAAATCAGGGTCCATCTTATGGACCATCTTTATTGCTTCATCCCCGTCATAAGCAGTTTCTACCTCAAAGTCTTCTTTTTGAAGGTTGTACTTTATTATTTCTGCTATTGGCCTTTCATCATCTACTACTAATATTTTAGGCATAGGTACCTCCGCACATATTCATTAAAAATTATTTCATCATAACTATGAGCCGATTATCGGCTTGGTTCACACAGACACAATAAATTATATGTAAGTCTATGTATATTTATTATATCATGTTTTTCAAAAATAAACACCATCTTTAGTTAAAAGCATAAATTAATTTAGGTAGGTGAATATTATGAAAAATCATATAGATTACGGTAAACTTTGTCCAATAATCAGAGGCCGGCTATATTCAAGCAATAACAATAATATTATACCGGTTATTATAACCTATAAAACTAATAAAAAATTAAAGGAAGGGAAAATTTCTTCTTTGTCAAATAAATTAAGTTACAACCTTCCTATTGTCAACGGGTGTGCCTGCGAAATGAGCATAGATTCAATATTAGAACTTACAGCCGATCCTGATATTGAATTCATCAGCTATGATGCAAAAGTGTTTGCAGTAATGGATGTAGCAAGAAAAGCAGTTGGAGCTGATTTGACCTTAAATACAGGATATACAGGTAAAAACATTACAGTTGCCATTATAGATACAGGAGTATCCCCTCATGCGGATTTAATATATCCTACAAACAGAATAATAGGATTTAAAGATTTTGTAAACAATGAATCAAGAATGTACGATGATAACGGACATGGTACTCATTGTGCTGGCATATTAGCCGGAAGCGGATATGTGTCCAAAGGAAAATACAGAGGAATAGCTCCTGAAGCCAACATATTGTCAATTAAGGTTCTCGATGAAAACGGAAACGGCAATACTTCGGATATACTGTCCACAGTTCAGTGGATTATTGAAAACAAGGAGGTTTATAAAACAAGAATAATTAATTTTTCATTAGGTGCCATAGCCCAATATAGAGAAAAAAGGGACCCTTTAGTCAAAGCCGCAAACAGAGCCATTGAAAATAATTTTATTGTAATTGCCGCAGTGGGTAACAGCGGCCCTTTAAAGAACACGATATTATCTCCTGCAACAAGCAGGCATGTTATTTCTGTTGGTGCTTTGGACGACAAGCGCACCCCTGAATTAAACGATGATGTTATTGCCGAGTTTTCAAGCAGAGGGCCAACTATTGACAGGATAAGAAAACCTGATTTAATTGCCCCGGGTGTAAATATAATGTCTCTTTCAAACACAAATTTAACCGGTTATACTACTCTTAGCGGGACATCCATGTCAGCTCCCATGGTTTCAGGAGCAGCCGCATTATTATTAAATGAAAATCCAAATTATACTCACTATGATATAAAAAGAAAACTCATTAATGCTTGTAGCAGGATAAGAGCGTCTTCGTATGCACAAGGAGCAGGTGCACTGGATATAGGAAGAATATTCTCATAAATTTCATAAATTAAGGGGAACTAGTTCCCCTTAATTTCCCTTATTCGTTCACTCATGACAATATAATACCCTTGCCCATCGACTGAGCTTTAGCTGTAAGATTTTCAGATTTTTCAACAAATTTCTCTATTGACTCCCCTGCATACTCTACAATAGAACCGCACACGCTTAATTTATAGTCCAGGCTGGTGTTGTAAGCCTCTATTTCTTCTTTAATTCTTTCAGTCATTACTTTAGCTATATCAATATCAACATTGTTAAGAATAATCATAAATTTGTCATTTCCATATCTCCCCACTACATCAATTTTTCTTGCATTTGAACTTAAAATATATGCTACATCCTGAAGAATCAAATCTGCTTTATTCATTCCATATATTATGTTCATTTTTTTAAACTCATCAATATCAAGTACAAGGAGGCAGAAATTTATTCCTTCCTTCTTATAATTTAAAATACTGCTTTTTATGCATTCATTTAAAAATTGAAAATTATAAAGTTTCGTAAGCGTATCTACATTAGCTCTTGATTTCAAATCATTTTCCAGGTGTTTTATTTCTCTTTCCATTTCAAGTAAACGCCTTTTCATTTCTTTTTCTTCAGTCAAATCCTGCATTGCAACATAAAAAGTACTTCCCTCAAGCCCAAAAACATTGAATCTTATGTACTTTTCAAATCCTGTAATATATTGTTCTATGATCTTGTAATCACTTGTCATAGCAGCTTCACTCAAAATTTTAGGCCAGTCAAATATGGACCCCATTACCTCCGGGAAAACTTCAGTAACATTTTTATATAATACATCCTCTAAAGACCTGCCAATAATAGATTCTGTCTGTTTATTTGCATAAATTACTTTAATGTCCCTGTTTCCTGATTCATTCTTAACCATTCTGAACTGCACAATTGCATCAGATATATAGTCCAAATATTTTTTCAACTTAACACCCCCTATTCTCAATTATTTTAATAACTTTCAAACCCGCAATACTCTTCACAGTCAGAGGCAAGCAGCTGAGAAACTGTTTTTCTTACCGTGCTATATTCGAACCCTCTGTTAATCAAAAAATTTGATAATTTAGAAGCTTTCTTATAAGTATCATCTTCCGTTAATGTCTTAAGCTTTTTAGCCCCTATGTAGCACGCTCTTTTAATTTCATCTTTTTCCGTTATAGTACTCAGCTTTTTTTCTATTATATTCCTATCAATTCCCCTCTTGTAAAGCACATCTTTTACCTTACATTTTCCCCACAGGGAAGAATTAAGTTTACTGTCTATTAGTATTTCGCTATATCTTTCATCGTCCAAATATTTCTGTTTCTTCAATTTAAAAATTGCATTATCAATAAACTGAAGATCAAATCCCTTCTTATTCATTTTCTCCCTAAGCTGTTTTTCACTTTTTGGATTTCTCGACAACACACGTAATCCATAATTATATACTTTAATCTTCTCTTCCGCAATTAATATTTCATCTATAAATTCTTCTTTCAATTTCATATTTTTTGTTAAAGAGTGCTCAATCATATTGTCCAAATCAATACTAAAAGCAAAGTCATCATCCAAATAAATATTTACTCTGTCTTTTCTGTTTTTTTGGTACTCGATCCTAGTAATTTTTTTCATAACATATTTCCTCATGTGCATTTAATTTTAGCATATATATCGAAATTTATCAACAAATGTATTTTTTCATCAAATACTGATAAATCCCATTATTGCCCGTTAAATTCAATGACATAAAAAGAACCGCCACACCTCCAGTACGAAACAATGCGGCAGCCCTGAAAATTTATCTTAAGTTTTTTGCAAGTTCTCTCAATTTTTCCTCTTCTTCATCTCGTGCTTTATCCAGCACCATTCCATGAGGCTTTTTCCTGCCTTGGTCATCAACAGAAATAAATGTAATGAACCCATCAACAGGAGTTACTTTACTTAATTCAGTTTCCATCTTTGTATACACAATAATACTGGTTCTTCCAAAATCGACGATTTTACTGGTAAATTTCACAATTTCACCTTTATCTACAGGGTGCTTGAACAATAAACCGTGTATATTCAAACATACCACATTTTTAGGATCTCCCAATGTAGATGCTGCGGCTATAAATGCCGACTCCACAAACCATTCAGCAGTCCTGCCGGCAAACAGTGTGCCGTGATGATTTAAATCTTCTGATTTTACCAGCCTTGAACATATATAATCTTTCATAATCTCCTCCAATAAATTATATTGCCGAAGCATGCTTTTTATTATGCCACATAACGAGCAAGGGCCCTGCCAGGCATACTGTTGAATAACATCCGCTTACGCTGCCTATAAACATGGGGATTGCGAATGTCTTTATGGAATCAATATTGTATATATAGGCAAGTATGCACACTATTAAAACACTTACACTGGTTGCCATATTTGTATTGATTGATCTTGTCAAAGTCTGATTTATACTTGTATCAACCAATTCCTCAAAAGACTTCTTTTTAAAATATGGCTGATTCTCTCTTATACGGTCATAAATTACTATTGTGTCATTTATGGAATAACCTATGATTGTAAGGGTCACTGCAATAAACGAATCATTTATCGGCATTTTAAAAATTACAAACGTAAAGAAAACAACCAGTACATCATGCAAGAGTGCAATAAGCCCTATTATTCCAGCAGACATTCCAGATATTTTTTTAAATCTGAATCTAACATATATAACTATAAATAAGGATGTAAGAGCTATTGCCGTCAAACTTTTAATTAAGAATCTTTTTCCTATAAACGGTTCAACGACATTTGACTCTGCCAATTCTAAATTAGCTTCCGGGAATTCTGCCTTTAATGCTTTATCAAGCTTTTCCTGCTCTCCAGCTTCAAGGCCACTGTTACCTGACAAGTTTAAAACCAATTTTTTGCTGTGGGTTGCCAAATCATCCGTCAACTGAACTTCAGTATCCCTATTCAATACTTGAGAAGCTTTATCCGCAGCCAGTTCTGAATCTATTTCTCCAGCATAGGAATACTTTATTATGGCTCCCCCCTTAAACTGAATAGACAAGTTAATTCCATTAATAAATAGCGAAATAATCCCTACTAACATAATAGTAAAGGAAATCGCAAAAAACATTTTTCTTTTACTGTAAAATTTAATCATTATTTTGCCTCCTTTACTTTTACTTTCAATCCATAAAGGGACTTTTTAGCAAATACTTTATTCATACTCATGGATTTTGTCATTATCTTTGATGCAGTCACTCCCGAAACAAAGTTAAGTATGCATCCTATCATAAGAGTATATCCAAATGACAGCAAAGCACCTGTTCCGAATATCATCATTATTATAGAAGCTGCTATTGTTGTGATATTTCCGTCAAACACCGCTGAAAATGCTTTGTTATAACCTGTATCAATCGAATATCCTAAAGTCTTTCCTCCATTTAATTCCTCTCTGATTCTTTCTGAAATTATAACATTGGCATCTACACCCATTCCAATAGACAGAATAATACCGGCAATACCAGTTAAGGTAAGAGTTATCTGAGGTATTGAAAGCGCAAGCAACTGAACCGCAATCTGCAATAGCAGCGCAAAACATGCAACAACGCCAAGCAGCCTGTAATATACCAACATAAAAATGCATACTACCGCAAATGCGATTACACCTGCTTTAACCATTACGCCCAATGCTCCAGAACCCATTGTAGGTGTAATTGTGCTGTGGTTTTTTGACACTAGTGAAAATGGAAGAGCACCTGAATTTATTTTATCTGATAAAGCTTTTGCTTCTTCTGTACTCTTCATGTTTGTTATAATTGAGTTTCCCCCGGTTATTTTTTCATTTACCATAGGCGACGATATTAAAGTTTCATCCATATAAATTGAAATGGGTTTATTAATAAGTCTTCCTGTTGCTTCCTCAAATGCTTTTGCACCTTCGTCATTAAATTCCAGTGTAACTACAGGCTGATTAGATCTTTTGTCAAGTTGTACCTTGCTTTCCTTAACATCCTTACCTTCAACTATAATATTCCCATCCGGGTCCCTGAATGTCAGCCTTGCTGTTTCACCAAGCTCTGCAATTGCCTTTTGCGGGTCGAAATCCGTCTCTCCAGATTTCCAAGGGAATCTAACTATTATATGACCGCTTCCCTTATCAACTGTTATTTCTCTGTCCAAAATATTTTGGGCATCCATCCTTGTTTCCAATATAGCCCTGGCAGATTCAAGCTCACTTTCCGTAGGCACTCTATCTAAATTAGAAGGCTCAAACACAGCTTCCACTCCGCCTTTTATATCTATTCCGAATCTTATATCCTTCATGCCCCTTATTTTTAAGGGATCTGCATTAATGCCGAATACAGCTGTAAGAGCAATTCCTGTTATTAAAAGCATAACAATTATATAAACATGTTTATTTGTTTTCATTTTTCCTCCTGATTTTAAATATTTATGAATACAAATAAATGCGTTTGTCTTTTTTACCGTCTTTTTTATTTATAAAAGCCACTATAAAAACACTATATCCAAAAAAAACAGAAATTTTCTCTTCAACATGTGTATGTCTGAATTTAAATAATTTTTCATGGCTGAAAATACTGTACAAGATATACTTCATATTCAAGTAAAAAAGAATATTTTTATTACATTTAAAAAATTGAAAAGTTAAATTTTGATTAATCAAATTTTGTTCAAATACATTTTCATAAGCTATGATTTGATTGCTTTCAAAGTTGTTTCTGCTTTCATTTTGAACAAAAAAAATCGAAGAAAAAATAGCTATAATTATAATAATAGCTGTTAATTTAAAATTTGACAGTTTCATAAGCCTCTTTCCTCGATTCTATAATTCCCATTATTTAATTTACTTTTTATCATCGGATGTTACTCTTAACATTATAATTACAGCCGCATAAATTACAATTATTACCAGAAATATTGCTGCCATTCCCATGCCCATAAGTTTAAGTGACTTAATTACATTTGCATTCATATTTACCTCCTACATCAATCCCACAATACCGATTATAACTCCTCCGGCTATAACCGATGCTATCTGTCCAGACACATTTGCTCCTACTGCATGCATAAGCAAATGGTTCTGGGAATCTTCTTCAAGCCCCATTTTCTGAATGACTCTTGCAGACATTGGGAAAGCAGAAATACCTGCCGCTCCTATCATTGGATTGATTTTTTCTTTTAAAAATAGGTTCAAGAATTTTGCAAATAATACTCCCGCAATAGAATCAAAAACGAATGCTAATAATCCAAGACCCATAATCAACAGGGTTTCAAAAGTAACAAACTGCTCTGCCCTCATACTTGCGGAAATTGTAATTCCAAGAAGTAAAGTAATAAGGTTAACCAAATCTTTTTGGGCAGTTTCAGACAACGAATTAAGCACTCCACATTCCCTTATTAAATTGCCGAACATAAGAAATCCTACAAGTGATATAGAAGCAGGAGCTACCAAACCTGCTATAATTGTTACTATTATAGGAAACAGCAGCCTTGTTGTTCTTGAAACACTTTTCGGATTATATTTCATCTTTATTTTTCGGTCTTTTTTTGTTGTGCAGAACTTTATAGCGAAAGGCTGAATTATCGGAACTAACGCCATGTACGAATATGCGGCCACAGCTATAGGACCAATATAATTGCTTTTCAATACCAGTGAAACCAAAATTGACGTAGGACCGTCGGCTGCACCTATAATACCTATTGAAGCTGCGTCCTGAATATTAAAGCCTAAAAGTGCTGCTACTGTTACCGTAGCAAATATACCGAATTGTGCTGCAGCACCAAATAATAAAAGCCTTGGATTAGACAAAAGTGGCCCGAAATCTATCATTGCACCTATACCTATAAACAACAGAAGCGGCATCATTTCAGAAGCTTCTATACCTACGCTGAAAAGCCAGTCAATAATACCCGAAACTTCTCCCATCCCTTCTAATGTCTGATTTAAAACTCCGCTCATCGGAATGTTAACTAAAATTGCGCCGAATCCCATTGGCAGTAAAAGTGATGGCTCCATATTTTTAGCAATTGCCAAATATATTAGAACACCACCTATTATCCACATTAATATTTGCTGCCAGGTAATACTTGTGATACCTTCAATCAAAAATTCCATCTTCCGCTCCTTTGATTTTATTCGTGTGTATTCTATTATAAACAACAATTTTAAGCAATTATTCATAATAGTCAAAATAATTGATTTTATGCTTAATTATTAAAATTTACATGGTTTACTCTAACTTATCCAGCTTAATCTTTCATATTCTTTAGCTTCCTTTTTATATCTAATATAATGCAAGGATGCTTAATATTCCTGCAATTTTCAACTGTTTCACTAATAGAATACTCAGTACTATATACATTGTTTGCTCAAGCCGCATATATTTTTGAGTTATTCACTTGATTCTGTGATAACCACGCCAAACATGTTTTTTCAAAGGCTTAAGCAATATTTTGCCTGCGAATATAACGTCTTTCCTTTTTAACAATTTATCTTCTTCCAATATTAAGTAGTTACAGACGGAATTATTTTATATCCTGCACAAAATATTTAAATTTTTTGAGTTTATTTTTTCATTTTTTATAATTCTGCACCGTTTTTAGAATTTGATTCAGCATACTATTTCAATTTCAATTATTAAAATTGGATAAGATGAGAGGAACAACAAATTCTATCTGCTTAAAAAACTATATACTATTCTTACTTAGTATACATGCTTTTAACATCACTGGCAATTAAAATCTGGTAATAATTATTTTTCATTAATTTGTGCTAAGATACATCAAATATACTATACGAAAATATATTTTTTCTATGTTATAGCTTGTATTTATTATTAACAACAGCTGCTGTTTTACATATAATACATCAATGTGATAGATACTTAATTTTTATACATTGCAGACTTAGTTTGATAATACCATAATTGATTTGGAGGTAATTTAATGAAAGAAAAACACATATTTGCAGGAAATAATACTGCTGAAGGCTTTTATAGCTGTTTTGATTATTTATTTAATCCTAATGAATTAGAACATATTTATATTTTAAAAGGCGGACCCGGAGTAGGAAAAAGCTCCTTTATGAAAAAATTTGCCTCTGAGACATCAAATAATGATTATTCTATAGAATACATCCATTGCTCAAGCGACAACGACAGCTTAGACGGAATTATCATACCCCAACTAAAAATTGCTCTTGTAGACGGAACCGCACCTCATACAGTTGACCCAAGAATACCGGGGGCAATTGACGAAATAATAAATTTAGGTATGTTTCTTGACAACAGCCAGCTTGAAAAACGTAAGGAACAGATTATACAGATAAATAAAACAAAATCTCTGCTTTTTAAAAGCGCTTACAGATACCTTCATGCAGCCGGCATCATTACAGAAGAAATTAATTCTTTATATGACCAATTTATCGACAGGGAAAAATTTTACCAAATGAACAATGAAGCAGTCAACAAATTGTTCCATAACAGTAACAATTTAAAAAAGGCCCCGAAAACCAAAAAAATGTTTTCAGAAGCATATACTGCAAGCGGATATATAGACTACACTAAATCCTTGTGTCAAAATAAGAGAGTATGGGTGGTAACAGGTGAAAGCACAAACCACATCTCTGAGTTCCTGAAAAAAATCTCATATGAAACATCAAAAAGAGGTTATGATTCCGAGCTTTTTTTAATGCCCTTAAATCCTGATAAATTGAAACACATATATATTCCTGAAATGAATTTAATTATAATCAGCTCAGAAGATTATGCATACGGCGATTTTGAAGAAATATTTGACATACACGGCATTATGGATACGGATAATTTGAGAACCCATATTTCTGAAATAGAAAATAACCTTCACTTATATGATCTCCTAATTAAAAACGCCTTAGAAAAATTGTCTGAATCGAAAAAATATCATAAATTGCTTGAAGTTTTTTACATTAACAGTATGGATTTCAATGGAGTAGATGAATGCTTCAACAGCATAATTAACAGATTTACATAAAATTTCAGGAGGCAAATTATGATTCTAACTTCTCTGCACTATTTCTACATTATTATGGTAGTCATTATTCTTGCCATCATGCTTATGAAAAAGGATATAATAATTCCTTGCATTATCGGCATATTCGCAATGGGATACATTTATTCCGGAAGTATCATTAAAGCCATCCAGGCTATTTTCAATGCACTTATTTACGCAGGCAATGAATTTTGGGGGATTATTGTAATTATTTCACTTGTTGTAGCTATGTCCAAAGCTCTGCAAGAAATAGGTTCCGACATTCTAATGATGTCGCCTATTAAAAAAATTATGTCCTCCCCTTCAATGGCATTCTGGAGCATAGGCATAACAATGATGATTATTTCGTGGCTTGTATGGCCAAGTCCAGCAGTCCCTTTAGTAGGAGCCGTTCTTTTGCCGGCAGCTGTCAAGACAGGGCTTCCGGCAATATATGCTGCTGTTGCAATGAACTTATTTGGACATGGAATTGCACTGTCCAGCGACTTTTTTATTCAAGGAGCGCCCACCATTACTGCAGCAGGAGCTGGAATCAGCACAGCAGAAGTAATTTCCGCATCAGTTCCTATTTGGTTTGCAATGTCGCTGACAACCGTAGTTGTTGCATTTTTAATGATGAAGAGGGATATAAGAAAAAATTCTTTTAATTATAAACACGTCGTCGATATAAAAGAAAAAATGAAAATAAAATTCAGCACAGCCGCAAAATTAATGTCAATCCTAACGCCAACCTGTTTTATATTTGACATAGCTGCAATGCTAAAATTAGGACTATCAGGCGGAGATGCAACTGCTCTTGTAGGAGGAACCGCTATTTTAATAATGCTTATTACAGTTTTAACAACGCACAGTATTAAAAATTCATTCGAAAAGGTTGCAGATTATATTAAAGAAGGTTTTTCATTTGGCATTATGATATTTGCACCTGTAATATTCATAGCCGGATTCTTTTTTCTTGGAAACCAAAACGGCGCTATAGCAGTACTTGGCAAAGAAGCTCCGGATATATTAAACAACATAAGCATATTCCTTTCCAAAAATATTCAAATGAACAAACTTTCCGCCATTTTAACGCAATCGGCGGCGGCAATTATTACGGGGCTTGACGGCTCAGGCTTTTCAGGTCTCCCTATTGTTGGCTCTTTAGCATACACATTTTCAAACATAATTAATATAAATAAGGCAGGCTTGGCCGCATTAGGGCAAATAATAACTATATGGGTTGACGGAGGAACCATAATTCCTTGGGCGGTTATCCCTGTTGCAGCCATATGTAATATAAGCCCGCAGGAACTGGTAAGTAAAAACCTTGCCCCCGTTCTATGTGGTATGGCCGCTGCAATCGTAACATCTCTTTTAATTTTATAAATATAATTTAAAAATAATTTAAGATATGGAGCTAGTATAATTTTAATTATAAAATCAACCCTGTTTTCGAAAACAGGATTGATTTTTTTACATTATTTCTTTTTCAATATTTTTTTCAGGTACTGTCCGGTATAGGACTTTTTAACTCTTGCTACCTTTTCAGGAGTGCCTTTCGCAACTACAGTTCCTCCGCCGTCGCCGCCTTCAGGTCCCAAGTCTATTATATAATCTGCAGTTTTTATAACATCAAGGTTATGTTCAATAACTATGACGGAATTTCCTGCATCTACAAGTCTATTAAGAACATTAATAAGCATGTGAATATCTGCAATGTGAAGTCCTGTGGTAGGCTCGTCAAGCACATACAACGTTCTTCCCGTTCCTCTTTTGCTGAGTTCGAAGGCAAGCTTGATGCGCTGTGCTTCTCCTCCCGACAATTCTGTAGACGGCTGTCCCAACTTAACATATCCAAGGCCGACATCCTGCATAGTTTTTATTTTATTATATATTCTGGGGATGTTTTCAAAAAAATCCAGTGCTTCATCCACGGTCATATCTAATATATCGGAAATATTCTTTCCCTTGTATTTAACTTCCAGGGTTTCTCTGTTGTACCTCTTGCCTTTACATACTTCACAAGGTACATAAACATCAGGAAGAAAATGCATTTCTATTTTTAAAATGCCATCTCCATGACATGCTTCGCATCTTCCACCCTTTACGTTAAAACTAAACCTGCCCTTATTATAGCCTCTTTCTTTTGCTTCAAGAGTCATGGCAAACACATCTCTTATATAGTCAAACACTCCTGTATAGGTTGCCGGATTTGACCTGGGCGTTCTTCCAATAGGAGACTGATCAATGGTGATTATTTTATCTATGTTTTCAACTCCGATAATCTCATCAAATTCACCAGGCCGCTTACTGCTTTTAAATAACTTCTGATGAAGGCTTTTTGACAATATTTCGTTTATAAGGGTGCTTTTCCCCGAACCCGAAACACCTGTAACACAACATAGTACACCCAAAGGGATTTTTACATCAATGTTTTTTAAATTGTTTTCTCTTGCGCCTTTAATTTCTATAAATTTATCATAGGTTCTCCTTGTTTCAGGAATTTCAATTTTCTTTCTGCCGCTTAAATATTGTCCTGTAATAGAATTTTCACTGTTCTTGATATCTTCATAGGTACCGCAGGCAACCACTTCTCCTCCATGCACTCCTGCGCCAGGACCAATGTCCAGAATATAATCAGCATTTTCCATTGTCTCTTGATCATGCTCTACCACAATCAATGTATTCCCTAAATCAGTCAAGCGTCGCAGTGTCTTAATAAGCATGGCATTATCTCTCTGATGGAGTCCTATACTGGGTTCATCCAAAACATAAAGTACTCCCACCAAACTTGAACCTATTTGAGTAGCAAGCCTTATACGCTGAGATTCTCCACCTGACAACGTACTGGCACTTCTTGCCAAAGTAAGGTAATTAAGCCCTACATCTGATAAAAACTGCAGGCGCGAATTAATTTCTTTTATTATCTGGCTTCCTATTGCCTCATTCTTGTCGCTCAGTTTCAGGTTCCTGAAAAATTCAAGGCTTTTATCCACAGAAAGTTTTGTTACTTCATATATGTTTTTATCTCCAACCTTAACAGCAAGGCTCACAGGATTAAGCCTTTGCCCGCGGCAGTCAGGGCAAGGGCTGTCGCTCATAAATGCTTCGATCCATTCTCTCATTTCAGGGGATCTTGTCTCTATATACCGCCTTTCAAGATTGTTTACCACACCTTCAAATTCTCTGGTATATACCTTTGGCCCCTGAAATTTACTTATAAAATCTATAGTTATCTTTCTTCCTTTCGTTCCATAGAGAATTTCATCTATAAATACTTTGGGAGCTTCAGACAAGGGTTTTTTAATGTCAAAACCATGGAAATCAGCTATCGCCTTAAATACTTGATAATAATAGCTGTCCTCTTCGGCTCCAAACGGTGCTATTGCCCTTTCAGCTATGGTTTTTGTGTAATCTGGAATTACCAGGTTAACATCTACTTCCCTCTTTATCCCCAGGCCGCTGCACGTTTTACACATACCAAAAGGATTATTGAAGGAAAACATCCTGGGTGAAATTTCCCCAAAACCTATTCCACAGTCTGTGCAGGCAAATTTTGTGCTCATCAGAAGTTCTTCTTTTCCAATTACGTCAACAAGCACCATTCCTTCCGAAAGTTCTAAAGCAGTCTCAACTGAATCAGCAAGCCTTTTTTGAATTCCGTCTTTGATAATAATTCTGTCAACCACTACCTCTATATTATGCTTTTTATTTTTATTCAAGTTTATGTTGTCGTCCAGCTCATATAGCTCTCCGTCAACTCTTACTCTCACATATCCGTCTTTTTTAATATTATCAAGAAGTTTTTTATGGGTTCCTTTTGCCCCTCTCACCATTGGAGCCAGAATTTGCAGCCTCGTTCTTTTTTCATATTGTAAAATCTTATCTGTTATCTGGTCTATTGTCTGTGTCGTTATTGGTTTCCCGCAATTAGGGCAGTGAGGAACACCTATTCTGGCAAACAAAAGCCTATAATAGTCGTAAATCTCTGTAACCGTTCCAACTGTAGAACGGGGATTCCGGTTAGTTGTTTTTTGATCTATAGATATGGCAGGTGACAGCCCTTCAATTAATTCCACATCCGGTTTATCCATCTGCCCTAAAAACTGTCTGGCATATGAGGAAAGACTTTCCACATATCGTCTCTGCCCCTCTGCATATATGGTATCAAAAGCAAGTGAAGATTTTCCTGAACCGCTGACTCCCGTAAAAACAATAAACTTATCCCTGGGCAATTCAACGTTTATATTCTTTAGGTTATTCTCCTTTGCTCCTTTTATTATAATTTTGTCCATTGTGTATCCTTTCAGCCTGCATATACTGTTATTTAACGTTCAATGTTTTTAAATTTTTAATTTCATCTCTCAACTTGGCCGCCTTTTCAAATTCCAGATTTTCTGCAGCAATTCTCATTTCTTTTTCTAATTCAACAATGTGAGCAGCCATATCTGTAATTTTATCGTTCTTGGCAGTATATTCTCCTTCATCCTCAGCTGCCCTAGTAGCTTCAATTACATCCCGTACACCTTTGACAATTGACTTAGGTGTAATATTGTGTTCCTTATTATATTTATCCTGAATTTCTCTTCTTCTGTTTGTTTCGTTTATTGCCCTTTCCATTGAACCTGTAATATTATCCGCATACATTATAACCTTTCCGTCTACATTACGTGCTGCTCTTCCTACTGTTTGGATCAATGAGGTTTCCGAACGAAGAAATCCTTCCTTATCAGCATCAAGTATAGCCACGAGAGATACCTCCGGCAGGTCCAGCCCTTCCCTCAAAAGGTTAATTCCTACAAGGACGTCAAATTCTCCTATGCGCAGATCCCTGATTATCTCCATTCTTTCCAAGGTATCTATATCTGAATGGAGATACCTCACTTGAATACCTGTGCTTTTAAGATAAAATGTAAGGTCCTCAGCCATTTTCTTAGTCAAGGTCGTAACCAGCACCCTCTGATTTTTGTTTGTCGAAATTCGTATTTCATTAATTAAATTATCTATTTGATTCTCCACAGGCTTTACATAAATAGGAGGATCCAACAGCCCTGTAGGGCGTATAATCTGCTCCACAACATTTTGAGAATGTTCCGCCTCATAAGGCCCGGGAGTTGCACTGACAAAAATTATTTGGTTTATCATTTTTTCAAATTCATTAAATTTCAAGGGTCTGTTGTCTAATGCCGATGGCAGCCTGAAGCCATAATCCACCAAGGTTGTTTTTCTCGCCTTGTCACCGTTGTACATTCCTCTTACCTGAGGAATGGTAACATGAGACTCATCTACTATCATTAAAAAATCCTTAGGAAAATAGTCCAGCAAAGTAAACGGCCTTGAACCCGGTTTTAAATTGTTTATATGTCTTGAATAGTTTTCAATCCCGCTGCAGTATCCCATCTCCTGCAGCATTTCTAAATCATAGTTTGTTCTTTGCTCAAGCCTTTCCATTTCCAAAAGCTTGTTATTTTTTTCAAAATAGTTCAGTCTTTCCTTCAACTCATCTTTTATGCCTACAACAGCCCTGTTTATATTTTCCTCTGTTGTTGCATAATGAGTAGCAGGAAAAATCGAAACGTGATTTCTCCTGCCTATAATTTCTCCTGTAACAGTATTAATTTCAGTTATCCTATCTATTTCATCCCCGAAAAATTCCACTCTTATTGCATTTTCAGAAGATGAAGCTGGAAAAATTTCCAGCGTATCACCTCTTACACGGAATGTTCCTCTGGTAAAACTTATGTCATTTCTTTTATACTGTATTTCAACAAGTTTCCTCATAGTTTCATCCCTATCCTTCTGCATTCTGGGCCTTAGGGATATAACCAGATTTTCGTAGTCAATAGGGCTTCCCAAACCGTAAATACATGAAACAGAAGACACAATTACTACATCTCTTCTCTCAAAAAGAGCTGCAGTGGCAGAGTGCCTTAACTTATCTATTTCATCATTAATAGATGCATCCTTTTCTATATAAGTATCACTGCTTGGAACATATGCTTCAGGCTGGTAATAATCATAGTAACTTACAAAATATTCAACCGCATTGTCAGGAAACATTTCCTTGAATTCTCCATATAACTGGCCGGCCAGTGTCTTGTTGTGTGCTAAAACAAGTGTGGGCCTCTGCACCCTTTCTATTATGTTAGCCATTGTAAAGGTCTTACCTGAACCGGTAACACCTAAAAGGGTTTGATATTTTAAATTATTATTTAACCCTTCTACAATTTTATCAATTGCTTTCGGCTGGTCCCCGGTTGGAATAAAATCGGATTTGATTTTAAATTTGCCCATTATTTCACCTCAGCTTCATCTAAACGTATGTTCGTTTTCCATTATATAATTATTACTTATTTTAGTCAACTGATAATAACTTCTTATAACAAATTTACAAAGCATAACTCAAATTTAAAAAAATATAATTTTCCCTAAAATTTTCTTTGGTGTAATTTCTATAATTCCAAAACTCTCTCTGCCATCCCTAGGGAATATTGTGCTGCCGGGATTAAAAAATAATATATTGTCTAAAACTTCATTTTGTGCACAGTGAGTATGTCCATAAATAACAGCATAGGCATTTTTCCCCTCTGCGTAACTCATTAATTTTTCAATCCCTGATTTTACACCATACATGTGACCGTGAGTAATCAAAATATTTTTGCATTCAATAGATTCCATTATTACTAATTGTTTACCCCTTACGTCAAAATCACAATTTCCGGGAACCCTGTACAATTCTTTTATATTAAGCATATTGGCAAATTTTTCACCGTCTTTATATCTATCGCCGCAATGAATCAGCATGTCGAAATCGCCATGTTTTTTTATCTCTTCTACTTGAGAGTCTAAAATGACATTGTGACTGTCACTGATTACTAGTATTTTCACCTGCCTGAACCCTCCAGCTTTTTCCTTAAATTCATTAAAGCTATTGCTCTATGGCTTGTTTTATTTTTTTCTTCTTTCATCATTTCCGAAAATGTTTTTCCCGTGCTTTCTACAATAAACAAAGGATCATATCCAAATCCGTTTTCTCCTCTTTTTTCGTATGCAATTTTGCCTTTAAGAGATCCTTCTGCGGTTATCTTTTTACCATCTTCAAAAACAACAGCTATAACAGTTTTAAAATATGCAGTTCTCTTTTCCATTGGAACACCATTTAAATTTTTAAGGAGAAGAGCATTGTTATTTTCATAAGACACAGGTTCTCCGGCATATCTTGCAGAATAAATTCCCGGTTCTCCATTTAACGCATCTACAAACAAGCCCGTGTCATCAGCTATGACTATTTCCCCTGTAAGCTTATGTAGTTCTTCCGCTTTTTTAAAAGCATTTTCCTCTAAAGACTTGCCGTCTTCTTCTACATCGAAGTGTCCATATCCCATGTCATCTTTTGATATAATATCAAATGGCATATTTTTTAATATGTCCCTTATTTCAATTATTTTATTACTATTGCTGCTGGATAATATTATTTTTCGCATAATTTTCAAATTTCCTCACTGATTTCTTCTCCAAATGAATAATGAATCTTTCTGTATTTATGTTTTACATTTTAACATATGGTATACTCTCTTTCAAGGATTATATAGCTGCTTTCGTTGAATTACCAATATTATATTAAATTCAGCAATAAAAGGAACCATGAAACTAATACAGATATCAACCTAATTTTTTTATAAAAACAAGCAAGGAATTGTCTCTTAGAACAATCCCTTACTTTTATTCTTTATTCTTATATTCTCTATCCTATTAAAAGTTCTCTTATATTCCTACTTCGTCAAGCTTCTTCAAATCATACATATTTATTATGTCGATAAGCTTTATGGAATATTGTGAATCTGTTGCATATCCGCACCTTCTAAGGGCCCATGCCCCTTGTGTGCTGTCAAACATCACTTCCCTGAATGGTGAATATCTTTCCATAGTAAGAAGCAAATTGTTATGGTCATCCCAGCTTTCGCTCACATTTTCATATGACCTGAAATCAGCATCAATCCTAAAGGACACTCCGTTATATTCTTCCCATGTGTTTGAAGTAACAGAGCCTGCTGAAGCTGTCCCTTTTATTCCAAACAGATTATTAGAAAACTGTCCGGTATATTTATCAACAGGAACACTTTGTCCCCAACCAGTTTCTAAAATTGCCTGAGCCGTTTGAAGAGCAGCCGACATACCAAACTTTTCCTTTGTGTTAACTGCCAGTTCTGACGCAAAATCAAGGAAATTGTCTTTTTCAATTATGGGCATAGACGTATACAACTTACCTGTATAAATTGTAAATTTAACATCTTCTGTCTTTAATGCCATCCCGTTATATACTGCCTCAGCCCTTAGACTCCATGAACCTGTGTCTCCGACAGCCGGCGTATATGATTTTCCTTCCAGAACTTTGCTTGCGCCTGTCTTTGTATTGGTTAAAATATATTTTATGCTGTTTAACGTTACATTACTTTTAACATTAAGATCAAAGGTATCCGTAACTACTTGTCCCGGTCCAACGCTTTGAAGAAGTACTTTAGGAGTACCCGATACATTTACTTTAACTTTGTCGCTTGTATATGTACTGCCTGTATTATCTTTAACTCTTACATAAAGTTCCTTGTTCCCTGCCATGTCAGGTTCTGGAAACCAACTGTAGCTGCCATAGCCTGCTTTGTACAAAACAGTTTCTGAACCCGAAGCAGTATCCACGGCAATATATTCAGTTTCACTCACATTGAAATTTCTTGATGTGGACAGCGCAACAATGCCATCAATTGTCTCGCCTTCCGTAACTCCCTTAAGATTTAGCTGCCTGTCTACTGCAACCTTTACCTTTGTATACTCTCCCTTATAGGCATTTTCACTCATATCATAAGCAATGACCCTTACCCACATATTCCCGTTGTCTTCCATAACAGGAATCATTGTAAACTCGCCATTCGGATCTACTCCGGGTGAAATGTAATACGCGTCTGTATCGGAATTTATTATTTCATATTTAACATACGCTGATGAAAAATTCAAATCTGCTTTCAGCGGCACACTGTCTGAAGTTATTGTCTCATCCTCTGTCAGTCCAATAAGTTTTACTTCCGGGACTATATCAATTTTTACAGGAATAGCATCGCCTGACAGGAAGTTTCCGTTATTATCATAAACAGCTGATGCAAGAATTTTTTCTCCGTTATCTTCCATCGAAGGCATCCACCTATATGACGAAGTCATGCCTGTTCCTTTTGCAATTATAAATCCTTTCTTAGTATCACGGTTTAGCAAAAGATACCTTATTTCCGCAGCACCGTCTGGAATATCACCCATTTCGGTAGTCAAATCTGTTGATCCTGTTATAACTTGTCCCGGTTTTACGGATGAAATTTCAGCATCAAAAAAAGGTTTAATCTCCGACTTTTCAGACGAATCAATAATAACCGCCTCTTTATCGTTATCCCATTGTATACCTACACCTAATGCATTACTTACTATACGAATGGGCACAAATGTATGACTTTCATTTATTAACGGAGCAACATCACATAAATTGAAAGTTGTTTTGTTGTTTGAAGTATATTCAATTAAGCGGCTGTCTATAGTAAGAACTACCTGCATGTCTCCCTTTGATATATGTACTGTTCTGCTTTCATTATCCCAATTTACTTCCGCACCTAATTCTTCCGCAATTAATCTTATTGGGACTAAAGTTCTACCGTCTTTTATAAAAGCTTCCGGATCCGTCGAAACTGTCTTCCCGTCAATTATCAACTTAACTGCATTCTGGGCATAGACATTGATAACAATACTGAAGGACGTAATAACCAAAAGCAGAAATAAAATAATTATTTTTCGGTTGGATATTCTTTTCAAATGTTTTCACCTCTCTTACTACTCTTTTATACATTATATCACAAATAACAACTATAATATTACAGATTAATGATATTTTCGCAAAATATTACTATCTGCACCACACTTGTTCCCTCTACTCGTCATACACCTCTCAGCGTGCAAAAGCCTTTTTCCTGACTTTCATGCACTAAGACTTTTGCAGCTGGTCCTTTACAACATTACTTCATACTTACAATTTCTGTGCCGGTAAAATAGTGTTTCAGTATCTGCTGATAATTATAGCCGTTTTCTGCCATACCGTCGGCTCCCCACTGGCTCATGCCAACTCCATGGCCATAACCTGTCGTTAGTATTTCAATTTCATCCCCTGATTGGACAAAACTGAAATCTGTTGAATTTAAATTAAAAAGCGACCTCATGTCACGGCCTGTTACCTCCGTGCCATCAATATAAATAGTCTTAATTTTACCTCCTTTGCTAACCTGTCCCAATTGCACCTTCTCTTTCAAATTATCACGGGTAATGTTCAAATCTCCATAAGCCGACTTAATTTTATTAATAAATTCATCAACCGTCATTTTAACAGAATCATGCAACTTTGGAGCTTCGCCCTCATAAGGGCTTTCTACGCTTTTCAGATAAGGGACCGATGACGAAAAAACATCTTCTGAATTTTCTGTCTTTCCACCGCTCGTTGAATGAAACAGCGGCTCTATAACCTTCCCTTCATAGGTCAATATCTGACCTTTGGTGGAATTTACTGAATTTTCAATTTTACCCCAATACTGCTTATACCATCCTTCTTCATGAGACGCAATCAAGTCATCTTTAGACGTCCACACCTGACAGTGAGTACTTGTACATACAGGTGCTCCATTATGTTCGGTCTGTCCATCCGGATATTTTTTTAACCTGTAAAGTAAATATGTCCTTGCAGTAACTGCCTGTGCCTTAAGAGCCTCCTCATTAAAATTGGCAGGCATTTCAGATGCGACAACACCCTTTAGATACTCTTCAAAATCAATTTTCATGACCTGGTTTGTTTTAGCATTATAAACTTTAATCATTTTTGGTTCTTCAATGTCCACTACAGAAAGTTTCTCATACTCTTCAAAGATACCTGTGTCATTTTTAATATTTTCTTCCACTCCTTCGGTAATTTCTGCAGCATCGGGCATATTTACTTTCCTCTCTAAAAAATTAAGAGACAAATTTGGAACAGCCATCAGCACAATAAATACAACCAAAGCATAAATTAAATGGTTCAGCAAAAAAATCAACCCCCTTTATCCTAAGTTTTATTATATATTTTATGATCAAACTAAAATTTTTAGAACAATATGTATTAAACAAAAAAAATGGGACACACTATCTAAAGATTATTTAAGTAATAAGGAATAGCAATCTGGTAATATGTCAAGAGAAAAAAATAAATAAAATTAAAAGAATTGATT
>ENA-UOOK01000448-UOOK01000448.1-fermentation-metagenome-genome-assembly--contig:-NODE-448-length-54206-cov-6.009455_pt1 | contig 54206 bp, 46 predicted proteins | sample MGYA00245777_ERZ724023 | MGnify/ENA primary metagenome ERZ724023 (study PRJEB28704, sample SAMN03018312) | fermentation metagenome | biome: anthropogenic terrestrial biome; feature: soil; material... | reverse complement strand
TGTGCCCCAGGCGAAAAAAAGCGTCTTTTCCTACCGGGTCCTGGACGCCGTAGTGATGGGCCTCAACGCCAATCAGAATTTTTTCGCCCTGCCCAAGCCCCAGGACTATCAAAGGGCCGAAGAGGTCCTGGCTTCCATCGGGGCAGCAAAGCTGGCCGGCAAATACTGCAGCGAATTAAGCGGCGGCGAGCTGCAGATGGTCCTGATCGCCCGCGCGCTTGCCGCCGAGCCGGAGCTTCTCATCCTGGACGAGCCGGAGTCCGGTCTCGACTTCAGGAACCAGCTCATCGTGCTCGACACCATGTCGAGGCTCGCGGCGGACGGCATGTGCTGCGTTTTCAACACGCACTACCCCGCCCACGCGCTGGCGCGGGCGCCGAAGTCCCTGCTGCTGAGCCGCGGCGGCGGTTATCTGTTCGGCGAAACCGGCCGGGTGGTCACCGAGGAAAACCTGGAAAAGGCGTTCGGCGTGAAAACTGCGATCGGCGAAGTGGAAACACCCGGGAAAATCTACCGGGACATCATCCCGCTGGAGATCACCGATCCGGGCGGCAGCCTCTCCGGGCGAAAAGACGGCCCGCCCCGGGCGGCAGCCGTCACGGTCATCTGCATCGGCGCCGCGTCCGGCGGGCGCGTCGGCGCCCTGCTGCGCGAATACCGGCGGTACCTCACCGGGCTCACGGAAATCCCCTGCCGGGAAAGCGGAGCCTCCGTCATCACCGCGGCATTCGACGCGCCGCCGGACGAAATCGTGGCGCTTTCCCACCGCCTCGGCATGCTGCCGGGCGTCAGCGTGAAAACGACATGGGCGCCGCAAAACCGCTCCGAATCCCCCGCCTGATCCCAATTCATCTGCAAAGGAAGGTTTCTATCATGAAAACCGGGAAGAAAATCATCGCGCTGCTGGCAGCGTGCGCATGGATCCTCAGCACCGCGGGCTGCGGCTCGCAGGCCGAAGGCCAAAGCAGCGGTTCCGCCGTTTCCGTCGCCAGCCGGCCGGCCTCCTCCGTTTCCTCCACCGTCACCGTGACGGACCACAACGGCAACGCCGTGAAGATTCCGCGCAAGGTCGAGCGCATCGCCGTATGCGACATCTACCCGCTGCCGTCGGTCCTCGCCGTTTTCTTCGACTCGGCGGAGAAGATCGTCGGCATGGCGAAACCGAGCATGACCGCCGCGAAGAACAGCCTGCTCTCCGAGCTTTACCCGGAGATCCTCAACGCAAAAACCGATTTCATCGACGGCACGAACGTCAACACGGAGGAACTGCTGAAGCTGCGGCCCGACGTCGTGTTTTACAGCGCGGAGAACGCCGCGCTCGGCAAGAAGCTGACCGCAGCGGGTTTCGCCGCGGTCGGCGTCTCCGCCAGCAAATGGCAGTACAACTGCATCGAGACGCTGGACAACTGGATTTCCCTGCTCGGCAAGATCTTCCCCGAAAACGACCGCAGCAAGATCGTGGAAGATTACAGCAGGGAAACCTACGACCTGGTCCAAAAGCGCGTCTCCGGCCTCGACGAAAGCAAGCGCACGAAGATTTTCTTCCTGTTCCAGTACAGCGAAGCGGAAATCACCACCTCCGGCAAAAACTTCTTCGGCCAGTGGTGGGCGGACGCGGTCGGGGCCGTCAACGCCGGCGAAGAGCTGACGACCGCGAAATCCGCCCCCGTCAGCATGGAGCAGATTTGCAAATGGAACCCGCAGAAAATCCTGATCACCAATTTCAACACGGCGCGGCCGGACGACCTGTACAACAACAAAATCGGCAGCTACGACTGGAGCGCCGTTTCCGCCGTACAGCACAAGGAAGCTTACAAGATGCCTCTCGGCATGTACCGCAGCTACACGCCCGGCGTGGACACTCCCGTCACGCTGCTGTGGCTGGCCAAGACGGTCTACCCGGATCTGTTCCGGGACGTCGACATCACGGCCAAAACGAAGGACTACTACAAAACGGTATTCAACATCGCGCTGACGGACAAGCAGGCAAATAAAATCTTTGCTCCGGCGGCCGCGGCATCGGCGTTTTGACGCCGCCGGAACCGGGCAAAGCCGTGCCGGAAAGTTCGTTTTGCAGCCGGAAAGGAAAGAACTATAGGAGATGCGGAAAGCGCTTGAAACGGCCCCGTTTTTCCGAAAACCCAGGAGTGCTTCCGCGCTCTGGAAAATTTTGTTCCGAAACTCTGACAGTGATTACAGTCCTGTAACAATGCCGGAAGACTATTGTATTTTACCGGCGGGACCCGCTATAATAGGAAGCGGGTTCCGCCGGAAGCAAACCGCACTCCCTGTGTCGCCCGGGCAACGAAACCCTTTTCCCGCTTTCACCCCGCGCATTTTCTCACTCAGAAAGGAGACAGGGGCTGCTTGACCTTCGCCAATTTAAAATTCATTTTCGCGTTTCTTCCGGCCGCGCTGATTCTTTACCATGCGGTCCCGAAACAATATAAAAATATTGTCCTGCTCGGCGTCAGCGTGCTCTTTTACGGCCTCGGCTCCTGGGCGCAGACGGTTCTGCTCGCCGCGGACGTGCTGGCCAACTATCTGCTCTCCGGGCTCTTCAGCGGCAGGATGGCCGCCGGTCCGGCGCGGCGCTTCTGGTTCTGGTTCACGATAGCGGCCAACACGGCGCTGCTCGCGTGGTTCAAATGCGGCAGCTCCATCCCCATCGGCATCAGCTTTTACACATTCCAGATGATTGCCTACCAGGCGGACGTCTACCGGAACAAGATCCCGCGGGAAACCTCTCTTCTGCGGTTCGGCACGTTCCTGTTCTTCTTCCCGAAACTGCAGGAAGGGCCGATCACGCGGTACGACGAGATGTCGTCCGACCTGCGCAACCCCGTCTTCCACCTTCCGGACCTGGAAGAAGGCTTCCGCATGTTCGCGGTCGGCCTCGCCTACAAGGCGCTGCTGGCGGACAAACTCGGCGGCCTGTGGCACCAGCTCTCGGTGGTCGGCTACGATTCGATTTCCACGCCCTTCGCCTGGGTGGGAATGGGGGCGTATACGCTCCAGCTCTACTTTGATTTCCACGGCTACTCGCTGATGGCCATCGGCATCGGGCGGATGTTCGGATTCATCCTGCCGCGCAACTTCATCTTCCCCTACGGCTCCACTTCCATCTCGGAATTCTACCGCCGCTGGCACGCCACGCTCGGCTCCTGGTTCCGCGACTACATTTACATCCCGCTGGGCGGCAGCCGCGCCAGCATGGGGCGCACGATACGCAACCTCCTGGTCGTGTGGCTGATCACCGGCCTGTGGCACGGCGTCCGGTGGAATTTTGTGCTGTGGGGATTTTCGCTTTTCGTGTTCATCGCGGCGGAAAAGCTGTTCCTGAGAAAATGGCTGGACCGCTGGCCTATGCTGGGGCACCTCTACGTCCTCTTCTTTATCCCTCTCACATGGATGCTGTTTGCCAACACCAGCTTTCCGGACATGGGCGTCTTCTTTTCAAGGCTGTTCCCGTTTGCCTCCGCAGGCACCAACGTGTTTCCCGGCGACTGGGTCCAGTACACCGTGAAATACGCGCCGTACCTTGCGGCCGGCTGCGTTTTTCTTACGCGCAGGCCGGAGGAATTTCTTCTCGGCGGCAGGGAAAAATACAGGGTGGCCGCTTCCGTGCTCCTGACCGTGCTCTTCTGGGCAAGCGTCTACTCCATTCACAACAGCGCCAACAATCCGTTTCTATATCTTCAATTCTGAGGGATGGATCCTTTTGAGAAATTTCGTGAAAAAGTGCCCGCTTCTCTGCATGAATATCCTGCTGGCCCTGGTCGTGGGCGTCGGCGTGGCGGCCCGGTATCTCCCGCTTCACCTGTTTGCCCGCGGCGCCGTTTCGTCCTCCGGGCCCGGCTCGGTTCCTTCGTCTTTTCCTGTTTCTTCCGCCGTTTCGTCTCCGGCCTCGTCTTTCGCCCCGGCCAGTTCCGTCCCGACCTCCTCGGCTCCGGCGTCCTCCACTCCGGCATCCTCCGTCCCGCCGGTTTCCTCCGCTCCCCCGGTCTCTCCCGCCGATTCGGCGGTTCAGGCTCCGGCCGGCGGGATGGTCCCTCCGGAATATTTCAAAGACGCCATCTTCGTGGGCGACAGCCTGACGGAGGGGCTGATGGACTACGGAAACCTGGACGAGGCGCAGTATTTCTGCCATGTGGGCCTGAATGTCTACCAGCTTTTTGAAAATCCGAAAAAAGACGACATCTCCAACCTCACATTGGAAGAGACGCTTGAAAAAAGCAAATTCCGGAAGGTCTACATCCACCTCGGTATCAATGAGCTCGGCACCGCCGACACCGACTACTTCGTAAGGCACTACTCCGCCGCCATCAAAAAAATCCAGGCGCTGGAGCCGGGCGCTCTTGTTTTCGTCGAATCCATCTACCCGGTAACGAAGGAAAAATCGGATACCGACAAAGTGTTCCGGAATTCCTATATCAAAGAGCGGAACGACGGTCTTCGCACGCTCGACAACGGAAAAGACGTCTTTTTCCTCGACCTGACGCCCGTTCTAGGCGACGGAAACGGCAACATGCGCGCCGAGTGCTCCGGCGACGACGTGCATCCGAAAGCCAAATATTATCCGCTGATCTGCGACCGCATCCGCGAAGCCACCGCGCAGGCTCTGGCTTCCGCCGGATACTGAGCGGATGCAATGCCCCGGCGTGCCGAACGGCGCGGCCGGAGCATTTTCAGCTCTCTTCTTGCAGTCCATCTTTTCCCAAAACGAAAAGGCGCCCGCGTTTTATTTTAAAATGTTGTTTTCGAGCGGAAGCCCTTGTAATTTGCATGGAGATTCACTAAAATAGGAGCGTCGATCCCCGCCGCGGAAACAGTCGTCAATTTCCGCTGAAAACCGCGGCAGGGCGAATCGCTCCGGCAGACAAGAAAAAGCGGGGCATATTGAAGGAGGGTGCGGTTTGTCAATTCAGATTGGAATCCAACTCTACACGGTTCGGAAATCCGCCGAAGCGGATCCGGAAGGCACGATCCGCAAAGTAGCGCAGGCCGGCTACAAAGGCGTCCAGTTCGCGGGATACTACGGTTTTTCAGCGCAGAAAATGAAGGGCATCCTGGACGAATGCGGCCTGAAAGCGGCCGGTTCCCACGTGGGCTACGAACTTCTGGAGCGCGGCGCGGACGCCGAACTGGAATACGCGCGGGCAATCGGGCTGAGCTATATCACCGTTCCCGGCATCGGGCTGGAAAACCTGCTGAAGCCGCAGACGATCGATTTTCTTGCGCGCTTCGTGGAAAAAGCCAAGGGCATGGGGATCACGGTCAGCTACCATAACCATTTTCATGAATTCACGCGGAAAAACGGCGAGTTCCCGCTGGACATCCTGTTCCGCGAAGTGCCGGGCCTGAAGATGGAACTGGACACCTACTGGGCGGATTACGCCGGCGTGGAGCCGCTCGCCTATATGCGCGCGAACGCTTCCCGCCTTGCCAGCGTGCACATCAAGGACAGAAACAAGGATCCCAAAAAGCCGGACATCAACGCCAATATCGGCGAAGGAACGCTCGACATCGCCGCATACCTGCGCGAGGCGGAAAAGCTTCACGTGGGCTGGGCTTTCGTGGAGATGGACCAATGCGACGGCGACGACATCGCCTGTATGGAAATTTCCCGCAAAAACCTTGTGAAAATGGGGTACTAAACGGACCGGCCCGGAAAAGCGGCGGCAATATCACCCGGAAAAGGAGTAAAAGGAAGAAATGAAAAACGCAGTCATCGTCGGCTTCGGCGGCATGGGAAACTATCATCGCAAATCCCTGGCAAAGGAGCCTGGCATGCGCGCCTACGGCGTATACGACATCAATCCGGAAAAGATGAAGGTTCCCGCAGCGGAGGGCCTGCATCTTTTCCACAGCTTCGAGGAGGTCCTCCGGGACCCCGCGGTCGACGTCCTCATCCTGTCCGTGCCGAACAACTTCCACCACGACATGGCCATCCAGGCGCTGGAAGCGGGTAAAAACGTCATCAGCGAAAAGCCCGTGGCGCTGAACAGCAAAGAGCTGGAGGAAATGATCGCCGCGTCGAAGCGGGCGGGCAAGATCTTCACCGTCCACCAGAACCGCCGGTGGGACACCGACTATCGGATCGTGAAAAAGTCCATTGCGGACAATCTCATCGGCAAACCTTTCTACATCGAGTCGCGCGTGCAGGGCTCGAACGGCGTCCCGGGGGACTGGCGCTGCGTCAAGTCGTCCGGCGGGGGAATGCTCCTGGACTGGGGCGTCCATCTGATCGACCAGATGCTCTACCTCGTAAAAAGCCCCGTCGTCTCCATCTTCACCCACATGCTGAGCATCCGTTTCAAAGACGTGGACGATAACTTCAAGGTGCTGCTCCGCTTTGAAAACGGTTTGTCCGCGCTGGTGGAGGTTGACACCTGGTGCCTGATTCCCCTGCCGCGCTGGCACGTTTCCGGAACGGACGGCACGCTCGTTGTGCGCGGGTGGGACAACAGCGGCGAGATCGTCCGCGTGAAAGAGAGGACGGAGCATTGGGAGCCGGGCATCGTCTACACGGCCGCGGGCCCCACGCGCACCATGGCGCCGCGCCCGATCGAGACGCTCGAAAAGCTTCCTCTTCCCCATGTGGAAACGGACGAACTGGATTTTTACCGCAACGTGGCCGCCGCCATCGACGGAAAGGAAGAGCTGCTGGTGAAACCTTCCGAGGCGCTTCGCGTGATGAACGTGATCGACGCCGTATTCCTCTCCGCGAAGACCGGCGCCTCCGTCGCCTGCCATATCTGATATTTTCTGAAAACGCCAACAGGTCCGCCCGGGAAAGCTTTACCCCGGGCGGACCTGTTTTCGCCGAAGAGCGGGACGCGGCTCATTCTTTTCCCCCCGCTCTGCCGAAAGCGGTGCGCAGCAGAGGAATCAGCGCGGCTGCCGCACAGGCAAAACCGGCGGTCAGGCAGACGGCTTTCACGCCGAAAGCGTTCCGCGCGGACCCGCCCAGCCCCGCGGAGGCGGCGGCAACGCCCGCCGCCATGCCGATGTTGCGCGCGAAAGCGTTCATGCTCCCGCCGAGGCCCAGCTTCTCCTTCGGCAGCAGCGACATGACAAGCGCGCTGTTCGCCGGCAGGAAAAGGCCGTCCCCGAACGAATAAATACCGAGGAACAGAACGATCTCCCAGCCGGCGGCGTCGCCGCCCAACCCCGCCGTCAGGAAAAGGCCCGCGCCCATCGCCGCCAGCCCCGCCGGGGCCACCTTTTCCGGCCCGAAGCGGTCGGCGAGCGCGCCGCCTGCGGGCGCGGCCACCGCCAGCATCAGCGGGCACACCTCCAGGAACGCGCCCGCTTCCCCGGGGTTCATTCCCCGCGTGCCGCGCAGGTAAAACGGCAGAACAAGGCCGGTGGCGGAAAACGCGGCGAACGAGACGAAAATACGCAGTACGGCGCGGCGGAGCCGGCGGCTCCGCAAAAGGACGGGATCGAGCATCGGATGGGCGGCCCGCGTCTCCCGGCGGAAGAAGGCCGGCAAAAGGACTCCGGAGCAGACGAGGCATAAAAGGACAAGCGGCGAACCGAACCCCCCGGCGGACGCGCGTTCCAAAGCGAAAAGCAGCAATCCGGCCGCCAGCGCAAAAAGGACGTTTCCGGCAATATCCCGCCCTTCGGGCACCGTCCGGCGCGGCAGGCGCGGCACCGCGACCCACGCCAGAACGCCGACCGGCACTCCCACCCAGAAAAGCCACCGCCACCCCGCCAGGGGCAGGAGAAGCCCGCCGAGCGCAGGCCCGGCCAGCGCGCCCAGCGCGGAAAACGCGCCGTTCCCGCCAAACGCGCGCCCCCGCTCTTCCTGCGGGAAAACCTCCGCAAGCATCCCCTGACTGTTCGCGATGGCCGCGGCGGCCCCCGCGCCCTGCACCGCGCGGGCCGTCAGGAAAACCGGAAAATTCCGCGCCAGGCCGCCCAGAACCGAGGCGGCCGAAAACACGAACACACCGCGCCGGAAAACGGCTCCGCGGCCCAGACGGTCGCCAAGCCCGCCGAACGGAAGCGTGAAAACGGCAAGCGAGATCAGATACGCGCCCATCGCCCAGGCGGCCGTCCCGGCGCCGGCGCCGAACGCGGCGGCAAATTCCGGCAGCGCGAGGTTCCCGGCGCCCGTATCGAACGACGACAGAAACGCGAACGCCGCAGCCGCCGCAAACGTCCGCCGCCGAACCGCTCCTCCGCTCTTTTCCCCATCCCGCAAGGCGACTCATTCCCTCCCCGGAAAAATAACCATCCGCCTCTATTTTCTGCCGCTTCCCCGCAAATATCCCCGCCGCGGGAACATGCGCTTTCCGCTTTTCTTTTTCCCGCGAATCTGATATGATGGAAGCGGACGGTGAAGCGTATGGACAGAACGATCCTGCACTGCGACTGCAACTCGTTTTTCGCCTCCGTCGAATGCCTTCTGAATCCGGAGCTCCGGAACATCCCGATGGCGGTGTGCGGCGACCCGGAAAGCCGCCACGGCATCATCCTTGCAAAAAACGGTCTTGCCAGACGGTACGGCATCCAGACGGCGGAAACCATCTGGCAGGCAAAGCGGAAATGCCCGCAGCTCGTGCTTACGGGCACGCATTTTCCCGAGTACCGGAAATATTCGCGGCAGATCAACGGCATTTACCGGCGCTATACGGATCTTGTGGAACCGTTCAGCATCGACGAAAGCTGGCTGGACGTGACGGGCAGCCGCGCGCTTTTCGGCGACGGCAAAACGATCGCCGACCGGCTGCGCGCCGAAATCCGCTCGGAAACGGGCCTGACCGTCTCCGTCGGCGTTTCCTTCAACAAGATTTTCGCAAAGCTGGGCAGCGATTACCGGAAGCCGGACGCCACAACGGTCATCAGCCGGGAAAACTTCCGCCGGATCGTCTTTCCCCTGCCCGCCGGCGCGCTGATGTTCTGCGGAAAACGGATGTCCCGGTCTCTCGCCGCGATCGGCATCCACACCGTCGGCGACCTCGCCGGCGGCAGCCGGGATCTCCTGAAAAGCCGCTTCGGAAAGGCCGGCGCCCTGCTGTACGACTACGCGAACGGTCTCGACAGCGACCCCGTGCGAAGCTTTTCCGACGTGCGCGAAGTCAAGAGCGTCGGAAACAGCGTCACGTTCCGGCGCGATCTGGCGGGGGAAACGGACATCCGTCGCGGTATTGCGGCCATCTGCGCCAGCGTGGCCGCACGGCTGCGCCGGCAGCACGTCCGCTGCTGGGTGGTCCAGATCGGCATAAAAAGCCCCAGCCTGAAAACGATCACGCGCCAGAAAACGCTCCGCGCTCCCACCCACCTTTCCAGCGAGCTGAGCGCCGCCGCAATGGAACTGATGCGCTCCTGCTGGAATTTCTCCGCGCCCGTGCGGATGCTCGCGGTCTCCGGCACCGGCCTCGTGCCGGACGACGCGCCGATCGAGCAGCTCTGTTTTTTCACCGCTCCCGACGAGGAAACGCGGCAAAAAGAGGAACGCCTGGAAACGGCGCTGGACGCCATCCGCGACAAGTTCGGCGGCGGGACGGTCACGACGGGCGCCCTGCTGAACAGCGACCTCGGCATCGGCGGCCTTTTCCGGAAGGAAGAGCCCGGAGAAAATCAGGCGCGGAACCCGGCGCGTCAAGGGCAGGAGAAGGAAACGCCTTAGGCGGCGTCTTCATATCTTTCTATTTTTCCTAAAAATATTTTTACACGGGAAAGGGACGATCGCAGATGGAATACAAAAAAAGCGGGGACCTGATCGCGCTGCGCGTCAGCCGCGGCGAGGAAATCGTCGGCTGCGTGAAAGCCGTGTGCGAAAAAGAGCGCGTCGCGTTCGGAAGCATCACGGGCATCGGCGCGGTGGACCACGCCGTGGTAGGGCTGTACCGCGTTGCGGAGCAAAAGTACTACTCCAACACGTTCGACGGCGAGATGGAAATGACCTCGCTGCTCGGCAACGCGACGCAGAAGGACGGGCAGGTCTACCTGCATTTTCACGCCACATTCGCAAACGCGGACGGAAAAGTCGTGGGCGGCCATCTGAACGAGGCCGTCGTGAGCGGCACGGCGGAGATTTTCATCCAGACCGCGCCGGGAAGCATCGGCCGCCGCCGCGACCCGGTCACGGGTCTGAACCTTTTTGAATTCGGAGGAAACTGAAAATGGTGCGTCACATCGTCGTCTGGGAATTGAAACCGGAACAGAAGCCGAACGCGGAGAAGATCGCGGCGGAGCTCGGCGCAAAATTCCACGCGCTTCTCGGCGTCGTGGACGGCCTGAGAGAGATCGAGCTGGGGCGCAACTACAACGGAGGCCGATTCGACCTCATGCTGAACTGCGTGTTCGACTCGAGCAAAGCGCAGGCGGCGTACCAAACGCACCCTGCGCACGTCGCCATAAAGGCCGTGGTGCATACGCTCGTGTGCTCCCGCGAATGCGTCGATTGCGAAATCGGGGAAAAGTAGGCTACCAATCGCGAAGATTTCCCCGAGCGCGGAAATGGAAAAGCTTCGGCAATGGCAAGGCCCCCGCCGCGGAAAAACTGCGACGAGGGCCTTTCCTTTTGTTCCTTGCGTCATATCGGGCGGCCTGCGGCGGCTCAAGCCGTCGGAAAAGCCATCCCCTCAGCCGTAAAGCGGGCCGTAATGCCTGCAGGCGGCGTAATCGGCGGCCTGCATGTCCTGCGTTCCGAAAGCGGCCCACGCGTGCGGGCGGTAAACCTTCCCCTGCGGAACATTGTGCATCGTGACCGGGATGCGGAGCATGGAGGCCAGCGTGATCAGATCGGCTCCGACATGGCCGTAGACCGTGGCGCCATGGTTGGCGCCCCAGTTGGCCATCACGCTGTAGACGTCCGCAAAGGCGCCGGAACCCGTCAGCCTCGGGGCGAACCAGACGGTGGGCCACGTGGGGTCCGTGCGCTTGTCGATCGCTTTGTGGATCCGGTCCGGCAGGTCGACCGTCCAGCCCTCGGCGATCTGCAGCACCGGCCCGACGCCGTCGACAATATTGAAGCGGATCATGGTGATGGGCATTTCCGCGGCGCAGCGGAAATGGCTGGAGAACCCGCCGCCGCGGAAGTACTCGTAATTCGCCCGGCACCAATCGGTCGCGTCGAGGCAGGCCCTGATGTCCTTGTCCGTCATCTTCCAGAAGGGCTTCATGCAGGGCTCGCCTTTTTCGTTCCGGCACGCGCCCGTCTCGTCGAGCGCCGTCGCGCCGGAATTCAGCAGATGGATAAACCCGTTTGCCGCCTTGCCGGTGGGCTTCACGCCCGTAACGCGCTCGCAGGACTCCGGGCTCCAATAGGAACGCACGTCGTGGAATCCGGGCGCCGTGTTGGAGACCATGGTGCCGAGCAGCATGGCGACGGCGTTGCAGGTGTCGTTCTCCGTGGCGAACGGCGTCGGCTGTTTCGCACCGTTCCAGTCGAACGAGGACGCCAGGATCGCCTCGGAAAAATCCGCGTTCGGCAGCCAGTCGGTCCACATGCGCTGGCCCTGGAACCCGCCGACGACGGCGTTGCGCCCGAGCGCCTCTTCGTGCCAGCCCATCCCGGCCAGCTTCGGGTTTCCGAACAGGATGTCGCGCATCACGAGCGTCATCTTCGTGATGAACTCCCAGTCCCTGTCCGGGGGAACGACCTTGGACTTGCGGATGATCTCCGGCAGGTTCTTGCCGGCGTTGCAGTCGAACCCTTCGCGGCAGTTCGTCTTCACCCACCGGTAGGCGCGGTCGAACTCCTCATGGTCATAAATCTCCAGCTTGATGCGGCGCAGGATCTCGGTCATGTCGACCCATTCGGCGCGCAGGCCGAGATATTTCTGGAAGACGTCCGCATTGCAGAAGCTCCCGGCAATGCCCATCGGCACGCCGCCGAGGTTGACATACGCTTTGTTTTTCATCCAGCCGACCGCGACGGCGCAGCGCGCAAAGCGGAGGATCTTTTCGGCGACGTCCGCCGGGATCGTTGAGTCCGAGGCATCCTGCACGTCGTGGCCGTAAATGCTGAAAGCGGGCAGGCCGCGCTGCGCATGCGCGGCCATCACGGCCGCCAGATACACCGCGCCGGGACGCTCCGTCCCATTAAAGCCCCAGACGGCTTTGAGCGTCATGGGGTCCATATCGAACGTCTCGGTGCCGTAGCACCAGCAGGGCGTAACGGAGAGCGTCGCCACCACGTTTTCCCGGGAAAACTGATCCGCGCAGGCGGCGGCTTCCGCTCCCCCGCCGATGGTCGTGTCGGAGATCACGCACTGGACGGGAGTCCCGTCCGGATACCGGAGGGTCTCCGAGATCAGCTTCTCGGCGCTTTTCGCCATCCCCATGGTCTGATTTTCGAGGCTCTCGCGCACGCCGCCCCAGCGGCCGTCGATAATCGGCCGGATGCCGATTTTTGGATACAACATAACTGCCACTCCTTCGTCGAAATATTTTAAGGTCGTTTCCCGTGGATTTTTTCTCTCATTCTCTCCGCAACGACGGACCGGGCGCACAGGAGGCTTTCGCCATCACCCGGCGGACCGAAACCGCAGGCGCCGCCGCCGCGGGCCCCGGCTCACTGCACCACGCCCTTCTTCAGGAGGATATTCGCGTAGATCGCCTTTTCGCCTGTGGCGACGATCGCGCAGGCCTTTTTCGCCCTTTCATAAAAGTCGAACCGTTCCATCATCGCGATCGCTTCCGGATTTTCTCCATGCCGCGCAAGGACGGCTTTGTAGTCGTTCCAGATTTCGGGCTTGGCCGGATCGCCCGGCACAACCTTCATCAGCGCGACCGGATTCTCCGCGTATTTGTCGAGCGGGATCATCGTGAGGACGGCGTCCAGGATCTCCGCGACGCCATGACCGTCCGCGCGGATCACGACCGCGTTTTTGCCGACGCTCTCGGCCGGGAAATTCCCGTCGCCGATCACCAGCTCGTCTCCGTGCCCCATTTCGCAAAGGACCTTCAGCAGCTCCGGGCTGAGGACCGGCGGCACATTTTTCAGCATATCGACACACTCCTTCCGTCCCGGCGGCCGCAGACTTCCGCCGGCGGGGAGGCCTGCGAATATTTCCGGCTGCCGGCTTACCTGTAATTATACTGTTGTTTTCCGCCGCTTGCTTGTCGTATAATAAGAAAAAGCAGCATGATATTCACATTTTCGGAGGGCGCGTATGCGGTATCTTGCAATCCATGAAAAGGCGAGCCGAGGCACTTTCGATTTCCCCATCGAGCTTTACTACGTGGACGCCGCGCATCCGCGGTACGAAATGCCGTTCCACTGGCATGTGGAATGCGAGCTGATCCTGATCCTTCACGGAAACTTCTCCCTGACGCTCGACGGCACCGCCTTCGAGCTTGCGGCCGGAGACTCGGCGTTCATCCCCGGCGGTCTCGTCCACGGAGGGACGCCTCACAACTGCATTTACGAATGTATCGTTTTCGATCTGGAGCGGTTCCTGCAGGGAAGCGCGGTCTATCAAAAACGGTACAGCGCCGAACTCGGTTCCGGGGAAGCCATCCGGACGCGTTTCCCGGCGGACAGCAAGGCGGGGCGGATCGTCGACCGGCTTTTCGAAGCCATGGAAAAAGAGCAGCCCGGCTATGAATTCGTCACCGCGGGACTGCTGTGGCAGTTTTTCGGCACGGTCCTGCAGGAGCGCCTTTACCGGCCGGCGCATAAAAAAGGCCCCGAAAGCAACAGGGCGGCCCGCATCAAGTGTGTGCTGGACCGGATCCGGAAGGATTACGCTTCCCCGCTGACTTTAGCGGAGCTGGCGTCCGAGGCCGGGCTGGCGCCGCAGTACTTCTGCCGTGTTTTCCGGCAGATCACCGGCCGGACGCCGATCGACTACCTGAATTATTACCGCGTCGAATGCGCCGCCGAACTGCTGGGCACCACGGACGGCAGCATCACAGAGATCGCCCTGCGCTGCGGGTTCAACGACCTGAGCTACTTCATCCGGACATTCCGCCACTACAAAGGAGTATCCGCCGGCCAGTTCCGAAAGCAGCTGAAGACCGGCAGGCTGCCGGAGCAAAGCTGAATCGGCGGAAAACCCGTTTCCCCGGAATGAAAAATGCCATATGGATTTCTCAAAAACAAATCCATACGGCATCCAAACAGCATTTTATCGTCCGCTTTTCTGATCTGCGAAAATCCCGGCCGCCCGCAGCGCGGCCACAAGCCCGTCCATATCCTGCCGGTACCAATAGCCGGGCATCCCGAACGCCTCCCCGGCCTTCACGTTCCGCAGCGTGTCGTCGATGAAAAAGCATTCCTCCGGCGACAGGCCGAAGCGGTCGAACAGCGCCCCGTAGATCTCCGGCTCCGGCTTGACGAAATGCACGTCCGCGGAGACCAGCATTCCGTCAAAATACCGCATGGCGGGGATATTCCGGTAAAAGCGGTAAAAGCGCGCGCTCACGTTGGAAAGCAGAAAGATTTTCTTCCCGCTTTTTTTCAGCGCGCGCACGAGACGTTCCATTTCCGGGTCCGGGCGGGACATCTCATGCCAATGCCAAAACAGATAAGACGCAACCGTTCGCAGACGTGTGGGAACACAGTTGAGAACCTGGGAAAGGTAATCCTCGTCCGTAACGGTGCCGCGGTCCAGCCCAACCCATCCCGGCGCCCCGAAAAGCTGCCGGTTCACTAGAGAAGCGTCCTGCGGATCCGGGCAGTATTTTCTGACGAAAGCCTCGGGTTCGCAGGCGAGCAGCACCCCGCCCATGTCGAATATCAGGTTGCGGATCATCGCTTCTTCCTCCGCCTGCAGGCCGCGTGATACGGACAGGAAGCGCAGTTCCCGCCGCACGGGCTGTTTCGATGGCGGAACGCGTACCGCCCCGCAAAAAAGACGAGCACGAGAATCCCGGCAAGGATGACGTAATCGACCGGACGCAAAAGGCAGCCCCCCTCCCCGCGCTTTCCGCGGGATCATTCCGAAAGCAGATCGAGACGCTCAGCGTCTCTTCCCACAGGATACGCCTTTGAAAAGGAAAAAACAAACGAAAATTCCCGCATTCCCCTTTCGGCTTCTTTTCCTTTTCAAAGGAAAAGAAGCCCGATGCGGTAGACGAGGAAAGCGACCACCCAGGCAAAGACGCACTGGTACGCGACCACGCCGGCGGCGCTCTTCGCGCTGTTCAGCTCCCGGCGCACCGTGCCGATCGCGGCGACGCAGGGCGTGTAGAGCAGCGTGAAGATCAGGAACGAAAACGCCGTGAGCGGGGTGAACATGCCGGCGAGCGCCCCGCCGAGGCCGGCGGCGTTCGTCCCGGTCAGCACCGTCAGCGTGCTGATGACGGCTTCCTTTGCGGTAAAGCCCGTCAGCAGGGCCGTGGAGATGCGCCAGTCGTCGAAACCGAGCGGGCGGAAGATCGGCGCGAGGAATTCGCCGACGGCGGCAAGCATGCTGTCCTTTCCCTGCGCGACGACGTTGAAGCGTGCGTCGAACGTCTGCAGGAACCAGATGACGATGGTGGCCGTGAAGATCACGGTGAACGCCCGCACGAAGAAATCCTTCGCTTTGCCCCACACGAGGAGCAGAACGCTCTTCGCGCTCGGCATCCGGTAATTCGGCAGCTCCATCACAAAGGGCACCGGGTTGCCGCGGAACATCGTCTTCCGCGTGAGAAAGCCGCTCAGCACGCCCATCAAAATGCCGAAAACATACAGCAGGATCATAACGAGCGCGGCGTGCTCCGGGAAAAAAGCCGCGGTGAAGATCGCGTAGATGGGCAGCTTCGCGCTGCAGCTCATAAACGGCACGAGGAGGATCGTCATTTTGCGGTCGCGCTCGCTCGAAAGCGTGCGCGCCGACATGATGGCCGGCACGGAGCACCCGAACCCGATCAGCATGGGCACGAAGCTCCGGCCGGAAAGGCCGATCCTGCGCAGCGGCTTATCCATGACGAACGCGACGCGCGCCATGTAGCCGCTGTCTTCGAGGATCGAGAGGAAGAAAAACAGCACCACGATGGTGGGCAGGAACTGGAGCACGCTGCCGACGCCGGCGAACACGCCGTCCACCACCAGCGACTTCATCACCGGATTCGTCCCGAAGGCTTCCAGAGCGGCGCCCACTGCGCCCGTGAGGGCGTCGATGCCCTGTGCGAGCAGGTTGCTGAGCGCCTTTCCGATCAAGCCGAACGTCAGCCAGAAAATCAGCATCATGATCAGAAGAAAGATCGGCACGGCCGTATATCGCCCTGTCAGGATCTTGTCGATGCGCACGCTGCGCTTGTGCTCCTTCGACTCGCCCATGCGCACGACGGTATCTCTGCAGAGCCGCTCGATAAACTCATACCGCATGTCGGCAAGCGCCGCTTCCCGGTCGGTCTTCAGTTCCCCCTCCATCTCGGCCACGTCGCGCTCGATCATGTCGACCTCGTTCGGCGTGAGCCTCAGCGCCCGGCGCATCGGCTCGTCTCCCTCCACAAGCTTCGTGGCGGCGAACCGGGGCGGCACGTGGATGCGCTGGGCATGGTCCTCCACCATATGCGCCACGGAATGGACCGTGCGGTGCACGGCGCCGCTGCAGAAATCCTGGCGGCGCGGCCGGCGGCGGGTGCGCGCCGTTTCCAGCAGGACATCCACAAGCTCGCCGACCCCCTCGTTTTTGCTGGCGCTGATGGGGACTACCGGCACACCGATCTCCTGCTGGAGCCGCGCGATCTTCACCGTGCCGCCGTTGGCGCGGACTTCGTCCATCATGTTGAGCGCAATCACCATTGGAATATCCAGTTCGATCAACTGCATACTCAAATAGAGATTTCGTTCGATGTTCGTCGCATCCACGATGTCGATGATGCCATCGGGGTGGCCTTTCAGCAGGAAATCCCGCGTGACGATCTCCTCGTCGGAGTATGGGGAAAGCGAATAAATCCCCGGCAGATCGACGACCGTGTCCGCATTGTGGCCGCGGATGGCGCCGTCCTTCCGCTCCACCGTGACGCCCGGAAAATTTCCGACATGCTGGTTGGAGCCCGTAAGCTGGTTGAAAAGAGTGGTTTTGCCGCTGTTTTGGTTTCCCGCTAAGGCAAAAATCATTTGCCTTCCCCCTCGATCACAATATTCTTCGCATCGTCGACACGCAGCGTGAGCTCATAACCCCGCAGCTGGATCTGGATCGGGTCCCCCAGCGGAGCCACCTTTCGGACCATGATTTTCGTGTGCGGCGTAAGCCCCATATCCAGCAGCCTGCGCCGAAGCGCTCCCCGGCCCTTCACCTGCACAATCCTGGCCTGTCGTCCGATCGGCAGGCTGTCCAGCGTTCTTTCCGCCATGTCCGGTACCCTCCGTCATTATAAGTTAGGCATTGCTAACATTGATCCATTATAATACGCAGGACGCTGTTTGTCAACGTGAAAATAGCAGCGTGCAGGGGACCGGTCTTTTTCCCATAAATTTCCACAAAATTCCGCTATCGACGCGGTTCCCCGGCGGTCCGCACCCTCCGTTTCGCAGCGCGGAGCAGGCGTTTCTCCCCGCCGCTCACGCGGTAAGACTCCAGCGCCTTTTGAATCGCCTTCCGGTAAGTCCAGTCGTCCAGCCGGCAGTGCTCCAGGTAGGCATTCGTCCTCTCCGGAAACTTCGCGATGCAGGCGGAGACCGCCCACGCCACGGCCATCTTCGCGTAGTAGCCCGGATGACTCACCCGGTCAAAATCCGAAAACAGCCTTCGGAGACAAGTCCCGGTAAGGAAGAAATCCATCATGGCCACCACCGCGAAACGCACGGCGAACTGGCCGTCCCCACGCAGAAACCGTTCCAGGAACTCCAGCGAACGCTCCGGGTCCTTTTTGAGAAAGCGGAAGGAAGAAGCGCAGGTATCGCAGACGGCCCAACTGCCGATTTTCGGCACGAACGCTGCAGCGCGCGCCAGGGCTTCCTCATACTCCATCTCCGCGTACCCGACGACGAGGCCCTGCATCATGACTTCCTCCATCGAACCCTCCCCGGCTGCGGCGAGGAAACCGCGCCAATCCCCTTTTGCTACCTCCCTGGCAAGCGCGCGCAGGCGCGGAACACGCACGCCAAGGATTTTTTCCCCGGGCACCAGCCGGCTCTGAAACGCGGCGTAAGCCGGTTCCGACATTGCATCCAGCCGGTCCAGAAGCTCCCGATATTCGTCCTGCGCAGCGACTCCGTCCATCTTTTCCTCCCGTGAAACGACTTTTTATGGAATAGTATATGGGAAACGCGCATTGGATATATGCTTAAAACGCAAAAATCGCGAAGAGCCTTCCCCAAAAGCATCTCGGAGAAAAAGCGGAAATTTTCTTTTTTCGCGCATAAGTCATTGACATTCGGTAAATTGTATTATATAGTTTTAAATACTAAATCAAATGGTCGGAACATTTGCAACCAAACCGGAAGGGAAGGCCCGTATGCCCGATATGATTGAAAAAATATGCATCTTTGGAGACTCCGTATCCAAAGGCGTCGTGCTGGACGACGCCTCGAAAAAATACGTCCTGCTGAAGGACAGCTTCGTGAACCGCGTGAAAACCGCTTCCGGCCTTCTGGTGCGGAATTTCTCCCGTTTCGGCTCAACGGTGACGAAGGGCCTTGCGATGTTGGACCGGCACCGCGGCGAACTGAAGGACTTCGACCACGTCGTACTGGAATTCGGCGGAAACGACTGCGACTTCATCTGGCCGCAGGTGGCGCAGGCCCCGTGCGCCGAGCATCAGCCGAAAACGCCGCTCGACGTTTTCAAAGAGGAATACGCCCGCATGCTCCGCGAGATCCGCAACGCGGGAAGCCACCCCATTATGCTCACGCTTCCCCCCATCGACGCCGAGCGCTACCTCGCGTGGATTTCCCAGGGCATCAGCAAGGAAAACATCCTGTGCTGGCTCGGCGACGTGGACCATATCTACCGCTGGCACGAGATGTACAACCTTGCGGTCGTCCGTCTGGCCGGCGAAACCCACACACCTCTGGTGGACATCACCAGTCCGTTCCTGGAAACGAAGGGCTACCAGAAGCTCCTCTGCGGCGACGGGATCCATCCGAACGAAAGCGGACACCAGTTGATCAGCCGCATCCTCAACGAAAATATTTTTCACTACCGCGAATCCTACGCGTCCTGAGTCCCCCGCGGGAAAAGCACGGCGGCCGCCCAACTTCATCGGGCGGCCGCTCCGTTTTTTCTCATGAAAGCGGTTCCCGCCGCAGCGGCGATTTTTCGTCCCGAACTTCATTTTTCCGCCAAAGTGCGGCAGGAATTGCAGGAAATCCCGAGTAAAAAATATTTTTTGCATATTTCTTGTGGAAATTCGCAGTCTGTAGTATACTATTACACAGTGAAAATTTGCCTTTTCGCTAAAGCAATCTGAATATAGGAGGAAACGCTATGGAAACTTATCAGCTCGAGAAGCTCGGAATCATCAACCCGAAAGCCGTCTACCGCAACCTGAGCCCGGCTCTTCTCACGGAAGCCGCGCTGCGCAGGGGCGAAGGCGTGCTGAGCGATACCGGCGCGCTGGTCGTGAAGACCGGAAAATACACCGGGCGTTCCCCGAAGGACAAATTCATCGTCGACACACCGACCGTCCACGACAAGATCGCGTGGGGCAAAGTGAACGTGCCGATCACGCGCGAAAAATTCAACGCCATCAAGGCGAAGATCGTCGCCTACCTGCAAAACCGCGAGATCTTCCTGTTCGACGGCTTCGCCGGAGCGGATCCGAAATGCACGAAGAAGTTCCGCATCGTGAATGAATTCGCCAGCCAGAACCTCTTCATCCACAATCTGCTTATCCGCCCCACGGCCGAACAGCTTGCGAATTACGGCGACCCGGACTTCACCATTATCGCCGCGCCGGGCTTTAAGTGCGTTCCGGAAACGGACGGCGTCCATTCCGAAGCCGCCATCATGATCGACTACGAGGCAAAGCTTGTCGTGATCGCCGGCTCCCAGTATTCCGGCGAGATCAAGAAAAGCGTCTTCTCCGTGATGAACTTCCTCATGCCGCAGGAAGGCGTGCTGCCGATGCACTGCTCCGCCAATATGGACCCCGTGACAAAGGAAACCGCCATTTTCTTCGGGCTTTCCGGCACGGGCAAAACCACCCTTTCCGCAGACCCGAACCGCATGCTGATCGGCGACGACGAGCACGGATGGTCCGAGCGCGGCATCTTCAACTTCGAGGGCGGCTGCTACGCAAAGTGCATCAACCTCGACCCGGAGGGCGAACCGGAAATCTACGGCGCCATCAAGTTCGGCAGCCTTGTGGAAAATGTGATCCTCAACCCCGAAACCCGCAAGCCGGACTACGACGACAACAGCCTCACGGACAACACCCGCGTCGGCTACCCGATCGAATATATCTCCAACGCCGCCATCCCGGGCATCGGCGGCATCCCGAAGGTCGTCATCTTCCTGACCGCCGACAGCTTCGGCGTGCTCCCCCCGATCTCCCGCCTGGACAAAAACGCGGCGATGTATCACTTCGTAACCGGCTTCACCTCCAAGGTTGCCGGGACGGAACGCGGCATCACGGAACCGGTTCCGACGTTCTCCACCCTGTTCGGCGAGCCGTTCATGCCGATGGACCCGAACGTGTACGCGAACATGCTGGGCGAGCGCATCGAAAAGTACAACACGAAGGTGTACCTTGTGAACACCGGCTGGACCGGCGGCCCTTACGGCACCGGCTCACGCATGAAGCTGCGCTATACCCGCGCGATGGTGACCGCCGCTCTGAACGGCACGCTGGACAAGGCCGAGTATCGCCACGACGACCGCTTCAACCTCGATATCCCGCAGAGCTGCCCGAACGTTCCCGCGCAGGTCATGAATCCGCGCGATACGTGGGCCGACAAGGCCGCCTACGATGCAACGGCAAAGAAACTGGCCGGGATGTTCCAGAAAAACTTTGCGGAAAAGTATCCGAACATGCCAAAGAATATCGTGGACGCCGGTCCGAAAGCATAATTTCGGACTGACTCCCCTTCCAGGGCCGCATAGCATGGGGGTTTCCCCCGCTGTGCGGCCCTTCGTTTGGAAAGAACCTCTGTTTTGCCTTACGCCGCTCTTCCTTTTCCGTAAGTATTATTCTACAATATATCTGGCAGAAATAACGATCTGAAGAGCCTCTAAAATAATAATAGTTATTTTTATTTACTTTTGCCGGCGTCTCTGCTATACTGAAAGCAGATTACCAGAACATAACCAAACCAGCAAAAAAATGGAGGGCTTATGATGTCAAAAAATCTGTTCGATCTCACCGGGAAAGTTGCCGTCGTCACAGGCGCCAGCGCGGGCCTTGGAGCCGACGCGGCGCTCGCCTATGCCGAGGCCGGGGCCGACGTTGCGCTTCTCGCGCGCCGCGTGGAAAAGCTCGAGAAGGTCAAGGCAAAGATCGAGGAAACGGGCCGGAAGGTCATCGCCGTCGCCTGCGACGTGACAAGCGAGGAAAACGTAAAGGCCGCCATCCGGAAGGTTGCCGACACGTTCGGGCACATCGACATTCTGCTGAACGACGCCGGCGTCGCCGTGCACGGCGGGGTGGATACGCTGACCGAAGCGGACTGGGACAAATCCTTCAACACGAACGTGAAAGGGATGTTCTTCACCTGCAAATACGCCGTACCGTATATGAAAAAGCAGAAATACGGAAAGATCGTCAACATCGCGTCCGTCAACGCGGTCGTCGCCGATAAAAATGACATCTTCATCCGCCATTCCTACAACGCCTCCAAGGCGGCGGTGCTCGGCTTGACAAAGGGAATGGCCTGCTCCTATGCGCGGTACGGCATCACGGTCAACGCAATCGGTCCCGCGCTCTTCGAGACGGAAATGACGGGCGGCACCCTCTTCAAATCGGAGCAGTTCCTGCAGGTTTACAACACGCTGAACCCGGCCGGGCGTCCCGGAAAAAAGGGCGAACTGAACGGCACCGTTCTATATCTCTCCAGCGACGCCTCCAGCTATGTGCAGGGCCAGTTTATTTTGGTCGACGGCGGCGGAACTCTTGTCTGACTCTCCCCGAAATCCTGAATCGGAGGAATGGAAATGGATAAGAAAGCCCTTTATGATCTTTCCTACGGCGTATACCTCGTCACCGCGATGGACGGCAACCGCCCCACGGGCTGCGTTGCGAACAGCATCATGCAGGTCACGTCGGACCCCGCCACCGTCGCGCTGAGCATCAATCACGACAACTTCACCAACGGCTGCATCGCCAAAACCGGCAGGTGTGCCGTCACCGTCCTGCCGGAAAACGCCAAACCGACCCTCATCGGAAGGTTCGGATTCCGCAGCGGCAAGGACGTAAACAAGTTCGAGGACGTCCCCTACCGGATGTTTGACGGCGTGCCCGTTCCGGACGTAGGCGCCTGCGGATGGCTTGCCTGCGAAATTGTCGACCGCATGGAAACGGACACGCACACCGTTTTTCTCGCCAAAGTGGTCGACGCGGCGAAAGGCACGGGGAACCCGCCTATGACCTACGCCTATTACCACAACGTCGTCAAAGGAAAAAGCCCGAAGAACGCCCCCACCTACCAGGCACCGGAAACCGAAAAGCCCGCGGCGAAAAAGTTTGTCTGGAAATGCAGCGTGTGCGGCTACGTCTACGACGGCGAAACCCCGTTCGAAGAGCTGCCGGACGACTGGCGCTGCCCGGTCTGCGGCCAGCCGAAATCCGGTTTTGTAAAAGTGGAAAAATAATCCGCGCGGCCAATTGCAAAGGCCGAAAAGGACCGCCTCCCGTTGCTTTTATGCAATGGAAGGCGGTCCTCTGACTTTTAATTTTCAAAAAATGCAAACGGCCGGGGAACGTACCGGGGCACAGCTTCCGCCGGTCCCGTTCCCGCCGGGTTAAGCCTCGCCGCGTTCGGCAATATCGCGCGCTACGACGACGCCCGTCACGGAAGCCTGCATCAGACCCCGGGTGATGCCGGCGCCGTCTCCGATCGCGTACAGGTTTTTCACGGCAGTCTCGAAATTGGCCTTCACGTCCACTTTGGAGGAGTAGAATTTCACTTCCACGCCGTAAAGCAGCGTGTTTTTGGAATAAAGGCCGGGCGCGAGCTTATCGAACGCGCGCAGCGATTCCACAATGCTGGTGAGATGCCGGTGCGGCAGGACGAACGAAAGGTCGCCCGGAACGGCCGTTTTCAGCGTGGGGACCGTCGTGGAGCGTTTCAGGCGCGAGTCGTCGGTGCGCCGGCCGAGCAAAAGGTCGCCCAGGCGCTGCACCATGATGCCTCCGCCCGTGAGCATGTTGCCGAGCTGCGCGATGTAGCGCCCGTACTCGATCGGCTGGTGGAACGGCTGCGTAAAGTGCGTGGAGACGAGCAGCGCGAAGTTCGTGTTCTCCGTGCGGCGCTCCTCTTCCGCATAGGAATGGCCGTTTACCACGGCGATGCCGCCGCCCGGCGTGTCGTAATGCTCCTCGCTCACGATGCCGCCCGGGTTCATGCAGAAGGTCCGGACCTTGTTCTCAAACGTATCCGAGTAATAGATGAGCTTCGCCTCGTAAAGATTTTTCGTCAGGCAGTCCATCACGGCGTTCGGCACTTCCACGCGCACGCCGATGTCCACTTCGTTGTTCGCGATGGACAAGCCGAGGCTGCCGGCCACGCGGTTGAGCCACTCCGCGCCGCCGCGCCCCGGCGCGAGCACGACGCGGGGGGCCGAAACGGACTCTTTCTCTCCGTCCGCCGAAACCAGGCGCACGCCGGAGGCAACGCCGTTTTCCACCAAGACGGATTCCGCCGTGGTGCGTTCCCGGAATTCAAAATTCGGGCGCGAGCTGAGGTAGCGGTACATCTCCTTCAGCACCTGGTACGAATACTCCGTTCCCATGTGGCGCACCGGGCAGGGGATCAGGCGGATATTTTCCCGCCGCGCCTCATAGGAGATCTTCTCCGCGAACTTGTCGTTCTTGCCGTATACCTTGTCCGGAGCGCCGAAGTGCAGGTAGACGCCGTCCGCATAACGGATAAGCTGCCGCGCTTTTTCCACGGGCATATAGTTCGTGATGTTGCCCCCGACTTCTTCCGAAAGGGAAAGCTTCCCGTCGGAAAAGGCGCCCGCGCCGGCCCATCCGTTCATGATGCTGCAGGTCGCGCAGTGCGCGCAGGTCCCCGTCGTGCGCGCCGGGCAGGCGCGGTGCTCGATCGCGTTGCCGGAATCCACCACCAGCACTTTCTTTTCCGGCGCGAGCTTATCGAGCTCCAGCGCGGTAAAAATACCGGCGGGGCCTGCGCCGACGATGATAACGTCGTAATTCTTCATAAAGTCATTCTTCTCCCGTTTTCCGCTGTCCGTCAAGTATCCGGACGAAAGCGCCGCGGAACGCCTCGTCATCCGACTTTTCCCTCTTCCGGTTTTTTCCGGCCCGACCGCCCGCCCGGCGGATCTCCTGCCCGAGCGCGCGCTCGTCCAGCAGGCGGTCGATATTCCGGTCGCTGTACACGAGACCGTTCTGGTTCAGGGCCTGAGCCCCCCGCGCGAGGGAAACCGCCGCCACGCCGTAGTCCTGCGTCACCACCACGTCGCCCGGGCGGATCAGGTTCACGAGCCGGATGTCCGCGCTGTCGCGGCCCTTGTCCACGGTGATGACCGTACTGTAGCCGTCGTCCAGGACGTGGCTGGTGTCGATCAGCATGGTCACCGGTATCCGGCGCTTTTTTGCCTCCGCCACGAGGATTTCCTTCACCGGGCAGGCGTCGGCGTCCACAAGGATCTTCAACCGGCGGTCCCTTCTTCCTTCCTCATCCGTTCCAGCAGGGGGACCACTTCGCGCAGAGAGGGCACGCAGGCGAATACGATGGAGCGAAGCCGCGCGTCCGGCCGCACCTGGTCCGGCACCATCACGGTCTTCATGCCCGCGCGGTATCCGGCCGTACAGCCGTTCGGGGAATCCTCCAGCACCATGCAGTCCGCCGGCTTTACGCCGAGCTCCGCCGCCACAGTCAGGTAAATCTGCGGGTCCGGTTTTCCGACCTTTACCATATCGCCGCAGATGATCTTCTGAAAATATCCGGTGATTCCCGTTTCCTTAAGGTAGCGCATTACTTTTTCCCGCCGCGTCCCGGAGGCAACGGCCCGGAGATACCCCTCTTTTTTCAGGTACTCCAGCAGCCCGCGCAGCCCGGCCTTGACGGGGACTCCCTGCGCCGCAAGGCGCGCGTCGAGACGGCGCCCCGTCTCCGCGAGAAAATCCCCCGCCCGGAAACCCGGCCCGCAGTGCTCGGAGAGGAAAGACCGGATCTCCTCCATCTTCGCGCCCATCAGGCGCGGGTGAAAGGCGGCGATGTCCGGTACGCCGAATTCGCCGCCGACTTCTTCCCAGATTTCCCGCGAAAGGCGTTCCGTGTCGAACATCACGCCGTCCATATCGAAAATCACCGCTTGCACCATGAAAAGTTCCTCCATTTCAGCCCGACCGGCAGCAGAAAGCGGGGCCGGATTTTTCCGGCCCCGGCTTTTCGGCTTTCCCGCCGGGCCGCCGCTTCATATCATACCGCAGGCGGCGGCCCGATGTCAAGGCGGCCGCCGCGGAGGAGGTCACTCGAGCAGAGAAAGGATTTCCTCTTTCCCGCGGGCGCCGATGGCCGTTTTGGCCGGCTTCCCGTCCCGGAAAACAATCAGGGTGGGGATGCTCATCACATTGAAACGGGCGGCAAGTTCCGGCTCTTCGTCCACATTGACCTTTCCCACACCGTAGCTCCCGTCGCTCTCCTCGCCGATCTCGTCCACGATGGGCGAAACCATGCGGCAGGGACCGCACCAGGAAGCCCAAAAATCCACCAGAACCGGCTTGTCCGCTTTTTCCACGGTTGAATCGAAATTACCGGCTGTCAGCTTCATTACTTCCATTTTAATCTGCTTCCTTTCGTGTCGTTCATTGGGTTTATCTGGCTTTATTATACCCGCTTTTCCTTCGGCCGTCTGTAATACTATCACATTTCGTGAAAACTTTTTGGAAAAACGGCTTTTTCCCCCGATCCTTGACAAATATCGTCCGGGCCGTTATAGTAGTTTTAGCTAAATAAAGCGGAGCAGATACGGCCGAAGGAAGGATCGCAGCGATGGTGAAAAAACCGTTCGTCAGCAGGAAACAGCTCGCGGAAATTGTTAAAAAATACCCCACGCCCTTTTATCTTTACGACGAAAAGGGAATCCGGGAAAACGCCGAAAGGGTAAAGCGCGCGTTCGCGTGGAACAAGGGCTTCCGGGAGTATTTCGCCGTCAAGGCGACGCCGAATCCCTACCTGCTGCAGCTCATGCGGGACGAAGGCTTCGGAACGGACTGCTCCTCCTACACCGAGCTGATGCTTTCGGACGCGGTCGGGTTTTCGGGGCACGACATCATGTTTTCCTCGAACGAGACGCCGGACGCCGATTTTCTTCTCGCGCGCAGGCTGGGCGCGATCATCAACCTGGACGATTTCACGCACATCGATATTCTGAACCGCCTCTGCGGCATCCCGGAAACGATCTGCTGCCGGTACAACCCGGGCGGCGTTTTCAAGGCGAGCAACGCGATTATGGACAACCCGGGCGAGTCGAAATACGGCTTTACGCGGAAACAGATGTTCGAGGGATTCCGCCGGCTGCAGCAGCTCGGCGCGAAGCGCTTCGGCATCCACGCTTTCCTCGCCAGCAACGCCGTCGGGAACGAGTACTACCCGGAGCTCGCGCGGCAGCTTTTCCGCCTCGCCGTGGAGCTTCACCGCGAAACGGGGGCACGGATCGCGTTCATCAACCTCTCCGGCGGCGTGGGCGTCGCCTACCGCCCGGAGCAGAAGGAGACGGATATCGCCTCCATCGGGAAAATGGTCCGCGGCGTTTACGAGGAAGTGCTCGCGCCGGAAGGAATGGGCGACGTGGCGCTGTTCACCGAGATGGGCCGGTTCATGCTGGCGCCTTACGGCTGCCTTGTGGCCACGGCCATCCGGGAAAAGCACATCTACAAGGAATACATCGGTCTCGACGCCAGCGCCGCGAACCTCATGCGCCCCGCGATGTACGGCGCGTACCACCACATTACGGTCAGCGGCAAAGAGGACATGCCCTGCGACCATATGTACGACGTAGTGGGCGGCCTGTGCGAAAACAACGACAAATTTGCGGTCGACCGCATGCTGCCGAAGATCGGCATGGGCGACTGGATCATCATCCACGACGCCGGCGCGCACGGCCATTCGATGGGTTACAACTACAACGGCAAGCTCCGCTCCGCCGAGATCCTGCTGAAGGAGAACGGCTCCACGCGGCTGATCCGCCGGGCGGAAACGCCGGCCGACTACTTTGCCACGCTGGACTTTCCGGGTTCGGAATACGGTTATCTCGCCTCCGCGGAGTACGCAAAAAAGTAAAACCCGCAGCAAGGCCGGGACGCCCGCCTGAAAGAGCTTTTTTCAGGCGGGTTTCTTTTTTTATACCGGCAGAACCCGCAGCGGAGCTATTTCCGCGCGCGGAACGCCGCTTCCAGGCGGCGCAGCGCGTCGGCGAGCGTCGCACGCGGGCACGCGAGGTTCACGCGCTCGAAGCCGGCGCCGGCCTGTCCGAACGCAGTCCCGGGGACGGCAAAGAAAAGCGCCTCCCGCGTCAAAAAGCGTTCGAGCTCCTGCTCGTCCATACCGAGCCCTCGGCAGTCCCACCACTGCAGGTAAGTGCCCTCCATCCGGCAGGGACAGATCCCGGGAATCCGCTCCGCGAGGAAGCGTTCCGTAAAGGCCCGGTTTCCGTCGACGAGCGCGAGCAGCCTGTCCAGCCAGCCGCCGCACTTTTCGTAAGCGATTTCACACGCTTTATAGCCCAGGATGTTCAGCTCGCCGATGCCGCTTCTGGAAAGCTCCGCTTTCAGCCTGGCGCGCAGCCCGCCGTTCGGAACAAAGATATTGGACGCCTGCATCCCCGCGAGATTGAACGTCTTGCTGGGCGCGGTGCAGACGACGCACCGGTCCGCCGCTTCGTCGGAAACTCCGGCGAATACCGTGTGCGCATGGCCGGGCAGGATCAGGTCGGAATGGATCTCGTCGGAGACGACGAGGACATGGTTGCGCAGACAGATCTCCGCGACCTTTTCCAGCTCGCCGCGCGTCCAGACACGTCCCACCGGATTGTGCGGGCTGCAGAAAAGGAGCATCGTGTTGGCCGGATCGGCCGCTTTCCGCTCCAGGCTGTCGAAGTCGATCTCATATCTTCCGCCGCAGTCCCGCAGCGGGATTTCCACGATCTTTCTGCCGTTTTGGCGGATCGCGCCGTAAAACGGGCCGTACACGGGCGTCATGAGGATAACGCCGTCGCCCGGTTTCGTAAACGCGCGCACGGCATGGTACAGCGCCGTCACGACGCCCGGCGTGAGGACAATCCACTCCCTCGAGGCGTCCCACCCGTGGCGGGACTTCATCCAGCCGCATACGGCGTCGAAGTAGCCGTCATACGGCTCCGTATATCCGAGGACCGCATCGTCCAGGAAATCTTTCAGTCCCTCCGCAACCTCCGGGGGATTTTTGAGGTCCATGTCCGCGACGGAAAAAGGCACGATGCCCTGCGGCACCCGCGGGTTCCGGCCCTTCATGCCGATCCATTTCGCGGCGCTCATCCCGCTGCGGTCCACCGCAGTTTCGAAATCATAATTCATTTTATTCCACCTCTCGCGGCCGACTTTCGGCCTTCCCGCGGATTTTCAGCCTTTCTTCCGGCTCAGCGCGCGGTAAATTTCGTTCTTTCTGCGGCCCGTTTCCGCGGCGGCCTTTTTTGCCGCTTCCGAAGCGGAAAACCCTTGCGCGATATAGTTCCGCGCGACCGTCTCCGCCGTCTCCTCCGGCGCCTGCGGTGCGGCGCGATACGGCGCCCCTTCCACCACGAGCACGAATTCCCCCCGCGCGCTCCCGTCGGCGTAGCGCGCAGCGGCTTCGGCAAGCGTGGTGCGGACCACCTCCTCGTGGATCTTTGTCAGCTCCCGGACGACGGCGACCCGGCGGTCGCCCAGCGCGGCGAGCAGATCCGCCAGCGTGGCCGCCAGCTTGTGCGGCGCTTCATAGAACACCATGGTGCGCCGCTCCGTTTTGAGCCCGTCGAGATGCTCGCGGCGGTTTTTTTTATTGACGCTGAGAAAGCCCTCGAACGTAAAGCGGCCCGTCGGGAGCCCCGAAACGGCCAGCGCGGAGACGACGGCGCTCGGCCCCGGAACGACGCAGACCGGGATGCCGCGCTCGGCGCACTGCGCGACAAGCAGTTCGCCCGGGTCCGAAATCGCGGGCATGCCGGCGTCGGAAACGAGCGCGCAGGTCTCGCCGTTCTCCATCCGCTCGCAGATCACCTCGCCCCGCCGGTATTTATTGTGGTCGAAATAGCAGACCAGCGGGCGCCTGATGTTGAAACGGCTCAGCAGCTTCCTGGTCACGCGCGTATCCTCGGCGGCGATGAAATCCGCTTCGGCGAGGGCGCGGGCCGCCCGCGGCGAGAAATCCTCAAGATTGCCGATCGGCGTGCCGACCACAACGAGCTTACCGCTCATGCCCTTCCCTCCTTGTAATCCCCGTAAACGCGGAGCATTTCTTCCGAAACACCGCCGGCGTCATCTTCCAGCAGGAGCACCGGCTCCACCCTCAGCCCCGGCTTCCCGCCCCGGCTCGCCTGAAGCAGGAGCAGAAACGGGGCGGCATCCTTCCGCTGCTGCACCAGCCGGAGCCGTTTCGGCTCCAGTCCCGCGCGGCGCAGGTCCGTGACCGTACCGCAGAGGCGCTCCGGGCGCAGGCAGCAGCAAAACCTTCCGCCCCACCGCAGCAGGCCGGCCGCGGCGGCGGCGAAATCGAAAAATGCGCAGAGCGTCTCGTGCCGGGCAATGCGGTCCCTGCGCGCGGCGCTCGGCACCCCGGCGCCAGCCGCCGTATACGGCGGATTGCAGGCGACCACGTCGAGCCCGCGCGGCACGCAGCCCGCCGCCGAAAGGCCGCGCACGTCGCACTCCGCCACGCGAACAGTCCCTTCGAGGCCGTTCTCCCGGACGGAACGCCGCGCCATGTCGCAGGCCTCCGGCTGGACCTCCACCGCCCAGACGGCCGACGGCGCGGAGCGCGCACACCAGAAAAGCGGGATAAACCCGCAGCCGGTGCCGAGGTCGGCGCAGCGCTCCCCCCGCTTCGGCAGCGAATACCACGCAAGCAGCACGGTGTCCGTGCTGAACGCATATCCGTTGCCGACGGCGACGGAAACCCGGCTGGAGAGATGCTCCAGGTGCTCCCCGGGCAAAAGAAAAGTCCGTTCCATCGAAACGCCTCCCGGAAATCCATGGGCAAAGAAGAAGCGGGGCGCATCCGCGCTCCGCCCCCAATTGTCCCTTATTATGGAGATCAGGCCTGTTTCGGTGCGCCTACGGGGCAAACACCCGCGCAGGTCCCGCATTCGGTGCATTTTTCCGGATCGATTTCATATTTACCGTCGCCTTCATGAATCGCGCCGACCGGGCATTCGCCCTCGCAGGAACCGCAGGAAATACATTCGTCGCCAATCACATATGCCATAAAGTGACACCTCCATCTTGTTTAATCCACCTTATTCTATCATAAAGCGGCGAAAATGCAAGAAAAATTTCACCCTTCCTCCGGTTTTCCCTTCGGGCTCTGTTCCTGCTGCTCCGGTTTCGCGGCGCAGCCGCGGGGACCACGCAGCACCTTGACATCCCCGGCGGGAAAGGCGCGCGCCGGACCGTCCGGCGCCGCATCCAGGCGGACAGTCACCTTTTCGGACAGCAGGTTGCGGTCCGCCACCACGCCTTTACCCTGCGGCGTCATGACGACGGAATTGACCGCCGGCACGAAACGAAGCAGATCGGCGTAAGCCTCCTGCTCGTATTTCAGGCAGCACATCAGCCTGCCGCAGATGCCGGAAATCTTGACGGGATTCAGGGAAAGCCCCTGTTCCTTCGCCATTTTGATGGAAACCGGCTGGAAGCCGCCGAGGAACGTGCAGCAGCAAAAGGGCCTGCCGCAGACGCCGATGCCGCCGAGCATCTTCGCTTCGTCGCGCACGCCGATCTGGCGCAGCTCGATGCGCGTGCGGAACACGGACGCAAGGTCCTTCACCAGTTCGCGGAAATCGACCCGGCCGTCCGCCGTAAAGTAAAAGAGGATCTTGGAGTTGTCGAACGTATACTCGACGTCCACGAGCTTCATTTCCAGCTTATGCGCGGCGATCTTCTTCAAGCAGATGTCAAAGGCGCTCTTCTCCCTGCGGCGATTGTCCGCCACATGCTTCATGTCGGGGTCCGTGGCGACGCGCATCAGCTTGCGCAGCGGCTGGACGATCTTCTCGTCGTCGATGGCGCGGTTCCCCATCGCGACCTCGCCGCACTCGACGCCGCGGGCCGTTTCCACGATCACATGATCGCCCTTTTCCAGCTTGTTGCCGTCCGGGTCGAAATAATAAACTTTTCCGGCGTTCTTAAACCGAACGCCGATCACTTCTGCCATATTCTCCTCCAGACCTGCCGCTACCGGCCCGCCGCCCCGCGCAGTCCCGCGCAGAAAGCCGTCGCCAGCAAAGCGGCGTTCGCATTTCGTTCCAGCGCCCGAAGCGCCTTTTCCGTTTCTTCCGCCATGCGGATGAGGCTGAGGCGCGTCAGGCCGCCGCTCAGCGCGGCGACCGTACTCTCCCTGCCGGTCAGGCATCCGCCGCCGCCCGAACGGCGGACCAGCGCGTCGCGGAACAGCAGCGAAAGCTGCCGCAGCGTGCTCCGGAACGCCTCCCTGTCCGCCGGCAAAGCGGCCGCGCCGAACTGAAGCTCCGCCTCGCCGGAAGCGAACACGGCGCGCGCCAAACTCTCGGCCAGCGCCCAGTCCGTCGGAAGCCCGCCGCCGGCCACGGAAAAAACCTGCACGCGCGAGCGGACGGTCGGCAGCAACGCGGCGGCGCTTGTGGCGGTAAGCAGGAACAGGACGTTCCGCGGCGGCTCCTCCAGAATTTTGAGCAGGGCGTTCTGCGAAATCTCCGGCATGTTCTGCACACCCAGCAGGACAAAAACTTTCCGCGGCGCCTCGTTCGGCCGCACAAAGGCGTCCGAGCGGATCCGCCGGATCTCGTCCACGGGGAACGCGCGCGGATCCTTGTCGCCGTCCAGCGTGAAAATATCCGGGTGGGAACCGGCCAGCGCCTTCCGGCAGCCGGCGCAGACGCCGCACGGGCGGTCGCCTTCGGAAAGGCAGACGCAGGCGCGGGCGAGAACCGCGGCAAGCTTTTCGGTTCCGCTGCCCGGCTCCCCTTCCAGCAAAACGGCATGCGGAACACGTCCGCCGGAAAAAGCGAGAGACAGGGCGGCCTGCACCCGCGCCCCGCCTTCCGGGCCGTCGAAACGCAGGCTCATACCTTTTCGAAGCGCTCCACGTTGAGCACGAATACGGTGGAACCACCCACGGTCACTTCAACGGGATAGGCGGAATACATGCCTACGTCCATCGTGGTCGTGTTCGGCACGAGCTGTGTCCTCCGGCGGCTCTGCTTTGCGATCACGTCGATCGCGCGGTCCACTCGGTCGTCGTCGGTTCCGATCAGGAATGTCGTATTCCCGGCTTTCAGGAATCCACCCGTCGTCGCCAGTTTCGTGACGGAAAATCCGTCCTTCGTCAGAGCGGCGGAAACGTTCCCGCTGTCGTCGCTGTTTACAATTGCCAGTAAAAGCTTCATGCCCTGGTCCCTCCCGTTCTTTACTATGTTTTATACTGGTTCCGTACAGTCTATGCAGGCCATAAGCCCGCTATTTTATTTTAACACTTTCAGCCGTAAAATTCCATACCCGCCCAGAAACTCGACCGCTTCTTTTGTAATCCGCTCCCCCGGCATGACCACGGGCACCCCCGGCGGACAGGGACAGGCGGTTTCCGCCGCCACACGGCCGGCGGCGCGCGCAAGCGGGACGCGCTCCGCCGCGGCGAAAACGGCGTCCCGCAGGTTTTCCGCAACGGGCGGAAGCGGCGGAAGGGCAGCATGGCGCGGCAATGCTTCCCCCACGGGCAGCCGGAAAATCGCCGCGGCCGCGCGCCGATAGTCCGCTTCCGTGTTGAACGGCGTGGCGATCAGCACCAAAAAGTCACGGTCGGCGTATTCCGGTTCCACACCCGCCGCGCGGAAAATTTCCGCCGCCCGCGTGCCGGAAAGGCCGGCGGAAGCGGTGTTCAGCGTCAGGCGCGCCGGGTCGCAGGGGCCGTCCGGCAGGCCGACGCCGCACGAAAGCGCAAGCGCGCGCAGCTGTGCGACACGCTTCTGGACCGGCCGGAATGAGTGGGGGTGCTCCTCCAGCCATTCGCGCGCGCAGTCCAGCGAGACCATCACGGGGTAGGACGGACTGGTGGAGCCGAAAAGCGCCATCGCCCGCTTCGCGTCCGGAACGTACCGCGCGTCTCCGATATTCAGCCACGCGCCGCCCGTGAGCACGCCGAGCGTCTTGTGGGCCGAATCCGCCGTCATGGCGGCGCCGAGCGCGAGCGGGTGCAGCTTCGGCTCCGTGAACATCAGGTGCGCGCCGTGGGCGCTGTCCACCAGGAGCGGCACGCCACTTGCCCTGCACGCCGCGGCAAGCGGCGCAAGATCCAGAAGCTGGCCGTAGTAGTTCGGGCTTGTGACGTAAACGGCACGGACGCCGGGGTGGGCGGAAAGTACGGAAAGCAGGTCCCCCGGCATCGCCCACACCGGGGTAAGGCCCAGCAGGGCCATGGCGTTCACGGCCGAGCGGTGGATCACGCGCGAGCAGAGCACCTCCCCACCCTCCGGCGCGGCAAGGCGCAGCATCGCCTGGATGCAGAGCGTGCAGCCCCCCGCGGAAAGGCAGGTGCGTGCCGCGCCGAAAAGGCGCGCGGCAAGGCGCTCCGCCGCAAGGATCGGGCCGGAAGCGTCGTACAGGCTGTCGGTGTCCGGCAGCTCCGTATAATCGAGGGAAAGCAGATCCGGCGGCAGCGCGGCCGGATTGCCGTGGTGGCCGGGCGTGTGGAACGGCGCGCGGCCGAGCGAACGGTGGCGGAGAAGGGCCTCATACAGCGGCGCGGACACGAAATCTGCTCCTTTCCTCAAGAAAAAGCCGCACGGTTTACGCTGTGCGGCTTCGACGGTCTAAAATCCTTCGGGGTAAATCTTTGGAGACAAATAAAGATCCGGATCAGGAATAATCTCCCGACGGAATATCGTCTTCAAAAATAAATTTCACAAAATTCTGTTTCGTCTTTTCGAGATCCGTAATGCCGATGCAGTCGCCGGCGTCGTTCTCCAGGCGGTACCACTCGCCGTCCGCGGGCACGCGGTGCTGAATGAGCGGATAATTCAGGTACGTCAAGGCGTTCCCCGCCAGCGAAACGATTTCGTCCTTCGTCATGTTGGTGGAAACGAGGGGCAGGATATCGGCGAGGACCGCGTTGACCGTGATGGGGCTGGCGGTCTTCAGCTTTCCGACGATGCTGGCGAACACCTTGCGCTGGCGCGCGGTGCGCTCGAAGTCGTTGCCGATGTCGCGGATGCGGGAATAGTAGCGCGCCTGAAGACCGGTGAGCGTGTTCTTCCCCGTGTGGACCGGGTGCCCCGTCTCGCCGGAATACGCGTTGATGAGGCCCGCCTCGGTGATGCCGTCCGCGTTCGTCTCGTCGGTGAGCTCGATCTCCACGCCGCCGAGACGATCGATGATTTTCGGGAACGCCTCGTAATCCACCGTCACGAAGCGGTCGATGTCGACGCCGAAATTCGCCTCGATGGTGGAAAGGATCTTCCGCGCGCCGTCCGCCTTGCCGCCGCCGAGACTGTAAGCCTCGGTCAGCTTGTGGCTGCCGAGGCCGGGGATCGCGGCGTAGATGTCCCGCATGAAGGACGTGACCTTCATTTTTTTGTGGCGCGAATCGATGGAAACCAGCATCATGCTGTCGCTGCGGCCGCTGTCGCCGACCTGCCAGTCGTCCACGCCCAGCAGCAGGATGTTCGTGACGGCGTCGTCGTGGTACAGGCCGCCGATAAGGCCTGCCTTCGCGTTGTCTTTCCCGACGCCCGACTCCGCCGGAGGCTCGAACAGGTCTCCGGTATCCACTTGGGAGCCGGCGGAACTTTCCCCTTCCGCGACGAAGCGGATTTTTCCCAGAAGCTGATCCGCGTAAATGCAGCCGAAGCCGCCAACCAGGAACAGAATGCTTATCACGAGAATCACGATGTTTCGAGCAAGGTGCTTTTTGCTTTTCACAATATCATTCCTTAAACCGGTTTTCGTATCCGACCGCATTTTGTTTTTCCCGGCAAAATCTGATATATTATATACCCTGTTTTTCGAAAAGTAAACTCACTTCTGCTCGTCGAGCGTCAGGCTGTAGGAGGGCAGGAATTCCGACAGAAAACAATCCGCTTCCGGCAGGTGCATCCCGGCGACGGCCCGCCGGAGAGAATTCTCGGCGCTGGAAAACTCTCTGTTTCCCACGCGCTTCTCCTCCACGCACTTGATCACGGCGGCGATCTTGTCGGCCGCCTTCACAAGCGGGAGCAGTTCGGCGTCGGAGGGAAGCGGCTCGCCGAGAAGCGGGCCGTAAACGGGCTTCATGTCGTCCGGCAGATAGGCCAGCAGTCTGCCCTGCGCGGCGCGCTCCACCTCGCGGTAGGCGGAGCGGAGCTCCCGGTTGTAGTATTTTACGGGCGTGGGCATGTCGCCGGTGATGATCTCCGGGGCGTCGTGATAAAGGGCGAGAAGCGCGGCGCGCTCCGCGTCGACGCGGCCGCCGAAGCGCGTGTTCCTCAGCACGGCCAGCGCGTGGGCGATGACCGCCGTCTCGAAGCTGTGCTCGCAGAGATTTTCACTGCGCGTGTTGCGCATCAAACCCCAGCGGTTGATGTATTTCATGCGCGAAATCATGGCGAAAAAATGGTGCATAAGCCAATATCCCCTTCCGTTTTCTCATCTATTTTTTAATCATAACAATTTCCGGCCGGAATTCAACAGGATTTCTGATATTTTCCCCCTCCGCTCCATTGTTTCGGCGGAGCCGTATGGTATAATAGGGAAAAACCCGGAGAACGGCTGCCGGGCCGAGCAAGCCGCCCGGTTTCAGCACGGGCACCCATCATGCGAAGGAGGTGGCGGGGTGATAAGGTATCAGGACCTGCGGGGCAGAGAAGACGGTTACTACCTGCGGCTGGCGTTCGTCGCCGGTCTGGGGATCGCCTTCGTATTCTTCGTACCCTTTATCATCTTCGACAACGGTTATTTTCTGTTCTACGGCGATTTCAACGTGCAGCAAGTCCCATTCTACCAGATGTGCCACGACGCGATCCGAAGCGGGAACTGGGGCTGGAGCTGGACGACCGACCTCGGCGCCAATTTCGTCGGTTCCTATTCCTTTTACCTGCTCGGCAGCCCGTTCTTCTGGCTGACCATTCCGTTTCCGAGCTGGATGGTGCCGCACCTGATGGGGCCGCTGCTCATTCTGAAATTCGGCTGCGCGTCGCTGACCTCCTTCCTCTACCTGCGCCGTTATGCGAGCCGCCAGGGCTACGCGGTCGTGGGCGGGCTGCTGTACGCGTTTTCCGGCTTTTCCGTCTACAACATCTTTTTCAACCATTTCCACGAGGCGATCATCTTCTTCCCCCTGATGCTGTGGGCGCTGGACGAGTACATGTACAACCGCCGCAGGTATGTGTTCGCGTTCTCGGTGTTCCTCTGCTGCACGGTGAATTACTATTTCTTCGTGGGGCAGGTCGTCTTCCTGCTGATCTACTGGGCCACCCGGATGCTCCTGCGGAACTGGAAAATGTCCCTGCGGGACTTCCTGCAGCTGTTGTGCGAGGCGATTATCGGCGTACTGTGCACCTGCGTGCTGCTGCTGCCGACGGTGCTGGCCGTGGTGCAGAATCCGCGCGTCGTCGACCCGCCGGACGGATGGAACGCGCTGCTGTACGACTTCAATCAGCGGTATATCCATATTCTGGAATGCTTTTTCTTCCCGCCGGACATTCCGGCCCGGCCGAACTTCACCCCGAATTCCGAGGCGAAGTGGGCGTCGCTGGGCGCCTGGTTTCCGCTTTTCAGCATGAGCGGCGTCATCGCGTTCCTGCAGTCCCGGAAAAAGCACTGGCTGAAAACGCTTCTGTTCGTTCTGTTCCTCATGGCGCTCGTGCCGATTCTGAACGCCGCGTTCCAGGCGTTCAACATGGCTTACTACGCCCGCTGGTACTACATGCTCACGCTGATGATGGCGCTGGCGACCGTAACCGCGCTGCAGAGCGCCGACGCCGACTGGAGACGGGCGATCCGCTGGACCTTCGGCATTACGCTCGGCATCGCGCTGCCCATCGGGCTCATGGTGAAATCCGAAGACGACGGGAACGGCGGCAAAACCGTCACCGTCGGTCTGGAGCAGTACCCCACCCGCTTCTGGACCTACGTCGCCATCGCGCTGCTGAGCCTTGCGCTGCTGGTCATCGTCTTTCGGTGCTACCGGACGGACAGGAAGCTTTTCCTGCGGCGCTGCATGGCCGGCATCACGCTGATCACCTGTTTCTACGCGGCGTTTTTCATCGCGCTTGGCAAAACGCAGAGTGATGACACGCATCACTGGATCATCCCCTATTCGCTGAACAAGGGCAGCGGGATCAGTCTGCCGGACGAAACGACCTTCAGCCGCATCGACGTCTACGACGGCATGGACAACCAGGCCATGTACTGGCAGCGGCCGACCATCCAGGCCTTCCACAGCATCGTGCCCGGCTCCGTGATGGAATTCTACCCCACCATCGGCGTGACGCGCGACGTCGGCTCCCGCCCCGACGTGTCCGTTTACGGCCTGCGCGGCCTGACGAGCTGCCGCTGGCTTTTCGACCCCGTTTCCGGCGGGAAGGATTTCGCCGACAGCAACGGGAAGACGGCAATGCCCGGCTGGACCTACTTCGCCACCCAGAACGGGTGCCGCGTCTACCGGAACGACGCTTTCATCCCCATGGGCTTCAGCTACGACTCCTATCTCACGCGCTCCCAGTACGACTCCTCTTCGCAGACCGACCGGCACCTTCTCCTGCTCAAGGCGATCGTCCTGGAAGACAAGGACGCGGCAAAGTATTCCGGCCTCCTGTCCCCGCTGAGCATCGACAACCAGGACTACACCCAGGCGCAGTACCTGAAGGACTGCGCCGCGAGGAAAGCGACGTCGTGCTCCTCTTTTTCCTACGACAACGGAGGGTTCTCCGCGACGTTCACCTCCGAAAAAGACCGCCTCGTATTCTTCAGCGTCCCATGGGAAGGCGGCTGGAGCGCAACGGTAAACGGCGGGCAGGCGGAAATCGTCAAGGCAAACGTGGGCTTCATGGCCGTGAAGGTGCCGAAGGGCACGTCGTCCATCCGCTTCTCCTACCAGACGCCCGGCGCGAAGCTCGGCGCGGCGGTTTCCTGCGGAGGCGGGCTGCTTTTCCTGTTCTACTGGCTTGTCACGCGGGACCGCAGGCTGAAGAAAAAGCGCCGCGTTCCCTGCGCAAACTACCCGGAATACCCGGAAAAACCGGAAAACGATGGAGGTTGAATCATGCCTGTGGTCTATCTTGTGATCCCCTGTTACAACGAAGAAGCGGTGCTGCCGGAAACGGTGAAGCGCCTGACTGAAAAACTGAATTCCATGCGCGCGCAGGGCCTGGCGGACGACGGAAGCCGGATCCTTTTTGTGGACGACGGCAGCCGCGACTCCACCTGGGAGCTGATCTCCCGCTTCAGCCGGGAGAACGGGCTCGTCGGCGGCGTGCGCCTCGCGCACAACCGCGGCCACCAGAACGCGCTGCTCGCCGGCCTGATGACGGCCAGGCGGTACGCCGACTGCGCCGTGAGCATGGACGCGGACCTGCAGGACGACGTGGACGTCCTGGACGAATTCGTGCGCAAATACATGGACGGCTGCGACGTGGTGTACGGCGTCCGGAACAAGCGGGACACCGACACGGCCTTCAAGCGCGCGACCGCCGAGGGCTTCTACAAGTTCATGGAAAAGCTCGGCGTGGAAACGGTCTACAATCACGCGGACTACCGCCTGATGAGCCGACGCGCGCTCGACGCGCTGAGCGGCTACCGTGAGGTGAACCTGTTCCTGCGCGGCCTCGTGCCGCTGATCGGCTTCCGCAGCGACTGCGTGTTCTACGACCGCCGCGAGCGCTTTGCCGGGGAATCGAAGTACCCGCTGAAAAAGATGATGGCGCTCGCGCTCGACGGCATCACCTCGTTCAGCGTAAAGCCGCTCGGCCTGATTTTCAGCCTCGGGTGCGGCATCTCGCTCGTCAGCCTCATCGGCGTCGTCTGGGCCGCCGTCGCCCACTGCGCGGGCGGCGCGGCGGCCTGGATCATCGGGGTGTGGTCGCTCTGGCTGCTCGGGGGCCTGCTGATGCTCTGCCTCGGCGTCGCGGGCGTCTATATCGGCAAAATCTACGGCGAGACAAAGGCCCGCCCGCGCTACCTGATTGCGGAGCAGGCCGGCAGCTTCGTTCCGCCGCACGGAAACGATTCTGCGGCGGCTCCAAAATAAACCGGCCGGTCCATCTTTTTCGCTCCCGAAGCCGCCGGGCTCCGGGAGCTTTCTTCTTCCCCGGCGCGACAAAATGGTGTATAATACAGGTTGACTGATGCAATGGAGGTAATATTTTTGACCGAAATCTATTTCGACAATTCCTCCACCACCCGCGTCTGCCCGGAAGCGGCGGCAAAAGTGATGGAGATGATGACGGAAAACTACGGCAACCCCTCCTCGCTCCACACGAAGGGGTTCCAGGCGGAGCAGGAGCTGCGCGCCGCGCGGGCCGCGGTCGCCGCGCGGATCGGCGCGCAGCCGGAGGAGGTCTATTTCACTTCCGGCGGAACGGAGAGCAACAACATTGCGCTGTTCGGCGCGGCGCGCGCGCGCAGGAAGCGCGGCAGCCGTATCGTGACGACGGCGATCGAGCATCCGTCCGTGCTGAACGCGGCAAAGGAACTGGAGCGGGAGGGCTTCGAGGTCGTGCGCCTGGCGCCGGACGAATGGGGGAAGATCAGCCCGGACGCGGTGCGCAAAGCCGTCACGCCGGAGACCATTCTCGTGAGCATGATGCGCGTGAACAACGAGGTGGGGAGCATCCTCCCCGTGGAGGCCGCGGCCGACGCGATCGAGGAGGCGAAAGCGCCCGCGCTGCTGCACGTGGACGCGGTGCAGGCGTTCGGGAAGCTGCCGATCAGCGTGCGCAGGCTGCGCGTCGACCTGATGAGCATGAGCGCCCATAAGATCCACGGGCCGAAAGGCGTCGGCGCGCTTTTCCTGCGCAGGGGCGTCCACATCGAGCCCCTCGCCTACGGCGGCGGGCAGGAAAAGGATCTGCGCCCCGGCACCGAAAGCATGCCGCTCATCGCGGGGTTCGGCGCGGCCGTGAACGCCCTGCCCGACCTGGAGTCCGAGCTGGCCGCCATGCGGGAGCTGAACGGCTTCTGCCGGGACAGGCTCGCCGCCCTGCCGGGCGTCGCCGTCAACTCGCCGGAGGACGCGCTGCCCTATATCCTCAATTTCTCGGCCGGCGCCGTCCGCGCGGAAACGATGTTGCATTTCCTTTCCGAAAAGGGGATCTACGTCTCCTCCGGTTCGGCATGCTCGAGGGGGCGCGAAAGCCATGTGCTGAAAGCGATGCGCCTGCCGCAGGAGCGCGTCGCTTCCGCCCTGCGGCTGAGCTTCTGCCGGTTCAATACGAAAAGCGAGGCGGAAATCTTTCTTCGGGCGCTCCGGGAGGGCCTTTCCCGCCTCGCGGCGCAGAAAGGGTAAGGTGCGCGGCCATGAAGGAAATCATTCTCGTCAAGCTCGGGGAAATCGTGCTCAAGGGGCTGAACCGCCGCACGTTTGAAGACGCGCTGCTCCGGAACATCCGCCGCAGCATCGGCGGCCTCGGCGGGTTCGACGTGTCCGAGCGCCAGTCCACCGTCTATATCGTTCCGCGCGGGGACGCCGATCTCGGAGACGCCGAGGCGCGCGTGGCCAAGATATTCGGCATCGTCACCTATACGCGCGCCTGCGAAACGGAAAAGGACATCTCGGCCATTTGCTCCGCAGCCGCGGAATACCTGCATAAAAGCCTTTCCTCCGTGAAATCCTTCAAGGTGGAAAGCAAGCGGTCCGACAAAAGGTTCCCGCTGAACTCGCCGCAAATCTGCGCCGAGGTGGGCTCCTATCTGCTGGAAAAGTTTCCAAACCTGCATGTGGACGTCAACGACCCGGAATATACCGTCCGGGTGGAGGTGCGCGACTTCGCGGCCTATGTGCACGGGAACGCACGGCGCGGCGCCGGCGGCATTCCCGTGGGCACGGGCGGGAAGGCCGCCGTGCTCATCAGCGGCGGCATCGACAGCCCCGTCGCGGCCTGGATGATGGCCCGCCGCGGCGTGGAGCTGACCGCCGTGCACTTCGCCAGCCCGCCCTATACCAGCGAGCGCGCCGAGCAGAAGGCGGCCGATCTGCTGCGCCGCGTCGGCGAATACGCCGGCCGCATGACGATGTTCACCGTCCCTTTCACGAAGATCCAGGAGGACATCCGCGAGAAATGCCCGGAGGAGCTCTTTACCATCATCATGCGGCGCTTCATGATGCGCGCGGCGGAACGGATCGCCCGGCGCGAAGGCTGCGAAGCGCTGATCACCGGCGAGAGCCTCGGCCAGGTGGCCAGCCAGACGCTGCCCGCCATCGTGTGTACCGACGATGCGGCCCGCATGCCCGTCTTCCGCCCGCTCATCGGCATGGATAAGGCGGAGATCATCGAGTACGCGCGCCGCATCGACACGTTCGACCTTTCCATCCAGCCGTACGAGGACTGCTGCACCGTCTTCACGCCGCGCCACCCGCGCACGCACCCGACGATGAAGGCCGTCGAGGCGGCGGAAAGCGCGCTGGATGCGGACGCGCTGGTGGAGGACTGCGTGGCGAAAGCATGGATCACCAAAATCGAACCGGTAAGGAGATACGCAACATGAACGCTGAAATCATATCCGTCGGCACGGAGCTGCTGCTCGGCCACACCGTCAACACGGACGCTTCCTATGTGGCGCGCGAGCTCTCGGCGGCCGGCATCAACCTGCTGTACGACTGCACCGTCGGCGACAACCCGGAGCGCCTGCGCAGCGCCGTGGAAACCGCCCTCGGCCGCAGCGATGCCGTAATCACGACGGGCGGCCTCGGCCCCACCGGCGACGACCTGACGAAGGAGACCGTCGCGGCCTGCGCCGGCAGGAAACTCGTGAGGGACGAGGAAAGCATGCGCCGCCTCGAGCGTTACTTTCAGGGGCGCTTTCTGGGCGAATCGCAGAAAAAGCAGGCGATGCTGCCGGAGGGATGCACCGTTTTCCAAAACGGATGCGGCACCGCGCCCGGCTGCGGATTCCGTTCCGCAAACGGCAAGCTGGTCGTCATGCTGCCCGGCCCGCCCTCGGAACTGATCCCCATGCTGCGGGAAAGCGCCATCCCGTTCCTGCTGCGCGGAACGGCGGGCGCGGCCATCGTCTCTCGGATCGTGCGCGTGTTCGGTCTGGGAGAAGGCTACGTCGCCGAACAGATCAAAGACCTGTGCGACGGGACCAGTCCGACCTGCGCCACCTATGCGCTGACCGACGAAATGTTCGTGCGCGTGACGGCGCGCGCGGAAAGCGCTGAAAAGGCCGCCGCGCTCTGCGCGCCGGTGGTAAGGGATCTGCGGCGCCGTCTGGGCGAATTCTGCTACGGCGTGGACGTGGAAAGCCTGGAGGACGCGGTCGTCCGTCTTCTGGCCGAACGCCGCCTCACCGTGGCGACGGCGGAATCCTGCACCGGAGGCCTGCTTGCAAAGCGGATCACGGACATCGCCGGCGCCTCCGGCGTGTTCCATATGGGCGTCGTGACCTACGCAAACGAGATCAAGACAAAGCTGCTGGGCGTCCCTGAGGATATGCTGGCGCAGCACGGTGCCGTAAGTCCGCAGGTCGCCCGCCGGATGGCCGAGGGCGTGCGCGAAAACGCCGGCGCGAACCTCGGCGTCGGCATCACGGGCATCGCCGGGCCGGACGGCGGCACGCAGGAAAAGCCGGTCGGCCTCGTCTACATCTGCCTTTGCGACGGGGAAAACGCCTGGGTGCGCCGGATGGGCGCCGCCCCCGGCAAAAGCCGCGGCTGGATCCGCCACATGGCGTCGTCCAACGCGCTGGACATGATCCGCCGCAGGGTGCTGAACCTGGGCGGGATGGAAACCGCCGCCTATTCGCACGAAAGAGGCATGCACTGATTTTCCGGGAGGGGGAAAAGAAAGAATGAACGCGGGGCTATTGTTTTACCGCGCGCGGAGGACCGCCGCGTGCCAAAATGTCCTGAACCGCGCCGCCGGCCCTTTCGGTACGGTGCTTTCCGGCATCTGCGTCTGCGTGCGGCCGGAAGACCTGAACGGCGACATCGCACGCCTGCTGCGCGGAAACACCGTCCTTTTCCTTCTCTCATCCGCGCCGGAGCGCCGGCCGGAATGCTCGGCGGCGATTTTTCGGACGCTGCGCGTCCCCCTCGACGCGTCCGGCGAACCGAAGGGCATCCTGGGCCTCCCGGGCAGGGAGAAAACCGGCTATCTGATTGAAAGCGCCGACCAGGCGATCGTCCTGCTTCCGGACAATCCCGAGGAAATCGAGAGGATGCTTCCTCGTGTTTTCGCGCGGCTGAGAAAGAAATTCGGGTTTGCGGATAATGCGCGGGAATCCGTGCGGAAAGCTCCCACCGCTTGACCGGACCAGATTGAAATTGGTTGCGAAAAGAGTGGTGGTGTTTTGTTCGATTTCGGGCTGAGATTAAAGGAGCTGCGCGAGAGGAAGCATTTGTCCCAAACACAGGTTGCAAGGCGGCTGTCCCTGACGAGGTTCAGTGTCAGCGGCTGAATAATTTGGCGGTTCCGTCGGTCGACATCCTTTCCAAAATGGCATTGCTGTTCGGCGTTACCAGCGACTATCTATCGGGGCTTGACAATCGGAAAGCCATCGTGCCGGACGGCCTGACGGACCATGAAGCCAGGCTTTTTCAGGATATTCAATATGCTTGTCACGGAGTGCAGAAGCCGCAAGTAGCCGCCGCAGGCGGGACGAAAAGCGGGCAAGCGGATGCCCGCAAGACAAAAGAGCTCTCCGGAAGGAATGTTCCTTTCGGAGAGCTTTTTATGACGGTGGGCCGTCGCCGGAACGCTCAGGATTTGCCGGTTGCCTGCAGGAGCTTCACCGTAACGGTAAAGGTCTTGCCGGTCGTCGCGCGCGCGACGGCGAGCGTTACCGAGTCTCCCGGCTTTTTCGCGGCAATCGCGGACGCAAGCGTGCTCTGGCTCGTAACGGATTTATTGTCGACCTTCGTGATCACGTCGCCTTTCTGAATTCCCGCAGCCGTGACGTACTGGCTGGATATGGAGTAAACGTAAAATCCGGCGGTGAGGCCGTAGAAGCGGGCCGTCATGCTGTCGATATACTGTCCGGAGACGCCGAGCGCCGCGCGGTCCTTCACATATCCGTACTGCTTCAGCTCGGAAATAATCGGCTGCGCGGTATTGATCGGGATGGCGAAGCCGAGGCCCTCATAGCCCGTTGCAACGATCTTGGACGAATTGATGCCCACGACCTGTCCCTTCATGTTGACTAGCGCGCCGCCGGAGTTGCCGGGATTGATCGCCGCATCGGTCTGGATGCACTTCATGGTGTAGCCGGTGTCGGAGCTGGTAATCTCGCGGTTGAGCGCCGACACATACCCGACGGTCACGCTGGAGTTGAACTCAAGGCCGCCCGGATTGCCGACGGCCATCACGGTGTCCGCGACCTGCAGATCACCGCTGGAGCCGAATTCGGCGGCTGTCAGGCCGGTTGCGTCGATCTTGACGAGCGCGAGGTCCGTAATGCTGTCGCTTCCGACGAGCGTGGCGGAATACGTCTTGCCATCGTAAAGGACCACCTTCAGCTTGGAGGCGCCGGAGACAACGTGCGCGTTTGTGATAATATATCCGTCGGCCGTCGCGACGATGCCGCTGCCCTCGCTGGTCGGGGAAACCTCGCCGTTGTCCGTGTTGCCCTCATCGCCGCCTCCTTCTTCCTCATCGCCGAAACCGAACTGGTCTCCGCGGCCCGCGGTGCGCTGCGAAGTGGCGCTGTAATTCTCAATGCAGACAACGGAGGGAAGCACCTTCTGGGCCACTTGCTGCTTCGTCAGCTCCGAAGCCGTGGTCGCGGCATTCTTTGCCGGCGTGGAGCTGCTTCCGCTCTGCACGATGGTGAACGCCGGCGTCGAACTGGAGGAGGAAGCCTGCAGCTTTACCGTGCCGTTGTTGACGAGCGCTACGAAACCCGCGATGGAACCCGCCGAAACGACAAGACAGGCCAGCACGCCCACCAGCACCTTGCGGAACGTATGTCTTTTCCCTTTCTTCGGTTCCGGGTCTTCGGGGCCGCTTTGCCGCGGCTGCGGGGAGCCGTAGGGACGGTACGGGACGCCGCCCCAGGTTGATTCGTCCGGTTTCGGGCTGTAAGTGTTGTACTGGCTGTACCTGCCGTATGAATTCTCTTGCCCGAGACCGTAAGGCGTCACGGCCTTGTCCTGCGCGCCTCCCGCCTTCCCGTCGCCGGAAGCCGCGTTCTGCTCCCGTTCGGAGAGCCCGTTGTCATTTTCCGCCATGTTCTTGCTTGCTTTATTTTCATCGTCGATGGAATGATTCGGCTCAAACATCTTTAACACCCTTTCACAAATCATCTTTTCGGAATGTTCTGGCTTTATTATCCACCGATTCTGTGAAAAAGGTGTGATATTCCCTTAATATTTTCATGAATAAATTCTGAAAAATTTGTTAATCCCACAGCTGTTCTCCTGTGGAAAACAAAATGCGCCGCTGCCGGGCGAACCGGACGGTGGCGCATTGAAAAAAACTGGAAAACGAATTATTTGGCGGGCTTGCCAGCAAGCTTTGCGAGATTCTCGTAGTCTTCCTTCGCGTACTGCTCCGCTTTCGTAAAGAGCTTTTCCGCACGGTCCGGGAAAGCGCGCGTCAGGGAGTTGTAACGGACCTCGCCCATGATGAAGTCGCGGTAAGGAACGGACGGCGCCCTGCTGTCGAGCTGGAACGGGTTCTTTCCCTCCGCCTTCAGACGCGGATCATACCGGAAGTTCTTCCAGTAGCCGGCCGCAACAGCCTTTTTCTCTTCAAGCTGCGAGGTGCTCATGCCGGTCTTGATGCCCTGGTTGATGCACGGCGCATAGGCGATGATGATGGACGGGCCGTTGTAGCTCTCCGCCTCGGCGATGGCCTTGACGGTCTGGTTGTAATCGGCGCCCATGGCCACATGCGCCACGTAAACGTAGCCGTAGGTCATGAACATGCCGGGCATATCCTTCTTCTTGGTGGACTTGCCGGTCGCCGCGAACTGGGCCACGGAGCCGATCGGGGTCGCTTTGGAGGCCTGCCCGCCGGTGTTGGAGTAAACCTCGGTGTCGAAGACGAGCACGTTCACGTTCTCGCCGGAGGCGAGGACATGGTCGAGGCCGCCGAAGCCGATATCGTAGGACCAGCCGTCGCCGCCGAAAATCCAGATGGATTTCTTCGCGAGGTAATCCTTATCGGCAAGCGTCTTCTTCGCAAGCTCGGCGACTTCGCCGGTGCCCTTCCCCGCTTTTTCAAGCTCGGCGATCAGCTTGTCGGTGGGCTCGCGGTTCGCGACGCTGCTCTTGAACGTATCGAGATACGCTTTGCAGGCGGCCTTCAGGGCCTCTTCGGATTCACCGGAAGCCTCGATGGTCTTCACATAATCCGCAAGGCGTTCGCGGATCGCGTCGTTGGCGAGCGCCATGCCGTAGCCGAATTCGGCGTTGTCCTCGAACAGCGAGTTGTTCCACGCCGGTCCGAATCCCCTCGCGTTCTTCGTGTACGGAGTGGCCGGGGCGGAACCGCCCCAGATGGAGGAGCAGCCCGTCGCGTTGGCGATATACATTCTGTCGCCGAAAAGCTGCGTGACCAGCTTCGCGTACGGCGTTTCGCCGCAGCCGGCGCACGCTCCGGAGAACTCGAGCAGCGGCTTGCGGAACTGGCTGCCCTTTACGGTGGTGGACTTGAACTTTGCGGCGACCTCCGGCTTCTCCGGAAGCGTCACGCCGTAATCGAAGCCCGCCTGGCCGCCGAGCTGCGTTTCCATCGGCTTCATGGTAAGGGCCTTGTTGCCTTTCATGCCGGGGCAGATGGTCGCGCAGGAACCGCAGCCGGTGCAGTCGAGCGTGGAGATCGTCACGGCGAACTTCATGCCGGGCATCAGCAGCATATCCTTCATCTTCATGCCTTCCGGAGCCTTGGCGGCCTCTTCGGCGGTCATGACGGCGGGGCGGATGACCGCGTGCGGACAAACATAGGAGCACTGGTTGCACTGGATGCAGTTCGCCGGGTTCCATTCCGGAACGTCGATGGCGATGCCGCGTTTCTCATAAGCGGCGGAGCCGGACGGCACCTCGCCGTCCGCCATCTTCAAAACGGCGGAAACCGGCAGCTTGTCGCCCTGATGGCGATTTGCGGGGATCAGCACATTGTTCACATATTCGGTCAGGGCCGCGTCGCCGCAGTCGACCTTGCCGGCCTGCGTACCGTCGGCGGCTTTCTTCCAGGAATCCGGGACGCTGATCTTAACGAACTCGTTCGCGCCGCGCTCAATGGCCTCGTGGTTCATCTTGACGATCTTTTCGCCCTTTTTACTGTAGGACTTTGTGGCGGCGTCCTTCATATACTGGATGGCCTCGTCCTTCGGGATGATGTTCGCAATCGTAAAGAACGCGGACTGCAGGATCGTGTTGATTCTGCCGCCGAGGCCGATTTCCTTGCCGAGCTTGACGCCGTTGATGGTGTAGAAATTGATGTTGTTCTCGGCAATATACCTCTTCATCTTCGCGGGCAGGTGTTCGTCGAGCTCCTTCTCATCCCATTCGCAGTTGAGCAGGAAATTCCCGCCGGGCTTCAGGTCCTCGACCATGTCGTACTCCGTGACGTAGGAGGGCTTGTGACAGGCGACGAAGTCGGCCTTCGTGATATAATAAGTGGACTTGATCGGCTTCTTGCCGAAGCGCAGGTGGGAGATGGTCAGGCCGCCGGACTTTTTGGAGTCGTAGGCGAAATACCCCTGCGCGTACATGTCGGTGTGGTCGCCGATGATCTTGATGGAGTTCTTGTTGGCGCCGACGGTCCCGTCCGCGCCGAGGCCCCAGAATTTGCAGGAATGCGTGCCGGGCGCCGTGGTGTCCGGGTTTTCCTTGATTTCCAGAGACAGATGCGTCACATCGTCGTCGATGCCGATGGTGAAGCGCTGCTTCGGCTGGTCGGACTCCATGTTGCGGTAAACGGCCACGATCTGGCCCGGGTTGGTGTCCTTGGAGCCGAGGCCGTAGCGGCCCGTGAAGATCGGGATGGTCTCGAACGGGGTTCCCTTCAGGGCGGCGACGATGTCCAGGTACAGCGGCTCGCCGATGGAGCCGCGCTCTTTGGTGCGGTCCAGCACGCTGATCTTCTTTACCGTCTTCGGCAGAACGTCCAGCAGGAACTTCGGGACAAACGGACGATACAGGTGGACCTTGACAAGACCGACCTTTCCGCCCTTCGCATTCAGATAATCGACTACCTCTTCCGCGCATTCGCAGACGGAGCCCATCGCGACGATCACCTCGGTCGCGTCCGGCGCGCCGTAGTAATTGAACGGTTTGTAGTCCGTGCCGATCTTGGCGTTGACCTTGTTCATATACTCCACAACGACGGCCGGGAACGCGTCGTAGTGGGAGTTGCTGGCTTCGTTCACCTGGAAGAACATGTCGTCGTTCTCGCTGGTGCCACGCGTGACGGGATGCTCCGGGTTCATGGCGTTGCGGCGGAACTCATCCACTGCCTTCCAGTCGAGCATGTCCGCAAGAGCCTTGTCGTCCCAGACATGGATCTTCTGGATCTCATGGGAGGTACGGAAGCCGTCGAAGAAATGCATCACGGGCATGCCGCCCTTGATGGCGGAAAGGTGCGCCACGGCGCCGAGGTCCATGCACTCCTGCGGGCTGTTGGAGCAGAGCATCGCCCAGCCGGTCTGGCGGCAGGCATAAATGTCGGAATGGTCGCCGAAGATGCACAGCGCCTGCGTGGAAAGCGCGCGCGCCGAAACGTGCATGACTGCCGGAAGAAACTCGCCGGCGATCTTGTACATGTTCGGGATCATGAGCAGCAGGCCCTGGGAAGCCGTGTACGTCGTCGTGAGGGCGCCGGCCGCCAGGGAACCGTGCACGGCGCCGGAAGCGCCGCCTTCGGACTGCATCTCGGTGATCCGGACCGGCCTGCCGAACAGGTTCTTCCTGTTCGCCGCGGACATTTTGTCCGTTTCATCCGCCATGACGGACGAAGGCGTGATGGGATAGATGGCAGAGACGTCGGTGAAGGCATATGACACATATGCGGTGGCGCTGTTGCCATCCATGGTCTTCATTTTTCTTGGATCCATTTTATTTCCTCCTTGATGTGACACCATAAAAAGGATAAATACGTTACAATCTTAACATCTTTTTTGAATTATGTAAAGGCAATCTTCGTAAAATCAGGAGTCTGGAAAGACGCCGGCCGGTCCGCGAAAATCCGCCGGGCAACGCCCTCACTCATTGATGATGTACGGGATGGTCGTCACGGCGACATTTCTCATTCGGACCATGGAGGACCGCAGCCGGATAGAGGTCTGGTTGTGGAGAAGGTTGTGCCACCGCTTCGGGATCACGAACTGTGGCAAAACCACCGTGAGCATCTGATGGTCCCCAAGCTCGTGCTGACATTTGTCCACATAGGCGAGCAGCATTTCGTTTACATTCCGGTACGGGGCCTCCTCCACAATCAGGGGATAATCCGCATTCAGTCCGGCGTACTGCCGCCTCAGGCGCTCCGTCTGCTCCGGGTTCGTGCTGACATGGTAAATCTCGATCGCCCCGCCGAGCGTCATGGCATAATTCAGCGCTTTCACAAAGGATTTGTTGATGGACTGGACCGGAAGGATGATCCTGTTCCCGATCGGCTCCGAGAGGACCAGCCGCCTGCCGTCGCTTGGGATGACCAGGTTGTCGCGGACCTGGTCGTAATGCCTGCGGACCGAGAGCATCAGCAGGACAAGGAGCGGGATCACGAGCAGGACCACCCAAGCGCCGTCCATGAATTTGTTGACGGCGACAATGACGCCGGTGATCGCCGTAACCAACGCGCCGAAGCCGTTGACCACCGCTTTGTGGAGCCGGTGCTTTTCTTTACGCCGGTGCAGCCAGCGCTTCAGCATTCCGCTCTGCGACAGCGTGAAGGAAATAAAAACACCCACGGAATAAAGCGGGATGAGCAGGTGCGTCTCGCCGCGGAACACGACCACAAGGACGGACGACAGGACCGCAAGGAGAAGAATCCCGTTCGAAAAGCTGAGCCTCGAACCGCGGCTGGCAAAGCTTCTGGCGACGAACCCGTCGTGCGCGAGAAGCGAAAGAAGCATCGGCAGGTCGGCGAAAGCCGTGTTGGCAGCCATCACGAGGATCAGAGCCGTCGTAAACTGGATCAGATAAAACATTCCGCTGCCCTGGCCGAACACCCGGACGGCGATTTGGGCAACCACGGTGACGTCCGCCCGATATTCGATCCGGTAAACCGAGGCAAGGGCGCAAACGCCCAGAAAGACGGTGAGGACAATCACCGCGAGCAGATTCAAAACCTGTTTGGCATGCTTTTGGGACGGACGCCTGAAATTGGAGACGCCGTTGCTGACGGCTTCCACGCCCGTCAGGGCCGTGCACCCGGAGGAAAACGCGTGGAGGATCAGAAAAACCGAAATATCCTTCGCCTGCGCCGCGACCTCGCGCGCGCCGGCGCCGGGTACGTCGCGAAAGAAGAACGCCCTGACGAAACCGATGACGATCATGGCGAGAACCGAAAAGATGAACAGATAGGTCGGTGCGCCGAAAAGCTTGGAGGATTCGCGGATTCCCCTCAGGTTCCCCAGAGTGAGAAAGGCGATGAGAAACAGCGTGATGCCGACATGGTACGGCAGAAGCTGCGGAAAAGCGGAGGTGATTGCGGCCGTGCCGGCCGTTGTGCTGACGGCAACCGTCAGGATATAGTCGATTGAAAGCGACGCCGCCGCAATGAGCCCCGGAATCCTGCCGAGGTTGTCGCTCGCCACGCTGTAGGATCCTCCGCCGTTCGGGTAGCAGTCGATCGTCTGGTGGTAAGAAAACACGAGGACCAGCAGCAGAGCGCCGATCGCCGCCGCGATCCCCATCAGCGGCCCGTAGGAGGCGGCTCCCAAAGCGGGCAGCAGGACGATGAGGATCTCCTCGCACGCATAAGTCACCGACGAGATTGCATCGCTCGACAGGATCGGAAGGCCCCAGAGCACATTGAATTTTTCATTTTCGCCGTCGGAGCTTCTCAGCGCGTCTCCTATCAGGAAAGATTTCAACTTTTTGACCATTTTCGGAACTCATCCTTTTTATAAAATCTTTTGCGGGTTTTCCCGGATCTTCCGGTCTGACAAAGGCGATTTTGCCGTTTTGACGTAGAATAGTTTACCACGGCAGTTTTATTTTTCAAGATGCGCGCGCCCTCCGCGCGGAAAAACGGGAAAAAAAGCTGTGCAGCGCAGCGCCCCGCAGAGGGACGACGATCCGGCGGGATCGGGGCTTTCGGCGCTCCCCGCGATCGGGCCGGCGCGGAAATCACGAAAAGCACCCGTGCGGCAAATTGACAGAAGCGCGAAAATCGATTAAAATAAAATGAAAATAAACAAAAAAGGAGAGACAATATGTCACCCGACCCTGACCCTGTTCAACCTCTGTTACTTTTCGCCGAAACCGGCGGCCCTGCCAGGGCATGGATTTCCGTTCTGTTCCTGATTCTTCTGACGTTCATAAACGCTTTCTTCTCCGCAAGCGAGATCGCAGTCGTTACGCTCAAGGACGCAAAGATCGAAAAAATGGCCGAAGAAGGCAGCCAAGAAGCCGGAAAGCTTCTGAAGCTGACATCCAATACCAGCCGCTTCTTTTCCACCATCCAGATCGGCGTAACGCTGGCCGGTTTTCTCTCTTCGGCGGCGGCGGCGCAGAGCTTCGCGGACGACCTGGCCCGGCTGCTCTCGTTCCTTCCGTTTTCCACCTCCGTCACGCACGGCATTGCCACGGTGCTGATCACGCTGCTGCTCGCCTACTTCTCTTTGGTGTTCGGAGAGCTGGTGCCGAAAAAGATCGCGATGAAGCGCGCCGAGGAAATTTCCTTTCGCTTTGCCGGAGTTCTTTCCGGCGTGGCCACCGTCTTCCGCCCGATCGTCTCGCTTCTCACGGCGTCCACCAACGGCGTGCTGCGCATGATCGGCATAGATCCGAACGACACCGAACAGACCGTTACGGAAGAGGAAATCATGATGATGGTCGACGCCGGCGAAGAGAAGGGCGTCCTGCGGGAAGACGCGAAGGACATGATCGCCAACATCTTCGATTTCAGCGACAGCACCGCCAGCGAGATCATGACGCCGCGCACGGAGGTCGGGGCCGTGGAAGATACGGCGACCATCGGCGAAGCGGCCGCGCTCGCGCGCGAACAGGGTTATTCCCGGATTCCCGTCTACCACGACGACCTGGACAACATCCTCGGCATCCTGTACGTGAAGGATTTTCTGAAATACGTCGGCGCGCCGGTCGGCGCGGACGTCAAGGTGACCGACCTGATGCGGCCCGCTTACTTTGTGCCGGAGATGAAGCCCTGCGTGGACCTGTTCTCCGAGATGACGGCGCGCAGGCTCCAGATTGCCGTGGTGGTGGACGAATACGGCGGCACGGAGGGCATCGTCACCATGGAGGACCTGCTGGAATCCATCGTCGGCAGCATCCAGGACGAATACGATACGGACGAGGAGGAAATCCAGAGGGAGGGCGACAACCGCTACAGCGTGGACGGCATGACCTCCGTGGACGAGATCATGGATCTGACGGGCGTGCAGCTGCCCGAAGGGGACTACGACACCATCGCCGGCCTGATGATCAAGATGCTCGGGCGGATTCCAAAGCCGAACGAGCACCCGCGCGTAAAGATCAAAAACCTGACGCTCACCGTCGACGAGATGGACGACCGCCGCATCGCGCGCATCACGATCGTAAAGGAGCCGCCGAAAGCCGCCGAAGCGCCCGCCCTCCAGGCATCGCAGGAAAAGTAAACTTGCTTTTTCCATCTCCGCGCGTTACAATCCAAAAGGAAGCGCGCGGAGATTTTTTGCGCCCGGACACGTCTCCCATCGATTTGTCAAACAGGGCGAAAGAAGCGCCGCGCGCCCGGTCAGTCGCAACTTCCTGACCTAAAACTACACTACGGAGGTCTTTTTTCATGCATCAACAGTCTTCCCGCACGCTGCGCCTCGCAAAGGGCGCGGTCATCGCAGCGGCTTACGCCGCGCTCACCTGGCTGGCAGCCCTGGCGGGCCTCGCCTACGGGCCGGTGCAGTTCCGTTTTTCCGAGGCGCTCACCGTTCTCCCTGCGTTTTCCGGCGCGGCCGTACCGGGCCTGACGCTCGGGTGCCTCCTGGGAAATCTTCTCAGCGGTTACGGCGCGTACGACATGGTCTTCGGCACGCTCGCCACGCTTTTCGCGGCGTGTCTGACGCGCGCGCTGCGGAGCGTCCGTTTCCACGGCATCCCGTTTCTCGCGCCGTTGCCGCCCGTGGTCTGCAACGCACTGATCGTCGGCGTCGAAATCACCGTGCTGAACGGCACCGGCATCGCTCCCGACGCGTTCCGAAACTTCAACTGGATTCTGTTCTGGGGCAACGCGGCCTCCGTCGGGCTCGGGGAACTGGTCATCTGCTACGGCCTCGGCCTGCCGCTGCTCATGCGTACCCAGCGCCGCTGCCAGACGCTCCGCCGCTTCGCCGGCCCTCTCGGCGGCGGCAAGCTGCTGCGCCGTCCCGTTTGCCACTTCCGTGATGGAAACCGCCACTTGGTTAGCCGCCTGAGCCGACTGATCGGCACTGGCATTCAGTTGTTCCGCCGAAGCGGCTACCTGTTCGGTGGCTGAAGCAACCTGTCTGATAAGCTGCCGCAGCTGCCGCTTCATTTCATGAAACCCTTTGATCAGCGTACCAATCTCATCCCGAGGCGCATTGTCCACCATACTCTGGGTTTCGGCCGACAGGTCGCCTTTAGCCATCTGGCTGGTAATGACCGCCAATTCGGCAATAGGTTTGGTAATCTTACGGGTTGTATATAAGATGACTCCTGT
>ENA-UOOK01000446-UOOK01000446.1-fermentation-metagenome-genome-assembly--contig:-NODE-446-length-54230-cov-18.032967_pt1 | contig 54230 bp, 64 predicted proteins | sample MGYA00245777_ERZ724023 | MGnify/ENA primary metagenome ERZ724023 (study PRJEB28704, sample SAMN03018312) | fermentation metagenome | biome: anthropogenic terrestrial biome; feature: soil; material... | reverse complement strand
GGCAACGCAAAGCAATGATACTGGGGTGGCGACGGCACAAAACGCAAAGAAATCCATTGCTTCGCCAACGTACGACTCATACAGGGAGAATCCTTGAGAGGTAACTGCGTGTGAGATAGGATTTGAGCCGTTCGCCAGCTGGGCCACCACGACTGTCCACCGTAAAAGCATTGATGAAAGAGGGCATTTAGCATCTTTATTAAGATTTACGCTTTCAAAGATACTCAGTAAAATCGGCAGGAGAATCATTATGGAGGTTGCGGCTGACAAAAAAAGGTCAAGAACATAGATAGCTGCAAAGTACATGGCAATTGTCCACCAAGGGCTTTTTCTTGCAAGTTTATTTGTCAGAAACCAGACTGCTATTCGTCTTGCAACACCGCTCTCAATCAGGCAAGCCGCCAACATAAAACAGAACAGGAGGAATATGACTGTATTGTTACCAAAGGTGGCTTGAGTAACCTGTGCTGCACTGACGCCAGGCACTGTCATGAGAAGGAACACTATATACATGCTTGTCCAACTTGTGCCCCAACTCAAAAACAGAATAATTGCGACGACAATGATACCAAGTACCTGAAATCCGGCTTCCGGAAGTCCGGCTGGAGGAGGAGGTAACTTAACTGTAGCCACAATAAAGAGAGAAGCTATTAGTAAAATCCAATTTATTGTCGATTGTTTACGTGCAGACATTAGTAATCTCCTTAATAAACCGTCTTATGAAAAGTCGGGCGGTGAAAGACGCCCGACTTTTTATAAAATCAATCTTTATCTTTGTAACGCTTATCGTAGTTTGCCTGAACCGCCGTCACGATCTGAGAGAGCACGTCGCAGGTAGGCGTCTGGACTCCGGCGATCTTTCCAAAACGGGAGATGGCGCCTGAAAGGGTGTTGACCTCGGTCTGGCGCTTATAGATAAGGAAGTCCTGGGCCAGGGACGGATAATAGTCGCCGTAGCTCGCGACGGCCTTCGGGATATCGCTCACCAGACCGTCGTAGAGATTGTCTGCGATGTGGAGAGCCGCGGCGGTATCGCTCGCTTCCTTGAGCACCTGTTTTACCAGGGCGAGAGCTGTCTCATCCTCATGGACCTGCCTCATGGTAAGGCCGAGGACGGCGCAGACGGTGTTGAAGCCGCTGTTGGCGGCCGCCTTTTTCCAGAGAGCCGGGCGAACGTCGTCCAGATACTCGGGGTTAAGGCCGCCCTTCGCGAAGCAGTCCACGATGTACTTGCAGGCTTTCGCGGCTAGCTCGCCGCCATAAACGGGGCCGATGTACATATTTGTGATGCCCTGCGCGGGCTTGGAGACACATACGCCGGGAGACTCAAGGACGGTACCCAGACGGCCGCATCCGCAGCCGATCTGGTTTTCGGGGACAAACTGGGCGAGGTCAAGGTCGTTGCCGAGCCCATTCTGCAAAGAGACGACGGCGGTCTTTTCGGTGATGCAGGATGCGGCGCCCTGCATGGCGGAATGGGTGTGGGTGGATTTAACAAGCACGATGAGAATATCGCAGGGGCCAACCTCATCCGCGGAATACGCGGTGTGGAAGCCTTTTAAAAGCGACTCTCCGTCGGGATCTTTGAGCAGAAGCCCGATGTCGCTTATTCAGGTCAACCAACCATATATCGTCAGCGCCGCCCTTCATAAGATAAGAGGCAAACACGCTTCCGGTGGCTCCACAGCCGAGAACACAGATTTTCATATTTTTGATCACTTCTTTCGCTTTTTAAGGCTGTTAGCAGATCGCCAAGCCAAGCAGATATCCTACGGACATGGTGAGTATGGCATGGAGCAGAGCGGTGAGCAGGCCCCACTTCATCATGGACTTGGAATCGACCCATCCGGAACCGTAAACGACAGCGGCGGTGGGAGAAGCAGGAGGCGCGCTCCAACCGTTGTCGGCGGCGCCAGTTATAAGAACCGCCACGATGATGGCGCTGATCTGACCGCCATATACACCAAGAGCAAGAGGCATTGCAACAGCCATCATGACAGAGACTGTAACAGCGTTAGAGACGAAGCTTGTCATTAACTCAGTTAACACTACAAGGATAAGCAGGAACATATACGGACTGATGTTGGAGAAAACGGGTGAAAGGGTTGCTGACATCCATGCGGAAATGCCGATGTCAGCATTGCCCATGAAGGAGCCGAGACCCATGATAGCTGCGATGAACATGAAAGACGGCCAGTTGACGGACTTGACAGCCTCACTCCAATCCAGGATCTTTTCGCCGTCGACTTTGATGAAGTTCATAAGGAACAGCGCAGCGAGAGGAGGCAGGCAGTTGTTGATCTTGTTGAAGAATGCCGCACTCGCGGGCCATACATATTTGCTGAGGCCGGGCATCATCCACAGAATGACGCAGATGATGTAGAAAACAACAGACCACTTTTCTTTCTTGGTGGATACGTCGGGGTGCCAAAGGAATTTGACCATAATAACAAATGCGATACATGCTATGATGGTAAGAGGGGTCGCGATTGCGCAGTAGGTAAAGAAATCCAGGGGCGCGCCGGCAAAGGATTCATAGAAAGAGAAGCCCTGAAGGGTGGTCGCGTGGGAAATGGGGTTGGCCGAGTTGGATATAAGTCCGGTAACAAGCGTGCCCAGAAGCAGAACGACAGCAATGGGGGCCTTGTCCTCCTTCTTGACTCCGACGCTCTCAAGCATCTCCACCGCGATCGGCAGCATTACGAATATCGTTGCGGCAGTAGACAGAACGAAGTTGAGGACATAGTTTGCCGCGAAAAACATGATCACAGTCCACCATGGACTTTTGCGCGAAAGATTGTTTGTAAGGAACCAGACCGCAATTCTTCGTGCCGCGCCGCTCTTGGTAAGGCTGGCCGCGAGCATCATGCAGAACATCAGGAATACGACAGTGTTGTTGCCGAAGGTGGCCGCAGTGACTTTCGCGGCGGTGAGGCCGTCCACGGTCATCAAGGCGAAGACGACCAGCATGCTGGTGAACCCGGTGCCCCAGCTCAAAAAGAGTATGATGGCGCCAACCAGAATGCCGAGTATCTGCAATCCGGCCTGGCTGAGCCCTGCGGGGGGAGTGATATAGTGTGTTGTGAACATTAAAAGTAAGGCGATGACAAGCAATATCCATTTACTCGCCGATGTTTTTTTTGCTTCCATTTCCCAAGATTTTTTATTTGTTATTTTCTGTTTCTCTTTGTATCGGCACTGGTAAGTTGGTATTTCTCTGTAAAGTTACAGTTTTATTGTATAAATCACTCATGAGAATTAAGTTTTACATGAATAGTTTTCTCATACGTATTCTGGTGTATATGATAGCTCAGCAAATAACATTTCCGGAGCATGTTAATTTCTCCTGATCCTTTTAATCCAATAATCCATGTTCAATCTGAACGATTCGATGCGTTACTGGCTCTATTCATTTCCAACTGATATGCGAAAAGGGTTTTACACATTAAGCGGTCTGGTCACAGATCAGATGGGACAGGATGTACACAGCGGAGACGTATTCATTTTTCTGAACCGTCAATGCACGAGTTTGAAAGCCTTGCACATGGAACATGGCGGTTTGGTAATTTATTATCTGAAGCTTGAAAAAGGTAATTTTTCATTACCTTCTTTTGATGAAAATGGAAAGGTTTATCCCTTTTCCTGGCAGAAACTCATGTTGATGGTACAGGGGATAGAAACAGGGAAATGTAAATATAAAAAACGCTGGAAAGGCGCATAAATAAACGATTTAGCTTCATTTTTACTTGCATATGTTGTACCGTTTTTGTATCTTTACTCTCGCTATCCGATCAAGAAAAAGATGCAAGAAAACAAAGAAAATCCGAACGAACTTTTAGAACTCCTGCTGGAGAAGTGCGACCGTTTATATCAGGAGAACATGCTTCTGAAGGGTAAGCTTGAAGACCGTACGGATGTGGATGCATTAAAATCCTCCTATGAACAAACCATATCATTGAAAGATGAAAAGATCCTCAAGCTGGAGGATGAGGTTGCTTACCTCAGACGCAGGATATGGGGCAAATCCAGTGAACGCTTTATCAAGGAAGATCCACAGCAGCGACGCATCGATTTTGAAGGACTTGATCTGTTACCTGAAGAACAGGAACTGGCAGAAGCAGCCAAAGCGGAAATAGAGGCCTTCAGGGAAAGACGCGTGAAGGAACAGGTGAAACGCAAACCGGTTCGCAAACCTTTACCCGAAGACCTGCCTCGTGTAGAGGAGCACCTTTACCCCGCTGAAATAAGTGACAACAAAGATGCATGGACCGAGCTGGAGCCAGAGATCACCGAAGTACTGGAGTATGAACCCGCGAAATGTTATGTCAGAAGGATTGTACGTCACAAATATGTTTTAAAAAACAAACTGTCCCGGGAGTCTTCTCCCATTGTTACCGCATCACTCCCTACCAGATACCAGCCTATTGCACGCAGTTATGCCGGAGGTACGCTCCTGGCGGAACTGATGATAAACAAGTATGTGAATCACCTGCCCTTTTACCGCCAGATACAGATGATGAAACAGATGGGAGTCAATCTGCCACCACCCACGGTAAACGACTGGTTCAAGGATACGGCCGATCTGCTAAGGCCTCTTTATTACAGACTGAAAGAACTGGTTCTTGCCACCGATTACATCCAGGTGGATGAGACAACCGTGCCGGTCATACATAACGAGAAGCATAAAACTGTCAACGGATACATGTGGATGGTACGCTCAGTCATGGACAAGCAACTCTTCTTCCATTATGATCATGGCTCCAGGGCACAAAAAGTAGCATTATCTCTTTTAATGGACTTCCGTGGTGCCATGCAGACCGACGGGTATGGCGTGTATCAAATGTACGAGTACAAAAAAGGCGTACTGCCACTGGGATGTTGGGCCCACGCAAGGCGAAAGTTTAAAGAGTCGCTTAAAAATGACAGATCCAGGGCAGAATATGCTCTTGAACAGATAGGTCTCCTCTACGAGGTGGAAAGGGAAGCTGATGATAAAAACCTTTCTTGTGAAGAAAGGGCCAAACTTCGTGAAAGTCATGCTTACCCCATCATGGTTGCCTTTGAAAAGTGGCTGGCTATAGAATATCGCAAAGTATTACCAAAAAGTCCGATAGGCAAGGCAATAAAATATTGTTATGACATCTATCACCGGCTAAGCCGGTATCATCTGGATGGCCGGTACCGCATAGACAACAATCTTGCGGAGAATAGCCTGAGAGGTTTGGCACTGGGAAGAAAAAACTACCTTTTTTGTGGTAACCATGACGCTGCGGAAGATGCTGCAGTTATTTACTCCTTGCTTGGTTGCTGTAAGGCTGCGGATGTCAACTTCCGGGACTGGATGGTTTACGTTCTTGGTCATATACACGATTACGACGAAGATTATACGTTGGATCTGGCTGAACTGCTACCTTCAAACTGGCTGCTAAAAAAATCCTGGAAACTCCAAATCGACTCTGAATGTTTTGCAAGTTTTTGAAAGAAAATATTCAAAAACTATAAAACCTTGCAATAAAACACGGACTTTACCGAATGCTTACATTAAAAAAGCTGATTTTTTATCTCTTTTTTTCTAAACTTACCGATGCAAAGTTCAATGTAATTATCTGAATAACAGTAATTTGATAGTCATTTATACGCACTCTCAAAGTGCTCTTGGCTACAATTTTACTTTTGTTTCTTTTTCTGTAGCCAAATTGTAGCCAATTGTGAGCTTTTTGGGGTATTTTCGATGCTCTGTTACTACTCTAAGTAACCAGTGTCGTAAAAAGAAAAAGTGCCGTAACTCATTAAGAATTACGACACTTATCTATTCGCTATTGTTTCTTTTTTTGCTCTTCACAGAGCACTTCAAAACATTTTTCGCGGAGAGAGAGGGACTATCTCCCTCCCCTTTTATTTTACTACACTACTTATTATCAATACATTAAAAAATCAAAATCTTCGAAATATCACCTGTTCTGTGCCGATACTGTGCCGGCATATCGGCAATAAAAATAAGATATATCACTCTTTCACAGGAATTAATCATATCACATTATTAATTTTGCAAACACAATTATCACACTGCCCGAAATACTTTATTTTCTAAATTAACGAAGTTTGTCCCGGGGGCCGTCCCGGTGAACGCCTAAAAAAAACACTAACAACCCTCTGATAAATTGGGTGTTAGTGGTATCAACTTCCCTTTCTTACACGCGCAGTGTTTGCACCTTCCGCAGTACCGTTGCCCCCATCCGACAAATTCTCTATACTTTTACTTTGCGATTCAATAACTCTCTGTTGTGATTCTATTATCGCAAGCAATCTATTTTCAGATAAAATATATTCCTGTTCAGGCTCGCTTACCACATTTGTAGTTTGTTTAACCTTCATATCACCCGTCCCAAACAATAGCCATTCGGAATTTATTCCCAGATTATTGATAATATTTGCAATAACTTCTGCCGAAGGTGTTGATATTCTAATACTACCATCTTTTTGCTTCTTTCCTCTTATATAGCTACCTAACGCGCCATCTGTAACTCCCATTAATCTGCTCATAGCAGAATAATTTCCTCCAAATTGTTCATTAAGAATAATTTTTAAACGCTTGGATAATAGAGTATTATAGTCCATAGTAAAATATTCTGAGAATTTATTCCGAATTATTTGTATTATTCAGAATATATTCCGTATGTTTGCAACGTAAATAAAAACAAAACAAAGGTAAATAAATAATTAACGCAACAAAATAGCGTAAACACAGTATTTACCGCCAAAAACATCAAAATGGATAAATATTCTTTTAAAAAAGGTTTCTCGCAAGTTCAGCAAAAGGATGCGGCTGAAGTTCGACGAAAAATTACAGAAGCCCTTAATTTAAAACCAAGTTCACGTGCATCATGGAAATTACGTATCGATGGCACCGTTGAGCCAAAGGTATCAGAAGCGGAAGCCATAGAGGCTATTTTTCACGAATATGGCATTTATGAAATTTGGGGATCATGACAGCATTCTTAACAAGACAGGAAGAGCGAATATCAGAAATGATAGCCTGGGGGGCAGCAAAAAAAGATGTAGCCCGCCTTCTCTTTATTTCCGAACACACTGTTGATAAGCATGTCAGAAATATATACGAGAAAACAGGCTGCTCTAAAATTAATGAGCTTTCTGCCTGGTGGTTTTGCACTCACTTCAATATTAGTTTCAGTCTCTCACCCCTGGTAACTAAAATTGTAAGTATAGCACTCTTGATAATCTTCTCCTATGGAGAAATAAAGGAAACCTCACAAATTACTCAACCTCGCTTGCGAACTCGTGCAAGAACAGAAAGAGTTGTTACTCGATCACGTTCTCACAGACATCGCGAAGATTTAATTGCATAATGCCATGGAAGAATATACATATCTAATTCAACACTCTCGTCTAACAGACGAGAACAGACAAATCAGATTCAATTTCTGCCTCAACGATGCCGACATTACACGCTTAAACAATTCTAAAATCATTGAAATAGTTCACATTGTGACACTACAAAATCTTACAGTTCTAAAATATCGCACCTTACCATTTTTCGAATTATCCAAACTACAGTTGGTGTTGAACGAATTCATAACCTTTAAATCACGCACTAATTGATATGAACATTGAATTACTTAACAGATACCGTAACCAAATGGGCGAAAAACAATTTTGGGAATACGTAAAAAGAGTCTACCGCAAAGCAACATTGATGCATTCAAAAGAATCATTCGCTATCAGCGATGTTTGCGAAAAGGAAACAGAACCATTATTCAGAGATTTATTAACTGCCATAATTCACATGCACCCGGGCGAATATTTATTTTCAGATGACTACAGCAGATTTAAAAAAACCGACACAGACCAATTGGAGGAAGCACGAAAAATTCGTGAGAACGCATATAGGAAGAATGACAACGAAGGAGATGGCGAAACATCTTCAAGTACACGAGTACGACCTCAAACTTTACATCCATCGGGAGCGGATCTTCCCAATAAAAAATCAGTTCAGAAATCTTGCATACGAAGTGGTGAAGCTAAAATTCGTGCATCCTGAGTATTTCAGACCAACAAAAAAGTTTTACCGTGCAGTAGGTATGACACAACGCCAATGGTGGTCGGCTTACCGGGGAGAAACAAAACTTACCGAAACTCAATATAAAGCACTTTGCTCACATCTGGGAGTTACACTGCAGGAGGCTTTCGACACCCGCCAAATTTCATGGATAGATCCAAATTATTTACAACAAGACTAAGCAATTAACCATATGTTTATTTCAGAAAAAGATACAGAAAGAATAAAAAAAGCTGCTGAAGGGCGTCTTCTCGATGTAATACAAGATAATATCCCAATGGCTCGACGTGGCACTACATACCATGGTCAGTGTCCCAGTTGCCAGGAAACTAAAGGTTTCGAGTTCAACGAAAAGAAAAACATCTTTAAATGCTTTAAATGTGGATTTGGAGGCAACGATCCTGTAAGTTTCTACATGAAGCTCGGCAAAACATTTCCCGAAGCATTAAGCGAATTGGCACGTCAATTCAATATACAGTTAGAAAAGCCAGAGCAAAAACAAAAGAAAAAAAGCAAAGGCACATATTGTGCTCAAATGCTTAAAGAATCGGGGTTAACAGCTGCAGACGTACAAGCAAAAATAATTCTCAAAGACGAAAATAAAACAACTACCGTTTCAAATGTATTTCGTGCAGGTACAGTAAACAGTCGCAACGAAATAATAGATGGTGATGATGTTATAATTGAATATTACGACCTCGAAGGCGAACCGGTTAAATACGAACAGGTCCTGAAGGGAAAAGGCACCGGTAAGATTAAAGAGTATTTTCGTGTACGCTGGCAATTCCCTAATGAGCATTTAGATAAAAATGGCAAACCATTCAAATACAAATCACCTGCAGGCTCCGGATCGTTTATTTATATACCGCATAAGATCCGCGAAAAGTATAAGTCTGGTGAAGAAATCGAACGACTATTTATACAGGAAGGTGAGAAGAAAGCAGAAAAAGCATGTAAGGAAGGGATACCTTCAGTTGCTATATCCGGCATACATAATCTAGGGCGTAATGGAGTTCTACACGAAGATCTTGTTAAGCTAATCCATTCATGCAAGGTTAAAGAGGTTGTCTTACTATTTGATTCAGACTGGAATAATATCTCAAATAATTTAAATATAAACGATTTTGCCGATCAGCGTCCTCGCTCATTTTTCACAGCTGCAAAAAACTTTAAAGAATATTGTGTACAGCTTCGCAATTCACGATCAATACATCTTGAAATATTTATTGGCCATGTAAAAGAAAATGAGAAAAACGACAAGGGTATTGACGACCTTTTGGCAAATAGCCTAAAAGGAAAAGAGGAAGAGCTTAAGGCAGACATCGATTACCTGATAAATGAACGCTCGCTCTCCGGTAAATATCTCCAGTTACACAAAATTACAACATTAAGCGATTCAAAAATAGCTGATCTTTGGAGTCTAAACAATGCATCTGATTTCGCAAAGGTTCATCGCAACGTGCTCAAGAACCTTCCTGAGTTTCGTATTGGTAAGTATCGCTGGCGCTTCAACGAAACAGGCGATATCGAATCAGCTCAACCAATAGAGCCGGAAGAAAAGTATTGGGACGAAATCGTAAAATACGACAGAGAAGGAAACGAACGTAAAGAATATAAATTTAGATATGAACGTTCATTCCGTTTCCTTCAAAACAGAGGCTTTTATCGTTTCGAAAAATTAGATGGCACATTCGATTATATCAGAGTAGAACACCCATTTATTGAAACAGTACCCAGTACTGACAAAATACGCGACTTCGTAAAAGACTTTACGCGCGAGATTGCAAACGAAGAAGTGCTAGAGATGTTACACCGTGGTGGCCCACAATTCTTAGGCCCCGAAAAACTATCCAACCTATACTATTACAAACCTAACTTCGAAGATCCTCGCCGAGATCGTCAAATGTTCTACTTCAAAGATAACTTTTGGGAAGTGCGCGAAGATGGTATAAAAGAAACCGACTACACCTCAATAACACACCAGCTATGGCGCGAGCAGGTAAACAATTTTCAAGCTAAACGCACAACACCACTTTTATACGTAAAGAAAAACGATAAAAATTACGATGTAAACATTACAGCCAATGGCAGTAAATGTCACTTCCTTCAGTTCCTTGTTAACGCATCAAATTTCACCTGGCGATTAGAGAAAAAAGGGGAAGAAATATCCGAGCATGAAATATCAGAGAACAACACTCACTTAGTATCAAAACTATGTGCAATCGGTTATATGTTGCTATCGGCAAAAGATAGATCAGTCTCCCGTGCAGTTGTTGCCATGGATGGCAAACAATCCGAAGTAGGCTTGTCAAACGGCCGTTCGGGTAAATCAATCATAGGTGAAATGCTTAAGAACGTAATTCCAACAATCAGCATAAATGGTAAGCATCGTGATATCGATAAAGATAACTTTCTCTGGGATGAACTAACAGAGAAAACAAAAATTGTATTTGTTGACGACGTTCGCACCAATTTCCCTTTTGAATTCTTGTTTGCCAATATAACTGGCGACTGGTCTGTCAATTATAAGGGTGATCGTCGCGCAACTCTTTCATTCTACAAATCACCAAAAATATACATCACAACTAACCATGCTCTTAATGGAGAAGGATCCTCATTCAATGATAGACAATGGAAAATAGCTTTCTCCGACTACTACAACGACACTCACAAACCGGTTGATGATTTCGGCGTGTTATTTTTTGATGAGTGGGATTTTGAACAATGGAACCTCATGTGGAATCTTCTGGCCGAATGCGTGCAACTTTATCTACGTCTCGGAGTAGTTGAAGCTCCTTCAGATCGTATCGAACAACGGCAGTTACGTCAATCTATGGGCGAAGATTTCCTTTCATGGGCAGATGAATACTTCTCTGACGATACACGCAGAAACACACGCCTCGTACGTCGTGAGTTATACGAGAAATTCCTGGAGTATGCTCCAGACCAACGCAAATACACAACAGCTACAATCTTCAAGAAGAAAATACGTCAATATTGCGAGTGGAAAGGATATAAATTCAACCCACATAAATACGATCCGGTAACCGGTCTAAGCATGTTCTTCGATGGAGATGGTCGCCCGGTAGATGATGACAAAGCTGGCGGTGTCGAGTATTTCCTCATCGGCGATGCAGACAAATGGAGCAATGGAGACGAACGCCCAGATGTAACAGATAGTAATGATAACCTACCCTTCACTCCTAAAGCTAAAGAATTTTAATCACTATAAATATAATGACATGGCAATAATTCCATTTAACAACAGAAAGAAAAGACAATTTAATGAAATGCGTGAAGCTCTCAGAGTCATAGCAGAAGATTACTACTCAATCAATGCACTTCGTGCAGCAGCTGAAGCACGTTACGGATTACATCCCGATGATGCAGTTGAACAGGCTTATGAAAACATGCGTAACGACGCCAAAAATGCAATCCGTAACGTCCGGCCATTCAAAGAATAACTGACAACACTGACAAATATTTTACTAATCAATATTTAAACAACATGAAAAAGTTAGAACAGATTTTATTCGGTAAAACAGCCGACAAAACAACCAAAGTATTAACTGCAATCATTGCAGTGTGGCTTTTAATAATAATCGTAAAGCTACTAATATGAACACACAACTCTCATTTTTAGAGCCGGTAGTTACCAGGCGAACATACATAAGAGATCGCAACGGTCGCTTCGCTACTAAGCAGCAAAAAGAAATAAATGAAGCACAACGAAGCGCAGAATATTATCGCAGGATGTACGAAATCGAAAGGCGTAAACTGCAGCCTTTACTCCGGCGGTTAATAAGAGCAGAAAGAGAATTATACAACTTAAAAAACAGAACAATATGAGCAAAACAAAAGTAACACTCTTAAACTCCGGGCAGGACTTTCAAAGTTTCATTTGCGATGACACCGGGATGATAATAGAGGTAGATCCGAAGTCTGCATTACCTTCTATTTGGCTGGGTTCATACCTGCCAATTAATGATACAGATCTCATGCAAGAAGGGCAGTATTGTCCAATTCGCAAAGCCTACTCCACCAGCTACGGATATTTAAGACATGTAATACAAAAAATAGAAACGATATGACATACAACAGACTAGTAAAACAAAAAGACGATTTCAGCAAAAACCCGGAAACGGTAGATACCTCAATGGGAAAAAAGTATCTAGAGATGGGACGTGTAAAGATATTAGAAAATAGGTTTTATGACAATAATAAAGAATAGAATGGAAACAATTACAAAACAACCTACCAGCCATTGGCATAACTACAATAACACAACTATGATCGAAACAACAATTGGAAAAACGATAACTACAGTTAATGATAACAAGTCTAAACAGCGTCACAAGGCCGTAAAAGATACAGACCTTAGGTATGCATGTGATTATTGTAGTCTGAGAGATTTAGAATGTAGCATTATTAAATGTGGACGTGATGAGAGAACAGACAGCAATGATATACATTACGAGTTAGAAAATCATTACTAACAAAATAACATTACGATTATGAAGCAAAACAAAATCATAGTAGTAGTTCACCCCGATAGAGTAGAACGGCGCAAATTAATCCAGGCAACAATGGTTCGCCTGGGCTTTGCACTAACCCCTGTAGACGCATCAAAGCTTATAAAGCCAACTGTATATGATTACGACATTCAACAATGTTACTTTGTATGTGCAGAAGAGCACAATCTAAGGGAAAGTCCCATCACTCTGCAGCGTATGTTTGAGCTTGCTACACGAGGCATTGCAGTAGTTGTAGGAGTGAAGCGTTTACAGGCCGAATACGAGTTCCTTTGCGAAGCAGTATACCAGTAGTTCAATTAAAGATTATCACTTCAATAGCCCTACGCTGTGAAGCGTGGGGCTATTTTATTACTTATGAGTGCACGTTAGTGCACGAATTCCTTTTATAATACCTTTCTTTTCGCTCGCGGTTTTTCCTTTGCATCCTTTTTCCGTGGTACTTTAAGAAATGGAACAATTGTACAGACGCTAAAAAATCAATCCCAGGAGAGGGCGCAAAATCACATACAGCCAAACAACAGCCAAGACATATAATATATTATTTATTTATTATTATATTTTGAAAATAGACTTATAAAAAAAGGAACAAAAAAACTGTGCAATCGTGCAAACCAAAAATTTAAACACATAAACCGTTAAATATCATTAATTTAACTCTGCACGAATTTCGCACGATTCCGCACGATTTGTACTTTTCCGCACAAAAACGTAAATAGTACGAAAAAGTACAGGATAGTACAAAATAGTACGTTCAAAAAATAGACATATAAACCTGTATATCAGCTTTATACATAAACAGTATAAAAAAAACGCACGATTGCACAAAAAAAAACCTATGTATTACGCAGGGCACCTTACTAGATAATAATTATTCAGAATATTTCTCGAATTACATTTGTAAATTCGAAATATATTTTGTAACTTAATATTAATAAACTATTAACTGTCAAGTATTTAAAAATATGATTACAACAAAAATCAAAATCAAAGCACACCTGGCAGAATATGTCAAAGGTTGGCTCGCCGGTTGTCGCGACGAACCAGTTTCATTTCCGCCCGGATCCGATATTTATATAACAATATGGGATCTGATGGCAAAACGACCTGTAAACGCTCCTGCTTTTGATACCGGTAATCTCGAAATCATTCTTCCTTCACGTGCTGTTGGCAAACGACCGGAATATTACAACTACCTATCTGCCCGATCTCAGTCTATTATCGAGAAAAAGATTGAAGAAATTATGTTCGAAGAGCTCCACCATCGGCTTCGAACAAACAAACGCCAGGGAATTACATATATCGAGTCAATTCACTGGTTCATGTGCGAATACGGAATTAATTCCATTTCAGAGGATGCCTATAAAAAAGAATTCTATCGTTTGCGACGAAATGAGTTTAATCGGCGAAAAAAGGAGAAAAATTACAGCGAGCAGATGGCCTGATATGTCCTCTTTATTACACAAAACATGTAAAACATTTACCACTCACTAAATATCAATCACTTATATAATATTTACAAACATGAATACAACTGACAGAATGGGCGGTTTCATCCGTGCCAGGATAATAGAAACAAAATATATTGATTCATTCGTGATCATCGGAAAAAGAGCAAAAATCACTTTAAAACCCGAAAGTTCATTTTTAGATATTGATGCCAAAAAAGATGGTATTTCTCCGGTAATTTCACCGACGAGAGAAAAAAGCGGACTTATTTACGAAATAAACATATCTATTTCGGCAAAAAATCAAACAGATCTGATTTTACGGCCATTCAATAAAATGATCGCAGTACTTACGGATCCAATGGGAAATGAGACAGTTTACGGCACTCTTTCTTTCCCGCTTTCCGGATCTGTATATCCAATCACATCAGATCGTGCCGAAGGAGATACTGGCGAGATGGTTTCACTTGTTGGTCGTCAACCGATACCTATCCTCAAATTAGAACAGTAAACAGTTATAACACAATATGTTAAATATTGCAGATAATATATATAATCGATTACGCCAATTTTAACCGTCCTTTAATTGCCTGTTGATTACCGGTACTTTTGAATTACTTTTTTTGAGCTCATAATGTAAAACCAATACTGCCAATGTTACATAAACATGGAATTCTCTCCAACGTGTGGTTAATGGAAGAACAATTCGCTTCCAACTACCTGCCCATTGTCATATCCTATCTCAAAGGAAATATTCAGCCTGTTGAACCTAAACAGGATGATTTTTTCCGTGTAGCAGTCAATAATGCAACCGGTTTTGAAATATCAGAATATGGAGACGATGTTGCTCCCGAAGATGCACCTGAGGATTCAATAGCTATTATCGACATCAGCGGTGTTATCGAAAAGCACGATCAAAATTGCGGACCTGCCGGCATGATTACAAAATCCAGAATTCTTCAAAGATGCTATTCAAATGATAATATTAAGGGAATAGTATTGAACATCGACTCTGGTGGTGGTTCCGGTCTCGGAATGCGTTTACTTACCGAAACAATATCTAAGCGTAACAAGCCAATTGTAGCATTTGTTTCAGATATGGCTGCTTCAGCTGCTTATGGAATTGCTTCAGGTGCCGATATAATTGTTGCAAACAGCGATTATGCTCGCGTAGGATCTATCGGTACATATATGAATATTGTAAGTTATGTAGAGAAATTCAAAAAAGAAGGTATCAATATCATTGAAGTATACGCATCTGCATCTAAGGATAAAAACAAGGATTACTACGATGCATTGAAAGGTGATACAAAGGCAGTACAAAAAACAGCTGACACTTACAATGAAATGTTTCTTACAATGATCGAAACAAACCGTGAAGGCAAACTAACTGCAGATCGATCATCCTGGGGCACCGGTAAAATGTATTTTGCACCCGAAGCTCTTGAATTGGGGCTTATCGACAATATAGACTCTTTTTCCAACATCTTAAACTATTTCGTATAATGAAAGTATTAACAGACAAACAACATGCCGATCTGCTTGCAAAGGCCAATTCTTTCGATCAGATCGCAAATGCCATCTTAGAGAGTGGCGAGGATATCACTGCAGAGGATATCACAGCCGAAACTGTCATACAGATGGTGCAGGCAGATGACGTGGCCGAGGTCATGGATCTTCAGCCGGAACTCGACACTGCCAATGCTCGCATCACTGAGCTTGAAACAGAACTGCAAAAAGCCAACGATCGTGTTTCCGAATTGGAAGCTGATCTTGACAATCAGCCTGCAGAAGCAACTGCAACTATCACCGCCGAATCAGAAGTTTCAGGCGAGAAAATGGATATTATTGGATTCGCCAATAAGAATCAGGACGATCCTTTTGCTGTCATCGCTGAAGCAAAGAAACAGGGATTGATTTAATAACACTCAAAAAAAATAAAAACTATGGCTAAAACTGTAAATTTCGAAGGCCTTTCTTCAGCAGCAAAACGTTGGGATCCTGTTCTCAAGACTCTTCCGTTTATCCAATTGAATGATACGGCAAAAAGGATGAAACTTAACATCATGAATGTTAAGTCTGGTGAGCACATCATCAAAAACAAACGCCGTCAGGCAGGTATTCTGGCTCCTTATTCTGTAGGATTAACTCTTGATCAGAATAAAGAACTTATGAAGTTCGTAGAGGCTTCTCTTAAACCTGAAATTGTTTTCGCAAATGTCCCGGACAACGTGACTAACTACGAAGAAATTGATATTTTGTCTAACCAGGGTAACCCTGTTGACAATAAATCAAAAAAGCATCCGCTTGAGTTTTTGATATTGAGAGATATCGTAACTTCTTTTTCAGAAGATGTTGCATTCAATCTTTTCCATGCTCAGCGTGACGAACAGGTTCTTTCTCCTTCAACTGCATTCAACGGCTTCAATTACAAATTAACGCTCTTGAAAACTGTTGAACAGATCTCTGAAGCCAATAAAAACCTGGTAAACTCTGGCAAATTTGGTGTAATACCTGCAGAAGGTGATCCAAGAGATGATTATCAGGCTTTGGTTGATTGGTTGAAACAGGCCAATTACTTCCTTCGCAGATCACAGTCAATACTATATGCCTCTGAATCTGTGATGAACGCTGTGCGTAAATCTTATAAAGAGAGAGTTAAGGCTCATACAGATCCTACATTCGAGGACACTGTTCGTTTGCTCCGCGACGACGCCAACATGCCAAGAATGGAGATTATATCTGAGCCGGAATACGGAACAGGATCTCAGCTTATGCTTACGATACCCGGACAGCTTGACGTGGGTACACGTAATACAACAGACAGCAATTTCATTCAAGTACGTAACGTTGAAAAGGATCCCAACGCAGTGCAGTTCTGGGTTCAGTCAGCTTATGATACTCGTATTCGTGATATCCATCCGAAAGAGTTCATGGTGAACGAGGAAATCAATACCATCAATGACTGGGCTGGCGACTATCAAGTAGCTGCAGAACCGGAAGTGTAAACTAATAAGAATTAGCGGGACTTCTCTCACGGTTCCGCTAATCCTTCAAAAAATACACTTATAAGTATATAATTTACAAAATCATATAAAAGATTTCAAAAGATGAAAAATATATTTCAAAAATTCCTAGGGGCGCTTGTGCTGGTGACTGTCAGCATAGTTATTGCCCAAATTGAAATGGGTACCGGAATGGCCTTAGCCTTTGCCATGCCTATTGGATTTTCTAACCTTACATGGCCTTCCGGATCCGAAAATATGGGTGGCTATAAAAATAGGCTCTTATTTATTCCTGCCAGTGCAGTCACAGTCGTTCCTGAATTACCCACTGAACCTGTTGCTTCCGATGATCTTGTCACGGCTGCAGGCGCATTCACATTTAAGGAGGCTGGAGATAAACCAATATTCATATACGCAACAAAAAATACAGTTTCATACAATTCAGAAAATCAGGGAGAAGTTGACGGTCAGTCATTCTTGCAGACGCTTGAGTGGATGCACCCGGGATCAAGTGCCGAAGCTGGTGCATTTGCACGTAAGGTCAACAATACTCCAGGTTACCTTATTTATGAGGATGCTAAAGGTATTCAGTATATGGTTGGTCAAAGTGGTATGCCATGCTCAATCAAACCTGCTTTTGCTGGTGGAGCATCTCCAACTGATCGTAAAGGCACTACTTTCACCGCCGAAGCTGACAGTTTCTGCCCTTATATCATTTTGGGAACACCAATTGATATGGACGAAATAGAAAACCCGGTTGTAGCACCGTAAAACAAACAAGAGTAAAATAAACTTGCTTTTTCTCATACATATCTTGAATTTTGATCGTCAAAGGAGTAGGCGGCTGCACAGCTCAGCAGCCACTCCTTTTTTCCTTAAAAAGTAAAACAACGGTCTATCGACCAATAAAAATTAAAACTATGCTTAAAGAAATTCAAAAATGGCTGGCCAACCGTAACAGAAAGTATTCTGAAGGATTAGCCTACTTTAATAAGTTTGCCTCACAGAAGCAAAAAGAATCATTCGGCAAATATCTGAATGACGTAAAAGGTGATGACATTTCGCAATTTGATACTGCAGGTCGTTTTCCTGTACTTGTAAATCAGGTCCTGTTTTGCGAACGTCGCATAAAATCATCTCCTGAGCAATTCATCGAAGCTCAGTCAAAAAAGAAAGTCAAAAAATCTGCAGTTAATATAGAAGGTTTATCCGGCAAAGGCATAGTGCAGGACTTCAAGGTACCGGTAAAAGAACAAACACCTCCGGCAGATCCTAATGAGCCTGCTATTAGTTCTCTCGACCAACTGCCCGAAAACTTCGCTCCAATACGTACCCGACTGAAAGAATTGGTTCCATACATGGCAAAAGTACATGCCGATATGGCTGCAGAAATTGCCGACGATAAGCGTGCAGAACTCCGAAGAGAGTTAATAGAGCTCGATGATGAGCGCCGTGCTATTTGGAAGCGCATAGATAAGTTCTTAGCAGGCATTCCAGAATCAAATATCGAGAAAGAAGAAGCGGAAAAAGTGTTAGAGCAAAACATGCTCGTTCTTGGCGTAGATCTGGCTAAGAGAATAGGTTTATTGAAATCCTATATAACCAGAAACACCGAATCATATAAAAAGCATAAGGCCGCAGGCAACGAAAAGAAAGCTACAACTGCTCAGGAAAAAATTGATACGTACAGCAAGGAATTAAAAGAGCTCGAAGCTTTAATTCCATAAGAGTAGTAAGATTTAGAATAACAATTATATTACTCTAAAAAAGATGAAAGGTAACTTTAAAGATTATTTTCCACACGGCCCATTGCCCGGCATGATAATCCCATACGCACATAAAGGAGAATGGGCAGTACACGAGATACTGCCCTTTCTTTTCAATTATGTAGGACCGTTTCATCTTTCTGTAGCATCTTTCAATATTTCAGAAGATAGCTTGCGACCGATATTCTTCATGAAAGATCGAAAAGAGCTTTTGTCTGTTAAATTCCTGTTCGATCATAACGTCCACCGGCACAAAATAGACATGATGTTTTTCTCTTCCGGCATTGCCGATCAGATTAGAATATCATCAACTCATATGAAGCTTTTAATTTGCTATAACAAGCTTATAAACATAGCTATGGTAGGAAGTGCCAACATGAACAGAGTAACACGCCACGAAGCGGGTATTATTACCACAGAGGCTACTACATACAATTATTACAAAGATTATTTCGATAATGTTTTCAACAACGATTCAATTCCGTTCATATTTGAGTAACATTTGCTCGCCTTATAAATGAGGTGAGCAAACTAAAAAAATAGATCTACATGAGTAACGACCAACTTAAACTACTTCAGGAATATGCCGCCGCTCTTCTTGCTCCGGCAGAAATAGCAATTCTTTTAGATCTTCCACTCGAAGAACGCAAAAGTTTTGTTGTACGCTGTCGTTCGCAACAGGGTTCAGCCGAATATGAAGCGTTTCAACGAGGTAGGCTCCAAACAAAACTCGAGCTGCGTCAAAACATTATTAAGTTGGCAAAAGCAGGATCTCCGGCTGCCGAACCTCTCGCACTTAAATTTATTAAGGAACAAAACATAGATTAGCCATGAAGGATGATGCATTTAAGAAAATAGAATCAGTTCTTTATCTGCCCGAAAGCGAAGCTGCGGAACTATTAACACCTAACGAAAATGAGCGTCGTAAAAGGTGGGTGTATTGCATATCTCAAAAAATGGACAATCCTCTAAAACCCGATAAAGTATTAGTCGAAGAGCTGGAATCTGGTTTTGCCGGAATATTCTCACCTGTAAGCAAAACAACTGCTTATCGCGACATTGCAGCCGTTCAAAAGATTATTGGAAACATACAACTAAGCGCAAAAAACTGGTATCGGTATATGATAATAGAGGGTGCAAAAGAGGCTTATGATTTGGCAAAAGCAACATTAGATGCCAAGGGCATGGCTTCAGCGCTCGATAAAATAGGAAAATACACAATGGCAGATAAACCGGATAATGATTTTGATTGGGATCAAATGATACCTCTCGATATCGAACCTTCTGCAGATCCCTCCCTACTCGAAAATGTCGAAAAGATCGATAATCTAGAACTACGCCGTCGCGAACTGCGTGCTCTCTGGAAGGGAGATAAGCAAAGCGAAGCAACCGACGCCACAATAGAAGAATAGCCAAACATTAAAATAAATTAAGATAGCAGAGATCATTCACTAAAATAAATAACCAATAAATGGAAGCATTAAACTCCCACACCGAAAGCAGGAAGAAAAAGTTCTTCAACCGCATGCAACGCGAAATAATGTTAGTTCAGGCTAATAAAACATACGTTGTTGCTGCACGTGGTACCGGTAAGTCTGAAGGTGTAGATGCTCCATTTGTTTTGCGCAACGTTTGGGATATGCCAGGTTCCACAGGTGCCCTTATATCACCAAGCTATGCCAAAGCCTGGGGAAACACGTTGCCTGCCCTAGTAAATGGATTAAAGATGTGGGGCTACTACCCCGAAATACATTATTTCATTGGTCGTCGTGCACCCGAATCAGCCAATTATGCCAAGCCAAAGCGCGAACCTTTGCGCGATGCCTGGCAAAATGCTATTCATTTTTGGAATGGCACAGTAATGCTCATTCTTTCGTTTGCAAATGCCATGTCAGCTAACTCGATGTCACTCGACTGGATAATTGGTCCGGAAGCAAAATTCTTAGATTACAATAAAATAAAATCAGAAGTTAACCCTGCTAATAGAGGTAATATTAATCAATTCGGTTACTCACCTTTTCACCATTCCGAACTATATTCAACAGATATGCCCACTAACAAAGGCGGTCGTTGGATCCTCGATAAACGAGAAGAGATGTCAGTTAATCACATCAATCTAATCAAAGCACTATATGCACAGCGAGAAAAATACCGATCCATACATCCACTGAAGCGAACAGAGTGGCAACAGCGGCAATATCGCGAACTCACCGAAGATATAAATGGAGCGCGCAAATATCAACCGGTGCAAAAACCCGATCCTCTTAATAAACAAAAGCGAGAATATACCCTATTTTATGGTGAGTACGATGTCTTGGAAAACCTCGAAGTACTTGGCGAAGATTTCATGTGGCAAATGAAGCGCGACAATCCGCCGCTCATTTGGCGCACTGCATTCCTGAATGAACGCCTTTTTAAGGTCGAGAATGGCTTTTATTCTGCACTCGATGAGAACCTTCACTTTTATATCCCACGCGATGTAAAAGAGGTCTATGGCCTTAATTTCGATGCCGACGACTGCCTAAATGATGATGATCTGCAAACGCTCGAACCTCTTTACATTGCCTTCGATGCCAACGCTGCAATATCCAGTGCATGCGTGGCGCAAAAAGATGGTGATAAAATGCGAACACTCAAATCGTTCTACGTAAAAACACCGGATAAGCTCCCCGAGCTGTGTAAAAAAATATGTAACTATTACAGGAATAAAATAAATAAAGAAATCGTTTTTTACTTCGATCACACCTTCGTTTGGGAAACCGCCAAGGATGATGAATCATATGCCGAAACAATCACTCGTTGCCTCAGAGATGGCAGTTTCGACGTCACAGAAGTATATATCGGTCAACAACCACGGCACGACTGGCGTCATAAAGAGATTGACCGTGCTCTTAAAGGCGACACCGGCATTCTATTTCCACTTTTCAACGAATACAATAATGAATTCTTAAAAATAGCCATGGAGCAAACAGGCGTCAAAACAGGTAAAAACGGCTTTGAGAAAGATAAATCACCCGAAAGCAAACCCGATACCCCCGAAGCTCCTGACGAACACAAAACCCACATCACCGATGCCTGGGACACCCTCTTTGTCGGCATGAACTACTTCTACACCGAACCATCCAAAATCACCACCTCCGTAATGTTCCTGAATAAATAACAAAAAAAGGCGGCTAACCTCACGGCAACCACCTTTTCAATCTTCATCAACGGTATTTTGTTTTAATTTCTGCTCATTATTTCACCTCTACGACCTAGTTCTGTCATAGCCCTGTCAAAACTCCGTGTCAAGTCTGAAGTGCCGTCTTTATCTTCAAAATAAAAGTAAACCCCAATAGCCTTAGCAATAGTCAAAAACATATCAAGGTTAGGCTTATGTTTGGCCGAAAAAAACCTTGTCACATTATCTCTCGCCATTCCTGCACGCTCTGCAATCATTTCATGCGTAATCTTCTTATCCGATGCAATTTCTTTCAAGGTCAATACCATTAATTGCCATTCATAATTATTCTCTTTCATTTCCATGAGTTACTAAATTCTTTGTCTTTAAATAATTCTGCTAATCCTGTTATTTGTTTGAGTCTCAATACTTCGTCCGCATCCATTCCAAGCTCCATTCCAATGCGAGCGTTTGTCCAATTATGCTTCTTAAGCATTGCAACCAACTTTGCCGATAATTCAACCTGATGTGTGCCTCTGGCCATGTTATGCCTCACAGTAGCCGTTATTCTATCTTCAATTGATTTGTTTAGCCTAGATGTAGGCACATAGCCGGCAAGGCTTTCATTAATCTCTTTATCCTGGCTAATTACTGTTGTTCTATGAAAACCATCAACAACAACATACGGCATCCTCTTTTTGTCTTGATTCGCAACTACAACTGGCATAGTCACTCCATCTTTTTTTATTGATAGCTTCAATAATTTCATTTCGGGTGGCGCAACCTTATTAGGGTTATAATCGTTGCCCTGAATTTGTTCTGCCTTAATTAACTGCACATTAAGAGATGGATGTTTTAATCCAATCCAATCATACAGTTGCTGTGTTAAATCATTAAATAATGAAACCTTTTCATCTATAGTTATATTTTCTGGTAAATCTATCTTCATAATATATCTGAGTATTTTGTTATTATTTCCATTTGCTTTTCGAGTTCTCGCTTAGTTTGTGAGAAAGATAAACCTTTACACCAATAATCATTTTTAAGTAATACTTTACATATACGTCTCCAGCTAGGTGCTTTTCTAGCAGCTTCCATTTTCGGATCTGCTGTATCAGGAATTATTTTAATTTCCTCTTTCTCCCACCATTTTAAAAAAGTGTCTATTTTAGTTTGATAGTGTTCAGCTAAATATGGAGGCATAGTGTCTAAAAGAAACTTTGCATAAGATTCATATGTATGCCCCGGAGGTAAATTAACCTTGTAGTTACCCAAGGTCGTTTTATCAGTTTCAGTATAACGGTTGCCGAAATTAGCACCTTCAACTCTGTTCACAATCTTTGCCCAAGTTTCAGGTTCCAAGGCTTTAAATAAATACAAGCCTTGCCTCTGGTCATCACCGTATGGCTGACACAGGCGTTGCTTATGCAATGATACACCAGCCATGTACATAAGATCGTAAATCTTGTTATATTCCCAATCAAATTTAGCATTTGCCGTCCAAATATCTTCCACATGCCAATCATAAATAGGATAAGCATTATATATTTCTTGCTCCGGATCTTCTCTAAAAAGCTTCGTAGTCCACTGATAATTATTGTAGGTTATTTTGCTATCACTCTTTATCGTTCTATAACGGTTCAAACTTTCATCGCTTCGTATTCCTATCACAGATGCTGTTTTCTCACCCTGTGAAAACCATTTAGCAAACTCTGGAGTAAACTCTTCAAACTCCATTCCACGTCTAAAAAAAGAGAAGTAGCTTTCATCTGATATTACAGATTGATGCTTCGGCAGATCTCTCACCCATGCATCTTTTTTATCAGGATCCCAACATAACCAATGATTTTGAAATTGAGATACTGCATTTCTCAGATGAATAGGTAAGCATATCCAATAAGCCTTTACCTCAGACCTGTCAAACATTTTAACTGTATAATCAATAGAATGCTGATACTGAGCTTCCATATCAATGTACATTGCATGTACAGGCAGCTTATTCAGCTTCTTGGCTACTTCAATAGCTAAGTTTAGTAGCACTCCGCTGTCTTTCCCATTTGAGAACGAAATACAAACACGATCAAACTCTTTGAATATGATCTCAAATCGCTCAACTGCTGCTTCGTAAACGTTTTTATTTTTATTATAATACTTCACGTAATTCTTCTTTAGTTTTTCCTTTAAAATACTCCGCCATATCTATCTTCTTTTCGATGTTGTTGTCTATCATTATTTCTAAACCTACATCACCGGTCAAATCCCAATAATGACAATCATACTCCTGCCCGGTCCTGAATGTTCTCCTGGTCGAATGGATCCTCAAAGCATAATCCCAGTTCTTATCAAAATATATAGTGTTAGATAAATGCTGTAAATTCAGTCCAAACGATTCTTTTTGATAACTTAAAACAGTCGCTTTAGGAAATCTTTTCTCACATTCTTTCCGGCTATTTATATACTTGCAGTAAATTATCGTTTTCTCAGGATCTGTTTTTTCAAACAAATCTTGAACTGCCTCAAACTTACTTTCACTACAACAATATGCGTGTTGCATTTTTTGAGTCATTTCGAGAAAAATATTATTATTTTTCCACATCAGCATCTCATTATCAAGATATTTAGTTTTCAAAAAGTTGTAATCCTCTCTGTCTTTCTCCGACAGCTCATAATTTAACACACTGTATTGCTGGCTCACATTCAGCTTTAGATCACATTCATACACGTAATGTCTTATAAGCGAATACAGGTAATCAATATTTTCATATCCGGTTATAAACTCCTTTGTATAGCCTCTTCTACCGCCAAAATACTTTGTGACTTTTGTATATTCGCAGAATGTGCTCTTATACTCCGCATCACTCATCGAGAGTATTTTATGTGATAAAAAATCCATTTGAGGCTTCAAGTCCATAAGATTTTTGCTTATAGGTGTTCCATTTAGAATTAATTTATATTTAGCTAAATGGCTCAACTCCATAAGTCTTTTTGTACGTTTTGCCTGGCTGTTCTTAATCTTAAGGCTTTCATCCACTATGATAAACGGATTATTGGCTTTCTCTATTGTATTTCTCAATTCAAGGAATATTCTGTCAGATTGCGAGATAGATTCAACTCCGAAGAAAATCACTGGAGCCTTAAAGCCACCCCACCTGTTTATTTCATCAATGATGGATGAAATGCCTTCCTTAGGCTTGATCGTTCTCAGTGGCCCAATCCATACAACCAGATCAGCAGTTGTTTCATTTGCAATCTCAACAGCTACTCTTGTTTTACCGGTACCTGCTTCCATAAACAACGCTCCCACCCGCCAGTCGGACAGATGGGATTTGGCTGCTTTCTGATCATTCTTCAACTTCATTTATTATTGTTTTTACAACATTGTATGATTCAAAGTGAAATGGTTCAGATGTTGGGAGCATTTCAATAATATCAACCTTTTTCAATAGCTCACCGTCTAAGTTTCTCAATGTTTTTGCACACTGTTCTGCCTGCTCAACATTACTGAAAATTCTAATCCATCTGTTACTATGGTCAACCGTCCATAATTCACCAGGGTAATCCTTATTGTATAGCAAAAACCCTTTAGTACTGTGTTTAATAGCTATTTTCATATTTTAAATATTTTATTTTTTTAACTCTTTAATTTCGTTGTTTTCAACAGGGACAACTTTGTCCGGTACATGCTTTTTAGTTATAAATGTCGGTATCATTTTCTTTGAATCCCTGTCAAACCAAGCTACTTTCTTTGTGCTGTACTGGATTGATTTTTTTTCCAAAATCCACTCCGATATCCAGAAAGCCTCACTCTTCATCACATCGTAATCTTGCCCGAAAACTTGCGACTTTGGGATGATGGCCGTCGATCCATCAAACCCTACAGCCTTGTAAGCCCTGTCAGATATACCGACCAGGGCTTCAAGGCGAACAGAGTAACATTTTACTTTCATATGTAAAGCAATATTCCCTTAAACTCGTTGTAGCTTAAGCCCAAATCTTCAATTGCGTACATTTCACTAATAACCAAGTCTAAGTTTTCTTTAATAGGCTTGTTGAATTCAGCCGCTGCGTTATACTCTTCAATAGATTTGCAGTGCTCAGATTTCATTTTCCAACATAGCACTTCAGCTTGTTGGAAAAAATCTACAAACTCTTGTGGAACTTCTCTTGTAAATGCAATTCGCTCGCCTCTGTCATCGTCAGACACCTTGTTTCTTCGACCTAGAGGGTTGTTATTAACTAAAATTTGATGTTGAACAGCACTGTGAGTAGCATACTTTGTTTTCCATGCGTTACCTAAGTAACAGTCCACTTCATTAATTACGATGATATTTTTCATTTATTTTACGCCGCTTATCCGTTGCCGCCGGGTTTAATGATTAGTAAAATTTAATACTGCTAAGATAGTATCAATTTTGATACATAGCAAATATAAACGTAACTATTTTGCATGTTATACAACATATTTTCTAGAAGAAAATTCCCATCACCCTATAATCTATCTGATTTAGCTGGTGATTCCGGGTTACTTTGCTTCTTTCTTTGCCCGGTCAAAGAAAGAAGCGCCCGAGAGGATCCCTATCCAGGGACCCGCTCAGGCAATAAAACGATTACATTAATCGCAAATTTGGCAGTTGAACTCTCTAACTAATTCTGAGACTGCCGGGTTTTCTTCGGCCATATGCCGTAAGATCTGCCGTGCATTCATTTTTTTTATCCGGATCTCGTCCCGGTAAAACTCTACCCGCACGCTATCACCTATATTAAAATTATACTCCTGTAAATAAATACCCTGAAGATTCACGCTCGGCACTGATTTACTCCCCGACCATTTACGGCAAACTTTAATTTTCTTTGTCATTGCTTGCCTCCTTTCTCTGCTTCCTGCACTTGCTTAGCTGATTCTTTTTTCATACCTTTGAACTGTTTAAAAGATTAGTAAAATTTTGAACATTGAAAAGGCGGTTGACGGTCTCCAAACTTTCACTGCCTTTTCTTATATGCAAGATACAAAATTATAACTACATAAGCAACAAGCTGTTAGCTGTCATTAATTAAGTTTTAAGCATCATGAAAATAACATCTACCCAAACATTAATAATTCGCTCTATTACGTCTTTTAACTTAGAAAAGTTAAAAATGTGCGTTTCAAAATAAAACACCCTCAAAACCTACTAAAAAGGCTCTTAATGTTCTGATAACCAAAGAGATGTTAAATAAAAGTAAAAGCGGCTCACGGTATTTTCATTTTCGAAAAGTTATGTATCAGGCAGTCAGCCAAAAAGGGTTGTTAAGGGAAAATATTTTCCCTTATCCCAGTCAATAGACCACGCACCGCCCTAAGGAAAACTTGCAAAAGCACTTTCGAAAAATGCCGTAATATGCCAAATGTTAAAATTTACGCCCGCCCTCAAAAAGCATCGCACGTATAAGATGTATTTTGAGAGTGCATTTGCACTATATATTCATATTCATTACATTTGTAAAAAATAGTTTAAGTCATGAAAAATTATTTAGTATTTATTTTATTAACAGCATTGTTGTCTTCGTGTGTTTTAGTGAAACATCCCTACAACCGTTATTCAACAGTAGTAGACTTTGAAAAATATACCTCACAGGGATTCTTTATTACTGAATCTAACTCGGTCAGTTTTGATTATGAACCACTCGGTAGTTTGTCTGCTATAATAGAAAGTGGATATGAAGTTATAGGGACTAAGGGTGATCAGACTGATGATGTCTACTATCATACAAGATCATCTAACAATAAATATGGCGATTATATCAGTGCAACTATAGATGATGTAGTCGAGGATCTTGTATTTGCAGCTGCAGATGTTGGTGCAGATGGATTGATTAATCTAAAGACAGAATATGTCTCCGGTACATATGATAAGTATGGCAATGTTCTAAGGCCATCTATGTACATTGCTACCGGTATGGCAATCAAAAGGAAATAATAAACAACCTTAACTTATGATCATCCAGAGATACACTGAAAAGGTAGCTCTGGATTTTTTTTGTGTCTGTCGAAACATTTACGATCTTTGCAGTGCATTACATCTTATTCATAGGCGAGTGATCCGTAATTAAGGAGAGCGTTAAGCTCATTTAATAGACTGGTCCTACTCCCGTGTGGTGTGTTAATGCCTCCACTGCCTATGATAGGTGTAATGCAACGGGGAGGTAGGACCTTATTTATTTCCTGCCTATATATTCATTTCAAATGCATTACAGAATGAGTAAATCAATCACAGTAACAAAAGCATTAGGCTGGTTAGACACTCTTCTCAAAAGCAAGAATGAGAAAGAACGTCTTGAGTCTTATGATCGATTAAGAGAGTTGATAACGCTTCTGCTACCCGAAACATGACTATGTTTCTCAAAACACTGTAAAAATAGGCTGTCCATTCATGGGCAGCTTTTTTTTGTCCTTTATCTTCCACCCGAAAAGCGGTTGTTTTGCATTGTAAAACAATCGCGATGAGTAAATTAATTAAGCAATCCCGAATTTGGGAAATGATGGAGAGAATTGGAAAGGATGGCAAACGCCTTCCATTCCAGGTTAAATTCGTCAAACAAAATGGCGAGATACGTGAATATATAAGTTGCGTACTCACTTCATTTCATTCATCCGGAGATACACTTAATGTAATGCCTGAAGGTGAATACTACCCTCGAAAAATACGTCGTATAACAATAATTGAATTCAACCATATAAGAGTATATCTATGAAAGTATTTGACAATTACGCAATCTTAGAAGGAGAGTCTCCGGCAATAGTCACCGAGTTCTTATCAAATAAAGCAGCCGGGGTTGGTTTGACAGCCGACGCCACAGATGACAATAAGGTGACAGTAAGTCCTAAGGGAAAGTCGAAGGAAATTCCTGTATACCCATGGGGAGTTGATAATGACTTACCGGATAAGCTAATCAAATATGCATTCAAGAATAACATAGTTGCATCAAACCTTGAATTTAACGGAAATATGGGACACGGAGAAACGGCTATCCCCGTGCGACAAAGTATTGACGATTCAACTGGTAAGGTTACAAACATACCACTTCAGCGGTCAGATACAAATAAAGAAATAAAAGAGATCTTCGACTTCATTGACGATAATAACTACCCATTAATTCAACAGGAGTTGGTAGCAGATCTTTCATTACTTCATAATGCATTCGTTGAATTCATCTTCAACAAGCCCGGCACTAAAATAGTACAAATGCGATTTAAGGAAGCTGCTTTCAGTCGACTTTCAGTAATGAACAGTAATGGAGAAATAGAGTACCACTGCTATAGTGCAAAATGGGCCGGAGACACACAGGATGATGTTGTTTTAACTCCACTGCTTGACTATGACAATCCGCTCCATGACCTTAAAGTACGCATGGGTTTTAAGCCAGGCTTAGATGGAAAAAAGAAAAAAGTTGATGATCGTCGCTTCATCATGCACATAGGAAAACCATCTCCGGGTAAATTCTACTATCAAAAAGCATATTGGTGGTCAATCTTCGAAAGTCATTGGTACGATCTGAGTTGCGCCATCCCTGAGTTCAAAATGAATCTGATAAGTAATCAGATGGTTATAAAATACCACATCCAGATCCGCAAAGGTTTTTTTGACGATCTGTATAAAAAAGAGGGTATAACAGACAAGAAAAAACAGGCAGAACGTCAAAAGCAGTTCTACCAGCAACTAGAAGATTTCTTATCGGGCAAAGAGAATGCGGGTAAAAACCTAGCTTCTGAAATCGACTATGGATCCTTTGAAAAAAACATCGAAAAGTCAGACATTAAAATAACTCCAATTGAAAGCTTCATAAAAGGTGGTGAATATATCGAAGACAGCGAAGAGGCCAGTAATGCTATTTGCTACGCAATGGGAGTTCATCCTAGCCTTCAGGGAGCCAGTCCTGGCAAATCAAAAAACATCAACGGTACCGAAGCACGTGAGCTTTTCATCATCAAGCAGAGTCTTATGAAACCGGTTAGAGAGTTACTCATCCAACCTCTCAAAATAGTCAAGGCAATTAACGGTTGGCCTGCAGATATCGATTTCATAATACCAAACATCATGCTGACAACTCTTGACAAAAACACCGGTGCAGAAAAACAAATAGGTAACGAAAAAGTATAAATTATGGAAGCACTAATTAATACAATAGAAGATCTTCAGAAGTATATAAGGGTTAACAAGAGTATTGATTTTGAGATGTTCAGTCAATTCATTATTGATGCCCAGGACAAATACATAAGACCTTATGTTGGACAGGAATTAATCGATAAACTGAACGTGGAAACAGCAGATAAGCTGAAAACATATCTCTGTCGTGCATTGGCTCCATTCTCAATGGCACTTGCAACAGATGAATTCAGTATCAATTTTGGTGAAAGTGGACATACAGTTACTCGTAGTCAGACCTCGGCACCTGCATCAGATTCCAAAATTGCAAAAGCAACTGAAAGCCTTTTCAACCGTGGATGGAGTAATCTGGATAATGCACTCAGATATCTTCACTCAAACAAAGATCTATATCCTGAGTGGGCAACAGCAGAGTTGTCGACAGGTACAAAATTGTTTGATAATGGAGCAGAGTTTCAGGAAAAAGGATTGGTTGACATCAATAACAGCCCCCTGACATTTCATCACCTGCGTATGCTTGTAAAACGCATAGAGATGAGTGAAACATTCAAACTTTTACCTGAAGAAATGAGGGCCAGTTTCGATAAAACAGCATCAGAAGAGATCACCAGTGCAATGCAGGCTTATACCGGATCACGTGTAGCTGCACTACACACCTCGCAAACAACCAAAACACAGCGAACCACTAATGCTCAATCTCAACTCGAATTCAAGCCTGTAATACGTCCATTATACAGCGATTTAGAATATACCGGTAACTATTTTGATGAACAGGCAGCTTATTGGAGAAGTACACTTGATGAAGCCTTGGTTGCAGCTGAGAAGAAAGAAGCCGATGAAGGTATTGTAAAATACAACTCTTCGGAACGTAGAATATTTGTAGCAACAGCAAGCAGATCATGATAAAGATTAACATACAAGACGCAGTTTACAAAGTGCCGGCCAGTTGGAATGAAATGACTAAAACGCAGTTCATGTTCCTGGTGAAACTTTCCAGTCGGGAAAATCTTACCTATGTGGAAATTCAATTAAAGTTTTTCCTGCACTGCATTCGAGGTACAGTAAGTAAGGATATCGGCAATGGCCTTTTCGTGATTAAGACGAAGCAAGGGCGGCATCCTCTGTTTGCAGACGAACTTACCGCTGTACTGGAAGTGTTTGACTACCTATTCGAGATAAACGACGATAATATTCGTAGCATAGCCCCCAAGATCACAATTAACCACTTCAAACACGTTAAGAGCAGGGGTAAGTCGCTTCGCGGTCCCGGTGATGCCCTGGAAGATATAACTTATGAGCAATTTGTTTGGCTGCAGACATGGCAAAGCCAATTAAATGTGGATCCGGATGCTCTTGATCAGCTGATAAATGTTTTGTATACCAATAGCGATGGGGAACATGAGGTGCGGACCGTTCGTCGTATGCGAAAATCAGTCAAGGCCGCTATCCTGTGGTACATACAAGGCACAATGTCATTTATCCAGTTGCAATTTCCACATGTATTTAAACCCTCCGGTGACGACTCAAACACTAACGTTTTCGATTATCAGCAACGAGTTATTGACTCACTTGCCGAGGGAGACGTAACCAAGAAAAATCAGGTTCGTCAATCTCTCCTATATGACGCTCTATATTCAATGGAAATGGCTTCTATTCGGATCGAGAATTATGAGAAAGAAAGTAAAAAACACAAAAAGCAGTAATAATGTACGATCATTTTAAATATTCAGAAAAGCTAGCCAGGCAATTGGTCCCTATCTCTCACACGGATACCGATTGCCATTTTTTCCGTGCAACAGAGCGTAGTGAGCTTAAGGAGCTAAATGAAAAAATATCAAGGGCTCACGGTATGATAATGATTGCTATAGATGGTGCAATAAGTGATTTTTCACTTAACAATACCGACTCACTTATTGAAAGACCTGGCTACAGTATAGTAATTGTTAAGCAAACTAAATCAACAGATACTGATACAATCTTTCAGGCACAAGAAGCTTGTAAAGAGGTAATGATTGAAGTTATAGCTCGCATGTTGCACGATTATAGTAAATATATAGACGGTTGCGATAAAATAGATATGAGTTCTTTGCCGATGTATGGCTTCGGACCGATCGGGGATCTCTTCTACGGAGTGATCCTCGATTTCTATCTTGACGAAGGAGTAAATTATAAGTTGAATCCAGCAATGTGGAAATAATATGGGTTATTATAAAAAATTAAGAGAACAAGGTCAATATGCACGTAAGCTCACTAATCAGCTCCGTGCATCTCGTCGTTCTGCCTACTTGCCCTTTGAACTCTCTCTCGAAAGCAGTTCAGAGGTTGATAAGTTTCAGCGTGCACAGGACAAATCTGCAATGAAGCAATTCAATCAAGAAGTAGAAGATTGGAGCGAAAAAAGTAAACAAGCACTCCGGGGGTCAATAAAATCTCTGGTCAGACGTGATGTCTCACTTTCCGATTCCCTAAAAGCAAATTTATATTACGATAATAAATACTCCAAAGAGGTCAATCGTGTAGGCTTTTCATTTGTTCGCGAAGGAGTCTACATACACCGGGGTGCTGGTCGTGGTCAAGGTGGGATGATCGGAGGACGATGGATCGACCGTCACGGCACAATGAAAAGTCGTGCAGCCAATAGTGCAGGTCTCCAAGGCACCGGCAACCGTCAACCAATTCTTTGGTTTGATCCGGTGATAGAACGTCGCCTTCCTCAATTGGCCGATCTGGTAGCAGATTATTCTGCAACAATGCAAATCAATGCTACAAATCTTTTCATCGAGAAGTAACTTTTATTTTGTCCCTTGAAATGGTATGATTTTACACGAAATTTGAAATAAAAAACGATGGACCGACTAAATAAAGCAAGCATTATGGAAGACGTTTTTGTTAGAGCCAAGGAATTAGGATATATAATCATTGCCGGCATAGGCTCGGCTTTATTACCGGTACAAGACATCCTCGTTTTACTCTCGCTTGGTTTTGTGTTTAACATCATCACCGGTATAGTTACTGACATTCATGTAAACAAGGCTCACTTCGACATTAAGAAAGCATTTAATGCAATAACTCAGTTGACCTTCTGGGCAACATTAGTAGTTTTTCTTGACTATGGCTCAAGGCGTATGGGTGAACCGCAAATGGGTATTACGGCTGTAAAGTGGATTACAATGATTGTCATTTACTTTTACTTGACAAATATATTCAAAAACGCCAGGCAGGTTTATCCAAAAAGTCAGGCCATCAATTTTGTTTACGAACTCTTATCAACCGAGATATTTGCACGCTTGAAGAATATGGTTGGCATAAAAAACAGCAACAATGAGGAAGATAAATAAAATAATTATTCACTGTTCAGCTACCCCTGAGGGTAGACCAGTGTCGGTTAAAGATATTGATCGCTGGCATCGTGATCGTGGCTTTTCAAAAATAGGGTACCATTGGGTAGTATGTTTAGACGGGCACGTGTGGTCAGGTAGAGATGAAGAAATTGCAGGTGCTCATACTGTAGGGCAAAATGCTAATAGTATTGGTGTCTGCTATATAGGTGGTGTTGATAATAATATGAAGCCAAAGGATACCAGAACAGAATATCAAAAAGTGGGCCTACGAATGTTGGTCCAAGATCTTTTGAAGAAATATCCCGGAGCAACCGTTCATGGTCATAATGAATTTGCTGCTAAAGCGTGCCCTAGTTTTAATGTAAAAACAGAATTATAATTAAATATGAAATATGATATTAGAAATATTATTAATCGTTTTCATCTCCTTGTTGGGGCTATTTTTCTTATGTGTTTATTTTCTCTTATTGGCTGCCGTGCTAAAAAAGACACATCCAGACATGAATCTTATGCTGTGGAATCTGAGCGAATTGAACGAAGGATTGATTCAATTCGAACTTTGGAAGTCGTTGAAGAAAGATCAGATCGAAGCGGATCAGAAGTTGAGCAAAGTTTCACAAGAGTTACTGAATTCGACTCAACGGGAAGCATACGAAAAGTATCTGAAACGTGGCGGGACAGACAGCAAGGAAGTGTGGCTTCAGAAGAGCGAACTGAACGAACTCTTTCCTTAGAGGGTTCGAAAACAATCATTACAACAAGAGACTCAAGCACAGTTGTAAAACAAGAAAAGACTAAAACGGATACTGACTCTAGGCCCATACAGGGCAGTGATTGGCTATGGGTAATTCTCTCTGTAGTTTTAATCACAGCAGTGATATTATATATAATTTATAATCGAGTAAAATAATGGCTATAATTCAACAACCGGATGCTTTGTCTATGTCGGGCAATATGAAGAAATTCATTGTCAGTTCCGGCAGTCAGATAGTTTTTGAGCTCAAAGAGGGCATCACTACCCTTCTGTCTGCCACTTATGAGCCAGGGGTGGATGGACGTGCTACTATTGATGTGAAAGACATCATAGAAAATCGTCTGTCATATACTCTTTCACACAATAATTTCTATGAACAGACAGAAATTGTCAAGACATTTACTGCCATAATAGATGGATCATCTCATACATTTAAGGTTATTCGTGCCGGCATTGCAAACTTGGTCGACACAGTTACAAATTGGTTGCGTGGCAATTTCCTCACCTGGCAACCAACCAATAAGCAAATTACCTACTACTCCCCGGAGTGGATCACATACTATGCTCAGGAAGCATGCACTGTAAAACTGAAGGCAACTTTCCCGGACGCTGAACAAACACTTATTACCTTGGGCTCATGCGTAGCCGGGAAAGCCTTCACTTTCAACCTACAGTATGCAATTGTTTCAGGGTTGCTCGGCCAGAAATACCCTACACATTACGATGTTTGGGTAGAGAATTTAACCGGCACACGTCTCACATACATTCAACGATACCTTTATACCGAGCAGAAATCAGATCTCGAACAGTGGTTTCTATTTGAAAACTCCCTTGGTGGACTCGATACCATCCGTACATCAGGTGATACCGATTTCACTGGTGAGTATGATCATAAGTTGTCATCTACCGACAATATTTCTAAGGAATACCTAGTCGATACGAAACGGGTTTATAATCAGAACACAGGATATCTCGATGATTACGAACGTCGTTGGTTATTGGACTTCTTCCCGGCTATACAGAAATATATTTATCACGTGTCCGCTATCCGACGAATAGTAGTTTCTGATAGCGATGTGAAATATTCGGCAGCTGCACTGCCATCATCATACAATTTTAGCTATCATTTCACAGAAGAGAACGAAGCTGCCCTGCTCAACCTTATTCGTAACCAGGAAGCTATTCCGGCAAGTATAACCATACCAAACCTTGACTCGCCGGATTTTCATTTACCCCCTCGGTTGTCTGAGTACCCGAGAGTACCACTTCACGAGGGGGTAATTTTGCCTGCTTTTGATCCTAACAATGAGGATCCGAAGGTAACAACTATTGGTGCAATCCTTTCAGCTGCAGTTGCAAAAGTTCTTCAATCAATTGAAGCAGGCGAAGGCGGTGGTGAGTTAGTAGATATACTTCGAGTTGATTCTCCTTTAGAACCGTCTGATTTTAATGTTTTTTCTGCAGCTCGAGCTTTGCTTGAAATTGCGAAGGTGATTCAGGAGAACGGTTCTGAGTACTTCCTTTCAAAAATCAACCCGGATACTGCACAGGGATTGATAACGCTCGCAAAAGGTTTTGAAACTCTTGGTTTTATTCCCGGCATGTTTGCCGGAAAAGGTGCAAGAATAGATGAGTTAGGTCACATCGAAGCAACTTCATTGCGTTTGCGTGCTCTCTTGGAGGTTCCAGAATTGCGATATAACCGATTAACCGTAATTGGAGATGAGTTTATTTTAACTCCAGGAGGAATAATTGAATCTGTTGAACATCTGTCTGACCGCAGTTATCAGTTGAACATGAAGCTGGAAGAAGGTGAAGCTATTGCCTATTCTGCCGGCACACTGATAAAAGGTATATTTAACAATGCTGTAACATCGGGAATAGTTTCCACTTCCTGTATGAGAATTGAAGAGGTCGGGCAAACATTCATAAAAGTAACGTTGGTTGCTGATACCGACACTCCATCCGGTTACAACTTACCACCACAGCCTTTCATGAACGTAGCAAGAGTTGGCCACATTACTGATCCTGATCAGCAACGATATATGGTGTTTTCATCTAAGCTGGGCGGTTTTCAGTTATATGATGGTGCAAGTGATTTTCTTAACGGCACATTGGTAGCCAGCTTTGATGTTGCACAGTCTTTCAAAAGCAAGTTTGATAATTTACCACTCAAGGAAGGACTTCCGTACTTATATGCTGCAGGATTGGTGGTTGAAGATATCATTAGGGTAGATTACCAGGGGGTACCTGTCCGGGAAATCAATGACAGGGGACCATGGCAAGCTGGTGTGATATATTATAACAATGATGAGAACGGGACTGATGACGTTTGGCACCATGGATGCCGCTGGCGGTGCTTTTCCGAGAGCACGACTGAGGAGCCATCCTGGACGTCGTCCGCTTGGTACATGATAGAGGGCAGATCTGATGCCAGAATAGAATTCGACAGCAGTAATGGTTACGCTTTCTTCGCAGGCAGCGTAAAGACAACTATCACCCCAATTGTTTTTCTAGGTAATACAAATGTAAGTATAGACATTGTTGATGAGCAGTGGCGCTGGACACGTGAGAGCGGAGATCAAACAGCCGATACTATCTGGAATATTGAAAAGGGTACCGGTAGATTGTTAGAATTAACAAGTGCAGATATGGGGGTAAACTGGACTAAAACTAATCCTGTAAGATTCATCTGCACGGCCACTTACCCTGCTTCAAGTATAAACACAATTTCAAATTATCTAGAAGTATGAGATTATCAGGAAATAAAATACAAGTAGAATTTACACCGTTGCAGGTGTCAGGCACACTACAGTTAACAGGTGGCTCAGCTGTTCAATTTTTTGATGGAGTAAGCTATACGCCAAATCGTGAAGGAGTACCGGCTTCTCCTGTGCTCTTAAAACATATAGTTTCAGTTGTAAATCCTGATGGTGAAATTACAATTGCACCTACAACTCTTTTTTACGAGAATGGCGAACTGATAACAGCATCCACTTCGGGTTACGAACTGATTGGTACCGATGCTGTAAAAGTTACAAAAAACATTACTTCAGGTACATCTGTAGTTGTTAAGGCTATCACGAAGTTTGTAGATCCCCGCAACGACAAAGTTTACGAGCGTGAAGACAGTGTAACGCTCAGAACGTTGTTGAAGGCAGAGCCTCAATATATACTAAATCTTTCTCAAAGAGGTGCTGTATATTTCGATGCATACAGAAATCCTAACACTACTACAACTGTTACTGCTACTCTCAAGAAAGGGAATACAGAGGTAACAGATTTTACAGGCATAATATTCAAATGGCTCAACTCAGCTGGCTTAGATGCAATTGAAAATGAATTATACGGCGATGTTGTTTCTGCAGATGGCAGAACATTGACAGTCGATAAAACCTATATAGATCACGAACAAATCAAATGTGAGGCTTGGAAAGGTGAAGAATTGATTGCTTCAGATACGGTTACATTCATTCGTAAATTCAACTCCTTCAGAACTGAAGTAAGGATACCTGAATTACCAATAATGCCAGGGACAACAGAACTCAACTGCTCGGTCATAATAACAGACACTTTAGGAAACGTTGATGTTGATGCTGCATTCCTGGTTAATTGGATAATAAGCGAGAATGGGGTTGAGAGAGAAGTGGCGACTGGAGCATCTGTAAAGATACCGGTATCTTCTATTGATTTAACTGCAGTTGATTTGCAGATATACCCTGATTTAAAGCGTAGAGAAGCTTTTGCTGCTGTAACTGTTGATGATGCAGGTGAAGAGGCACTTCTTACAGATGATTTAGATAATGTATTAACTGTTGAAACATACGGAGCATAATGGAAAAATATTACAGAATAAAAAAAGAACACGCAGTGCGTGCAGGATTGGATTCTACATTAAGAACAGAAGATGGAGAAGATCTCCTCTTAAGTGAAAAAGATATAAGGATGATATCTCTAACAATTGAAGAGAGGGTTTCAGCGCTTGGAGGTGTTGAGTATGTAGAACCTTCTGAGCCTGACTCTTCAGAACCAGAGGCTACAGATCCAGAAGCTACTACTCCTGAAGAGCCAGTAGAGGAGCCTGTAGAAGAAATAATAGATCCTGAAATTACTGATCCGGAAGAACCCGTAGAAGAAGCAGTAGATCCCGATTCAACAGAACCGGATACAGATCCAGACATTACAGAACCCGAACCAGAAATAATTGAATAATATGGCTAGTACAGAAGTATCAGGAGGAATAAGTATAAATCTGTTGCAGAATGGAGACAACCTAAATACAACTCTTAATGCTACAGCACCTCTTTATCAGACATTTAAAAAAGGCACGCAGGACCACTCTCCCAATTGGGCTACAATGAATGATAGTGATAGACCAGCTGTTTATCCACGTGTCTACTCAGTTATGCAGGCAAGTGTATTGGTGCCAGCCAACGTTGCCTGGAAGTATAACGGTGTAGCAATGGCATTTGATACTCAAGGTGTTGCAACTGCTCCCGATTTAGCTGCAGGTAAAATAAAGCAAATCGATTACAACGGTAGTAAAGCATTACGCTTGATAGGTAATATAGCTTCAGACACAAATAACGATAGTGATACTATTACGTTTACAGGCACTGTGTTTGCAAGCGGACAAACAGTAAATGTTGCTGCTGAAATCACTGTGCTTGTTGAAGAGGCTTCATCAAACCTATATCGTTTGTTTTTGAACATGGCTGATGATGTCATTGATGGCGATGAAACGCAACTTACAATGACTGCAGCTCTATACAACTCAGGTGCTCAGGTAAATACTGGAGTAGAGTTTGAATTCAGAGATCAGGGCGGTACTGTATTGCGTTCAAAAGGCACTACACCAACTTTTTCTATTACAAAAGCAATGATAGATAGTGAGTTGATGGTTGTTTGTCGCGCTTATGTAAATAATACTGTCGTTGCTCAAGAGCAGCGTCAGGTATGGGATAGCACAGACCCATATACAATTATTTGCGATAAGGGAACTACTGCCCGCCAAGCATCCGGGGACGATGTTGCATACAATTTCACACTGTTAAATTCACGTACAGGAACACCAGTTGCAGGTACCGTATTTGTGATAAAAGTATACAAGAATAGTGATAGTACTGATATAAGCTCTGAATTCACAATTACAAATACATCTATAACAATACCAGGATTGAAAATTGCGGAACATCAATCTATATACGTTGATGCATCTTGTACAGTAAATGTTAGAATATGAGAGTAACTGCACGTGTAAATATAGATCTGGCTAAGTCAACCAATTACATTCCAATGGGCTATTGGAGCAATACATCAGATTACTACATATCAGAGGCGGGCATACCCTTTGTTAAAAGAGAAGACGGTACTGCATTGGGTTATTCTGTATATGCTCTCAATGTAGATCAAGCAACAAAGGGCTCATGGATTGCTTCACAGTGGAGACTGCTTGAAAGTGCAGAGTTCTTATATATGCAGGATGCTTATATCGAAAGGCTTCAAGCTGCATTAGTGACAGCTGAGAAAATACAGGCACTTAATATAAAGACAGGTAATCTCGAAGCTTTAAATGGGGCAAAAATAGGCAATTTCGAAGTGCTAAATGGTATTTTGACAGCTACGCACCAATGGTCAACTTATATCGGCACCACCTTTGTATTTGTGACAAGTCGAATTGAGATCAGAAGTGATGAAGTCAGCATATTCAACTCTTATGGTGGTACTACCGATCACCCCACAGTTGTAGAATGGTATTCAAGAGTGACACCTACAAAAATAGAAGTTGGGCAAATGGAAGTTAGAAGAGATGGAATTTATAGAAATGGTGTAAAAGTATTATAGATAATTGAAAAGCAATTAGTGCCAATAGACAGCATTAATCCAGACGCTCCTTTAAGAAGCGCTACAGACACTCGTTAATTATAAAAAACGAGTTTAAACAGTAATTAATTAATAAGAGATAATAAATAAATTGTTAAATCCCGATGAATTAATCGGACAAAAAAAGAATGCAAATGAAGAAAGTTAAATTATCTAACGTTATACCGGATATTGAAACCGAAATTCTTGGAGACTTAAATCTGAACACTGTAACTGACAATATATTTATTGTTTATCACAGAAAGTCTGATAATTATCCATTAATGTGCAAGCTCCATAAATGGACTGCTTTGCAAAATTCTGGTGAAATAGCATCGGGGGTTGGCGTTTTTGAGGGTGGTCGACATATTGTCGTATCCATAACGCAACCAGCAGCCCTATATTGGAGTAGTGCCGCAATCGCTGGCGGTGGCTTCACATCATCAGACAGGGTGTTAGCTTTGAACGATTGGACAGGGAAGGCTAACACAGCATCTCAAGTAGCTGCGTCAACAGAGGCGGCTATTACGAATACTGTTGAGTATGCCCCTGGATATTGTAATTTATATAGCCGGCCTAATTCCAATAACGCTGGCCTCACAGCCGGCAAATGGTGGCTACCATCAATGGGCGAGCTTATGATGATATACGCAAATCTGCACAAAATAAATCATGCATTAACTCTAATTAACGGCAGTAATCCGCTTTTGGAAGGCGCTTACTGGTCATCAACGGAGGGTTCGGCGACGACCGCGTGGTACTTGAACCTGTATAGCGGCGCCATGGGCGCGCACGGTAAGGCGGCGTATCGCATCAATGTGCGTCCGGTCTCAGCATTTATCGGTTAATTGTTAACAGTTATTTTGCCCTGCGTTTAAACGCAGGGCTTCAATCAAAAATGGGGTTATCAAGCAATACGAAAATATATATAGATTGTAGATCTCTTCTCGATGAGATACTGAACATCACTGTGGATTTTCCTAAAGCTTATAAGTTTACGATAGGAACAAAAATGCAGGAGTATTCAGTTGAAGCTCTCAATGATATTTCAGGGGCTTACATTAATAAGTCCCTGAAAACAAGGATTGATTATCTCACTAGTTTTCAAACCAAGTTTGAAACGCTCAAAACGCTCATTCGTATTGCGTCAGAGCGTAAATGGATAAGCATTAAAAAGTTTGCGTCAATATCAGCGTTAACTACATCTATAGGCAGGCAGTCAACGGCTTGGAAGAATTCACTTATTTCAGCAATAAAGCGAGAATCGGAAGGTCACGGCTAACCGAGAGGGCTAATGTTAATTTAATAAATGGGCTATATACCTTCATTTAAGGTTAAGAAAATCAATATGGCAAAGGAGAATTCGGCGACGAACGCGTGGAACTTGAACCTGAATAGCGGCAACATGAACGCGAACAATAAGGCGACGAATCGCATCAATGTGCGTCCGGTCTCAGCATCTGTTACTAACATTTATGAAAATAGAGGATATATTTCAAGCGTATTTTAACTGCCGTTCGGGCAAAAGAAGAACAGCGAGCGCACTGGACTATGAAGTCAACTACGAAGCAAGCCTGATAAACCTTCTTGGCAGGATCAACAGAAGGGTTTACAAACCCTCAACTTCAATTTGTTTTGTTGTTACACGTCCAAGGCACAGAGAGGTATTTGCAGCTTCATTTGAAGATAGGATAGTTCATCATTATGCTGTTCTTCGCCTCGAGCCTTTGTTCGAAGAAGTATTATCAGAAAGATCCTTCAGCTGCCGCAAAAATAAAGGCGTACTATACGGCGTTGATATGCTGTACAATGACATAATTGAATGCAGCGAAGGCTATACGAAAGATTGCTATATTATGAAACTCGACCTTAAAGGCTTCTTCATGAGCATAAATAAGCAGATGATGCATGAAATGGTTGACAACTTTATCGTACAAAATTACAAGGGTAGCGATATAGAAGATCTTCGCTATGTCTGTGAAGTTATAACTCTTCACAAGCCGGAAAATGATTGCGAAATGCGTAGTCCTTCAGAATCATGGAATCATCTACCGAAAAATAAATCTCTATTTACTAATGGCGATGGCTTGGGTCTTGCTATTGGCAATATATATGCACAGCATTTCGCTAATTTCTTGTTAAATGATCTCGACTGGTATTTAAACGATCTTGGTATTATGCATCACGGACGCTATGTCGATGATATCTATCTAATCCATCAGAACAAAGAAAAACTACTATCAGTAATTCAGCCAATCAGAGAGCATCTTGCCAAATATGGGTTAGCAATAAATGAGAATAAGTTTTATTTACAACATTACACAAAAGGCGTACAGTTTACCGGAGCAATCGCTAAAACATATAGAATGTATTGTGGAGGCAGAACAATAAATAACTTCAAACAAGCGGTTAAAAAATTAAACAGAGCCTCAAATGTCAATGAAATCAAAAAATCTGTGTCAACCATAAACTCATACCTTGGCTTACTTCGCCAGTATAATGAGTATAATAATAGGAAAAATATACTATCTATGATAAATGCAGATATGTTTAAATACGTTTACATTAAAGGTCGCTACGAAATCCTTGCCTTAAAAAATGAATATAAATGAGCTGTATAAAGCTAAAAACAAGCGACCTCAACACAGATTTAATACGCCATCTGTCTCAAAAGTACCTGGTTATTGTAGAGAAATCAGATGAAAGTATAATTATAAAGTTGTATGATAGGTTATATTAAGAGGATGAAGGAGATGTGAAATATTGTCCTTTGCCTCCCCCCTCCTATTGATGAATTTTGCATAAACTAAATTTCATCAATCATGGCCAGAGATCTCAACCGCTCCATAAAAATTTACATTGACAACTCCGATGCGATGGCAAAAGCCACAACATTGGAAAGTAAGATTGCAGAGCTTCGTGTATCACTTCAGAAGTTAAATGAACAGGGCAAAAAAGACACACAAGGTTATAAAGCCCAGGAGAAGGCTCTTAATAAATTCGAAAAGTCTTACGGGAATTACCAATACAAAATCAAAGAAACAGAACGGATCCTTAAAAACCTTTCAGGAGCAACATATAAAGAGTTGGAGTCTACTCGCAGGACGCTTCAACGTTCACTCAAAGAAGAAACCCGGGGCACTGAGCAGTACAACGCCAAATTAAAAGCTCTCAATGCTGTTCAAAAAGAATTCAATATTGCCAAAAAAGAAATGAACAGCAATGTTGGGCAGGGTGCTACACTCATGAGCCGTGCCGCCAATGGCTTTAATAAATATTTCGGTCTTTTCACCAGTGCAATTGCAACAGTCACCGGAATGAGTTTTGCTCTCCGAAAACTCAGCCAAGATGCTGCTAAAATGGATGATACTTATGCCGATGTCATGAAAACCACCAACATGACAAAAGAAGAGGTGTTGGATCTTAATGAAGCTTTTAAGCAGATGAATACTCGCACCTCCCGCGAGCAGTTAAACATGCTTGCACGCGATGCTGGTAAGTTAGGACTGTCATCTAAAGAGGATATTCTCGGATTCGTTGAAGCAGCAAACGAAATTCAGGTTGCCCTGGGCGAAGATCTTGGCGAAGGTGCAGTTCGCGAAGTTGGAAAGATGGTTGATGTATTTACCAGATCCACATCTGAACTTGAAGGTATGGATCTTAAAGGAAAAATGCTTGCCGTAGGTTCTGCAATCAATGAAATTGGCGCATCATCATCAGCCCAGGAAGATTATCTCGTTCAGTTTGCCGGACGTCTTGGTGGTGTAGCTGCACAGGCTAATATCGGAATAGATGCCATCCTCGGCTTTGGCTCTGTTCTAGATCAGGATATGCAGAAAGTTGAGATGTCTGCCACTGCACTTCAGCAAATCTTAATCAAGATGATGGGCGATCCTGCAAAGTTTGCACAAATAGCCGGTGTTGAAGTAGGTAAATTCACAGAACTGGTTCGCACCGATGCCAACGAAGCTGTAAAATTACTGCTCAGATCTCTCAACGAAAAAGGCGGATTCGCAGAATTGATACCCCTGTTTGATGAAATGGGCCTCTCCGGCACCCGTGCAGTTGGCGTTCTTTCATCTTTGGCAAGTAGCGTTGATAAGATTGATGCAGCACAGCAAATAGCAAATGAAAGCATCGTCAAAGCAACCAGTCTTACCGATGAATATAATATTAAAAACAGTAATGCAAATGCGGAGTTAGAAAAACGACGTAAAGCATTTAAAGATTCTGCCGAAGAATTAGGTAAGCGTTTAAATCCCGCACTTCTCAAAAGCACAAATATTATCACGTATATTATCAAGTTCCTTCCATCACTACTTGATTTCTTTGAGAAATACGGCCGTTACCTGGTTTATTTGGTTACAGCATACGCAGCTTATACAGTTGGTTTAAAAATAGCCTTAGCCTGGGAAAAACGCTACGGAGTAGAATTAACCAGAACCAACTTAATGCTTCAAATAAAAAATGCAAGCCTTAAAGCTGGTCGTGTACTATATCTGGCATATACTGCAGCTATTGCACTTCTCACCGGCAACCTGGTTAAAGCTCGCCGAGTATGGCAATTGCTTAACGTTACCATGTCCACTAACCCAATAGGGCTTTTAATGGTGGCCGTAACTGGTGCAATAGTTGGTATCGTAAAACTGGTGAAGTGGCTTAATCGAACATCAGATGCTACTAAATCTCTTAAGGAAGCAACCAGACAATTTAATTCAGAGTTGGCAACAGAAACTCGCGAAGCCGGAACTCTTTTCGAAGCACTTCAGAAAGCTAACCCCGAAAGCAACACATTCCTTCAGATTCGCAAAGAAATAATTTCAAAGTATGGTAAATATCTTCAGGGCCTCATAGACGAAGAAGGTAATATTACAGATATCAATAAAGCCATTCTCGCTGTCAACAATGGGTTGCGTGAACAAATTGCATTGAAAATTAAGAATCAGGCCACAGACGAAATTACAACCAAGTCGCTAGATAAACAGTTAGATCTGACTGATCGGGCAATGAAGCGTATCGGCAAACAGGTCGATAGCGATTCTGTACTTTCATCTATACGTGAAACAATTAACCGAACCGTGAGCGAATTTACAGCCAAAGGTGGTAGCGATTACAACGAATTGCAACGACAGTTACTTAAGGATATTCAGCAAACTTATGGAGTTGATGCATACAAAGGGGTATTCAATATTAAGAATGTTATAGAGGACCTGGTAAACGAGGTTCGCAATTCAGATCAGGCACTTAACGAAGTCGATCAGCGATTCGCCGGCATTATTGATAAAATGACAGATGTAAGCTCTTTTATTCAGGAAATAGAAGAAGACGAGGATCCTGACGGCACACCACCCGGAACACCTACACCCAGCGCTTACGAAAAAGCCCTGGCAAAATTAGAAGAATACATCGCCCGAGAAAAAGCACTTATTCAGCAAAAATACATCACCGGTAAGATTTCCCAGGAGCAATACAACAGAGAGTTGGAGTACCTCGAAATGGAACGCTTGCGCAAAAACCTCGAGCTTGCAGGCCTCACATTCGAGCAACAGCAAGAAATAGAGCTCAAGCTGTTCGAAACCAAAAAGCAGATGCTTCAGAAGATACAGGAAGAAGAACGTCAACATCAGGCTAAGCTGTTGAAAATCCAGGAAGATGCCGATAAAGCACGTGCAGATAAGAACTTGGCTAATTTAAAGGCTATTGCTAAACAAAACGAAGTTGATGCTCAGAAACGTTTCGAGGCAGAAAATAAACGTAAATCAGATCTCGCAGCATTGGGGTTTGATTTTGCAAACGAAATGGGTACTTTGGTCGGCGGTGCAATAGCCAAAAATGAGGATATAGTTGCCGGTTCGCTTAAAAGCCTAATCAACATGGCGTTGGATGCGCTCAAAGTACAGGTGCAAATGGCCGTGGCCGGTGCAACTGCCCAGTCTTTAGCGCAACCCGATTCAGTGGCAACGTTTGGAGCAACAGGCTTTGCACGTGCAGCTATTCTTGTAGGCTTGATAGAAGCAGCGTTTGCAGCCGTTAAAGGAGTAGTCAGTAGTGCAATGGGCAACTTAGGTGGTTCATCAAGTGCTAACCTGGCATCCGGAGGAAGCATCACAGGTAACCGAGTTGTCACGCAACGAGCATCAGGTAAATATGATGTTATAGGTGCAGATGATGGCCGAACATACCGTAATGTTCCATACACAGGCTTGGCTCAAACAGGTTTCGTTTCAACACCCACACTTATGGGCGAACAGGGACGCGAACTGGTAGTATCAGCACCAGATCTGTCACGTCTGCAGGCACACATCAATTACCCGCTGGTTCTATCAGCGATTAACGATGCACGTGCCGGAATCGTTCCACAGCGTGCATCCGGTAATTATACGCAGGTCGAACAGCCTGGCAAAAGAGTGAGCCTGGATCCTCAAACTATTAATCGTTTAAATCAGCTACTGGAGCATCTGGCCAACAATGGAGTTCACTCTGCAGTAGTGCTCTCCGAACTGCAACGCAAACAGTATATTCAGGAATCATCACGTAAAATCGGATCAAAATGAAAATAATACATCCTTCAGGTGAATCATTCGACCTTTTCCCTGACACAGAGATAGAGCTTACACGATATAATCCATTTTTTAATGATCTGGGAGAGCAGAGTGTTCCTGTTTCAATACCTGCAACTCAAAAAAATCTTCAACTATTGGGGCATCCCGATCGTGCTGATAATATTAATAAACCAGACTCCCGGCTCAACACACAAATACAGTCAGGTACATTCTCTGTCGTTGGCCGTCAAGCAATCCTGTCAGCCCAGGCTAAAGGCAACATCGAAACATCATTTTATCTTCACGAAGGAGCTTTCTATGAAAAAACAGAAGATATAACTCTATTCGAAATATTCGAAAACAAAAAGATCTCATTTCCGGATATCACTGCAGCTATTAATTTCATGTATTCGCTAGTTCCTGGTAATGATCCGAGATTTGCTGTACATGAAGTAATGACTGATCAGTACACTCTAAATGAAATAACCTCTGCAACCACAGCGCAGGGCTATTACAAGTTTAAACATGAGGTCGATGTCACTGAAACAATAGATTCCAAAACAGTTACAATCCCAAAAGGATTTTACATAACTCCATTTATTAAGGTCAAGTATGTTCTGCAGGAAGTATTGAGCCATTTAGGTTACACACTCGCAACTTCATTTCTTGATCAGGTACCATTCAGCAACCTTCTGTTTTTAAATAACAACCTTGATACAATTGTTAATAACAGTATTAATTATGTTGACTTAGTTCCTGACATATCAGTTAAGACACTTTTTGACGTAATCCGAAAGTTTGGAGTTGAACTGCGTCCGGATGAAATTAATAAAATAATCTATCTCACCCAGTTCGATGAAACTCTGACAACTGCACCATTAGTAGACCTTTCTCAGTATTCGGTATCAAAACCAGTTGTAAATTACCACAATCAATATAAACAATTAAAGCTCACTTCAGAGCAAATTAGTTTACCTGCTCAAATATCCACAATAGATTGGCTTGGCAGAAGAAGATATTTAGCTACCGGATCAGCTTCAGATCAGGGGATAGATTTTATATCTATATTCACAAAATACCCAAGTGCTTATTTACGTAATAATGATGGCTACATAGTTCGCGATGGTGTAAAAGGCGAACGCACTTTTGTCGAAAAAATCGCTCACCTTGGCATAAACTATTACGCTGGTGGTATTCTGCCGGTCGAAGAACATTCATTTCCAGATGTTGTACCTGCAATGTTCACAGGAAGATCTATGAAGCCCACAGGAGATTATGCATATACAGCAATACCTTACGTAGGACCAGGTCGTGCACTTCAGAGCCGTGTAGTATTTCAGGATGAATTAAATAATGATGAAGTAGTTGATACTAGTCAGTTGAAACCAATACTTTGTCTATTCTACAATGTTGCAACCCATTGTAAAGGAACCATACACAATTACAGTGACTCAGGTCAAAAGCTATGGGATAATTCAATTGCCTGGAATGGACCAGACGGCCTGTATGAAAAGTTCTGGCGTAAGCGTGATACTTTAATGCGCAATGCACTGCTCGAAATTCAGGTTGATACAATTCTACCGGAAGAAGTAAAACTAACGCTTTCACCTGTGAAGCAAGTATTACTTAATAGTCAAAAATATTTACTGTCAGAATTAAATTATTCTACAAAACACAAATCAGTAGGATCATGCACTCTGCTATCAACAAAATTACAACAGCCGGTTTCTGAATCTAAACCTGCTGCAGATTATTTTAGGAATAAAAAATACAGCTGGATTTCAAAATATACTCGGAGCTGGACAGCTCCAATTGGACAAGGAACAGTTTATAAATATCTAATAGAACCAGAGGCCTTCTACCCTGAAGATCCTACAGAAGCGCAATATAACGCAGGGGGTAAGTATTATCAGCGAACCTACAATGTCGAATATGGTGTTGTCGGAGAACGGGACGGAAGTTACAGTAAGTTAGGAGAAGGAACAATCACAACGTGGTTAGAACCGGCGATGTATTAAAAAAATTTTCTCAATGGGAAATAATTGTTAACTTTCGGCAGTATTATTAAAACAATAACAATGGAAACACTCTTATTCAATGTAAATGGAACCAAGTTCTTATCTAAGAAAATAATTAAAGTGATTGCAGAAGATGTAAAAAGCGGAGACATATTAGAACTCGAGAGAGAACCATCAAACAAACATGATCCTTTTGCCGTAAAGGTCTTTTATGATGATCAATTTATAGGATATGTAGAAAGAGAATTTAGTGAAGAAGTATCTAAGCTGATAGATTCAGGCATAGACTACGAGTGTGAAGTTTTTGATTGTTCTGCAGAATGGGATACCAATTATACAGACAGCGGAAGAGAAGTAGAATATGTATCTTCTATAGATCTTTTAGCGGAAATAACTATCAAGTAAAAAATATTTAAAAAATAATAGCAAAACATTTTGCTGTTTAAAATATATTATCCACCTTTGTGATGCTTTACATACTCAAAGGCGGGATAAGCTCGCCAACATGCGGGCATTTTTTTTGCCGACTCTATAAAATATAATATTTGGGTTCTGACCCCCGTGCGAAAGGTTAATGCCTTCGCTGCCTTTGAGGTGTAAAGCAACGGGAAAGCAGAACCCTCTTTTTATTTCTGCACATTTATAATCATTTTAAAAGCTTTACAAAAATGAAAACAAAATCTCTACCTGCTCCACAGAGAGCAACAAATCCCACAACAGTAGTAAAAGACACACTCAGCCGTGCTATAGACACCCTTTTTGAAGGGCAACCTGTACAGTGCGAAAAGCACTATATGGGTAATGAAATGGTACTTGTGCTCATAGGCAATGGCGTATGCGCCACATTTCATGTTCAGGAGTTAAACGGTGCTGCAATGAAAGGAGGTCTATTATGAACGCAATAAAACTAACCGAACCTGTTTGCCAAAGCACTGGTACTATTACTATATCTGTAGAGAAATATAACTCAATGCATAGTTCAATAGATACTTTACTCAGAACATACGAGTCTTCATTAAAAACAATAGATATCCTGAACAAAGCTATCCAGTCTCTCAAAAACCCAGAACCAAGAGCTCTAGACACCGGTAAAAAAGTTATTAAACTGTGGCCGTAATCTCAAATTGCTATGATGTACAAAACAGATGCACTTGAGCAGCTAAGGTTGCTTTATGAAAGCAACGATCCTCGCCAACGCCATTTAGCTTATAATAAGCTATATGTATTAATTAATTTACTTCTACCAAATAAGTCGGAAGAAGATATAAAATGATAAAATATTAATCCTTTAAATTATTTGTATATGGAAACAAAAACAGTAGCAAAAGTTAATCAAGTGAGTATTCAATTAGTATTAGACAACAAAGAAAAATTGGTGCCAATTAAACCAATTTGTTTAGCTCTGGGAATTGATGAAGATGCTCAAAGAAGGAAGCTTCTAGAGGACGTTTTTTTGAATTCAGTTACCGTGCTCAGCACGGCAACTGGAAGCGATGGAAAACAGTACGAAATGGTATGTTTGCCTCTTGAATTTGTATTCGGATGGCTTTTTACCATCAATCCAAAAAACGTGAAAGAAGAGGCTCGTGAAGCGGTGAGTAAATATCGCATCGAGTGTTATCGTGCATTGTATAAACATTTTTCGTCACAAGCAGAGTTTTTGAGTGAAAAACAATCACTACTCGATCAACAGCTGGAATATGTAGAAATGGTAAAGACTGAGTTTTCATCTGCTAAGTCTAGACTAACGGAAGCTCAAAAGAAACTTGCCGAGGCTAGAAGTTTAACATATGAAGACTGGGAAAACAATAATAGACAGTTGGGATTAGACTTTAAAACAGAGATTAGTCCAGAGTAAAACTGATTGAACAATATCAGTAAATTAGTTTTAAGTGCAGTTGTTGGTCTGAGCCCAATAACTGCATATTTTATTTCGCACTAAAGTACAGTTGCACCCGATTCTGCAAAAATAAGGCTAGGTCTATCTGTAAGATTAAAGCCGAAAAATCACTCCAAGTCTTTAGCTAAATTTCTTATCTGACTGAAACCTTCCGGTGTTTTGTTGTGAATATAATCCGTTGTTACCTCTAGACTGCTATGATCTGCCTGCCCTTGTATAAATGCAGGTGATATTCCATCGGCCATCAGATTTGTAATACCGCTATCCTTCAAACTATAGAATTGCAAGTTCATAGGCAAATCAAGTGCTATTCTTACTTTCTCAGACCAGTACTTACTGAAATATCTTGAATTCAGCTGTTCGGGACCTGCCTCAAAGCCGTAATTTTTAGTAGAAAAAATATAATAATTTATTGGAGTGTTTTCAATATCTAAAACCTCGAGGTATTTCTCTAACACAGTTGGTATTACACGGCAACTCTCATTATCATTTTTCGTTTCATCAGCATGTATATATATCAGTTTGTTCTTCATATCAAAATGTGCAGGCGTGAGGTTACAAAGATCTTCATTTCTCAAAAAGCAATAATACATTAACATACAAGCTGCGAGAAATCGAGGGTGAACAATTTTAAGATGTTCAACTAATTTCTTCAACTCATCTCTATCGAAATTGGTTCTCACCTTTTTAGTTTTCCGTTTTGGTATTTTCTTCAATTTTTTAAAAGGATTGTCAGCAATGTAATTAACGCTAACCATCCACTCGAAAAACGTTCTGTAAAAAGCTAAATTATTGTTGTAGGTCCTGTTCCCGATTTTAGGGTCTTCTTTTATTTTCAACATAAAATCAGCGGCCACACTTTTGTTAAAATTGATACAATACATATTTTTATCAATCCCTTCCACATGCTCCTGAAGCTTTTTAAGATAACTTGTGTACGATCTTATTGAGTTCTCTTCAAGCTCTTTATATTTAGTTTTCTTGTAAACATTTATTGCAGATAAAATAGAATGGAAGTGTTTAGCCTGTGCCTTTTCAACGAAAGGATTCCAACCGTTTTCTAATTTGTTGTTAATCTCTTTTATTAATCTTCTGCAGAACTTACGCCTTTCCGGAATAGATTTAATCCTATTAACCTTTATCCTCTTCATCTCCAATTTATCCGTATATGGATTGTGTGCATAATAGGTGATATACCAAATCTTGCCTTCAGAGAGGTAAGCGGGATAGTATTGTATGCTTAGGGGTTTTTGAAAATCAGCCATTTTTTTTTACTACACTCCTTATTTTCAAGTAGTGAAGTAAAAAAAACGGGTACTGTGCCGTTACTGTGCCGTTATGTCTTTTCAATTTACCCAAATCCGCATCATTGCAAGGTTTGGGGTTGTTTCGGCGGAGAGAGAGGGACTTTCTCCAACACCTTATCATACAATCACAGACTATCATCTCATTCTATATCAATGAATATAACCAAATAATAATTTCACGAAATATTTCCGAATATCATTGCATATCTTAAATAATGGGTGTAATTTTGGGTGTTGAAATTAATGCACCAAATTATGAATATAAAACGAAACATTATCTTTTCATTAGAAAGCCGGAAGAAGAATGGCGTTCCCATAGTTGATAATGTCCCCATCCGAATGCGTGTAATATTTGCGGGAAAGCGAATAGAATTAACTACAGGTTACCGAATTGATGTAGCCAAATGGGATAGCACGAAAGAACGTGTTAAAAACGGAACTACCAACAAACTAGGCCAATCAGCATCCGAGATAAATTCTGATTTGTTGCGTTATTATACCGAAATGCAGGAGGTGTTCAAGGAGTTTGAGGTGCAAAATACAAAGCCCACAATGGATGATGTTAAAGAAGCCTTTAATCTAAGACTTAACCCAATTAAAGAAGATGAATTGAAATCTGAAAAACCCACCGTAAGTTTCAAAGAGGCATTTAATAAATTTGTGAAAGAGTGTGGAAAACAAAATAATTGGACAAATTCCACCTACGAAAAATTCTCAGCCGTTAAAAATCACTTGAAATCTTTTAATCCGGACATTTCATTTGAGTATTTTGATGAAAATGGACTGAATAACTACGTCGATTTTCTGCGTACATCAAAAGATATGCGGAACAGTACCATCGGCAAACAGATAGGTTTTTTGAAATGGTTTCTACGTTGGAGCTTTAAAAAAGGCTACAACAGTAATTCGGCTTACGATACCTTCAAACCAAAATTAAAGAGTACGTCCAAAAAAGTAATTTTTCTTACTTGGGATGAACTGACAAAATTTAGGGAACTCCAAATACCGGAACAAAAACAATACTTGGAGCGTGTGCGTGACGTATTTTTATTTTGCTGCTTCACAGGATTGCGATATTCCGATGTTTTTAATCTTCGCCGAAGTGATATAAAGGAAAATCATATAGAAATAACTACTGTTAAAACAGCCGATAGTCTTATTATTGAACTGAATAACCACAGCAAAGCTATCCTCGAAAAATATAAAGACATCGCATTTCAAGACCAAAAGGTATTGCCCGTAATCAGCAATCAACGAATGAATACTTATTTGAAAGAATTGGCAGAGTTAGCAGAAATAAATGAACCTGTGCGCGAAACTTATTACAAAGGCAATGAACGGATAGATGTTGTTACGCCAAAATATTCTCTGTTAAGTACGCACGCTGCTCGTCGAACTTTTATTTGTAACGCCCTTTCACTCGGCATTCCAGCAAATGTAGTGATGAAATGGACGGGACACAGCGATTATAAAGCAATGAAACCGTATATTGACATTGCAGACGATATAAAAGCGAGTGCCATGAGTAAGTTTAATCAACTTTAACGCCAATTCTTATGCAAATCACCGACATACTCCCTCAATACACACAGCTTAACAGGATAATTTCCGAAGTTTCAAACAGGCATTCTATTGAATTTTCGGAACAACAATTTGTTGCCGATTTTCACACTCAATTCGACAATATTCAATCGTTTGAAGCAATGCTGATTGACCTGACGATGAATACTGACCCGGAACGGCATAAAACTTTAATAGAAAGCCTTTCGGTTGAAATACAGAATAATATCAGGCTGATTTCGTCGAATAAAATCGTACTTGAAAACTTGAACATAGAAAAGACTTGTGATAATTTTGCCAATCAATACGATATCCAAATCAGCAACCAACTACACACAACTCAACAACATTGGAAAGAGTTGAGTGAGGTAAACAATTCGTTAGACGCCATTGGTTTCAGATCGCACACCGAGCAAGAAGAACAACGCCTTTGGGAAAAGCACAAAACATTGAGCGAGAAATACAATTCAGAAAAAATAACATTGAATGAATTGTATGAAAAACAGAACATTGCAAGAAGAACGGCAGAGAAATATCAAGAAAATTATTTTCAGAAACTTCTATCGTTGAGCAATAAGCTGAACAAAATAACTCAAAAATACATTTCAAAAACAATACAAAATCTGTCCGAAGGAGTGTATTTTGATATGGCAACATCATCAGCCATTCATAATATTTGCAACAATACCATTTTTGAAAATCTTTCCGAAACCGACTTTTATACGGCAATTAACCTACTTTCATCCGACAAAATTTTACAATTGAAGCAAGGCGAAAAAACACGTGTCTGTTTTCTTGTTTACAAAATGTACGA